>ENA-OWPA01000478-OWPA01000478.1-bioreactor-metagenome-genome-assembly--contig:-NODE-478-length-53321-cov-21.014180_pt1 | contig 53321 bp, 42 predicted proteins | sample MGYA00238139_ERZ651803 | MGnify/ENA primary metagenome ERZ651803 (study PRJEB26909, sample SAMN07631231) | bioreactor metagenome | isolation source: Switchgrass digestor | place: USA: Dartmouth...
CTATTTTCTTCCTTAACCTTCTGTGATACAATAGACATGTTCAAGAACCTCCAAATTGTCGATTTAATAGGGTTTGGATACTTCTATTATATCACATAGAAGGGGGTTCTTGTATTTTTTTATTGCCCAAATCTATTGATTTTTCAATGTTCAGTGCACATTATTCACGTGCGAAAGTTGATTAAATATTTTAAAAATACGCGCGCTTAAAATATTAATTTAAAATATAAAATGAAATATTTATAGAGGAGGAGAATTCCAATGAAAAGAATTTTATGCTTGTTTTTAACGTATGCTATGCTTTTCGGTATTTTTTTGACCTCATTAAATTTGGAGGCTTCCTATGCTTACCCCATTGATTCCGAAAGCATAACATCAAGCCAAAACACCCCGGTAATTTCAGCAACTCCAATTCCGCAAAAAGATTTTACCGTTGAAATTGCATCAGAGCATAAAGAATTAGACGACAATGTAATAATCCCTATAACTTTCTCAAATGTCCCGGAAAAAGGAATACTCACTTTCGATATGACTATAGTGTACGACCCAACCAAATTGGAATACATATCCTGTGATATCGGTGACATCGTTATCAATCCTGAAACCAACTTAGTAGTAAGCAAGGTCTATGACGGTTTGATAAAACTCCTTTTCCTGGATGAAACATTGGGAAATGAACTTATTACTTCCGATGGAATCTTCATAAGTCCAATATTTAAGAAATTACAATCCTACAATGAATCAACCTCCATCAAAATAATAAGATCAACCTTCGGTGATTTTAATTTAAATGAAGTTAAGGCAAAAATTATTCAGACTGGTGACGATATCCCTATACCGTCATCAATTGTATTGCCGACCTCAATATCAACACCAAAACCGACTCCAACACCAACTCCTATAATCTTTCAATTTGCTATAGGTTCTGCAAACGGAAATACCGGTGAGCTCGTGACTGTTCCCATAAACTTTTTAAATGTTCCTGAAAACGGAATAAGTACTGTCGATATAGAAGTTACATACAACCCGACACTATTGGAATTTGTTTCTGCTGCACCCGGCGCAGTAATTCCATCCCCTGACCAAAACTTTAATTATAATACCTCTTCTGAAAGTTCAATAAATATCCAATATTCAAAGGATTCCGAAACTCCAGCTTGCATCACCAGCAACGGAGAATTTGCAAATATTACATTTAAAGTGTTATGCAAATATGACATAAATACTTATATTTCAGTCCGCAGCTATACCTTTAAGGACGGAGACCTTCAAGATGTTTACGCTACTCCACGTTCCACAGGTACTATATACATATCGGGAATCGAGCTTCCAAGCTTTGGTATTGAAATAGGTTCCGTTAATGGATATGCCAATGACCTTGTAACCGTACCCATTTATTTTACAAGTATACCGTTTAATTACATCGTTTCATTTGATCTTACACTCAATTACGACCCAAGTCAGCTGGAATATATATCTTATGAACCTGGAGAAATTTTAAAAGGGAGCGATTTTTGTTTCGGAATTGAAAAAATATCTGACGGTAAATTAAACTTATCATATCTCAACTACATAGAAGGTTATATTTATAAAAGCGGTTTACTTGCAAACCTTACTTTCAGGGTATTAGATTCGGCTGAAGAAACTACTGTTACCATAACCGAATCATCTGTTGTCAATCGTACCTTAAAACGTGTAAATCCAATCGTAACTCCCGGTAAAGTCATCCTTTTACCCTCTTCTTCGGGATATAAAGTTTCCGGTTATGTATACTCGGATCTTGAAAACAATAATATATCAAACAACTCCTTCAATGAAGGATTCAAAGTTGAATTATCGGGAACTAATTTGTCGGCACTAACCGATAAAAACGGTCATTTTGAAATCAGAAATGTACCTGCCGGAACTTACTCATTAAAAATCACCAAACCCAATTACCTCGCAAGGGAAATTAAAGACTTTATCGTAGAAAATGATGAAGAATTATCAAGTCCTATTGTAATGTGGATAGGGGATATGGAAATAGACGGAGTACAAGATGGGGCAATCAACATGGAAGATATCATGGAAATATGTAAAGCTTTCAATAGTGTATCAGGAGACGCTGTCTATAAAGAATCTCTTGATCTGAATAAGGACAGCGCTATAAATTTGGAAGATATAATGATAGTTGTAAAACATTTTAACAAGACTTCTGCAGATTATTAAAATTACATCAAAGTAATTTGCAAATCAACAGTTAAATAGAAAAACTCGAAAGGGCGTTCAGCCCTTTTTTATTTTGTTCATTTTACTTTATTTAAAAAAATGGTAAGATTTTAAATTTATTGCCATTTATTGCGGTTTAAATATTTCTCATATTATGATATCGTAATATAAAAACAGTAAAAAAATTAAATATAATATATAGTTTTGTAATAACATTATTTTGTTGCTGCCTAAAAGGAGTTGAAATAATGAAGAAATGTGTGAACATATACACAGAGGAAGGAAAGCTCATTGCAAAAGGCACGGGATGTTATCCTCCCCGAAAAGTAAACGACCTTAAAGAACTGATCAGAGAAAGTGCAAAAAAATACGGTAATTCACCGGCATTCAAATTTAAAGATAAAAACGGAAATATTGTATCAAAAAGCTATATCGATTTTGAAAGAGATATAAACAATCTCGGTACCGCTCTAATTTCCATCGGATTAAAAGATAAAAGAATTGCAATAATAGGAGAAAACAGGTACGAGTGGGGTGTTGCTTATTACTCCATAATAAACGGTACCGGTGTGGCAGTACCTATGGATAAATATCTTCCTCCGGTTGAAATAGAAAATCTGATTGAAAGAGGCAAAGTTGAAGCCATATTTTACAGTCCGGCCTATCACGAAGCAATGGTCGAAATTTCAAAAAACAACACCAGAATAAAATATTATATTTGTATGGAAGATATAGACCGAAATACCGATGAAAAATTTTTAAGTCTTCCCAACCTCATTAAAACCGGACAACAACTTGCAGACAACAATGATATGAGTTTTATAGAATGCCCTGTCGACAGAGAAAAAATATCCATACTGCTTTTTACATCGGGAACAACCAGCCTTGCCAAGGGAGTTATGCTTTCCCATGCCAATATAGCTGCCAATATTACAAGCATATCCAGTTCCATAAAAGTTTATCCCGACGATGTTCACCTTTCCCTCCTGCCTTTGCATCATACTTTTGAAAATACCATAGGGTTGGGATTTATGGTTCACAGCGGAGTAACCGTTGCCTTTAGCGACGGTATAAAACATGTTGCACAAAATTTGCAGGAATATGGAGTTTCAGTACTCGTTGCCGTCCCGGCCATCATAGAAGCAATGTACAGAAAATTGCAAAGCGGAATAGAAAAGTCAGGTAAAGCTAAATCTATAGATATGCTTATAAAACTTTCCGAAGCATTGCGTTCTGTCGGAATCGATCTAAGACGAAAATTTTTCAAAAGCATTTTTGATAAGATAGGTCCACGACTGAGACTTGTTATATCCGGTGCTGCTCCCCTTGATATTGATATTATCACTGGATTTGACAAACTGGGATTGAAAATCCTGCAAGGTTATGGCTTAACGGAAGCATCTCCGGTAGTATCGACAAACAACGATTTTGTAAACAAGCCCGGAACCATCGGTCCGCCGCTTTATGATATTGAAGTTGCAATAGATAATCCCGATGAAAACGGAATGGGGGAAATTCTGGTCAGGGGCAAAAACATAATGTTGGGTTACTATGAGGACCCGAATACCACAAAGGAAGTCTTAGATGAAAACGGATGGCTAAGAACCGGAGACCTTGGCAGCATTGACGAGGACGGAGTTATTAAAATCTCCGGCCGTGCCAAATCAATGATAGTATTTACAAACGGTAAAAAAGCTTTTCCTGAGGAGTATGAAGTCTTATTGAATGACATTCCCTATGTAAAAGAATCCTTTGCATGGGGTAACAGGGCACCTGATGGAGATATACAAGTATGTGCAAAACTGGTAGTGGATATTGATGCTCTAAAGTCGGATAAAAAAAGCATTCCCTCCGATGAAGAATTGGCATCTATGTTCGGAGAAGCTATAAAAAATATAAACAATAATCTTCCCAAATATAAAATTATCCGGTATTTTGTAATGTCAAAAGAGGATTTGATAAAGACTACCACATTAAAAATCAAAAGACCTCTGGAACTGGAAAAAATAAAAAATGCTCTTGACAAGGCAAATACCGACATGAGAAAAGCAAACGGAAAATTCATTGAAAAGCTGTCATAACCAAAATCCAATGCTTCATTAACGAGATCTCAATAAAATGGGTTTAAAAAAATTGCTTCCGCCATAAATCAAAAAATGCGGAAGCAATTTTATACTCATTGTGCAACAGAATAATATCAATGTTTTGGCTTATTCGTAAACAAATATACAAACATAGCCAAAAACCCCAATAATATTAAAATACCTAACCCCAGCAGTATAAAGACAATCCCAAACGCCATCATTTTATTCCTCCATAAGAACTTAACAAATCTGTTTTGCATATTATACTATTATTTCTATTAATAGTCAATTCAGAACAATGCCACAGCTTCCATTTAAAAATGCCGGTAAAGCCGGGATTTTCCGCAGTTTGATACTTATCAGTATTTTCCGGATTCATTTTCACTCAAAATGATGGACAGTTCATTAATTTTGGCTGTTTTTGATTTGCCCTTACCTTTCTTCCTGCCGCTACCGGTTTGCAAACTCTCTTCAACCTGCTTCAGAATCGCCGAATCAACACCATATATGGCATTATTGCACATATCACCGGTACTTCTATTTCTAATTTTAAATCTGCCAACCAAATCTTTAAGCATTTCAGCCTGGCTCGCCATTTCTTCGCTTGCCGCAGCACCTTCCTGAGCATTGGCAGAATTATTCTGAACAACTTGGGATACCTGTGCCACACCGGTATTTATTTGTACTATGGCACTGGCCTGTTCATTTGTGGCAGCTGCAATTCTACTTACAATATCTGCTGCTTCCGATATTCCGACCACTATGTCATTTAAAGCCTCTGCAGTATCCTTTGCTATCTTCAAACCATCCTCTGTTTTCATAATGGAACTTTCAATAAGAGCTGTTGTCTCCTGTGCCGCACTGGCACTTCTTGCGGCAAGATTTCTAACCTCATCGGCAACGACTGCAAACCCTTTACCGTGCTGGCCGGCTCTTGCAGCTTCCACTGCAGCATTCAAGGCCAATATATTGGTTTGGAAGGCAATATCCTCGATTACTTTAATAATCTTGGAAATATTTTTGGATGCACTGCTTATTTCATTAATAGCATTAAGCATCTCAGTCATTTGATTATTGCCGCTGATGGCACCTTCTTTTACTGTAGCTGCTACAGCAAACGCCTGTTCTGCATTTTCAGCATTGCTTTTGGTCTGTTCGGCTATTTGTTTCATTGAAGCGCTCAATTGCTCAATTGTACTTGCCTGCTCCGTGCTTCCTTGAGACAGAATCTGCGATGAATCGGATATTTGCTTTGCTCCTATAGCAACCTGCTGTGCTACAACATTGATTTCATAGAGAACATCATTAAAGGTGTTTATTATGTTGTCGAGAGAATATTTTATTTTAGCCAATTCACCTTTATAGTTATCATTAGTATATACATCAAAATTGCCTCCAGATATTTCGGTCAATACCCTGGTTATTTCATCTACATAACCGGATAATGCGGTTATTGTTGAGTTTAGTGCATTTTTTAACATCGCATGTTGTCCTTTATAATCACCGTTAACTTTAACATTAAGGTTTCCTTCCGATACTTCAGCCATAACTTCAGTAGCTTCTTTAATGGGTTGTATCATTGAATCCAGAGCCATGTTTATTCCTTCTATGATTTTCTTATAATCACCTTCAAATTTATCAGAGCATCCTCTAGTATCCAAATCCCCTGCTACTGAAGCATCAGTTATTCTTTTTACTTCATTAATAAGTTCTTTTATTGAATTTGAAACCGATAGCATATTTCTTGAGAGAACATCATTATCGGAACTTAACTTAATGTCCACATTCAAGTCACCTTTTGCAAATTTTTCCGCTGCATTTGCCTTATCACGCATATTTGAGACAATGCCTTGTACGGCTTTAGACAGTTGTCCAATTTCATCCCTGTAATTCAAATACTCCTGCGGTATATCCAGCGCCAAATCACCGGTTGCCAATTGTTCAAGCTTTTGAGTTATGCTAGCTATAGGTAGTGCAATCCTCTTTAAAAAGATGAATCCGATTGCCGACAAAAGCAATATTGCAACAAATTCAATCAGTCCTAAAAAAATCCACATCTTTTTCAAAGGTGCCAGAACTTCACTCTTCTCAGCAGCCAACACCAGTATCCAGCCGGTTTTGTCCAAAACCGAGTAAGCTCCCGTCATTTGTTTTTTTTCAGATCTATAGTTAATTGCTGATGTTTCTTTGATTTCACCTTTCTTGAGATTTGCAATCATATCGGAAAATAATTTTATTCCATTCGATTTTCCTATCTTACTCTCATCACTTGTCCATACATAATTGCCTTTTTTATCGATAATAAATGTATTGCTTGAATCGGCATTATTTATTTTTGAATCGATAATACCTCTTACAATACTTTCTATGTATACAGAAGCACCAACAAAGCCAATTCTTTTACCACTATCCTGATTAACAACAGGTTGTGAAAAGACAACAATAGGTTTTCCTGTCAAATCTGAAACAAGAACTTCACTTATTTCGGCCATCCCGGAAGATAAAACTTTCTTTGCATATTCCATGTCGCCCAAAGTTGTTCCCACTGTACTCGGTTCAGAACTGACAATTATTTTTGCCTTCTCATCGGCTAAAAACACATTATCTGTCTCTGGATTATCCTTAACATAATCTGCCATCCATTGGTTTATGTCTTTCATATCGTTGTCATTATAATTTCCCGCTAATAATTTCAACACAGTTTCATTTTTTGCAAATTTCTCTGTATCGACCAGTTTCCCGGTTATTACTTCGGACAAAGCTTCTCTTTCATTCTCAACTGTTGATATTGCAGCCATTTCAGTTTGCGAAATAAAAATACTGTTTGTTTGCTTATAAACAAATACATTTACTGTAACAATGAAAAAAAAGAACAACACTATAAAGGCCAAGGTCAGTTTAAAGTGAATTTTCATAGATATTCCAATCCTTTCTGTTAAGAAAATAGCATTTTTATTGTTTCTTGATCATAACAACTTTCACTGCGAATCGTATTGGAGCGATAATGTATATTGCTGCAAATTTCTCAACAGCAAAAACATATATGCTTTTGGCCAATAAATTAAAGTATTTTATTTCAATTCACCTTCAAAATAGAAATTTATTCGTTATTGAAGTGATTGCAACACAATAATCAAACAATTTTATGCCAGCAATGCGACAATGGTTGATTTGTTATGTATTTCTATCTCACCGCTTTTTAGTGTTGCAATTTCTCCGATGGAAAGGGCACCCTCAACTCTATACTTTAATTTGTTTTGAATGTTCGAGAGTTCTTCCTCAAACCGGTCCTCTAAAAACATAGCCCTGGATATGCAGTCAAAGAGAAGCGGTATATATCTGGGAGGAGCGTTTTTTGAACACATTTCGGCAATTTCCATGGAAGAAGCCAGCAAAGTGTCAGTATCTCCTTTGAGTATATAGACTTCACTTCCTTCAGGAATATCTGCAACACATATAATCTCATCGTTTTCATTTACATCTACGGGATCCCTTACAATAATACTTGCATCATCTTTACGAATTCCAAAAGGATGGTCTTTTGCAAACATAAAAAAGTCTGATTTATACAAAGTTATTCTTTCTATATCCTCAATAACGGATTTATATACATCAAAGGCATTATAATTATCCAAACAGCACAGTGTGTTATTTTCTGTTTTTGTTGCGATAAACGGTCCCTCAAGCCTTTTCCACCCATGTTCTACCGCAAAGTACGAAGTATATTTTACTATGCAAACATACAAAGCATTTTCATACATTCCATTGTTGTCAAATATGCATTTTCTCTGGACCAGATCGTAAAAACCAGCTCCACCGCCTATATATGTAACACAATTTCCTACTTTTCTATAAAGAGTATCTGTCAAATCCTTCATTTGACTTGATCGCCCGTCAACAAGCACAATAGCAGTACATCCTTTAACGTCCTCAGGTTTTATATCTATATCTGTTATAAAAGGAAAAACTAATCCGGAATAAACCGGTTGGTATTTTTGAACAATGAAGCCGGAACGTTTACTCTTGCTTCCGACAAGAAGACTCGGATAAATTCCACCAAAAAATCTTATATTTTTGCTATTTAAGTAATCGGACATTTCAGCAACGTCTTCTGAAGAATTATCTCCGACAAGAATCATCAATTGCTCTGAAGATTTCAATTCAATACTGTTAACATATGAAGTGAGCTGAGACAAAGTTTCAAAATACATATACAAGCCCCCCTCATTATATTTGCATTGCGAAAAGCTTTGAAAGGCTGAATATTAATATATGTATTTATTTTGTTTTATGTAAACTCTTAACCAATCCAAATTTTATATTTTATATCGAATAAATTTTATATAAACTTAATATTAAAATTAGAAATCTTTTCATACATCGAAGCAAATAAAACATATTCATTTCTATATATTCATAACGTACAATGTTTTTCTCGTTATTATAATGTCTATATAAAAACATTTCAAATATTAATAGAAAAAGTCTTAGTACCGCAGTACCATTCAATAGATACAAATGTATCATTTACAGATATACACAACTTTTTTATAATTATAAATGGAATCGTTCTTATACTAGTGTAATTTTCAGTAATTTCAGTCCTATTGTTTTTGCTTCTTTGGCTTAAATTCTATATACCAACTGAATGGCGACAAAGGAAATATAAAGTTAAATTATATTTCTTTCACGATTGGAAAAGCGCTGGAGTTCAATTTCAAAATTCTCTATCGGAAAAAACGTTCTTGATTTGGTTATAGCGGTTAAGGGAGAAAATAAGGAGGCAAAGCATATATGAATGAGTTCTCAAATGAACTGGAAATGGAGATTCTAAGAAAGAACAATATTCTTAATTCATACTGCAAAGATTATTACACCAACAAAGAAAAAGTTCATGATCTGGAATTGGAACTTGACGAGCTGCTTTACAGATACTACAAACTTCTCAGGCACAAAATGACTAAAAATGAGCCTTTGTTACCTTATTTTTATCCTATTCAACAAAAGACAAATTACATACCCCCAAAATAAAATACAGTCATCCCCAACGCCGGATAGTGTAATATCTATCCGGTTTATATTTTATGATGTGATAACTATGATATTTTTCCAGTTTCATTAAATTATTCCGTATTACACTAACACTTATTTATTTAATTTTAATATAGTTTACTTCTTTATACTTCTTTTTTCTCTTAATTTCTTTGTATTACTATATATTGACTTATATCATAAAAAATGAGATAATGTTATATATTTTATATATTTTATGCGCGTCTTATTTTTTAGTCAGTTTGCTTTTCAGTCTCACAAGTTTAATTTATCCTATTTACATAGGGAGGAATCCTCGTGAATAGTACGAATTCTTTTTTAAGCTTTTTTATCTATATTTTTTCACTATTGAAGAAAATCAACAAAAAAGTCATGCTAGCCGCCTCCAGACTGTTTTCTTTCATTGCATCAAATCTAAGACTTATAAGCATAAAAAAAAGACTTATAATGTTCTTTGTATTCCTTTCAAGTATACCGTTGATTATATTAGGGGTGTTTAGTTACACCAAATCCAGTAAAGCTGTTGAAAACAAAATTGAATTCTTTTCAAGTGAAATGTTTGCACAGTCTGCTCAAAATATTCGCCTCAGAATGGATAATATAGAATACGGCTGTGTTGAATTGGAATTCAATAGAGATTGTATCGCCCTTATTAAAAAGTATAAAAGTGACAAAAGCACTTTTAGGGATGTCCTGACGGGCATAAACAGAATATTGAATTCAAAATTCACCGAAATGACTATAAAGAATTGCATAGGTTCCTTCTTTGTATGCGAAGGCGAAATAATAGGAATGAGCGGTCCCTATCAAACATTAAGACACTTTAATCTTACAGAAGAGCATATCCGCAAAGCTCAAGAAGCAAAAGGAAAAAGTGTATGGCTAATAGAAGAAATTGATGACATAAAACAAACTTTCATTATAGTACTTAATCAAATATATGATAATTACACATCATCTGAATTAGGCACACTAGTTTTAATTCTCGATCAAGATTTCTTTTCCAGTGCTTTCAGCACAGTTAATTTTACCGAGAACTCCGACTTGGTTATTGTAAACAGTGAAGGTATAATTTTTTCAAGCAATGATCCCCAAAAAACACCTTTAGCTTCTAAATATACCAATATGGAAGTTATAGAAAAAATTAACCGACAAGTTGCGGAAACCAACACCTTCGAGGATATGAATGAAAATTTCAAATCTGTCAACGGTACTGTAGACTCCCAATTAAGCGGCAATAAATTTTTGTATTGCTATTCAACAATTAAATATACTGACTGGTATATCATCGGTACAATTCCTTATGAATTTTTAACCAAAGATTCAATAAATCTGGGCATGACAATATTTAAAGTGGGAACAATAATATTCATCCTTGCAGTATTATTGTCAATTCTCGTTTCCATGAGCATTATTTCCCCGCTGAACAAACTTGAAGATTATATGCAGAGTGCTAAAAATGGAGACTTAAGCTTATGTATAAATGACAGATACACCGATGAAATATCCGGATTAAGTAAATATTTTGATGAAATGATCAAAAATATAAGAAATCTTGTGTCAAAAGTTAAAGAGTCTTCAGACCAGGTTCTGAAAAGTGCAGGAGATGTTACAAGGCTTTCATCTTTATATCTGGCATCGTCGGAACAAATCGCACAAAGCATGTCCCAAATTGCTGTCGGAACGTCAGAGCAGGCATCCAACAGCTCGAACGCAGTTAACTTTGTAAACGAGTTGTCTCATGATATCAATAAAGTTGAAGAAAATGTAAAATTGTCCGTTAAAATTATAGACAATACAAAATCACTCAGTGAAAATGCCATGAATGTTATTGAGTCCCTCAATCAAAAATCTGTGCAAACCAGTCTTGTAACCGAAGAGATAGTAAATAACATAAATACACTGAATACCGATATAAAGCAAATTGAAGATATTGTAAACTTTATAGGAAATATATCCAGGCAAACCAATCTCCTTTCTCTAAATGCCGCCATTGAGGCTGCAAGAGCCGGTGAATCGGGAAAAGGCTTTTCTGTAGTAGCAGAACAAATCAGGAAACTTGCAGACCAAACACAGGATGCATTAAAAACTATAAGCACAGTTATTTACGATATTCAGAAAAAAGCCGAGTTCACTGCCAATTCCGCAAACAACACACAGTCTATTATCAAACAGCAATTGGAAGCTGTTGAACAGGCAAATAACTCCTTTAAAACAATTCTCAAATCCATGGATGAAATAAGCAATTACATGGATAAATTCAGTGAATCTGTCAATGTAATTCTTGAATCAAAAGAAAAAACCCTCAATGCAATTAATGATATCTCCTCTGTTTCTCAGGAAACAGCTGCAACAACCGAGGAGATATCCTCAACAACTCAGGATCTGATAGCTCGGGTTGAAGAACTTTCAAACCAAGCCAATCTGCTTAATAAAATGGCTCAGGAACTCTATGAATCCATCTCAATTTTTAAAATTTAGGCGCCCAAAAACATTTACATCCTATTGCACTATTCCTTATCTACCGAACGGGTTGCAATAATATCAGCGCCAGTGCCAAGTACATCTTTGCAAACTATCTGATAAAATTGCACTGGCGCTTTAAGTTCTATGTTTTTGAGCATTTGAACAATCTCAATTAATTTCCCCTTTGGAACCGGTTTATTGCTTCGCACACTTACCAAAGGCAATACACCGCCTGCAACTTTCACTGTGGAAGTCAGAAATCTAACCGGATTTATCAGCTCGTTACGGGCATACTCCACACCCTTCGGGCATAGAGCGTTTTTTACTATTACAGAGTTTTCATAGGTCACTTCCAGCTCGCAACCATTAGGACAAACAATGCAGGTCATTTGTTTTTCAATTTTCATTTATAGCTACCTCCAGCCTCTCAACACCCTCAAGGTCCGATGCCTTTAAATTTACCACTATCATTTCGGAAGGATTTAACTTTTTATATTTAAAGGACTTGATTGGGTTTGAGCCGTTTAAAAAAGTTAGATTGGCATTCTTCCATTGCCTGTCTGCTCTCATGGAAAAAGTAACATCCTTTTTTCCGGAAATAGCGTGCGGAATTACGTACCGAATACCCTTTCCGGCTTTTACAGTAACTTTGCTTTCCCTTTCATATTCGCCCTTAAGATATCTGATTACAGACCTGGCTGCTTCTTCTGCTTCATTAGAAACATGGTCGACAAAGTCATGAACATGCAGTACATTTCCGCAGGCAAAAACTCCTTCAATGCTGGTTTGCAGACTCTCATCCACCATTGCGCCCTGAGTGACTTCATCTATTTCAATTCCTGCATCTTTGGACAATTCATTTTCAGGTATCAGGCCAACTGACAATATCAGGGTATCACACTCAATTTTTTTCGATGTCCCGCGTATGGGTTCACCCTTGTCATCTACCTTTGCAATAGTAACACTCTTCAGTCTTTCTTTTCCTTCTATGTTTACAACGGTATGACTCAATAAAAGGGGAATATTAAAGTCATCAAGACATTGGGTAACATTTCTGGCAAGCCCGTTGGAATAAGGCATTTTTTCAACCACTGCAATAACTTTTGCACCTTCTAATGTAAGTCTTCTTGCCATTATAAGGCCAATATCCCCGGATCCTAAAATTACAATCCTCTTTCCAATCATTATGTTTTTAACGTTGACAAAGTTCTGGGCTACTCCTGCAGTAAAAATTCCGGCAGGCCTTGTTCCCGGAATTCCTATTGCCCCCCTTGTCCTTTCTCTGCAGCCCATAGCGAGAATTACCGCCTTTGCCCTATAGATATCAATACCCTTGGAACTTATAACAGTTATCTCTTTATCACGGCTTAAATTAACTACCATGGAGTTTGTTCTAATCTCAACGTCCAACTTTTCGGCTTCGTCTATATATCTTCGGGCATATTCCGGACCGGTTAAAACTTCCTTAAACTTTATAACTCCAAAGCCGTCATGTATACATTGATTGAGTATCCCTCCCGCAAAAGGTTCCCTCTCAATGACAACAACGTCTTTTATACCGTTTTTTGCAAGTTCTACAGCAGCCGCCAATCCTGCCGGCCCTGCCCCAATTATAACTACATCCTTTTCCAATATCATTTGCTCTCTCCTTCTATTTGACTCTTCCGGTAAAAAGCTTTGAATTTTTGCCTCTTAAAGTTACTTCTTCCACAGGAAGGCCATATTCTTTTGTGAGTATCTCTACAATCCTTGTAAGGCAGTATCCTCCCTGGCATCTTCCCATCATAGCCCTGGCTCTGTATTTAATTCCGGCAAGCGTCCTAACCCCTAAAGGATTCTCTATCGCATCCATAATCTCTTTTTTGGTTATGTGCTCACATCGGCATACTACTTCTCCATATTCAGGACACTCTTTAATCAGTCTGTCCTTTTCGTCATTACTCAACTTGCGAAACTCCACAATTCCTTTTCTTTGGCCTATAAAATCGGGCTTTTCTATAAGATCTTCCTTATTGCCTATTATATCCCTTACCCTTTTTGCTATAGGTACCGAGGCAGTAAGGCCAGGAGACTCAATTCCTATCAGTTGGATAAGTCCTTCAACAACTTCCGACTCCTTAATGACAAAATCTCCAAAACCGCCTACTTTAGGTCCTACCAATTTTGACCTGATACCGGAATAATTGCCAATAACATCTTTCATTTCAATAGGCGGCAGCAATTCCTTCGCTTCTTTAAACAGCTGATTCATTACATCCCTTGTAACGCTGTAATCGGACTTGGTCTTTATATATTCGGCGCTGGGTCCTATCAGTATATTCCCCTCAACAGTAGGAGTAAGATGAACTCCAAGTCCCCCGATCCCGGGCTTCGGTACGGGATAAACCGGCATGTTCAGGAACTTGCTGGTTCTCTTATCCAAAATGTAGTACTGTCCCCTGCAGGGATAAATCTTGTAATTTTTGTCCCCTGCCATGGAAGATATTTTATCGGAATAAAGACCGGCCGAATTTACAATGTACCTGCAATAATAGTGCCTTCCACCGGCGCTGATCCGGAATTTACCCTTTTGTTTGCTTATTCCGAACACTTCAGTATTAAAATAAAATTTCACGCCATTTTCCCAGGCATTCTCCGCCAGTGCCACCGTGTATAAAAATGGGCTGGTAATTGCCGTATTGGGAGATAGCATTGCACCTATTCCCCCAACATAGGGTTCTAAGTTTTTAACTTGTTCAGCATTTATAAAAGTCAACCCCGGCACACCATTCTTTTTTCCGGTATCCATCAATTTTTCTATGCCTTTAAGGTCTTCTTCATCAAAGGCTACTACCAGCTTCCCTGTCTTTTTATAAGGCACATCCAGTTCCTCACATACTTTTTCAAAACCAAGATTGCCTTCTACACAGAGCTTTGCCATCAAACTTCCCGGTTTATTGTTAAACCCGGCATGGACAACAGCACTGTTCCTGCCGCTTGTTCCTGCTGCTACATCGCTTTCCTTCTCCAACACAGCAATATTAAGTTTATACCTTGAAAGTTCACGGGCCACGGCACAACCTACCGCACCTGCACCTATAATAATTACATCAAAGCAATTTTCCATACGTAATTATCCATTCCTTTTATAAAATGCAATTTACTTATTGTATTCTATCATAAAATTAAAATTATTTGAATAACCCTGATGAAATAATTCTACTTGACAAAAAACAAATAAACCTCATTTTACGAACAGTTTTCAAAGCATCCCGATTTAATGCACATAAAATCAGTTTTCTACATTATGAAAGTTTTTGCAATACAAACTGCAAATACATTTCAAAACTAATATATTCCGATATTGGGAAAAAACGTATCAAAATAATCTGCAGGAATGCGATGTTCTAGTTTAGATGTGCATACCTTACAAAATAGTACAGGGGAGTTTCATTTTCATTCATGAAATAAGTCACCGTGCCGTATTTTCTCAATTCATTAATCAAATAATACTCGGCATCGGAACCATAATGGTAGAATAGCACATAAACCTTTTGATACTTTATGATACTGTCAACATTTTCCTTAAGACGTTCTTCATCGAGAGTAGTAATGTATTTATAAGGTTCACACTTAAGGTTCCAATATTTGCAGCCGTAAATCAACTGTCCGTCTTCAAAAACTTTTTCCGGAAAATGAGTCAACCCCTGCTTGTATCCTGTTTTGTATTCATAAATAGGTACAGCATTTGCAAAAATATAAAGCTTTTCGTCCTCTTCAATCTTGTTGTTGAGATAATAAATCAAATATGCGGCTTCCTGGCCTTCCCTGTACATATTTTTTACATCGGTATATTTTAACGAACCGTAGTTCAAAGCAATAATCAATATAAATACGACAACTTCAAAAAATTTCCACCGCAACAAATCCATTAAAACTTCTGCAAAAAACAGAATTCCAAGGATGGTAAAGGGTACCAGGAACAACAGCAAACGGTCCTGTATAGGGTATTGTTCAAGCCATGATGCAACTAACGTAAACAAAACGGCTAAAACCGTATAGCCTCCAAGTTTGTTTTTTCTTATAAATAAAAGCATGATCCCTCCAACCCACAGTATCAATGAGAGGGCAGCCACATCATTAAAGCTGAAACTAAAGTAATTATTAAGCATGAGATATATTAAATTCCACTGGGACAGTTTCTTGGGAAACAGAGGAAAATAAAGATGCTTCCAGTATTCCATGGACATTCCGTCAATGTTTCCTGAAACTTTACTGGTATAAATAAAATAGCAAGCTCCAAAACTTACCAGAGCTACCGCACCGAAAACCGCAGAGCTTATAAAGGCTCTCAATAATTCCTTCAGTTCACCTTCATTCTTCGAAATCTTACGAGCTATAAACCCAAATATACCAAAAAAGAAATTATAGCAGGTAATTGCGCCGATAACAAAAATGGACGGAAAGGAAATCCATACGGCAAATATGCAGAACAAGGCATATACCCATCCAGGAATATCCTTATCCTCATAAAGTTTGTAAAGATACAGAGCTGCTATGGTAAAAAACGCATCCGGCATATAGGGTTTCAATTCTGTTGAATAATAAATAAGCGGCGAAACGGTGGCATAAAAGGCTGTTCCCAAAAGCGGCCTTTTAAAACCTGACCTTTTAATAAGAAGATAAAAGAGTCTAATGGAAAATAAACCCGTTAAAAACGAGTATAGCCTTAATGCCCGTTGTGAACTGCCTAAAACAGTAATAAAAAATTTTACAATTAAAATAAAGCCAATAGGTGCACTTTGTGAATAGTCCAAGGGCTTAAACAAACCGCCAAATCCCCTCTGTACTATTCCGCTGGCAAGCATGGCTTCATCATACCAGAGGGTTCTATCCTGGATGTATGACCCCAATCTAAACAAAATCCCCATTGCTATTACAATCATATATAATATCGTCGTAAATTTTACAGGCTTTTTTACTTCCTTTAAACTCAGTTCTATTTCTTCATTCCTTCTCGGTAACATCTAATTTTTCCTTTCTGTAAATAAAATACCTAATTACTCTCGGCATCATACTTGCCCAATGCAGCCTTCATAAGAATTTTTAAAAGGAGTAAATTGCCTTTGATAAAGCTGATTTTAGTTGGAATCTTCCCATGTTTGGGATAGCTTCTCCGGACCGGAATTTCAACAGTTTTCATCCCGATTTTCGGCGCTTTGACAGATAAATAGGCCAAAAGCTCATAGGTATCAAACACATCGCGAAAGGGCTGAACCTCCTCATGAGTAAGAAAGCGTCTTGAATAAGCCCTGAATCCGTTTGTTGTGTCGGTATACCTGAAACCTGCCGCTAAAGAAATAATGGGAGCATGAATTAATTTCACGGCCAGATGCCTGGCTATGGGCGTGTTTTCAGCTATTCCGCCTTTGATGTATCGAGACCCCTGAACCATATCATAGCCTTTATTTAAGTATTCAATAAAAAGAGGTATGGATTCCACACTGTCCTTGCCGTTTCCGTCAACGGTAACAATACCGTCATATCCACGCTTCAATGCCCACCAATAGCCCATTCTGAGCTGTGCACTAAGTTTACCCTGTCCCTTTTTTACAAGAAGTGTGTTTACTCCAAGGGATTTTAGCCTGGTGTTCTCAGTGGAACCGTCTGTTGACCCTCCATCGCACAATATAACGTCAATAATTGTATCAATACCTAATTCATTAATCCTTTTAAGCTGTCCGATAATCCTGTCACCCTCATTAATGACCGGTATACAGAGGCAATACCTGTTTTCCTTGCCTTTGAATTCAACTGTTTCAAACTCAGGCACCTGTTCTTTCATATTCCTCATTTCTCTCCAACGATTTTTTAATATTTAATCCCGCTGAATATTTTACATCATTCTCCAAATACATCAACCATATAATTCATTGTCCGTTCCACAGTATCAAGGGAATCGTCTTGATCTTTTTTCATTTCAATGGACACAAAGCCTTTATATGACTTTTCTCTCAAAAGGAAAGCCAGTTCCCGATGTTCCTGTCTTCGGCAAATGGGTAAAAGACCAGGTTCACTAATGTGAACATGGTTTATATAATCTACATAGCCGGCGATTTCATCTGTACTTTCCTCATTGGCAATAATGGTTCCAAAATCAAGATTTATTTTAAAACCCTCACAATTAACATCCTTTACCAATTTTACAGCTTCCCTTGTATAGTTTATAAAATTTGTCCCGTACATGGAAGGATTGGCCTCAATGGATATAACAGTGCCTTTCTTTAAGGCATATTCTGAAAGTACTTTAAAAAAGTCAACAGCAATCTCATAATCTTCCTCTTTGGTCATCCATCGGTTCTTCGGGCAGCCGAAAACCATGTTTCGACACGAAACTGCCGCTGCAAAGTCAATAGCTTTAAACAAATAACTGGTAATACTTTCCCGGTTTTGGGGACTTTCAAAGATATTTTCCGTTCTTCCGTAAAGTATTGACTGCATACTGCAAATCTCGAAATTGTAAAGATTTTTTAAGTCATTTGCAAGTTTTTCAGCCTCATCTATCCGATCATAAGGCCTATCGCCAATTAGTCTTGTAGGTGCTATTTCCAGGCCGCAAAAGCCGTATTTTTCCATAAGTTTATAGACTTCCAAATCTTTATCAGCATCCCAAGCTATATTGGAAATTGCAAGTTTCATAGTAATTCCCCTATAAATTCCTTAATATCCTTCAATACTGAATCTTTATCGGCAATATATCCTCCCTTTCCGTTAAACAGTCGATAGTGTACAGTATGTATATCATACTTTACGGGAGTGTTTAAAAATTCGTTTTTAAATTCCTTTCCGTAAATGTACTTATACAGCTCACCGGAAGAGACCGGTTCTGTCACAAGACATAAAAGGCGAATGTCGTTTTCTATCATTGTTTCAATATGAGACCAAAGGTTCTTTAAATTATAGAACTGGTATGTATTTCTGGAATCTGTAAAAGACAGAGCATTAAAACCGGCGTTCTCAAAAAACTCTTTTAAAACGGACTTAACTTCTTTACTTACTGGTTTTAGCTTGTAGAAACCGTTTTCCTGCTTTGAATAACACTCAAAAAGGTCTATTGGTGAGACCTTCTGAAGTTCTGAAAGTTTTTCTTCCTTTAACATTGACGGAATAATACTTATCATGTCAAAAATGAAATTTTTTCTCAAATTTACCCCGAACAAACCGGGAAGCCTCAATATATGATAATCTTTAACGTTTTCCATTACCCATTTTTCAAGAATATAACGATTTTTTCCATAGGGCTGAAGCCCCTCAGTATCAACAACTGTGTTCTCATCTACTCCACGAGGCTCTTTATAAACATCAACAGTAGATATCAGCACAAGCTTTTCAAACTTCATCTTTTTAATATTTTCAATAGCCTGCATTATATGTTTTAAATCCTTATCCGGTTCATGGTTTGCAAGAAATTTTTCAGACTTTACACCGCTATATATTACAAGGTCATGCCGGGTATAAAAAGCTTCTTCTATATTGCCGGAGTTATATTGCTTGCTGAAATCGGTCTGCATAATTAAATTAGAGCCTATAAAGCCGCTATATCCCACTAAAGTTTTATCCACCAGGTTCCCCCCTAAAACTTCATTCTGCAAATCAAAGGCATAAATCTTTATATTCAAAATCACTTTTTTCCAAAAAGTTTCTTCAAACAGAGAGCATTATAACATCATTATTTGACCTTTTCAACCGATTCAAAAGTATATGTGTACTTTGAATTTTGAAGTTTTAAAATTAAGGATACAAATTTTATGACTATTGCAAACAAGGAAAAGAACCCTGTAAAACAGACCGACAGGAACAACATAATGGTTGTCCAGCCTTCAACGACTCTGTCATAGGCTATATATACAAATACGGTATAGCAAAACACGCAAATTGAAAACAATAACATCATTATGGCCATAAATATGGATATTTTTGGCACAATATCGGTGAAAATCATCAGATAGTTAAGGGCTTGGGACAGCCTCAATCTTGTGTCGAGCTTTCTCTCATGATCAATGTTCTTATTGGGCTTATACTTGTGTATATAGGTTTTAAGCCCTATGTTGTAGTATACCGCTTTTCTGTACTGAATAGATGTGTAGGAGTTGTTTATCCTGTTTACGGCCCTGCGGGACAAAACCCTGAATCTCTCGGTCCATAGCCTTAAGCGGTTTTGCGAATATCTCTTAAACAAGCTGTAAAAAGCTCTTGAGTCCCAGCGCTCTTTGACGTCAGGAGCCGCCGAAACAATGTCGAAGCCTTCCTGAGAATGCTTGTACACATCTATAATCTCTTTAAAGTCATAATCGGCAATAGGGCTGTCAAACTCAAAAACAAAGTCACCTATAGAAATATCCACGCCAGCTGTAATTGCCGCTTCAGTGCCATGGTAAAAACTTAAATTGACAATGGTAAAAGATATAGCTTCAAGCTTTGAAGCCGATTTTTTCAGCATTTCAACACTTCTGTCGGTTGAAAAATCATTGACAGCAATAATCTCATACTTTTCAAAGTTTTCCGAAAGTACGGCTGCAACGCCTTCAATAAATTCACTTATATATTTTTCATGATTTCTCACGTATACTACCGCGGAAACTACTTTCTTTTCCTTATTCACAAGACCCATAATCACAATACCTCTTCCAAATCATATACTGTACTTATCTTTCCCGACAATACACTAATAAAGGTCGGATTGTCCGAATACTTTCTTATTATTGTCGGTCTTGAATCGTCAATCTCTGACGACAGCAAAATCGGTTTCATTGAATACAGGGATTTGTAAAAACTGAAGTCATATTGGCTGCGCAAATACTTTTTTGCTATTCCCGACATATAAGACCAGGAACTGGGCGGCCTAAATTCACAGATATTGCAATTGTAAAGCCTATTTTCACTGCACAGTGGATTATTTTTTTGACACTCAAAAAACGGCAGATTTTCATGGCAGCTCATATGCGGAGTAAAAGTAACAGAAGTCAGAGAATGAAGCCCGGTTTTACCAAAGGGCATTATAGAGAAAAAAGGTCCGTCCATCACGGTTATTCCAAGTTTTTTCAGTTTTTCTCCAGGATGACATAGTATTACTTCACAAAGCTCATATTTTATTTTAAAAGGCTCAAACCCTGCAATTGTGTTGATCTGGTTTGCAGATGCATAGGTGGCATTCAGAATGTATCCGGTAGATATTGCATCTTCACCGTCTATATTTATATAAAACTCTTTGGCACTTTTCTCAATACCTTCTATTTTAGCATTGAACTTCAGCTCAACCTGCGGAAATTTTTTTATTTCTTCCAAAAGATAATCCCTAAGAATTGCAGAATCATATGTATATTCTTCAACTTCAAAGGCACCGTCACACATGCCCGGATTAAAGAACTCGCCGGGGTCAATTTCAATACACTTTATATTGGCATTTTTACAAAACTTCTTAAACTGAGCAGCACTGGTCCATGAGTATTTTGAAGATGTAGCATATATCTTTTTAAAGGATGAATTTATGCAAAACTCAAACTCTCTATTGAACTTCTGAAAATATTCCGTGACGCTGTTAACTGTTGACAAAGAACGGGGATAATGATAGCCATTGTGTACTCGGGCTTGATTTATATATGTAGCACGTAAAAAAGGGCCGTTTTCGCATTCAAGTACAATAACATTATAACCTTTTCTTCCGCAAATCAGAGCCCCATATAAACCATATAAACCTGCACCAATTATAACCCTATCGTAGTACCTCATTTACACCCTTCTTATCACAATGCCTTAAAATCCCTATTTTATACATTTTATTACAAATCATTTTCAGGATAAAAACCCCTATACTATCATTTTAGCCTTTTTTACATAATTATTCAAGCACCGCAGTATAAATAAAAACCCGTAAAACTACAAAAGCTCTTAAAAAATAAGAGCTTCTGCTAATAAAAAATTCAGTTTCTGCTTTTGTCACGATGTACTCAGGGAATCAATATCCCTCTGCACCTTCTTGTCTTTGGTTTCGTCACAGCAATTTTTGCCTTCTACAATCCTAGATTCAATTTTTGATGCTTCCATAACTTTTTCCGTTATTATATTCTTTATTTCTTCTATGGAATCCTCAAGGGAGAAAGTTTTCTTTATCTCTTCAAGCAATGTATTGTCGGATAGATTTTCCATGTCAATATCCATACAGCTTTCGTCGGTACACAGTCTGAACAAAGCTTTGTATTGGTAATTATCTTCAGTAATGTTTAAATTTACAACTTTTAAGTCTTTACAAAGCATATTATTGCCCCCTTTGTTTATATTTGCAATTAACACCTTAAGCTTGTTCTTTTCCTGCCAAAGGAGAAGGAACTGTATAAACTCTTGTAGCCATCTCGTTATCCAGCATTAAAATTCCTTTACCGTCATTTTCTCCTACAAGCCTAATCTTGCTCAAATTTTGCTGTGCAGTGTCCTCCTCTTCCGCCTGTTCGTCAATAAACCATTTGATAAAGGAATTGGTCTTGTGATCCCGTTCTTCAATAGCCAAATCGGCAATTCTATATATAGATTGGGTTACAGATCTCTCATGGGCAAGGGATTTTTCCAATACCTCCTCAATGGATTTAAAATCCCATTCCGGGGCTTGTATTGCCTGAAGTTTAACCCTGCCGCCTACAAGATTTAAATAATTGATAAAAATAAGGGCATGGTCTCTTTCTTCCATTGCCTGTATTTTAAACCAATTGGCAAATCCGTTTAAGTTCCTTGAAGTAAAATAAGATGAAAAAGACAGATATAAATATGCGGAATAAAATTCTTTCTGGATTTGATCATTCAAAAGCTGTTCCATTTTTTCACTAATCATATATTCCCATCCTTTCTGAATAAGTATTAAAAAACACTTTTTCTTTAAACTTTATCTTTATTTAATATACCCATAATACAGCGCAATAAAACTTTTACTTCCAAACTTTTCACATTTTTATACTAACCCTTGTATTTATCGAGCTAAATTAAAAATTATATTACTTATAAATACCGAAAAACCACAACTATGTAAGTTCATCTATTACTTTGCGGCAAATGCGTTCACTGTATTTGCTTTCATAATGTCCGGGCGCCCATCCTTTAAGAAAACGGTAGAAATCAGCCCAGGCCACATGATACAACTTACGCCATTCCTTTTCCAATGCTTCATAGTCCACTTTCTTCTCCACCATTTCCAATGCTTTTTTCAATTCCCTGAAATAAAACTCCAAAATGTCGTTTTCCCAGCTTTCACACTCATCATCGTAAAGGCAGCTGTCAATAAAATATGCCACATCCTTCATTCCGCAGCCGCCACCCACATATTGAAAATCCACTGCAGCAACACTGTTTCCGTCATTGGAAAAACAGAAGTTCTCAATTTTTGCGTCACCGTGTACAAAAGTTTTATAGGTACAGCTGTCAAGTTTTCTGTCTATTTTATGGGCTGCATTCTTTAGTGCCATGTCCTTCATAGCTTTAAGTTCCTCGGGACGAGTATCCAAATGCCAGTAAGTTCCTTTTGACCACAGTTTTTCAGGTTTTTCACCCATAAAAGTTGCATGAAAATTGGCCAGCCAGCTTAAACATAGCTGTATTTCCTTCCAACCTACGCTTCTTATTCTCCTATTAAAACCTGAAGCATCAAGGTCTTCAAACACCATTAAAAACTCATTATCCTGCCATTCAAAAGCATACCCTTTTGGAACTCTGCAGTAATCACCGCACCTTTGGCTCCAATTTTGATAAAAAGCCATTTCCACTTTATAGGATTTCAGTTTCCGCTCAAAGGAAATATCCCCACCCCGGGCTTGTCCTGTCCGCTTCGGCAGGCATACGTTTTTTACTATTACACTCTTCACTTCTGTTCCGGACAATTCGTAGCGCAGTATTTTCCCATATCCGCTCCAAAGTTCCTGTACCTCTTCAATTTCATACACTTCTTTTGCTCCTGTGGATCTGAGAATTACCTTTTCAAAGCTTTTATTCATAGTACCCATTCCCCATTTATTGCAATTCTTTATATGTTCAGTCATCAATTTACAGCTTTTAAAGCAAACATTACAACTTATCCAAGTCTATCCATATAGGATTGCACAAACCATACACAATTCTCGCTTATACGTTTTTTATCACTGTCGGATAAATTTAAAAATCTTTTCTGAACAGATTTAAAACTCTATAGAAAGCTCTTTTCCAAATTGCTGCAGACTGCCCATAGATAAATTATCCATTATTGTACCTAATAATTCAACCGGAACTTGATCCTGTTTATCACTGACCAATTCCACCACTTTTTTACTATCAAACTCACAGAGCAAATTAAAAGCTACTGCTTGTAGATATTAGTTCACCAAATTCTCCGCAAGAAAAGCTCTAAATAATCATATCAAATAATATACTGTAATACAACCAAAATTAATATAATATAGCATAAACAGGTAGCAATTTACAATACATTTGACAATTTAAGCTCTCTTAAGGCATACCCACTTTATCCTATTTTCATAAACAAAAAGAATTGGCCAGGTTGGACCAATTCACACTCATTGAAATCTTCCTTCATATAAGCACATATTTCTGTTCAAGCATTTCCAACATTTTTAAATATTTTTCTTGGTTCCCAGACTTTTCGGCTTCTGCTTCTAAAGCCTCACACTCGGCATTTACGTTGTCTAATACTTCTGAAGCAAGTTCCCTTTTGCCGTAAGGATAGGCAATATTATCCTCCTTATCTATGTGGCGGTTTAGTAAATGGGTGTAGGAAACGGCATTGGCAATAACATCCACCTTTGCCTCCTCATCGCCGTTCCTTACCCGTTCCAGTGCTTCTTCCAGCCCCTGCATATACAATCGGCCAAAATCATGTTCTACCAACATTCCGAACCTGACCAGTTTTTCTGCAGCGCCGCCTAATTCTATCATTCTGTTGAAAAGGATTTTTTCTTCTTTTCCATGATGATGGTTATCGGCGTAGTTTCTTACAAAATCAATCATATTTTTAAAATCGTTAAAATCAATTTCTCTTCCATGCATTATTCCAATACATGCTCTTCTTATTACCGACAGCATTCTTTTAATGTGTTTGTGTTCCTCAACCATTAAATCTATTGCATCCAATTCTATCACATCCTTCAATAGTATTATAAGTAACTTGCAACCTATTATACTAATATCAGATTTCCTTTCAGACAATTATTAGCATATCGTATATTTTTTCAGATTTGTATTTAAGTTTGCTAATCAATATAAACTCAGACTGTTGCAAGTTTACTCACATCTGAAGGATTCCACAAAACTATATAAAATAATCGATAATTATTTCCTGTTTGACAAGTATATTGCAAATTTCATTTACTGCATCATCAATACCCACGCTGGCATCAGGTATGAAATTGCTAAAAGGTGATTCGCCAATATTGACAACCAGAATATCATTGGGTGCATTTAACTCCTTTAATATTAATGCCTCATAATCGTCCAAATTATGAACCGATGTTATAAATATCTGTCCCGAGTCGGTAAATATCCTTGCCAATTCACCAATCTGATGTATTTGCTCAATTCTGTCCTCGTTTTCGGTACTTACATTCGAACCAAGGCCGCCAAGAAGACTGGAAATTCCAAGAAAGTAAACTTTATGCTTCGTATTAAAAAGCCTTTTTTCCAACTGCCTTCCTATATCCTGAATGTTCTTTTCAAGCTCTTCACTTCCCGTAGTAATTACAATAAACTTCGATTTGTGCCCATATACTTCTCTTCTCTCTTCTTCCGTTATAAGACTCTTTTCCCACAAATACTCCCTTTTTCTGATATGCTCTTTCAGACTATTCTCCTGATCATCAACGCTTTCAAGAATTATTCCGCCTCCTGCGATATCATAATTGTCAACAATTACAAAGCGCCCTGTCTGTTCAAAATTGGAAATTATATCAAATGCAATGGGCTTTGGTGTTTCAAAAATACACTCTGCTACATCGTGCCTTTCCACCTGGTCCTTAAAAGTATCGATATTTATCTGGGCTGCATCAATTATGCTTATAATCTCCACCAGTTTTACACTGCTTCTCATTGTTCCTATTTTCAGTTTATATTTTTTATTTTTCACAAGAGGAGATTTCCCCACCCAAAAAATGTTAGCTCTAAACTTCGAACTGACATTGGGATGCTGTTCATTTACTTTAACCATGATTTCTCCGGGTTTTATGTAAATCTGTGTCTTAAGAGTAACTCCTATTGCCTCATCGGCACCAGCTTCCTTCCTTGGTGGTACGTTAAATCCCTCAATACTTGCAATTTCCGACTTCTTAAAGGACGGCAGGAACAGTACTTCATCACCTTCCCTTATTGTTCCGCTGGTTATTGTCCCTGCCACAATTCTTCTGTCATCGCCTTTTTCAGTAAATTTATATATATCCTGAACGGGCATGCGAAAGTCTTGCTCTGCATTTTTTTTCTTGTTGCTGAATCCATCCAGTTGTTCCAATACTGTAGGCCCTTCATACCATGGTGTATTACCGGATTTTGATGCAATATTATCTCCATGAAAAGCACTTATAGGTATAAAATTTACAGGTCTGATTTTTATACCGTTAAGGAATTCCGTAAACTGTGCCTTTATTGTATCGAAAACTTCCTTGTCAAACCCGACCATATCCATTTTATTAACCAGCACGGCAACCTGCTTAATGCCAAGCATAGAAACAATATGACCATGCCTTTTGGAATTTTCCTGGATTCCTTCTTTCGCATCAATAACAAGCAGTGCAGCTTCAGCCCGGGATGCTCCGGTAACCATGTTTTTCAGAAATTCGATATGTCCCGGTGCATCAATAATTATGTAATCCCTTTTACCGGTTTTGAAAAAGCACCGGGCAGCATCAATGGTTATCCCCTGTGCCTGTTCATCCTTCAAGGCATCCAGCAGAAACGCATATTCAAAGGGTTTGGAATTTCTCCGGCAATATTCCTTGACAAATTCCAGCTTGCCTTCAGGCAGTGAATCGGTATCAGCAAGGAGCCTGCCTATTACAGTACTCTTTCCATGGTCCACATGCCCCACTATAACAATATTCATCTGCTCTCTTTCCGCCATATTACATATAACCTCCTTTGCGAAGCGTTTCAAGGCCTCCGCCATCGTCCTGGTCCTGGGCTCTGCCTGCTCTCTCAGCAATTTTTGCAAATTTTCCGCTTTTTAATTCCTCTATTATCTCCCTCACATTTTTAGCAGTGGATTCCACCGGCGAAGTGCACGGATAGCAACCTAAAGACCTGTATCGCTTTCCGTCTCCCTGATCAAAATACAGTGAAGTGATAGGAATATTCTCCCTCTCGATATATTCCCATATATTGAGTTCCGTCCAGTCAAGAAGAGGATGGATTCTCACATGGGTACCGGGTGCAAAATCCGTCTTAAACTGGTTCCAAAATTCAGGTGGCTGTTCTCCCACATCCCAGTCATTATCCTTGTCCCTGGGTGAAAAATACCTTTCCTTTGAACGGCTGCCTTCCTCATCAGCCCTTACACCGACAATCACGCCGGTAAATCTTTCTCTGTTGGTATCCTCAACATATTTTCCGGTTTTATGGTCCAAAATATATCTGGGCCACTCCCCGGAAAGGGTATGTTTCAGTGCTTCGGATTTAAGGGTCTGGCAGCAGGACAAACGGTCTGTTTTGCCGTCAGGGAACGTGTTCTTTTCCCTTAATGCCTTTGAATTTTCTCCATATATCATGGTAAGTCCCCATTTTAACGCCAGTTCATCCCTGTAGGCAATCATTTCAGGAATTTTATAATGGGTATCTATATGTACCAGCGGAATGGGAACATGCCCGAAAAATGCCTTCCTGGCAAGCCACAAAAGAACGGTGCTGTCCTTTCCTATCGACCACAACATGCATAAGTTTTTAAACTCCCTGTATGCTTCCCTCAATATGTAAATACTCTGTGCCTCCAATTTATCCAAATGATCCATTATTACCCCTCCTTAACGACGTTTGAAACATGAAGTCCGCATTCCTTTTTATCCGGATCTTCCCACCACCACCGGCCGCTTCTGATATCTTCGCCTTTTCTAACCGCCCGGGTACAGGGTTGGCATCCGATACTCCTGAAATCCTTGTTATAAAGGCTGTTATAAGGTATGTTTTTGCTGCGTATGTACTCCCATACCTGCTCCTCGGTCCAATAGGCCAGGGGATTTATTTTTAGCATATCGTGGGCGTGATCCCATTCAAACAATTCAATATTGCTTCTTGTAACAGACTGTTCCCTTCTAAGACCGCACACCCACACATCCGACGTTGCAAGCACCCTCTTTAAAGGTTCAACTTTTCGTACCTCACAGCATTTCTTCCTTAACTCGACACTTTCATAAAACATGTTTGGACCATACTGTGAAACAATTTTTTCCAATTGCTCGTTAGACGGTGCATAAACCTCATATTTGAAGCCATATCTTGAAGATGTTTCCTCCATTAAATCATATGTGCTTTGAAAGTGTCTTCCGGTATCAATGAAAAATATTCTGGGATTTGCACTGTTTTTTGCAAAGATTTCGGTCAGCACCTGGTCTTCAATGGAAAGACTTGATGCCAGGATTGTTCTCGATGTTCCAAATCTATCCAAAACATAGCAGATTATCTCTTTAGGTGATTTATCCAAAAATTCCTTGTTCAATTTCTCTATTTCCTGTTTGATCATGAGTTACCTCCTTACTTACATTCAATTATCCTTTTCCTTTTAAGTTACAACTAAAAACCGGGTTCAATTTGACTTTGCCAATTTTTCAAAATACTCCAAACCGACTCTTTCTACAAAACTGTGAAAAGTCTCATTATCCTTTCGATGATTTAAATAATTTTCAATGAAACTGTGAACTGCTTTTAGCAAGTCTTCTTCCTTAAACCTTAAATTAAGTCTTTGCCCAAAAGCAGCATTTTTTCACAAAGCCCCTCCCAAGAACACATCAAAGCCCTCACAGGAGTTTCCGTTTTCCTTTAACAGGGCACCTCTAATTCCAATGTCCGCAATTAATGTATGCCCACAGGAATTGGGACACCCTGAAATCTTAACACTAATGGGCACATCAGCCTTTAATCGGTCATCTATATAGCTTGAAAGCTTTAGTGCTATGTTTTTGGTGTCAATTAAGGCAAGGTTGCAGAATTTTGAACCAGTGCATGCCACAATTTTGCTTAAGAACGTTTCAGGCTTATGGCTGAACTTTTCAAATATTTTATTTTTCAGCACCTCGGAAACTTTTTCATTATCAATCCCCGAAATAATAATGTTTTGGCTCGACGTGGTCCGAAGAATTCCGTCTCCATATTTTTCGCTTATTTCAATCAGCTCTTTAAAGTCTGTTGATGTCATATGTCCTAAAGGAATATGAACTCCTATGTAACTCTTACCCTCCTGCTTTTGTCTGTGTACCCCGTAGTAATTTATCGAATTGGAACCGTCGCTTTTATCAATTCCTCTCTTTGGCAATTCACCGGTATATTCAAAGAGTTTCTCGGTGAATTTTTCTATTCCCCAGTCATCCACCAGGAATTTAAGCCGGGCACGACTTCTGCTGTTCCTGTATCCAAAATCCCTGAATATTGTCGCTATTGCCACCGTTACTTTCAGTACCTGTTCCGGAAGTATAAAGGCATCAACTTCTCTTGCCATCATAGGTTTGGAGGAGAGCCCGCCTCCTACTTTTAAATGAAACCCTGCTACCTCCTCGCCATCTATAACTTTTACGGCAGGTGTAAAGGAAATATCGTTTATCTCAGAATTTCCGGCATTTCTTGTACTTGCAGAAATTGAAATTTTAAGTTTTCGCGGAAGATTTGAAAAATCTCTGTTGAGAAGAAAGAAATCGTTAACCTGATTTACCAGTTCGGTGGTATCCATAAGCTCGTATTTGTCAATTCCTGCTAATGGATTCCCTATAACAGTCCTGGGACAGTCTCCGCACGACTCATAACTTGCAAGCTTGACACTGTTTAGCTTAAGGAATATTTCCGGTAAATCTTCCATGCGTATATTATAAAACTGAATTGCCCCACGGGTGGATATTCTCATAAAGTCTCTGCCGTATTTTTCTGCAATTTCGGCCAATATTTTTGCTGCAGGTACATCAATCTTTCCGGTATTGATGCGGATTCTTAGCATAAACAATCCGTTTTTGGGCTTTTGTTCATAAATTCCCGCCCATTTGAGCAGTATCCTGTCTTCATCGGACACCGACTCAATACCTTGTTTTGAGTACTTATTGACGATGGTTTCAATAACATCCAATCCATCTCTTTTAAGTTTTATTTTTTCAACATCATTCAGCAATTGGATATTCTGTTTCCAAATTTGCTCATACACCATGTGTCAACCCCCCTGGCATAACATCAGCCATTTATGTACTATTAATCGGTACATGTTTTGTAAGAATAGCCGATTCATCCAAACTTCATTGCAAATATAAATCGGTACAATTATTATTTTTCCTATATGTTTAGTAAGTTTTTATGTATTATATATCCTTCTGTCTGTCCTTATACAAAGGGAACTAAAACATTTCGCCTTCATACAATAACATTACTATTCCTATATAATTTGTTAGGTTTATATTACCATGACATTCATTATATTGTCAACACATATTTATGATATTACATATAGGATTAGTCGGGTTAATTTTATCATCAGGGAAAATTAATTAAAACTTTCCCCCTTAGTATTTTTAAGCAAAACATTAGTTCTGCCCTATTATTTTGTAAAATTTCTTTACCGGCATATCTACCTCATTGCCTGTTCCAAGTCCTGTATTAAATCATCTGCATCTTCAATTCCCACAGATATTCTAAGCAGCTTTTCATTAACCCCCAACTTTTCTCTTATGTGAGGAGGTATAGCCTGGTGAGTCTGCGCTACAGGATAGGTTATCAAACTTTCAACTCCCCCAAGACTTTCAGCAAAAATGAAAACTTTTAACCTCTCAAGTAACGATTCTACCAGTTTTTCATCCTTAACATGAAAAGAAATCATAGCTCCAAATCCAGAGGCTTGTTTACACAGTACTTCATAGCCCGGATTTTCAGGCAGTCCAGCATAATAAACCTTTTCAACCTTGTCATGCGTTTTTAGCCAATTGGCAATTTTCTGTGCATTATATTGCTGTCTGTCAAGGCGTACACCAAGAGTCTTTATTCCTCTTAATACAAGCCAACTGTCAAAAGGTGACAGCACAGCTCCTTCAGATTTCTGTATTAATCTTAGCTTTTCTGCTATTTCGTCATCGGACACTACAATAAGTCCTGCCAATGTGTCATTGTGTCCGGCAAGATATTTCGTTCCGCTGTGGAGTACAATGTCTATTCCAAGCTCAAGGGGTCTTTGATAGTAGGGTGTAAGAAATGTATTGTCAACAATAGTTAAAATTCCCCTTGATTTTGCAAGTTCCGCAACTGCACGTAAATCAGTTATTTTCATCATGGGATTTGACGGAGTTTCAACAAATATGGCTGCAGTATTGGGCTTTATACTCTCTTCAATATTTTTTATACATTCGGTGTCTACAAAACTGAATTCCAAACCGTATTTTTTATATATTTCTTCAAAAATACGGTATGTACCCCCATATAAATCATCAGAAACAATTATATGATCCTTTGGAGAAAAAAGCTTTAATATTGCAGATACCGTAGCCATTCCACTGGAAAATGCCAATCCGTGTTTACCGTTCTCCAATAATGCAATAGTTTTTTCCAGTTCCTCTCTTGTAGGATTCTGAAGCCTTGAATAATCATATCCAGTGGACTGGTTCAAACCGGGATGCCTGAAAGTTGCACTTTGATATATTGGAAAACTCACCGCACCTGTTTGCGGATCGTAGCCTTTGTAACCATGTACCAGTTTGGTGTTAATATTGACTCCCATTTCCGTTCTCCTCCCATTCACAATTATTCCTATCATCTTAATTGTAATTTCTATAAAAAAAGAAATGCCCTTTTCCTCAAAACATAATAGTTTTTATCCTTATTTATCCGATATGTTATATAGTATTACAAAGCATATATTTTGTCAATCATATTGCTTTATAATGTCATGCAGAAACAGCTGTTCTCTTTCGGCCCCAGGTTACAAAACAGCATTCCGGTATTGCTATATTATAAAATATGATCATTTATTTGGAAATAATAATGACAAAAATATTAATTTTTTTCGATATGTTTCATCGAGAAAAGATTCGGCTGGACTAAATATTCTTATTTCCCCTCAAAATCAATTCCAACTCTTCCGCAGGCATCGGTTTATAAAAATAGAAACCTTGAATTTCATCGCACTGATTCTCTTTTAGAAATCTCAACTGATATTCATTTTCCACACCTTCTGCCAAAACTTTAAGCCCAAAAGTTTTTCCCAACTGCAACATCACCTTAATAATACTTTCATCCTTAGTTCCCCTATATATACCCTGTGTAAATCTCATATCAATCTTTATCTTGTCAACAGGCATAATTCTCAATCTACTCAAGGATGAATATTCCGTACCGAAGTCATCTATGGAAATGGTAACTCCAAGGTCTTTAAGCCGGTTCAGTGTACTGGTAATGTATTCTACATCATAGGTAGCAATACTTTCAGTAATTTCTAATTCAAGATAAGCAGGATCCAACTGGGTTTTTTTGAGTATATTTTCTACAATTTCAACCAGATTGGGATTTAAAAACTGACCCAAAGACAAGTTTACAGCCATTTTTATCGGTTTAAGCCCCATTTTCTGCCACTTATTATTTTGTTCACAAGCCTCCTGAAGCACCCATTGCCCAATATGATTAATAAGTCCATTTTTTTCAGCCAATGGAATAAATACTCCTGGTGATATTAATCCTTTTTGTGGGTGATTCCATCTAATCAGAGCCTCAACGCCAACTATTTCACCAGTTTGCGCATTAACCTGCGGTTGATAGTTTAAAATAAATTCTTTTCTCTGTATTGCAAGATGCAAACTGTTTGTAAGGTTGGCATTTACTTCAATTTGCTTCTGCAAAAAAGACGAGCACATGGTGTATTTGTTCTTTCCATTTTCTTTTGAAATGTACATTGCCGCAGCAGCATTTTTAACAAGACTCTCCACCTCATTGCCGTCAATAGGATATACAGAAATACCCATACTGACAGTTATAAAAAATTCCTGGTCGCCCACCGTCAAAGGGTGTTTGAAGCTACTTGTAATTTTTTCTGCCACTGCACATATATCTTCAACATGGGAAATTTGAGGGATCATTATTACAAATTCATCCCCTCCAAAACGTGCCACAATATCATACAGGCGCAGGCAACTCGAAATCCTTTCTCCAATCTTCATTAACAGGGAATCTCCGCCATCATGACCTAAAGTATCATTAACATACTTAAAGGAATCTATGTCCACAAAAGCAATTCCAACAAGCTTTTCCGAACGTTCCGCCAATTTTATGGCTCCTCTTACCTGATTCATAAACATAGCCCTGTTTGGAAGCCCTGTTAAGGCATCATAATTTGCTCTATAATTAATTTCCTTTTCAGCATCCACTTTTAGCATTATGTCTGAAATCATATGCGCCAGGACTTTAAAAGTTTCTTTATGATATTCTTTAAATTTTAACTTTTGTCCTGCACTTTCAAATCCCATTAATCCTATTACACATTCTTTGTCTCGTAATGGATTTATAATGGTAGAAATTGTCTCTTCATCTCTGACATATTCTTTTTCCATATATTCTTCCATAGTTGCAGCTAAATATGGCAGGCTGTCAAATTCCTGCTGCTGAAACGGACTTATATCCAACAATTCAAAAACTTTCCTGACCTTTTTTTCCTTTGCAGCATCATTCATAGGTGATTCGCAGTCGGAGCACCATTCAAAATATTTCATTGTCTTTTGACCGTTGGGAAAAAACAACACAAAAGTGCGATCTATATTGAAATTGTTTCCGCACAGTTTAAGAACCTCATTTATCCTTTCTTCAATATTATTTTCATTGGTATTCATAAATATGGAAGATATACGAGAAAGGAGTTTCTGGGCATTTAACTTTTCCTCGTTCTCTATGAGCCTTTTGCTATAGACATAATTAATATAATAAGCAACTATAAATATTGACAGCAACAAAATTATTCTAACGGCATGATCTACGTGTGTAAACCTAACAACTATAGTAGAAGGAGAATTTATCCAAATCCAGACAAGAGTAAATAATGAAGAAATCCCATTTAACACCAGTATGTGCTTTTGGCTGAACGCTATTGACGTAACGATGAATAACACAGGGATTATACCGGCATAAATGGCACTATAATCAAAATACCTCAGCGTAATAATCGGAATTGAAATTGATAAAATTATATTCGAAAGCAAATCTTTATAGCTCAATCTGATATTTAGCTGTTGAATAGCCTGAAGTCCAATCCCGATAAATATCATAAAAGCACTAAACAGCAAAACCGGTTCCAAGTTTGCCCTTTTAGTAAAATACATGCTTCCGATATTGACAAAGGCTCCTAACAAAAAGGCTATACTAAAATTAAGATATAACCTCTCCCGGCTGTCTTCATTAAGAATGCTATGAAAATCAGAGGAGTCGCTATTTTTTTTCTTAAGCATAAATCCGTATCTTTTGATACAGTAAAGCACTTGAGTCATTGGAATAATAAAAAGTAACGGAACTATTTGAGGTATCTTAATTGAAAACATGGAATTTATAATAACTTCAGACAAAGTTCCTGCTACAAAACTGCAAGCAAACAGTAAACATATCAAATAGGCTTTACTCTTTTTATCCCCTTCCTCCAATTTAACAGCCCAGCGGACTAACAACGTAAACCCTACCAGGAAAAAACTTAAGTCATATGCATACAGCATCCAATTCCAAAATGTATTGCAGCAGACATTAACCCATCCGGAACTTGTCTCTATGAGATTATACTGTTTTACAGCTATTTTTTCGTATAGGCCGAAGACAAAAACATTTAAAGCAGCTGGAAGATATATAAGAATGTATATCCATTTTTTCTTCAAAATATCGGCTTTTTCAGTAATAATAACAATAAAATGCAGCAAAAAGCTAAAAAAAGTTCCCCATCCTAAGGTTCCGACTCTTCTCCAAAATAAACATGTTTCATAATTCTGTGCAGTATTTGAAATAGACAAGGAAAAGGACCACACCGACAAACACAAACAAAGGATAAAAAATAATATATGAAGTGACGACTTTATATTCAGCGAAAGAACATACAAGCCATAAAACAATAAAACTGCAGTTGTAATAAGAAACAACAGCGAAAATATATATGGTAAAGGCATATATATATAAGCCTCCTTCTACCCTTCCTAAAAATATAAAATTAAAATAACTGTAATTTAATTATATTCGACAAATTATTCATTAATCCTCCAGGTAAAAGGGATTATTTGTAAAAAATTCAATGCCTTAATTTCTTTTCCTGACAATTCATTTACCTATTGACCAGCAATTCAATGATTAGCAGTTACTTGATGTGCATTTTTCTTAAATTACTATAAAAAACACTACTGTTTTTATTATACGAATTTTGTCTAATAAAGTCAACCTGTACTGCTTTCTAAACATTAAAACCGTTTAGCTTTATATGTTATTTTTTAGCTTATTTTACCTGTTTTTCATAACTTTTGATACTCATACCATACATCTATTTCTTCTTTTGAAGGCTTTTCAAATATAGATTCCATTTTCTTCAAAAGACCTTCATCTACATAAAAATTCCTGGAAAGACCTTTACATACCAGATCATTTCTTTCATTAATATTTCTCTTCCACTCTTCATCGGAAATGTCAATATAATGCCATTCAAAATCAATACCTCTTTCCAAATAATATTTTGATACTTCGCTTCTTTCCTTTTTGCTCCAAAAACCGAAATCCAAAATGACATTGGTTCCGGCTTCAATAATTTCCACTGACTTTTTATATAAATATTTTTTTATCTTACATACCAATTCATCGTGCTTGTCGCCGATATCCTCCATTGACAAATCAAATACCACTTCATCGCAGGACAGAACAACAGCATTAGTTTTATGTTTTAGCAGTTTAGAATAATAGCTTTTTCCACTGCAAATTTTACCGCATATCAAAATTGCTTTTGCCATTTTTACACCTTCCGTTTTTATTTCCGAATATAGAAAAATATTAAGAAATTTTAATATTATTATAACATTATGTGAACCTTTTGCATATTTTATGAATATTATGCCATAAAAAATAAAATGAGGTGTTATCAATAAATGTATACCAATCTTTATGATTATCCATACAGCCTTTATCCAAGACAGCCAATAATACCTTCATATATCCGGCTTCTGCATGCAGTACCGAATGCTCCTGCCGTCGATATATATGCAAACGGAAGCCCCATTGCAAGAAATCTTAGTTACAGACAATTTACCGAATATTTGGCAGTCCCCGGCACAAGCTACAATATAACCGTTTTTCCTGCAGGTCAAACCGTAAACCCTATCCTAAGCACAATAATTAACATACCCGTCGGGTCAATATTTACTATAGCAGCGGTAGGTATACCCTCAAGCATTACCTTACTTCCAATAGAAGAGCCTCGCATAAACATTCCCGCCGGTAATCTAATGCTAAGGTTTGTAAATCTTTCTCCAAACGCACCTGCTGTTGATGTAGAGATACAGGGCGGAAATATAATATTCGGCAACATAACATATACAGGAATCACTCAATATATACCTATTAATCCGGGAACATATACTTTTAGCCTGAAGATTTCAGGTACAGGCCAAAGAATTTTGTATGTTCCAAATATTCGATTGGAATCCGGAAGATTTTACACCATATATGCCATAGGTGTTGTTGCAGGAACTCCTCCTCTACAAGTGCTTATACCCTTAGACGGCAATACCTATATCCGGTAGGTTGTAATTTTTCTTTACTAAAGAGCTCTCACAAAAAATGCTTCCAGTGCTCTAAGTACATTGACTGTATCTTTTTATGTTGGTTAATAACACTGGAAGCTGTTTTCTATTTTTCAGTACAACTTTGCAGGGATAGATTTATTATAAAAACAAGGCTTTATGGCGTTCAGCTCTTCTGTTTTTTAGAAACAGTCTGTCTGAACTGCCATAAAGCCTGCGGTAATTAATCAAAACCTAATAGACTATTGATTAACTCTCTTTTCATATCATTTTTCCCAATTCGAGCTGAAATGTCACTAATTATTAACCGGTTTTTCCTTCCCGTCTTCGGCAATGATAGAATTATGTTCCATTGCACCTTCAGCTATTTCCTCATATGCCCAATGTGTTGGAGGAACATCAATGAAAATCTGTTCTTTTACGCTTAACGGTCCCCTACCCAATGCTCTGTTAGTCAACGCTACACATTCAGACCGTTTAATAAAGCTATCAGGTTTGAATGTTCCATCGGAATAACCTTTTATGTATCCCAATCTGTATAATTGATTGATATATTCCTTTGCCCAGTGATCTTTGATATCTGAAAAACTTGATACAGCATCCGTCTGCAATTCAAGTCCGAGAAGCCTAAACACAGCAACAGAAAATTCTGCTCTTGTTATCGTTTGATCAGGTTTAAAGGTGCCATCAGGGTAACCTTTGAATATTCCCTTTGTAGCAACATAATTAATTGCATCGTAAGCCCAATGATTTTCCGATACATCGCTGAATGATGAAATGTTTTGAGCAGTTCCTCGGTCTTGCGATTTTAAAATATTTGCAAAAATTGCTGCCGCTTCTGCCCTTGTAATATTGTTTTCTGGTTTAAAATATCCATCGGGATAACCAGATAAGTATGCTTTATGTTTTAATATGTTAACAGCCGGAATGGTTGGTTCAGCTTCTTCAGTAACTGTAGGTGTGACTGTGGGTGTTGGTGTCTGAGTAGGTGTAGCAGTAGGCGCAGGTGTAGCCGATGATTCAGATTTTGAACCTGAAGATTTCCTGTCTTTAGTAGTTGTAGGTGTTGGTTTCGGAGTTGATGTTGAAGTAGGTGTTGGAGCAGGTATTGTAATTGTAATTTCTTCTTCGTCTGATAGTTCTCCATCGGAAACAACAAAGCGAATTCCGCTATAAACTCCACCTATGCTGTAATCCGGCATCCATGTAAACACATTGGCTATCGGATCAATCTCAGCCCCTTCCGGTGCATTGTAAACTTTGAAAGTCAACGCATCGCCATCAGGATCAGTTGCAGACAGATTAATTTTAACAACTTCACCTTTTTCGGCAGTAATATTTCCAATAGGGTTGAGTACAGGCGGTCTGTTTACATTGTTAACTGTAATTTGTATAATTTCGAATGCAGACAATCCACCGTCTGAAACTTCAAAACGTATATTATCATATACTCCTGCCTGAGAATAGTCAGGAATCCATGTGAAAGTATTTGTTAAACTGTCAAATAGTGATCCTTCCGGAGCATTGAATACTGTACAGAATATATCATCTCCATCAGGGTCGTAAACTGCAAAAGAAACTGTTAAAAGCTCATTCTCATTAACGGTTAAATTACCGATAGGCTTTATAATCGGCGGTCTATTCTTGAACACAACTTTTATATCAATAGTTTCTGAATCCTCCAGCAATCCATCGGATACAGTAAACTTAATATCTTTGTGTACACCTACATCCGAATTAAGCGGAGTCCATTTGAATATTCCCGATACAGGGTCAAAACTTGCCCCTTTAGGTTCATTATATACCGAATAGGTTACAGTCTGGCCGTTAGGCTCAAGAGCAGATAACTTAATCTCCAATGTTTCATTGGAATTTACTGTCTTGTTTCCTATAGGTTCAAGAATAGGGGGCAAATCAGCCTTACTAATGAAGTTTACTTCTATTTCTCCGGATTTAGGTACTGTAATGTATGCACTTGTACCGTCAGCATATTTCTCACCGTTAACCCATATTTCCCATGGTTCGTAAATTGAAGGTGCATCAATCCTTATATTGTAGGAACCTCCGTTTATTACTTTCAAACGGTATTTACCTTCAGAGTTTGTAACATCACTGTTTACACCGCTTATAAAAATATTCGCATTTTCTATAGGCATATAACCAGTTGATGCTGTTCCGTAAACTACACTTATAGGTTCAAAATCCTTCCAGCTATAAGCTTGTGTAGTATAGAAATCAAACAATGAAAATACTTCACTGCCACTGTAAATGGTCAAATCCTTTACTTCATACGGTCCATCCTCACCATTTCCATATATGTACCTTCCGTCAAAAGTAAGGGTAAATTGTCTAACTCCAGCATTAAACGATCCACTGCCGGATGACCATACAATCTCCTTACCGTTTTTATCCATAATACGGGCATTATAGTTGTAATAACCGTATTTCGGTATGTAAACATCCATAGATATCTTCAAGGCATCATAAAGGCCATTGCCATCTGTATCTACGGCAGTTTCAACAGGTTCACCTACTATTAGGATTTTCAAAGACTGGAATTGTGTATACAAATACTCATTTGTATAATAAGCATCCAATAAGCTTTCTACACTCTCTCCATCTGAAGAGTCTACAAGCTCAAGAGAAGATAATATGTATGGTCCATCCACAGCATTATTATAAATATCTCCTCCATTGAAATTGAGATTTATTGTTTGGCTACCCTTTGACAAATAAGCATCTGTTTTTATCGCTGTTATAAAGTTTCCGTTTTTGTCGCTCAATGTTCCTTCAAGGGAATAATTACCGGCTTTAGCAACATTGATTCCAACAGCCACGGATAATATATCATACAAGGAATCCCCATTTGAATCAATACCTCTGTCTGTAAATGTTTTGCTGAAAGTTGCTTTAGGTGATTCAAAATCAGTATACTTGTAATTGTTGGTTTGATATTTGATTCCGGTCAAATCATTTCCCTCTTCATCACAAATCGCTAAAATTACTTCATAAGGTCCATCAACTGCCGACTTATTAATATAGATTCCGCTAAAACTTAATTGTACTTCAACAGGTTCCTCTCCTATTGCCACTGTTGTATTGGCAGCCTGAATAAAATTACCTTTCCTGTCTTGCAGAATTCCTTGAATTTTATATTCCCCAGGAACTAAAGCAGCAACTTCTGCAGAAATATTCAATTCGTCAAAGAGGCTGTTTTGATTTGTATCTTTAGCCTCATCAGAATTCTTTCCGGTAAAGACCACATCGGAAACCTGAAAATCTTCATGAGAATAAGCCTTTGAAGTATACTCAACCGAACCATAATTTTTTCCATCGTCATAATCTATGTAAAGTATATATGGTCCGTCTATTTGGCTATAACGTAATGCCTGACCTACAAATTTAAGCGACAATGTTTGTTTGCCGGGATTCAACTTTCTAACAGTTTCAGCAGAACCCAAATAGGTTCCGTCTTCTGAAAAAAGCATTCCACTGATTGTAAATTCGCCAGCTCCCAATACATTTAAGCTCAAGTCAAAATCCAGAGTATCATACATGGAATCACCATTTATGTCAACTCCTTTGTCGGCAATTCCTTCAATCACTAATAAATTACTCTGGAAATCCTTTGCCTTGTATGAATTAGTTACTATTTCAGCACTACATGATTCTCCGTTATCCATATCCTTTAAATTAACTTTTACAGTATATGGGCCATCTGCTCCAAATTCATTGATATATTTGCCATTGAAATATATCGACAATTTTTGATTACCCTTTTTGAGATTAACAATTTTACGAGGTATTGTAAAATTATTCTCGGTTGATAATACCCCCATAGCAATAATACTTTCATCGAAAGAACACAAGCAGGAATCCAGCGAATACATTCCGTCTTTTTCCGCTTCAAATTCAACGTCAATCTTGAGATAGTCATAAAGACCGTTATTATCTTCATCTATAAGTTCTTCAATATAGTTTCCAGTATATCTTGCACCCACATTATTTAAGCCAATTGATTGTGGCATTGCAAAAAGCATATTTTTAGCCGCTTTACCTGAACTACCAGTATACAGATAATGATCCCAACATCCTTTATTTACCATTTCCTCAAAACTGAGATTTTCTTCTTCTACTATAAACAATTTTCCGGTTTCCATCTCTTGATATACCCTATCGCCATTTCTATCATAACCTACATGCTTTGCATACACATTATATTCGGGATCTTTATATGAAAGTCCAAAAGTTGGATCATAGTATGTATTTCCGTATTTACCTAAGGCATGGCTAATAAAATTCCAACGATCATGAACGGAAGGATTTTCTTTTTTGGATGCATTAGCAAAATTATTGTTATCCAAGGCTTTCACAGTTGAAGTCATGAAAGAAATTTGAGGTTGATAATTACTTACTTTTGTCTCTATCCCAAGAGACCCTGCAAGTATTCGCCAAGCATCACGGAAGACATAACAGTCTGCCATTTTCCCCGATCCATTTTCCAATAAAGTTATTGCATCATCTTTTCCATAATCTAATTTATCATATAAAAAATAATACCCATATTTCCATCCTAATGGGTTTGTATGCTCTTTCTCATTTATGCTTGAAAGGATATCATTAGCATTATCTTTACCACTTGCCCACTGAGTTGAAAGGTCAAGCCATGCAGTTTTAGGTACTTCTATTGTTAGCGTTCCACTTTCAGAACTATTGGAAAAAATCTTATCAACTTTAGCAGGACTATCCAACAATACATAAAGTCTATGAACACGGGTTACCTCTCTTAACAGTACGTTGTCGTAATAAATTTTCAAACTAACTCTCAGCTTATATGTACCTACTTTATCAGGGATTGTAACATCAAAGCTGCCACTCCACTTTTTGCCACTCACCTTTTTATAATTACCGGAACTTATATCGGTGTCTAAGATATCCCATTTATATTCAACAACAGGTTCAATTTGTGATTTGATACCAGCAGGCCAGCAATCCAATTTATATTCGTATTTAAAACTTCTTGAACCAATGTTAAAAAACCATGAACCCTTGATTTTATCGGCAATAGGATCATTTGTAATAGATGTTATAAAATCTCCATTAGCATCAAATCCGGTTTTAAATATTGTATCCCCAATTATTTCATCAGTTGTGCCTTTTTTAATTTTTTCATCCCCTGTTACAATACTCTCAATATGGCCAATATTAAAAGGTACCTCAATTGCAGCCCAGTCCACTTCCACTGCCCAACCTTGGGAATATTCATCAATGTAGACTTCAAAATTGTTTTTACCTGCTTTAAGCACTCCTTCAGGAATATTTAAAGAGACTGTGCTCCACTGATCGTTTGCACCGGTCAGCTTTCCTAAATAAGTTCCGTTACAGTACACCTTGTCTACTTCAGGAAGATAGTATGAAGTACCGTCCTGATCTACATCATATACCCTAAGAGTAACTCTGTATTGTGTTGAAGAATCAGGCTTGAAATCAAGAAGATCAATAGTAAATTTAATAGGGCTGCTATCATCGTATAAATACTTATCAAGATCAAATCCATTTTCAACTTTAAACTGAAGCTTTTTTTGATTTATATCAAAAACCAGCTTCGTTTCTCCGCTAGGAGCCGCCAAAGCACTCATTCGCATACCGGAAGACTTTTCGGCACGTTCAGGTGGACGTTCAAATTCAGGCCCGGAAGTTTCTGATATCACTACAGAATCGGTTACTAATTCAGAATAGGTTTGATGCTCCTCAGCAAAAACAGTCGGTTGTAACACGCCTAACAACACTAACAGTATTACAAGTGTGATGCTAATGTGTTTTTTCATTAAACAGCCACTCCCCTTTTAATTAATATAATTTATATATACCTATATATATTTATTAATATATATATTATATATCCACACAATATTAACATAACTACTTATAAAAACCGCAGTTATGCCATACCTCACAATGCAGCAAAAGAAATTGTAATTTAAAAGTTTTTATTATTCCATAACTTTAATTAAATTGTTTATAGTCATATTCTTTTGTTATATATTCAATACTGTCCAACTTTTTCTTTGATGTATTATAAATGGTTATATTAACCTTATATGGCCCGTTCTTTTTTGAATTTCTTATTGCACTTCCGCCAAAATAAACAAATCTGTTATTTAAGCCTTTATCGCATTTCATTGATGTTGAAGCCAATGCGTTAGTAACTCCTCCACCTCTTATCAGGTTCCCAAAAGATATTACTTGACCATCTAAAGTGGATAAAGTGGCATTAACAATATAAGTTCCTGCTTCACCAACATTTAAGTTCATACATATCTGCAAACTGTCGTAACCTATGGAGTTATCCCATTCAACAGCTCCTTCTTTATCTATACCGACAATAATCAATTCTCCCGGCTCAGGCAATGAAGATGTGGGAGAAGTTTCTGGAGACGGGACTACAGTTGATGTATTAACAATAACTGGAGTTTGAATATCTTTTGATACTGATTTTTCAGGCAAAACAGAATCAGTGGGTAAAATTGTCGAAAGCAAATCTGAATCGTTTGATAAAATAGGCGAAGGAGTCACCTTTAAATGTTCAGTACCATTTAATGGACTATTATTAGAATTCGAATCAATAGGAGATTCAGTTTTACATGAGCTGAGCAAAATGATTAGCATAACAGACATGTTAAAAACACTGAAAAGCCTATTGTTTATATTTTTTTTGACATGATTAAAAAGTTTAAGCATAAACTCCCCCAAAGTGTTTCAGCACAAAATAAATGCTCTGCTCGTTTACATATATATTAAACATAAAAATTTGTTTAATACATTAATTCTATACCTATTGGATATTTGTGTCAATAGCATAAATATAATAGGAATTTACCATAATATGATATAAATCAAACTGTCAAATCCTAATCAAGCATATCAAAATAGTGAAATCTGCTCGTTTATATACAATTTCTTGTATCCTTTAATTATGTCATCCATTTTGAAAAGAATTCCGCATTCATCGCATTTATTTTTATGTAAATTCCACAATTCTTTTGCCCTAAGAGAACGGCATTCATAGGAATTTCCATAGCTTTTTATATATTTTTCTTTCAGCGACGGAAAAAGCTCCTCCAGTTTGTTATAATACCATTCCCTTTGATTTTGCCGTAAAGTTACGCCAAAGGCTGGATAGATAAATTTTGCCCCATTTTGACTGGCAAGCTCTATAATCTTTGTTATATTGTCATCGGTATCCTCAATAAAAGGAAGTACAGGCATTAACAAGATACCTGCAAATATCCCCTCGTCGGATAGCTTCTTTATTGCTTTAAACCTATCGGAGGAAAGAGATGCATTAGGTTCAATTTTGCTGCATAAAAGGTCATCGGCAGTGGTAATCGTTATTTTTACCAGCACCGGAGAATACCTCGATATATCTTTTAAAATATCAATATCCCGCAATATCAAATCACTTTTTGTAGCAATTGCGGCACCGAAACCGAACCGATTTATCAGTTCCAATGCACCTCTTGTAAGCTTATATTCTCTCTCGAAAGGGTTATAAGGATCACTCATGGCACCGGTCCCGACAACACCCTTTTTGCGTTTTGATTTAAGCTCTCGCTCAATTATGGCAAGGGCGTTTTTCTTTGCTCTCACCCTGTCAAAATCATCCACTCCATAGCACTCACTCCTGCTGTCACAGTAAATGCAGCCGTGGCAGCAACCCTTATAGATATTCATATTGTAATTAATTCCGAACCAGGGATTGTTCTCTCTATACCCGGATACTATTGTTTTTGCATTAATGAATTCCATTTATAATCCCTTTCCTTTAGAATTATCCATAAAAGACCTAAAACTGATTTCTGCCGCCTTTTTAATTCTATCAATTCGCAGTTCATTTTCATATCCCTTTGTTTCGCTGTAATAAAATTAGTATATTACTTCTAATTTGACAGCTATGTGTCATATTATATCCTTTTACATTGACTATTGACATTTATCTTCTGCAAATGTAGAATCAAATTATATTCGGCATTTGTAGAAGGAGTTGATTATTGTGAAAAGCAATTTCAAAAGATTACCCGATTCGGAATTGCAAATAATGCTAATTATATGGAATTCAAAAGAACCTGTCACCCGGACCTACATAGAAGAAAAATTGGAGGATAAGAAGCTTGCTCCGACAACAATATTGTCCTTCTTATCGAGATTGGAGCAAAAAGGCTTTGTAAAGGTTGAGCGGATCGGAAAAAACAATTATTATTCCCCACTTATAGATGAAGAATCATACATCAAAAATGAAGCCAAAACCGTTTTGGACAAATTATATAAAAGTTCAATCAAAAAGTTTGTTGCTGCACTTTATGACAGCAAAGAACTGGATAATAAAGAATTGCTTGAATTAAGAGATTTCTTGGACCAAAAGATTAAGCAGGGGGAAAAATAATCATGGAATTGTTTGTTAATAACCTCATATTGTTATCGGTTATAAGCTCCATATTTATTGTTCTTACCCATCTGATTTACAGTCTTTCAAAAGACCGATATACCGTAAAGTGGAAATACTATATATGGCTGATTTTAGCAATAAGGCTGCTGATTCCGTTGGATATCTCTATAAAATCGCTGTCATTCAATGTACCGACTTTTCAAGACAGTATCAGAAACAATGAAGTTTCTATAAATGAAAACTACCGGAATGAAAGCTTGAATCATACTTTCGATAATCTAACAAACACGGTAAACAGCAATATTATAAACACATCAAACCAGCCCATGGAAAATACCACTCACAAAGAACAAACAACAGATATCGAAAGCACAAAGATTGTCAGAACCTTCTCCCTGCATCAAATGATTTTTATTGTATGGTTGTCCGGTGTATTGGCTTTTATAGGTATTGACATACTAAAGTACTGCCTATTTAAAAGAAAGCTTGCAAGATGGAGTCTATTAATTAACAAGGTTCAATATAATGATGTACTCTCAGACAGTTTAAATAAAATGAATGTAAAAAAACAAATCAGCCTGTACGTATCCAAAGCAATAAATACTCCAATGCTTGCAGGCTTAATCAATCCGACAATATATATCCCCCATGAAAACTACAGCCCGGAAGAACTTGAAATAATTATAAAACATGAGCTGATTCACTATAAAAGACGGGATTTATTATATAAATTGCTGCTCATGCTTGCAAAAGATGTCCATTGGTTTAACCCTTTTGTACACTTTATGGTTATTGAAGCAAATAAGGACTTGGAATTTATATGTGACGAAGAAGTAGTTAAAAACAAGGATCTCGAGTATAGGAAAAGATATTCAAAAATCCTGCTTGACTCAGCCAGTGTGGCAAAAAGCCAAGTACATCTTGCAACCGGTATATTCGGCGGCGCAAAAACAATAAAAAGAAGATTTGTAAATATTTTAAATATGGGACAGTATAAAAAAGGATATAAATTCACAGCGGTCATTGCTCTGTTGCTAATAGTATCCAGTTTATTCGTTTCCTGCGGTGAAAAGGTCAAAATATCACCCGAACCGGGAGAAACCAATAACACTGTAACGGGGGACTTGTGGGATTTACCTGAAGAAGACGAAGACTTGGCTCAAAGAATAGCATTGAGAAGTTACGGTGCTGACATGCCTGTTTTGGCATATGCTTCAGACAAAATCGCAATAGTTTCCGCCTATTGGGGATTGCAGTTTACGACCTTGTAAAAGAAAGGCTCAGCCGGGTTGTGGATTTGATTTCCATTAATATGTCTCATACCCAGGGGGAATTTTGCAGGATTGTTTCGGTTAACAAAGAGGGAACACATATAATTATTAAGAGGATGTTTAAAGATCCTAAAAACCCTGTTCCCACTTATTTATATGATATAGAAAAAGACAAACTGGAAATTACGCAACAAGAAGAATTTGAAGAATATCCCGACAATATATATTCAGATGATAATAAAGAAGTGCAAAATTTACTTAAAGATACGGTTTGGGGTTCATTCAATTACAATTTTGCCAAAATCGGTCCGGACAAATGGATAGGTTTAAAATACGATATTAGTGAATGGTATGATATGAGATCTCTTTATTTATGTGTATTTGACAACGGAAATGTAAGTAAAAAGCAAATTTTCAGCAAATACAATGATTTGCCCCCATGGCCAACGGAGGCCGAAATAATAGAAAAGCATCTAAGTCATATAAAAGGCGGAAAAAGGTATGAGGACCACATTGCTCTTGAAGGCCTGACTGAAGAAGAGGTTATGAAAAAATTCAAGAAAGGAAATGACTGGAAATATATTGGAACAGAGGAAAGGTTTGAGAAGTACATGAAAAGAATCGGCGATTATGATGTTATAATTGAAGTCTATGCATATACAGATACCGATACAAATGAAACTATACTCTGTATCAAAGTAGATAATTATTGAAATCAATCATACTTAAAGGTGCTATCCTTTTGTTAATAAACGTCTCTTTTACTAAAAATCAAACTTCCGGTTATCAAAAAGACACTGAGATAAATAAGGCAAACTACAAAAGAAAATATAAATGCAGCACCTTCAAAGGGCAATTCTTCCCCCGGAAGATAGTTGTGCAAAGAAAGGTTGGTAGTCAAAATGTATTTGTACACCGGCAGTTTTGATAATAATCCTCCTCCTATATACCCTCCAAAGTAAACAACCAGGCTTAATACCGTTGCCAAACCGGTGCTTCTAACCAAAGCAGCAATTAAAAACGTGAAGGAACTAATAACAATAATTGAAAATATATCGGAAAGTACTTTCAACAGAGTAAACTCCAACATATTCCTTTTCACAATAACACCGTTGGTTAAAACCGCATCATAAATGGTGCTGCTGTTTTTAGCGAAAAATACAAGGCCAACCATACCGGATACCGCCAATAACGTTATAAAAAGCAAAACACTTGCAACTATTGTGGAAATATATTTAACTAAATATATTTTCCACCGCTTTATAGGTTTGACCAGCAATTGCCTGATAGTTCCCCAACTATATTCATTTGCTATTATATTTGAAGAGAATTTGTTCACCCTCAACAATTACATTGCAACATTTTGCCCGGAAGGTTATCTTAAGTATTTTTACTTTATTTATTTTTCAGCTACAACAAGCATTTCAAAATCGTCACAAGTCAGTTTATCCTCCCTTGAATAGGCTCCGATTTTAGCTCCGAAGATTTCAATTTTTTTAAATCCCAGGGATTTTAAGAGCCAGGTTATCTCACTGGGCATATAATACCTTTCATTGCACTCAATTGTATGCTCAATCCCGTCATCATCAATAAAAGTAGTGAGATAATAATTTCTCATAGTCATCAAATCAAAGCCTTTGCTTTTATAACTAGCTCCTTCTTTATCTGCATCTGCTTTATGAAAAGCATCAATGGAATGAAATAAGGGATATAAACCATTAAGAGTGGTAAATATGAATTTTGAAGGACTCTTCAATGTCTTAGCTACATTTTTCAATATTTCAAAATTCATCTCATCGGTTTCCATTAAAGAAAAACCACCCTCACAAAGCATAATGGCTACGTCAAACTGGTTTTCAAAGGGCAGGTTTCTCGCATCATGCTGTAAAAACTCAATCTTGAGGTTCAGCTGCTCAGCCTTCTCTCTAGCTCTTTTCAACTGAGATTCAGACAAATCAATACCTGTAACGGAATATCCTCTTATTGTAAGTTCTATGGCGTGCCTGCCGGTTCCGCAGCCTATGTCAATAATCTTCAATGATTTATCATAGTTAAACTCTTTCTCGATAAAGTCACATTCACCTTTTGTCCCCTGGGTAAAAGGCTCTTTATCGTACTGATTTCCATAATTCTCAAATAATATTTCGTACCATTGTTTCATTATCCAATACCTCCGGTTATTTAATTTTCTTAAGCATTTCATCGTATATTTTCTGTATTTCATCCTCATTTGCCGTATTGAAAATAACAATCCCTTCTCTTAAAACCTCTTTCAAATTTGATCCTAATTCTGAACCTTTAGTTTTCAACTGAATTGGAGGCAATTCTTCCATCAGCCTGGCATCCTTTATGGAATCTCAAGCATAAACATCGCCATGCATACCATGAATTTGTATTCCATCATCAATAAAAGTCACCTTAGTCGGTTGTAATGAGAAAAACATTAATACCAAATGAAATAATTACAATACCGTCAACAAAACAAATTGCTTCCATGCCTCATTCCGTAATTTTCCATTTTTATCAAAAATATTTCTATCATAATTCTGAGCTTTAATTAGCAGATAAACTGTCGAAATGCCAAAAAATACAATAGACAGAATAATAACCAGTTTAAAACCGATAGCACCCAACACATCCGCCGCAATTGAAATACTGCCATTCAAATAAAAATACATTCCAATCAGACGTCCAAGGCCTTCTGCATTGACCTTCGATTTTTTACTTCCGGCATAGTATTATACCTTGGTATTAGAAAATACCATTTAAACACATGAATCGCCAAACCCAAAAATATAAAAAATGCACCAATTATTACATAAAAAAGCCACATAATCTTTCTTCTATCATATCTAAACATTTTTTATATAGGATTTTTCCGCTTTTTATAAGTAATAATTCCTATGTTAATAAACCTTATCCCGTCACACGAAATTTATTCAACAACAATATCCTTGAAATCTTCCTTTACACTTTCTTTAAAATAATTAAGCGCTTCTTCTTTTGACATTTTTCCGGATAAATATGCTATTGTAGAGTCTTCGAAGTTATTTTCAATACTTCTGTCCAAACAATCATTGCAAAACAACTTTCCATTAATCTCCAACAATTCCGATTTGTACATTGTATACGGATTCTGATTGACAGTCTTATTTACAAAACTATCATCCATTGACAGCTTTTTTATAACTTCTGTTTTATTAACAAATATTCCCTCTGATCTTGCCCATGACTCCAGAAACTCCGTATCTATACATATAAATTTGAGAACTTCCCATGCAAGTTTCTTCTTTTTCTGCTCCGATTTACTATTGATACCATACACCACCATCAATACTGGGATAAGGCGTTCTTGCCATTCCCCATCTGCCGGTGTCTTTGTTAGCAGTATCATATTCCTCAATTACGTAAGAAATAGCCCCCGCAGAAGTAGAAAACATGAAATATCCATCATCAGCAATTGCATCCAGCCAACCTGGAATCCAAGCCATCATAAAATCACTTTGTCCCATATCCATCAACTGTTTTTGCAAGTCAACATATTCAAGAATAATAGGATCGATATTTAATTTGCCCTCTTTTATCCATCCTCCGCTGCGTCCGCCCAAATATATTCCCATAAATTCATCATATGACATGGAAAGCTTTACTTTTCCACCACTTTTTTCTTTTAACTTTTTTGCCGTATCAGTTGTTTTTTCAGTTGAAGAAAGCATTTCCGATATGGCAACCGGGTCATCGGTCCCAAGATATTTTTCAGCAATGTCTCTCTTATATGCTATACCAATAGGCAATGTAATATTGGTCAGTGCTCTTATTTTTCCATCATCACTTCTTCCAATATCTATGGTGTAAGGAATCATTTTGGCGGCCAGCTCTTCTGCATTGTAAGGTTCCGAAGACAGGTCTTCAAAATGGTTTATAAATGTTTTTACATCTCCATACATAACGACACAAACACCGGGAGGATCTTTAAATAAATAAGTCATATGAACCGAATATTGCTTAGATAGATTTTCATCTGTGGTCTGCACATCAATTTTAACTCCAGGATACTTTGCTTCAAAGGCTTTTGCAAGTTTCCTGCCTTCATCTATGTTATAATGCCAGAATATGAATTCACCTTTAAGCTCTTCAGTTTCATCCTTTTCAGGTGTCGCTGTATCTATGACCGATGCAGAAGGCTCGGGATTCGATACGGGCAATTGTTCCATAGGTTCACAGCTTGCAAGTGACAAAGAAATCATGAGTCCAATAATTCCTATAGTTCCGGCTCTTTTTAAATATTGAAGGCTCATTTTTATTCCTTCTTTCTTATTCACAATAGTCACAAACCTATTTCTTTAATCTTTTTTACCGATAATTTTATTTGATACACCATTCCAATGAAACGTCCACTTTCGCTTTTACCTATAAAAAAATAAAAACCTTATTCCACAATAATCTCATCCTTGAAATCCTCTTTAATCCATTTTTTAAATTCTCTTATTGCTTCTTCTTTTGATATATTTCCATTTAAATATCTTATTATGCTGTCATAGAACGTGTATTCGATAGCCTTGTCATGAGATTGTAATAATTCCCCATTTATATTCGACAGTTCCGATTTGAATATTTCATAGGGATTCTGATTAATAGACTTGTTTACGAAGCTGCCGTCTTTGGACAGCTTTTCTATTACTTCTGTGTTGTTAACAAACTCTCCGGTCGATTTAGCCCATGACTCCAGAAATTCTGTGTCTGTACATATAAATTTGATAAATTCCCATGCAAGTTTCTTCTTCTCCGGGGTAGATTTTTTTGTAATACAGTACCATGTACCACCCCAAAAGTAGGGATAAGTAGGCTTTGCTATACCCCATCTACCGGTATCTTTGTTGACTGTATCGTATATTTCGATTATGTAAGGGATGCCCCATGTAGGAATAGCAAACATGAAATAACTATCACTGGCAACTGCCTTTTGCCAACTTGGTGTCCAAGCCTCCAAGCCTCCATCCTGACCCATATCTCTAAGTTGTTTTTGCAAGTCAATATACTCCAACATTTTTGGATCGATATTTAATCTGCCTTCTTTTATCCATCCTTCACTTCGTCCAGCTAAGTATATTATCATTAATTCATTATGTCCTGGAACAAGCTTTACTTTTCCATCGCTTCTTTCTTTTAGCTTTTTGGCCGTATCAATTATTTTTTCAGTTGAAGAGAGCATTTCCGATATGGCATCAGGATCATCGGTCCCAAGGTATTTTCTGGCAATATCTCTCTTATATCCTATACCACCGGGTATTGCACTATTTGTCAATGCTTTAATTTTTCCATCATCGCTTCTTCCAACATCCACAGTATAGGGTACCATTTTGCCTGTCAACTCTTCTGCATTGTAGGGAGGTAAAGATAGATCTTCAAGAGCATCCGGTATGTTCACTAACCTTTTGACATATCCAATTTCTGCAGCACAAACATCCGGATAATTTTCATAAAATCCAAACGGAAATGAATAATGCTCATATGGTTCTTTGTTAGTCTGCACATCAATTTTTACTCCCGGATGTTTTGCTTCAAATGCCCTTGCAAGTTTTATACCTTCATTTATATCAAAGTGCCAGAACATGAATTCTCCCTTTAATTCCTCAGTCTTGATTTCTTCAGGAACCTCTGAAGTCAAGACGGGTGTAGGAGTTTTCGAATTAGATACCGGCAATTGCTCATTATGGTCACAGGCTAAAAGTGATAAAGAAAACATAAGAATACTAATTCCTATAGCTCCAGCTCTTTTGCCAAAGTGAAGGTTCATTATTAGTCCCTTCTTCCCTGTAAAAAATGTTATAAACATGTTTATTATTTATTTCTGACAATTTAGTTTGATATGTCATTATCATAAAAAAGCAATTTAACTATATTATAAATAAATTATAATTAATTAATATTTTGCATGTCAATTATTTACCATATTTCTATTATTTTACCCTAAAAATCGTCCCACATCTGAATATCTGTTATTCTCGAAACACCATTGGTGTATATCTGATTCCGTTAGTAATCTTCTCCGTATCGGTTGGCATAAATCCAAGATGTCTGTATATCTCAACAGCATAAGGCGATGAATTTACTGTAAATTTCTGTATTTCATAATCTTGTCTCATTGTATTAAACAGCTTTCTTCCTATTCCTCTGCCATGATATTCTGTTTTTACAAAAAAGAAACTGATATGCTGAGGAGGTCTTATTGCAAGAACACCGATTATCTGACCATTTTCTATAGCTCCATAAAAATTCATTGAACTTATAAATTCATAATTCTCAATTGTCCTTTTAAATTCGTCAATTCCTTCTTGCAAGTATTCCGGCGCTTCAAACTGGCAAAAAACTTCCCACACAACCGACAATGCTTCAGGAATTTCATTTTTTTCAAGTTTTCTTATTTCTAAAGCCATAGCTTTCTTTCCCCCCTGATACGCAGAGACGGTTCTCTGTTCTATTTCGTTTCTTTCAATATTGTCATTCATTTCCTCTGTTAATCCATTTATTTAAGTTGTTTAAAACCCGTTTTTTCGCATGTTTTGGAATTTTCTTTTTTACTTATCTCCCAATCTATTTTTCATGGGATTGAAACATTGACAGTTTTTAAATTTCTGAACTTTCCTTATTACTCACTTTGCATGTTTACCCTTCTTTTGAAATGCCCATTTTACGATATAAAAAGTACATATAAACTCCATTATTTTACCAAACAAAGAACCGTCCGAAACCACTGAAAAAGTAGGGTTTTTTAAGCCACTTTTACAGTTTTATACAGCCGAAAACATTTAATTCTAATTTT
>ENA-OWPA01000479-OWPA01000479.1-bioreactor-metagenome-genome-assembly--contig:-NODE-479-length-53191-cov-12.891177_pt1 | contig 53191 bp, 48 predicted proteins | sample MGYA00238139_ERZ651803 | MGnify/ENA primary metagenome ERZ651803 (study PRJEB26909, sample SAMN07631231) | bioreactor metagenome | isolation source: Switchgrass digestor | place: USA: Dartmouth...
AGTAACTATATTTTAACACAAAGTTGGTGTTCTCTTATTTTTTATTCCTATTTGTCCTACAAAAATTTTACGCTAAGATACAAAGGAAGCTATATCCTTAGGATTTTTTAAAAAGTTTTCTACCACATTTTCTAAATCCAAATTTCTCAAAATGTGGTATACTATTAATCATAAGAGAACACCTTCCTTTCTGTTATTTTTGTTGTGGTAACTATATTTTAACACAAAGTTGGTGTTCTCTTATTTTTTATGTCTAATTTCCTACAAAAATTTTACGCTAAGAAACAGTCCTGATGCCTGACATAAAAGATTATATTGCCATATTTTAAATACCGGCTGTTACCCTTTGACGGGATCCGGACTGATGCTCAAAAAAGCGGGAGCGACAAAGCCTGGATATATGTGAACATACTTAGTGAAATGATGCTATAAAATCAAAAAATTCTTGACAATCAATTTTTTTAAATATATAATCATTTAGCGTGCAGATTTTGCAGGCAATGAATTTTTTATGCGCTTTTTGTTGATGCTTATATAGTAATCAATATTTAGCCAAAAAACCACAGAAATACTATTGTAGGGATAGCATCCTTACAGCAAGCCAAAATTTCAGGAGGTGAAAATTAATGCCTACATTTAACCAATTGGTAAGAAAGGGCAGGCAGACAATCGAAAAGAAGTCAAAGTCTCCGGCTTTGCAGAAGGGCTTAAATACCCTGAAGAAGAAAGAGACAGATATGCCTTCTCCGCAGAAGAGAGGAGTATGCACACAGGTTAAGACTACTACACCTAAGAAGCCTAATTCAGCTCTTCGTAAGATTGCGAGAGTTCGATTGTCAAACGGCATCGAGGTTACCAGCTATATTCCTGGTGAAGGTCATAACCTTCAGGAGCACAGCGTTGTTCTCATCAGAGGTGGCAGGGTTAAGGATTTACCAGGTGTTCGTTACCACGTAATCAGAGGTACTCTTGATACCGCAGGCGTTGCCAACAGAAGACAGGGCCGTTCCAAATACGGTGCCAAGAGGCCTAAGACAGCTGCCGCTAAGAAATAATAAAAAGATACTACCAAATTGGAAGTTAAGTGCCGGATTAATTTTTATTTCCGTTTAATTTGTAATTTCTGTGGGTTACAGGTTAAAATTCGGAATTAAATAGAAGTTAAGCTGAGCACGATCACAGACAATTTTGTGAGTACCGATGATTTAATCAGCTGACGGGATATCCCGTTGGTATTGTTAAGGAGGGAAGAAACGTGCCAAGAAAAGGACATATAGCAAAAAGAGATGTATTGCCGGATCCTTTGTACAACAATAAGGTTGTAACAAAGCTCATAAACAACGTAATGCTTGACGGTAAGAAGGGTATAGCCCAGAAGATCGTTTACGGAGCATTTGATAGAGTTGCTGAGAAGACCGGTAAGGATGCTATCGAGGTATTTGAAGAGGCAATGAACAACATTATGCCTGTCCTCGAGGTAAAGGCCAGACGTATCGGTGGCGCCACCTATCAGGTACCTATCGAGGTAAGACCTGAGAGAAGGCAGACACTTGCGCTTCGCTGGCTGGTTTTGTATGCCCGTCAGAGAGGCGAGAAAACCATGCAGGAGAGACTGGCTAATGAGATCATAGATGCTTCCAACAATACCGGAGCATCAGTTAAGAAGAAGGAAGACATGCATAAGATGGCTGAAGCTAATAAGGCATTTGCTCATTACAGATGGTAATATGAGAGCCTTATCAGTTTCTCTCTTATAGATAAAGGCATTTGCCTGAATAACTATTGCATATTAAATTTGATATAAAATTGAAATAAAGATTGTATTCTAATCTTTTGTTACATTAAGGTGAATAAGAACAAGGCGGAGTATCCGCTAAGACGATTCATCTGTCAAGAATTAAGGAGGAATTATACTTGGCAGGAAGACAATATCCGTTAGAGAGGACCAGAAATATCGGTATAATGGCTCACATCGATGCAGGTAAGACAACTCTTACTGAACGTATTTTGTATTATACCGGTATAAACTACAAAATAGGTGACACTCATGAGGGTACTGCTACCATGGACTGGATGGAGCAGGAACAGGAAAGAGGTATCACCATAACATCAGCGGCGACAACTTGCTTCTGGACACAGGAAGTTGAGCACAAGAAGAAGCCCGGCGCACTTGAGCATCGTATAAACATTATAGATACTCCGGGACACGTGGATTTCACTGTAGAGGTTGAGCGTTCCCTCCGTGTTCTTGATGGTGCAGTTGGTGTATTTTGTGCCAAGGGTGGTGTTGAACCGCAGTCAGAAACCGTATGGCGTCAGGCTGACAAGTACGGCGTACCGAGGTTGGCCTTTGTTAATAAAATGGACATCGCCGGTGCGGACTTCTTTAATGTTATTAATATGATCAGGAACAGATTGGGCAAGAACCCTGTGGCAATCCAGCTGCCTATAGGCAAGGAGGATACCTTCAAGGGCTTAATCGATCTGTTTGAGATGAAGGCTTACTATTATAATGACGATAAGGGAGAGGACATCTCCATAACAGATATTCCTGAAGACATGAAGGCTCTTGCCGAGGAATACAGGGAGAAGATGATCGAGGCTATTTGTGAAACTGACGATGCTCTGACAGAGAAATTCCTTGAAGGTGAAGAGCCAACTGAAGATGAGCTTAAGACAGCTTTGAGAAAGGCTACCATCAGCTCAGAGATTGTTCCTGTATTGTGTGGTTCTGCTTACAGAAATAAAGGCGTGCAGAAATTATTGGATGCTATTATAGAGTATCTGCCTGCACCTACAGACATCCCGGATGTTAAGGGTGTAGATGAAAACGGTAATGAGATTACAAGAAAATCATCTGACGATGAGCCGTTTGCAGCTCTGGCATTCAAGATTATGGCTGACCCGTTTGTTGGAAAGCTTGCTTTCTTCAGAGTTTACTCAGGAACCATTAATTCAGGCTCCTATATTCTGAACTCTACCAAAGGCAAGAAAGAACGTGTAGGCCGTTTGCTTCAGATGCATGCAAATAAGCGTACCGACCTTGAAAAGGTTTATGCAGGTGATATCGCCGCTGCAGTTGGACTTAAGTTTACTACTACAGGTGATACCTTGTGTGACGAGCAGCATCCGGTAGTGCTTGAATCCATGGAATTCCCTGAACCGGTTATTGAGGTTTCAATAGAGCCAAAGACAAAGGCCGGCCAGGATAAGATGGGCGAAGCTTTGGCTAAGCTGGCGGAAGAAGATCCTACCTTCAGGACCTATACCAATACTGAAACCGGACAGACTATTATCGCAGGTATGGGTGAGCTTCACCTTGAAATTATCGTAGACAGATTGCTCCGCGAGTTTAAGGTTGAGGCAAATGTTGGCGCACCGCAGGTTGCTTATAAGGAAACCATTACAAAAGCGGTTGAGGTTGACAGCAAGTATGCCAAGCAATCCGGCGGTCGTGGTCAGTACGGTCATTGTAAGGTTCGTTTTGAGCCTATGGATGCCAATGCTGAAAAGACCTATGAGTTCGTTAATCAGATTACAGGTGGCGCTATTCCTAAGGAATACATTCCTGCAGTTGATGCCGGTATCCAGGAGGCAGCTAAAGCAGGTATACTTGGTGGCTATCCTGTTCTTGGTATCAGAGCTATCTGCTTTGACGGTTCATACCATGAGGTTGACTCCAGCGAAATGGCATTCAAGATTGCCGGCTCCATGGCATTCAAGGATGCGATGCATAAAGCAGATCCTATACTCTTAGAGCCTATCATGAGGGTGGAAGTAACAGTTCCGGAAGAATATATGGGCGATGTTATCGGCGACATCAGTTCACGCCGTGGCCGAATCGATGGTACAGAGGATGTAAATGGCTCCAAGCTTATCAGAGGCTTTGTACCTTTGGCTGAGATGTTTGGCTATGCTACAACCCTTCGTTCAAAGACCCAGGGCCGTGGCGCATACTCAATGTTCTTCTCCTCATATGAGCCTGTTCCGAAGAATATTCAGGAAAAGGTATTATCCGTAAAAACCAAATAACAACTGAATTAATTTAATTTTGGTAAAAACGCTGCAAAAAGCATTAAATCAATTCTTTATGCTTGAAAATATTTCTAAGTTGAAATATAATATGGCATATGAACCTATTATAAACAAGCCCGGATTTGGTGGAAGGCTAAAAAAGCTTCCGGGGCGGAAAATTGCTTAGAAGCATATATAATAAAAGGAGGACGTTTTAAAAATGGCTAAGGCTAAATATGAAAGAACTAAACCGCACTGTAATATCGGTACCATTGGTCACGTTGACCATGGTAAGACAACTCTTACAGCAGCTATTACAAGAACTCTTCATGAGAGACTTGGTACTGGTGAATTCGTACCATTCGATAAGATCGACAAGGCTCCAGAAGAGAGACAGAGAGGTATTACAATTTCCACATCTCACGTTGAGTACGAGTCCAAAGCTAGACACTATGCTCACGTTGACTGCCCTGGACACGCTGACTACGTTAAGAACATGATCACCGGTGCTGCACAGATGGATGGCGCTATCCTTGTTGTTGCTGCAACTGATGGTGTTATGGCTCAGACAAGAGAGCATATTCTGCTTGCCCGTCAGGTTGGCGTTCCTTACATCGTAGTATTCATGAACAAGTGCGATGCTGTTGATGATCCTGAGCTTCTTGACCTGGTTGAGATGGAAATCAGAGATCTGCTGAACGAGTACGATTTCCCTGGTGATGACACACCTATTATTCGTGGTTCAGCTCTTAAGGCTCTTGAAGATCCCAGCGGTGAGTGGGGCGACAAGATTCTTGAGCTCTTTGATGCAGTTGACAGCTGGATTCCGGATCCTCAGAGAGAAAAGGATAAGCCTTTCCTTATGCCTGTTGAGGACGTATTCTCCATCACAGGCCGTGGTACAGTTGCTACAGGCCGTGTAGAGCGTGGCGTTCTTCATGTATCTGAGGAAGTTGAAATCGTTGGTATTAAGGAAGAGACACGTAAGGTTGTTGTTACCGGTATCGAAATGTTCAGAAAGCTTCTTGATGAGGCTCAGGCTGGTGATAACATTGGTGCACTGCTTCGTGGTGTTCAGAGAAATGAAATCGAAAGAGGACAGGTTCTTTGCAAACCCGGCTCTGTAAAGTGCCATAAGAAGTTCAAGTGCCAGGTTTACATCCTGACCAAGGAAGAAGGCGGACGTCATACTCCTTTCTTCAACAACTACAGACCTCAGTTCTATTTCAGAACAACAGACGTTACCGGCGTATGCTTATTCCCTGAGAACGTAGAAATGGCTAAGCCTGGTGACAACCTTGAGTTGACAGTAGAGCTTATCCATCCTATCGCTATGGAGCAGGGCTTAGGCTTTGCTATCCGTGAGGGTGGTAGAACAGTTGGTTCAGGTAAGGTTACAGAGATAATCGAATAATTAATCTGAAATCATAAATATGAGGGGGTGCTGAATGCACCCCCTTGAATTATTACTGGTCTTTAGTTTATTTAAATACCAGCTGTGTTATTTAAATACCAGCTGTGCAAAATTATAGAAGCCCAGATACCATACTTTAAAATCATGATTGCCGCCCGGAATCTCCTGCCACATAAGGTTCTCATTATCCTTTAGCTTGTCGGTCAGGCTGCTGAGGTTTTTGACGGCGTTGCTGGCATGTGTAATGGCTATTGTGTCCGCAGTACCGCATATATTATAAAAATACTTTATATCATAATCCTCAAATTTTTTAAGATGCTCTGCAATCTGGGCAGATGTATATGTAGTGGGGCAAGCTGAGAAGGCTCCAAAATAGCTGATAATATCGAGGTTTTCACATAAGCCTATATTAATGGTCTGCATTGCGCCCATGGAAAGACCCGCCATAGCCCGGTGGTCTCTTCCGGCTGTCATATCGTAGCCGTTTTCGTCATAATCGGCGTAAGTGTAGTAATTTGCTTCAATATATGGAATAAGATCATTTCGAAGCTCCAGGCCGAATTTATAGAAGGAATTAAAATCGGAATTTGTGTTGGCAAAATCCTTGCTGGAGCGGCCATTTGGAGTTACTACAATGAAAGGCTCTATATCGCCGTAATAAATCAGATTATCCATAATTATTTTTACTGTAGAATTATCGCTAATCATTCCCCATTCGCGTTCGTTACCCCCGATGCCATGCATCAGGTATAAAACATTATATTTTTTGCTTTTGTCATATCCGTAGGGTAGATATACATATGCATGCTTCTGTATTTTGGAATTATCTCCGAAATAGTCATATGTATCATATGTAATCATTTCAATTGTTCCGGTATAATCAATTCTTCTTGCCAGATATTTTTCAGGAATTTTATCGCTGATAGTGGTCGTAGGATCAAAATTGTCCGGGTTTAATGTAGGCTGGGCTGGCTCAGTGCTCTCTTCAACCTTTTCTGTGAGTGTTGGAGTGGCTTCAGGCTTTTTTGTGGCATCAGCTTGTGGTGCTCTTGTCACCGACGGAGTGATTCCTGAAGCTTTGCCGTCTGACGCTGCTAATTCCGGAGTTAGCGTTTCGGCTGGTGCTGCTGTTGGATTAGCTCCTTCCTGGCCTTTGCCGGAGCATGACGTCAGGATTAGATTTAATGACAATGCTAGCAATACAAGTATGAAACTGATCTTCATTTTTCGTTTCATTGTCGCCTGCTGTGGGTTTTATGTACAGCATATTCTCCTTTCATTAAATTTTTGATTAGCTGATTTTAAATGCTATGACAGTCAAAATACTGGCAATAATTATTATAGGTCAAAAATCCCCTTAGTCAATAGTGGCAAATGTTATAGAATTTGGAAAAAATGAAATAATATAGATGGATATGAATACTGCAGCTGGGAATATTCTTAGGAGTATCTTTTATACTGTAGATAAAATAACCGGTATAATATATTTATTAATATTAATTTATTAATATAATATGACGATATAATTAATGGAGTCTATTATCAGTTAAACTTTCCGGCAGACACAAGCCTATTAAAAAGTTAAAAATTTATTTGAAAAAAGGATGAAATCATATATAATATATTCGTATATGTAGATTGCCGACCATCTGTGGAAATTTATGCTGTACTATTGAATACTGAACGATAAGGAATCTTTGTATATAAATATATATTGCTTATTCATGTTTGTACATGATGGAAAGGAGATTTTAATGTTAGGAACTGATATTGGAATTGATCTTGGCACAGCTAGTGTCTTAGTTTATATAAAAGGTAAAGGTGTTGTATTAAAGGAACCATCTGTAGTTGCCTTTGACAGGGATACCAACAAGATAAAGGCCATAGGTGAGGAAGCCAGGCTTATGCTGGGAAGAACACCGGGCAATATTGTTGCTGTCCGTCCATTAAGGCAGGGGGTTATATCTGATTATACGGTAACTGAGAAAATGCTTAAATACTTTATTACTAAAGCAATAGGCAAGCAGCGTTTCAGAAAGCCGAGGGTCAGCGTATGTGTACCCAGTCAGGTTACTGAGGTTGAAAAGAAAGCGGTAGAGGATGCCACCTATGCAGCTGGTGCAAGAGAGGTTGCTATTATAGAGGAGCCTATTGCAGCAGCTATTGGTGCCGGTATCGATATTTCCAAGCCCTGCGGCAACATGATTGTCGATATAGGTGGAGGAACCTCGGATATTGCAGTAATCAGCCTTGGAGGTACCGTTGTAAGCACCTCCGTTAAGGTTGCCGGTGATGACTTTGATGATGCAATAGTCAGATATATGAGAAAGAAGCATAATTTATTAATTGGTGAAAGAACTGCAGAGGATATTAAGATAAAGATTGGTTCTGCATACAGAAGACCTGAGTCGATTTCAATGGAGGTCAGGGGCAGAAATTTGGTGACCGGACTTCCCAGAACAATAACTGTAACATCTGAGGAGACTGAGGAAGCCTTAAGAGAACCTTGCTCCCAGATTGTTGAAGCTGTACACAGCGTTTTGGAGAGGACTCCTCCGGAGCTTGCGGCTGATATCGCCGATAGGGGAATTGTATTAACAGGTGGCGGATGCCTGTTATATGGGCTTGAGCAGTTGATTGAAGAAAAAACCGGTATTACTACCATGACTGCCGAGGACCCCATGACAGCAGTTGCTATAGGAACCGGCAAGTATATTGAGTTTTTGGCGGGAAAAAGAGATTAAAAAGGTTTGTTGCTAAAGTATCCTTATAATATATTTATACAAAAGGAGATAAGAGATATGGTCAGAGGATTGTTTACAGCCTATACGGGTATGGCAAATGAACAAAAGAGACTGGATATAATTGCAAATAATCTTGCAAATGCTGCTACTGTAGGTTATAAGGAGGAAAATGTGGTTTCACAATCCTTTGACAGCATGCTTACCCTCAAGATAAAGGATGCCTCTGAAGCATTCAATAATCGCCCTATAGGAAGGATGACCCTGGGAGTTAAGCTGGGTGAGGTATATACCAACTTTGGACAAGGCTCCCTCAGGCAGACATCAAATACCTATGATATGGCGCTGGAGGGCAAGGGGTTTTTCACATTGAGAGTGGTTGACAGGGCAGGTAATGAAAGCCTGCAATATACCAGAAATGGTTCATTTACAATGACCAGGGACGGTTATATTGTTGATGCGGAGGGTAACCGCCTGATGGGCCTGGCCGGTGAGATTGCTGTTCCGCCGGAAGCAGTTAATGTTGTGATAGACTCAACAGGTGCTATCTATGCAGATGGAGTATATATCGATACGATAATGCTCACCGATTTTGAGGATTATTCATATCTGATCAAAGCCGGTGACACCATGTATAAGGCATTGGATGGGGCGGTAATTATTGAAGCAGATGCAAGGGTTCATCAGGGATATACCGAACAGTCCAATGTAAATGTGGTTTCGGAGATGGTGGAGATGATCACCATAACCAGAGCGTATGAAGCCAATCAAAAGGCTATCAAATCAATAGATCAGACTCTTGAACTGGCAGCTAATTCGGTTGGCAAGGTATAATTTTGAATTAACAGTTAAATTGATTACAGATATAAAGCTTGGTAAAGCTACTTTTGATTAGGAGGAAGCTATATGATGAGATCCTTATGGACGGCAGCGTCCGGAATGATAAGCCAGCAAAGTAATGTAGATACAATTTCCAATAACCTGGCCAACATAAATACCGTGGGCTATAAAAAAGAGTCCGCCCAGTTTAAAAGCTTATTATATCAAACAATACAGGAGCAATCCTATGATAATACCGGAGAGCCGAAGCCCTTCGGTATACAGGTAGGCTTGGGTGTAAGAACCGCAGCGATTGTTTCCCAGTATACTCAGGGGGCAATAAATGACACAGGTAATGATTTTGATTTGGCCATTCTCGGAAAGGGCTTTTTCATGGTACAGACTCCTACGGGAGAAGTTGCCTATACCCGCAACGGTTCATTCCAGCTGTCAGCCGGACCTGCCGGATTTATTCTTGCAACCTCTGAAGGATATCCTGTGTTGGATGTTAATGGAGAAGCAATTATTTTATCGGATGAAATGGCTGCTTCAGAAATAATTATAAATGATGCCGGAGAGCTGTTATATAAGTCTGATGATGGAATGCGGCCTACAGGTTTGCAGATTGGTCTGGTGCAGTTTAACAACCCTGCCGGACTGCAAAAGCTTGGTAACAGTCTGTTAAGGCAGACCGAGGCCTCAGGTGTAGCCCGCCAGGAAGCGTTTGATAGCAGCCTGGAAAGGAGCAGCATCAGACAGAGGGCTTTGGAGGCATCAAATGTGCAGGCTGTAGATGAAATTGTTAATCTTATTGTGGCTCAGCGTGCTTATGAAATGAATTCCAAAATAATTACAGCTACCGATGAGATGCTTCAGCAGGCCAATAATTTAAGATAAATTAATTATTAGCTGTATGGTTTATTTAGTATAATTTAAGTTTATTAAATGTCTGTTAATGGTCACTATTGTTATGGACAAATTGCCGTCTTGAATATTTAGGGAGGTACATATGGATTTTTCTATAGGCTCCGGCCTTGGTTACAACAGAAGCAATAATATATTGTTTGACAGTGCAAAGGCGGAGAATATAAAAACAGCCTTGAATAAAAGTGATGCCTCGGACGAAGAGCTTATGGAGGCCTGCAAAGGCTTTGAAGCTTACCTTCTGGAACAGGTCTTCAAGGGTATGGAAAAGACCGTTCTTAAGGATGAGGATGAGGAAGAAAATGATTATCTGATGCATTTTTCGGATAAGCTCTATGAGGAATACGCAAAGGAAGCAACCAAGGGACAGGGAATAGGACTGGCGCAGATGCTGTTTGAAGCGATGAAGAGGAATTCAAAGTAAAAGTTCATATTTTATAAAAATCATTAATTTGTCATTTTATCCAAAGTCCCCGCCCACAGGCTTTGGCTGAAATGACTTATTTTGCATATATGCGTTTTTGTATATAGGCATATATTACGGACACCTGGGAGGGTGCGATGGCAGAAGTTGTTGAAGGATTTATTGATCATATCATATATAGAAATGATGATAACGGCTACACTGTACTTAGCCTTCATACAGATGATGACGAAATAACCTGTGTAGGCACTTGTGCCTTTATAAACGAGGGTGAATTCATCATTGCGCAGGGAAGCTATACCGACCATATTGTATACGGACAGCAGTTCATGATAAGCAGCTATGAAATTAAACAGCCCAGCGACATTCATTCTATTGAAAGGTACTTAAGCTCAGGAGCGATCAAAGGAATAGGCGAGGTGCTGGCTGCCAGGATAGTTAAGCGTTTCAAGGAGGATACCTTCCGCATTATTGAGGAGGAACCGGAGCGGCTTGTTGAGGTAAAAGGCATCAGTGAGCGTTTAGCAAAAGAGATATACAGGCAATTTGAAGAAAAAAAGGACATGCGGAATGCCATGATTTTTTTGCAGCAGTACAATATAACAGGAAATCTTGCCGTCAAGATTTATACGGAATATGGCAACCGCATGTACGATATTATCAGGGACAATCCATATAGGCTGGCTGAGGATATATCCGGGATAGGCTTTAAGACATCGGATGAGATTGCCAGACGGGTCGGAATTAACCTGAATTCCGAATACCGGATAAAGGCAGGAATTTTGTATGTTCTGATGCAGGCCAGCACAGACGGGCATATATATCTGCCCGAGTTTGAGCTTATTCAAAGGGCAAAGCAGCTCCTGGCGGTAGATGAGGAGGATATTATAAGGCAGCTGACAGACTTAAGTCTGGAGAAAAAGATCATTATCACTGATGAGGGAGAGGAAAAGCTGATTTACTCTTCCGTATATTATTATATGGAGTTAAATGTAGCCAGAATGCTGCATGATTTAAATATACATTATGATATTGATACTTATCAAGCCAGAAGCCGGGTTAAGGAAATAGAAAAACGTTTCAATATAGAATTGGAGGAGCAGCAAAGGATGGCTGTGGTTGAAGCAGCTGCAAACGGCCTCTTAATTATTACAGGTGGGCCGGGTACAGGAAAAACCACAACCATTAATGCCATAATTAAATTCTTTGAGTTGGAGGGCATGGAGATATTACTGGCTGCACCAACCGGAAGGGCGGCCAAAAGAATGACCGAAGCTACAGGCTATGAGGCCAGGACCATACACAGACTGCTGGAGCTGACCAGGCTGACAGATGATGATGAGAAAAAATTCACCTTTGGCAGGGATGAATTTAATCCCTTGGAAACCGATGTTCTTATAGTGGATGAAATGTCAATGGTGGACTTATATCTTATGCATGCCATGCTGAAGGCAGTGCCGGTTGGAACCAGACTCATTCTCGTAGGGGATGTGAACCAGCTTCCCAGCGTAGGGCCCGGAAATGTGCTGAGGGATATAATCAATTCCAATTCCTTCAACGTAATGAAGCTGACCAAAATTTTCAGACAGGCGGCAGGCAGTGATATTATTATTAATGCCCATAAAATAAACAATGGCGAGCAGATAAGACTGGATAACAAAAGCAAGGATTTCTTTTTTCTTAAAAGGGATGATGCTGCCGTAATAGCGGCTGTAATGATAAATCTTATAAAAAACAAGCTCCCCGGATATGTTAAGGCTACTCCATATGATATCCAGGTGCTGACTCCCATGCGTAAGGGAGAGCTGGGGGTTGAAAAGCTGAACCGTATATTGCAACAGGCGCTGAATCCGCCAGCAAAGGATAAAAGAGAAAAGGAGTTTCATGATACCATATTTCGTGAAGGCGACAAGGTAATGCAGGTAAAAAACAATTACCAGACAAGCTGGGAGATCAGGAGCAGCTCAGGAACGGTTATTCAGAGCGGAACAGGTGTATTTAACGGGGATTCGGGTATAATAAAGGAAATAAACCACTTTTCGGAGCATATGCTGGTGGAGTTTGATGACAACCGTCTGGTGGATTATCCTTTTAGCCAGTTGGATGAACTTGAGCTGGCATATGCTGTTACCATCCATAAGGCACAAGGAAGTGAATATCCGGCGGTCATTATTCCTATTCTGGACGGACCGAAGCTTTTGTTTAACAGAAATCTTTTGTATACTGCCGTTACCCGGGCAAAAAGCTGTGTTGTAATTATTGGCAGTGATTATATGCTTAAGTTTATGATTGACAATAAAAATGAGCAGAACCGTTATTCAAGCCTGAGCCGCAGGATAAAGGAACTCAGATAGTTATAATTGACAAGTTCGGATAATTAAATATAATATTGGATAGTGCATTTTTATGGAAAATAGTTTATAATATAAAAAAATAATAGTAGATTTATGGAGGATAATAAATTGGCAATGACAACACTGGTAATTATGGCAGCCGGCATGGGCAGCAGGTTTGGAGGTATAAAGCAACTGGAACCGGTTGGCCCCAATGGCGAGATTATAATGGATTATTCAATTTATGATGCTATAGCTGCAGGTTTTGACAAGATAGTAGTAATTATCCGCAAAGATTTGGAAAAGGATTTTAAAGAGGTAATTGGCAACCGTATCGAGAAGGTGGCAAAAGTTGAATATGTATTCCAGGAGCTTGATGATATACCGGAAGGCTTTAGCGTTCCGTCAGGAAGAACAAAGCCATGGGGTACAGGACAGGCAGTTTTGTGCTGCAAGGATCTGATAAAAGAGAATTTTGCCGTCATCAATGCGGACGATTACTATGGCAAGGAAGCTTTCAGGCTTATTTATAATTTTTTAAATGATCCAAATTATAAAGATAACGACTATTGCATGGCCGGCTTTATTCTAGGTAATACCCTAAGCGAGAATGGAGCTGTAACCAGGGGTATATGCAAGGTGGACACAAGCGGCAGACTTGTAGATATTGTGGAAACCGGCGGTATTGTACGAGCAGGGGATCATGCAGAAGCTAAGGACAGCGATGGCAACAAAATAGCAATTGACTTGAACAGTGTAGTATCTATGAATATGTGGGGCTTTAAACCGGGCTTGTTCGACTTTTTGGAAAAGGGTTTTGTTGAATTCATGGCAAATCTGGGACAAGATGATATTAAGAAGGAGTATCTTCTTCCGACAGTAGTGGGTGACTTGGTAAAGGCCGGCAAGATCCAGGTATCGGTACTCAAATCAAATGATCGCTGGTTCGGAGTTACCTACAGAGAGGATAAGGATGATGTGGTGAATTCAATAAAGGCTTTAATTGAGAAGGGAGAATACCCATCCAATCTTTATGCATAATTTATGGCTAATGCATTTTTGAATTATATTTTAAATTTAATTTACCCGGTGAGGTGCCCTTTTTGCACAGAAATAGTTATTCCCAAAGGGGAAAGAGTATGCACAAGCTGCAAGGAAAAGCTTCCCTATATTACTGAGCCCAGATGTAAAAAATGCAGCAAGCCGATTAGCAATGACCGGGAGGAATACTGCAGTGACTGTGTCCGCAAAAATCATCATTATAGCATAGGCTTTGCCGTATGGCGCTATGATGAGACAATGAAGCGTTCCATTGCTGACTTCAAATACCGGAGCAGGAAGGATAATGCCAGGTTCTATGTAAGCGAGATAATCCGTTTGTATGGGGATAAAATAAAGGCAATATCACCGGATGTTATAGTACCGGTACCGTTACATCGCAGTAAATATAATGAAAGGGGATACAATCAGGCACAGCTGCTTGCATTGCCGATAGGAAAAGAGCTTGGTATACCTGTATTGCCGGGACTTCTGTTAAGAAAAAAGAAGACCCTGCCGCAGAAAAACTTGAGTGATAAAGAAAGAGTTAAAAATTTGACAGAAGCATTTGGCTATAATGAAAGACTGGCAGATAAATATAAGAATAAGATAAAAAAGGTGCTTTTAGTAGATGACATATATACGACCGGCAGTACTATAGAGGCTTGTACACATGTGCTTAAGTCCAATGGTATATTGGAAGTGTTTTTTCTTGTGTTATGCATAGGAGAAGGCTTTTAGGGAGGAGAAACGAATGGATGTTAGAAACTGTAAAAGCTGTGGCAGGATATACAACCATGTAAGCGGTCCGAATTTGTGTCCATCTTGTGCAGCTGCTCTTGAGGAAAAGTTTGATGCGGTAAAGGAGTATATCTATGACCATCCACGTGTGGGAATGCAGGAGGTCTCCGAGGTATTTGACGTATCAATAGCTCAAATTAAGCAGTGGATTCGTGAGGAAAGACTGGCCTTTGCCGAGGATTCTCTGATAGGTCTTGAATGTGAAGGCTGTGGTGTTACTATAAAGACCGGACGTTTCTGTAACGAGTGCAAGGAAAGGCTGGCAAAAGGATTTAGGGAGCTGTATCCCAAAACAGAGGAAAGAACGGTTAAAAGGACAAAGGATTATAAGGACAATCCTAAAATGCGTTTTCTTAACCAGCCTTCCGCCAAAAAATCTGATCAGAAAGATTGATTACTTAGAAAAATAAGAAGTTTATTATGTCAACAAGCCTAAAGCAATGAAGAGAATGCTTTAGGCCTTTTTATATTTTACTTTTTTACAAGCCGTATTCCGTCGTCATTAATTTCAATAATGCCGTCCTTATAAAGTCTGCCAATAGCTCTCTTAAATGCGTTCTTGCTTATTTTAAACTCCCTTTTTATTTCCTCAGGATCGGATGAATCGCTAAAAGGCAGGTAACCACCTGCGGCCTTAAGCCTGTTCAAAATATTCTCTGAATCAGTGCCAATCTGAATATAGGCTTTATCCCTTAAGCTCAGGTTAAGCTTGCCGTCCTCCCTCACACTTGTTACCCGTGCCTGTATTGTTTCACCTATTCTGACAGGTGAGAACAGTTCGTTGTTTGGTATCATTGCCGAATAAATATTATCAACAGCCACAAAGACACCAAAGGAGTCAATCTTGTCATATACAAAACCAGTTACAATGTCGCCCTTTTTATACCCTGAATCAGTGGACAAAAGGTCGTAAACCTTCATGGTGGCACAAAGCCGCCGGCTTTTATCTACATAAAGGCTGACCAAAACATTATCTCCTGCCTTAACTTTGCCTGTTTGTTCCTTGAAGGGCAAAAATAAATCTTTTATCAGGCCCCAGTCCAGAAAAGCTCCAATATCGCTAACCTCCTTGACCTTTAATACCGCCAACCCGCCAACTGTTAATGGTACCTGTTTTGTGGTGGCAATAATACGATCTTCGGTATCCTTGTATATAAAAACCTTAACCAAATCACCGACAGAAAGATTTTCAGGCACTTCCTTTGCCGGAAGCAAAACAGTCTGCTTCGGATTGTCCTTGGGCTCGACAAGATAAAAGCCAAATTTTGATTTCTTATCAACCCTTAATATTTGATATTTTCCTAATTCTATCATGATATATTCCCCTTTTTGCTACCTCTTTTTTGCTCATATTTTAAGATAAGAGCTAGTAATCGAAAAATCCTAATAATCCATAGTTTATGAAAAGTATAGCATTAGTTTATGGATTTTAACAGATTTTTATTTTATACCTTATGTAATGCGACTGCAATTCCTCGAGCTTACATTTTTACTGAATTTATTATTATTTAATATAAATTATAGCGGATATGCTGTAAAATTAATAAGAAAGCTTTTATTGCTGTGCTTTTGTCTGAAAAATACTGGTATTTATACCGGTGGTTTGCTATAATATGCTTGTCATTGCGAGGAGGGATAATTAGTTGGACTCGATAGAGTATTATAATAAGCATGCGAATGAATATTTTCATAAAACGGTAGACATTGATATGCAGGACCATTGGGATGCTTTTACCTGCCTGTTGCCTGAGGGGGCCAGTATCCTGGATCTTGGCTGTGGCTCCGGCAGAGACAGCGCATATTTTTTGTCCTGTGGTTATGATGTCACTATGCTTGATGCTTCATATGAAATGTGCAATTTGGCAAGCATACATACCGGACAGGAAGTTTTGAACCTGTCATATGAGAATATGGATTTTTATAATGTGTTTGACGGTATCTGGGCCTGCGCATCTCTTGTTCATATTCCAAGAAACAGAATAGACGGCATATTGCAGAAGATTATCAGGGCATTGAAGATAAACGGGATTATGTACATGTCGTTTCATTATGGTGATTTCGAGGGTATCAGGGAAGGGCGCTATTTTACCGACTACAGGGGAAGAACACTGAGGGAGCTAATAATGCGTCAGGCAAATGTTGAGCTTATTGATATACAAAAGCGCAAGGACAGCAGAATAACTGAAGTTGATGCTGAACGCTACTGGATATATGCAATAATTAGAAAAATCCGTGAATAAGATTTTTTAACTGACTGCATGACAATGATTTGATCATTGTCATATTTTTAGAATTACATACGAAAAAATTATTTATCAGGCATAAAGCATGCAACCAGCAGGCAAAATATCATAAAATGTTATTCTGTCATCAAATGCTTATATTGTTTTGAAATATTTACAGTTGGATAAAGCAATGGCTGATAAAGAAACAGGGAGGATTAAATATGGTATATGATCTTATTATTATTGGTTCCGGTCCGGCGGGACTGTCAGCGGCCATTTATGCGAAAAGAGCCCAGTTAAACTTTGTGGTTATAGAAAAGGCTCCTGTAAGCGGAGGCCAGATAATAAATACCTATGAAGTTGATAATTATCCGGGTATCCCTGGAATTGGGGGCTTTGATCTGGGAATGAAATTCCGTGAGCATGCTGACAAGCTGGGAGCGAAATTTATTAGCGGCGAGGTAAGTGATTTCTATATTGAAGATGACAACAAGATTGTTGTGCTTGATGATGGCAGTAAATATACGGCTAAAAGTGTAATTATTGCAACAGGTGGCAGCCCAAGGCACTTGAATGTTCCCGGAGAAGCCGAGCTGTCCGGTATGGGAGTATCCTACTGCGCCACATGTGACGGAGCATTTTTCAAAAATAAGACTGTCGCGGTAGTTGGAGGCGGGGACGTGGCTGTAGAGGATGCCATTTTCCTGGCCAGAATATGCAAGCAGGTTTATGTTATTCACAGAAGGGATGAATTTCGTGCATCAAAGAGTCTATCAAGCAAATTGCTTGCTTTGGATAATGTGACTGTGCTCTGGAACAGTGTTGTAGATAGAATTAACGGCAGCGACAAGGTGGAAAGTATTATTGTCGCAGATACAAAAACTAAAGAGCAGAAGACCTATGAGGTGGAAGGGGTTTTTATAGCTGTTGGCTATATTCCCAATTCCCAGATATACAGCAAGCTGGTCAAGGTTGATGAAGCAGGATATATTATTGCAGGCGAGAATTGCCAAACCAATATTCCGGGAGTATTTGCAGCCGGTGATGTCAGAACAAAGGAATTAAGACAGATTATAACAGCTGCCGCTGACGGAGCTAATGCTATTACAGCAGTAGAAAAATATCTAAACAATATCTGAGACGGAAATGACTTGGGATTATCCCGGAAAAATGCAGCGTTTAAGGGCTAAAGGACTATTAATTAAATTCTACAGTTTTAGTACAATAATTATTGACAAAAGATTACATGATTGCTATAATTATTTCAACGGTTAACAATTTTGTAACAATTTATAATAGGACAAGCCTGTTTGGCACATATGATGAATAGTCCCGATGCTTGCATTTCTGGGAGGTTATATAGATGAACATAAGGATGGCTGTTAAGATGGCGGCTTTAATAGGAATTACTGTTATAGCCGTATCCGGGCATACAGCTGATGCAAAGGCGGATACTCTTGTTTCAGCTGAATGCGGAATAGCCGGTATATCGGAAATACTTGATTCAACTTCAAAAAATGCGCTAAAGTCTGCTTATGATGAGGTAAAGCGTTATATTGAATCCAAATCACCCTACAACAATATTGGTATTTCAAAAGCAGACAGCTATGTAAATATCAGAAAACAGCCATCAACCGACAGCGAGATTGTAGGTAAGCTTTATCGCGGTTCGGCGGCAAAGATTATTGAAACTCTTCCAGGTGACTGGGCAAAGATAGAATCCGGAGATGTGGTGGGCTATATAGCAAGCAATTATCTGGCAACCGGTGAATCGGCAAAGAAAATGGCCGAAAAGTATGCGACCAAGTATGCCAAAGTAGTCAATACTGCTACTCTGAGAGTTAGAAAGGGGCCAAGTACCGATACGGATACCCTGGATTTAATTCCAAGGGGAGAGGAATATGTTGTTGTTAAGGAATATGATGATTGGGCGGAAATAGTTCTTGCAACAGATGAAACCACAGGAAAAGATCTTACAGGATTTATCAGCAAGGATTACGCGGAAATCAGGGTAGAATTCCAATATGCCATATCTATAGAGGAAGAGCTGAGAAGAAAGCGCTTGCAGGAAGAGGCTGAAAGGGCCGAAGCAGAAAGAAGGCGCAAGCTTGCGCAGGAGGAAGCTGAAAGAAAGGAAGCGGCTAGAAAGGCTGCAGAAGCTGCCAAAGCGTCTCAGTCAAAGAGTAACAGCAGCTCAGGCAGCAGTAATTCAAGCAGTAGCTCCAGCAGCAGTTCAAGCTCGGCTGACAAGAAGAGGCAGGAAGTTGTCAATTATGCCTTGAAATTTGTTGGCAATCCTTATAAATGGGGTGGAGAAAGCCTGACAAAGGGAGCAGACTGCTCCGGATTTGTACAAGCTATATACAGGGATTTCGGTTACAGTATACCGAGAGTATCCAGGGATCAGGCCCAAAGTGCAGGCATTCTGGTCAACCAAAGTGACTTAAAGCCCGGAGACCTGATATTCTATGCCAATAACAAGGGTGTTGTAAACCACGTTGCTTTGTACATAGGAAATGGCAAGATAGTACATGCAGCCAACAAGCGTCAGGGTATTATTGTATCAAACTATAAATACAGAAAGATACATAGCGTAAGAAGAATAATTAAATAATTTATTATAATAAAAGGTCTCCTGAAACAGGAGGCCTTTTTTGACACATTTTTTGATCTGTTTATCAATAATCAAAGATATAGATTTTAATATAGACTTTACAGTATTATGCAGCTTTAAAGACATTATTTGACCGTATATCCGACCCCCTGGCAGGCAGGGACAATATATTTTTGCTTAACATTTGAGGTGGCTCTGGTGGATATTGGTATATATTCTGTGTATTAGGACATAAGCTGATGCTTGTTGTACAAGTAAGTGATATTTTGAATTATATCCAAGAGTATTAAATAAATAATGAGAATATTAGAAATAATATTTGCAATATATGATAAATTGAGCGAATTTATTTTAATATTTTCTTTAACTGGCTTATTAAAAAATTATCTTAAATTCCTATTGACAACTAATAATATGTGCATTATGCACAAATACGGACTAAAAAATGACAAAAAATGGACGTTAAAAGGTAAAATTTAACAAAAGCCAAAAAATTTATCCACAGGTTATTAGACCAGATTTAATAATAAATAAAGTTATACACGAATTTATCCACATTATCCACAGTTATCAACTACTGGTGTCTAACAGTTTTTATGTTGTCAATATCGAAAATGCGTTTTGTTACTTATGATAAATCATAAAATTTATGTGAATTTATAAATTTTTTCAATGACCGGCAAATTGTCGGAAAAATACAGGTGATAACGGCTAATTTTCCGTACTTATTCTAAAAATGTCAAAGATGCTTGTCACTTTTCGATGGATATGTTATAATTATGCTAGCATATAAATTAAATAGGGATGCTAACTAGAAAGTCAAAAAGGAGTTGGGCATTATGCGTTATATAATCAGCGGAAAGAATATTGATGTGACCGAGGGCCTAAAAACAGCTGTATACGAGAAAATAGGCAAGCTTGAGAGATATTTTACACCTGACACGGAAGTGCATGTTACCTTCAGTGTGGAGAAAGAGAGGCAGAAAATAGAAGTAACCATACCGGTTAAGGGCAATATAATCAGAGCAGAACAGGTAAGCAATGACATGTATGTTTCAATTGATTTGGTTGAGGAAATCATTGAACGTCAGTTAAGGAAATATAAGAATAAGTTACTGGATTACAAACAGGCGGCAGCAAATTTCAACAAGGCCTTTATTGAAGATGAATATCATGAGGATGACTCAATCAAGATAGTAAAAACCAAGAAATTTGCAATTAAGCCTATGGATGCTGAGGAAGCTTGTGTACAGATGGAGCTGCTTGGTCATAACTTTTTCGTATTTCGCAATGCTCAGACTGACGAAGTTAATGTGGTATATAAGAGAAAGGGTAATACCTATGGACTTATTGAGCCGGAGTATTAAGCCGGAGCGGATGTTTAATTAGTTAGCTATTAGGGCTGTGTATTTTGCAGCCCTCTTTTTTCGTATATATTGCTATTGTAATTTATACTCTGTTTTAATGTTACAAAATTAGGTTGCTAAGTATAAGCGCAGATGTTACAATAAGAATTGTACATTTTTGCTGATGATGAATGACGGAGCAGTAAGTTTATTATAAATATAGGAGTGAATACTTAATGGGATTATTAACAAAAATTTTCGGAACCCATAGTGAGCGTGAAATTAAGCGAATAACACCAATTGTTGACAGGATTGAGGCTTTGGAGCCGGAATACAGCCAGCTTTCGGATGAGGCTCTAAGAGCTAAAACCATAGAATTTAAAAATAGGCTGAAAAACGGTGAAACCCTTGACGATTTGCTAATAGAAGCCTATGCAACAGTAAGGGAGGCTGCCAAGAGGACTCTTGGCCAAAGACCATACAGGGTGCAGCTGATGGGCGCTATCATTCTTCATCAGGGGCGTATAGCCGAGATGCGAACTGGTGAAGGTAAGACGCTGGTGGCAACCTTTCCTTCGTATCTTAATGCTCTGGAAGGCAAGGGTGTGCATGTTGTAACAGTTAATGATTACCTGGCCAAGCGTGATGCTGAATGGATGGGACAGATTCACCAGTTTTTGGGTTTGTCTGTTGGTGTAATACTAAATAGCATGAACAGTGATGAGCGCCGTGCTGCGTATGCCTGTGACATCACCTATGCAACCAATAATGAGCTGGGCTTTGACTATCTGAGAGATAACATGGTTATCTACAAGGAGCAGCTGGTGCAAAGGGATTTGCACTATGCCATCATAGACGAGGTAGACTCCATATTGATAGATGAGGCCAGAACTCCTTTGATTATTTCCGGACAAGGCGGAAAGTCAACCGAGCTTTACCGCATGTGCGATATTCTGGCACGGCAGCTGAAGAGGGGCGAGGCAAGCGGAGAGTTAACCAAGATGGCTGCCATCATGAAGGAAGAAATAAAGGAAACCGGTGACTTTATCGTTAATGAAAAGGAGAAGAGCGTCCATCTGACAGAAGAGGGTGTAAGAAAGGTGGAGCAGTTCTTCCATATTGACAATCTGGCGGATCCTGAAAATCTTGAAATACAACACAATGTTATCCTTGCTCTCCGTGCGCATTACACAATGTTCAGGGACAAGGATTATGTTGTAAAGGATGACAAGGTTCTTATTGTTGACGAATTTACAGGTCGTATTATGCCCGGCCGCCGTTACAGCGATGGCCTTCACCAGGCAATCGAAGCAAAGGAAAATGTAAAGGTTGAGAGGGAAAATAAGACTGTAGCTACAATTACCTTCCAGAACTTCTTCAATAAATATCGCAAGAAATGCGGTATGACCGGTACAGCCCTTACAGAGGAAAAGGAATTCAGGGAAATTTACGGAATGGACGTAATAGAGGTTCCTACAAATAAACCGGTTATAAGAATTGATCGTGAGGATGCTGTATATAAGACCAAAAGAGAGAAGCTGAATGCTGTAGTTAATGAGATTATAAAGGCCCACCAGAAGGGACAGCCTGTACTGGTTGGTACCAGATCTATTGAAGCCTCCGAAGAGGTAAGTGATCTGCTTAAAAAGCACAATATACCTCATAAGGTGCTGAATGCCAAGTATCATGAGCTTGAGGCTGAAATAATTGCAGAAGCCGGTCAGAAGGGAGCAGTAACCATCGCTACCAATATGGCGGGCCGTGGTACCGACATCAAACTGGGAGAAGGCGTGGTAGAGCTGGGAGGCTTAAAGATTATAGGTACGGAAAGGCATGAATCCAGACGTATCGATAACCAGCTTCGCGGACGTGCAGGAAGACAGGGCGATCCCGGTGAGTCACAATTTTTCATTTCCCTTGAGGATGATCTGATGCGCCTGTTCGGCTCCGAGAGACTGATGAGCATATTCAATTCCCTTGGTTTGCCGGAGGGAGAACAAATACAGCACAAAATGCTGAGCAATGCCATAGAGAGAGCACAAAAGAGAATTGAAAGCAATCATTTCGCTATAAGAAAGAGCCTGCTTGAGTTCGACCAGGTTAATAATGAGCAGAGAGAGATCATATATGCCGAAAGACGCAAGGTGCTTAATTGCGAAAATATGCGGGATACGATACTGCGCATGATTACTGATACAGTGGAAGCTTGTGTCAACTCCTGCATTGGTGATGATCAAAACCCTATGGAATGGGATCTGGAGGAGCTGAACAATACCCTCCTGCCGATTATACCATTGCCTAAGATAGAGTTTACTCCGGAGCAGCTAGCGAAAATGAAAAAGAAAGATCTCATACAGCAGCTGAAGGAGGATGCGGTGAAGCTGTATGAGGAGAAGGAGAGCCAGTTTACAGAAGAGCAGATCCGTGAAATTGAGCGTGTGATTTTACTTAAGGTTATTGACACCAAATGGATGGATCATATAGATGACATGGATCAGCTGCGTCAGGGTATTGGACTGCAGGCGTATGGTCAGCGTCAGCCAATAGTGGAATACAAGTTCCAGGGCTATGAGATGTTCAATGCCATGATTGATGCCATCAGGGAAGATACTGTTAAGCTTCTGATGCATGTCAGAATTGAGCAGAAGGTTGAAAGAGAGCAGGTAGCCAAGGTAACAGGCACCAATAAGGATGATTCCCTGCCTAATGCTCCGGTAAGAAGGGCAAGCAAGAAGGTAATGCCAAACGAGCCCTGTCCTTGCGGCAGCGGTAAAAAGTATAAGTTCTGTTGTGGCAGAAATATTTAATTAAATGTTTTTGCTGTAAATATGAATGCATAATAACTAATTGCTATGTATTTATATACATTTAGGATTGAATTTTGATAAATAGTATTATATAATAACAAAATGAGGTGATTAAGTGGTTGAATTAGATCAGTTTAAATATATATTGACCAGCTATGAGAAGCCATTGATTGAAGTGGGGGATTCACTTTAACATCAGCAGGAAGAACGACCGCATTGCGGAAATAGAGCAGACTATGGATGAGCCGGGCTTTTGGGACAATGCCCAGAGAGCCCAGGAGCTGATGAAGGAGTTAAAAAATCTCAAGGATACTATTGATGAGTATAACAAGCTAAAGGTCAGATTTGAGGATGTCCAGACCCTGATACAGATGGCTTATGAAGAGAATGACGAGAGTCTAATCCCTGAAATAGATGAAACCCTTAAGCTGTTTATTAAGGATTTTGAAGAGTTGAAGCTTAAGACCCTATTATCGGATGAATATGACAGGTACAATGCAATAGTCAGCCTTCATGCCGGTGCGGGAGGAACTGAAAGCTGCGATTGGGCCAGCATGCTCTTTCGCATGTATCAGAAATGGGCGGATAAGAAGGGCTTTGATCTGCAGGTGCTTGACTTTTTGGATGGTGAGGAAGCCGGTCTTAAATCAATAACCTTCCAGGTCAACGGAATGAATGCCTACGGTTATTTAAAGTCCGAGCATGGAGTGCACCGCCTTGTACGAATATCCCCCTTTAACGCAGCCGGCAAAAGACAGACATCCTTTGTATCCTGTGATGTCATGCCTGATATTGAGGAAGATCTTGGAGTGGAGATAGACGAAGACGATTTAAGGATAGATACTTATCATTCCAGCGGTGCCGGCGGACAGCATGTTAACAAAACCGCTTCTGCAGTCCGTATTACCCATTTGCCGACAGGTATTGTGGTTCAGTGCCAGAATGAGCGCTCACAGCTTCAGAACAAGGATAAGGCTATGCAGATGCTGAAGGCCAAGCTTTATATGCTGAAGAAACAGGAGCAGCAGGAGAAAAAGTCGGGTATACGCGGGGAGGTTAAGGACATCGCCTGGGGCAACCAGATAAGATCCTATGTGCTTCAGCCATACACGATGGTCAAGGATCATCGTACCAATGAAGAGGTAGGCAATGCTTATGCTGTATTGGATGGCTATATAGATCCGTTTATTAATGCATATTTAAAATGGAATGCGCAGAATGCAAAGTAGGATGCATCCGGCATTGCATAGGAATGGAGGCTTTTATTCATATGATAAAGCAAGCTTTATTTGTGCTGGGCGAAGAAAAATATGGAATGGATATTATGGATATCAATATAATTGAAAGAACAGGCAGCGTTGAAAAGGTGGCGGGCTTACCGGATAACTTCAAAGGTATTGTGAGATTGAGGGGAGATATAATTCCAGTGTATAGCCTGCGCAGAAGATTTGGACTTGCTGACATTCCATATGATGACGATACCAGATTTGTTATAAGCTCATGTGGTGACTTACCTGTTGCCTATGAGGTTGACAAGGTTGTGGAAATCCTTCAGCTGGAGGATGAGCAGCTGCTTTGTGTTCCGGAGATTGCAGTCAACAATGATAATCGTTTTATGAAAAATGTAATTAATCATAACGGTCAACTTATTATCATTCTTGATCCTGATAAGATAATGACGGAGCAGGAAAAGGCCGCCGCTGAAAAAATAGCTAATAAAAAATAGATAATAAATTATCCAAGTTAATAATATAGTAACCAATAAAAACATTTTCTTTGAAAATAATTTTATTGGAAAATTATGATTACCTGTATAAATTCATATTTTGAACATCAGGAGGATTATAAAAAGCATGAAAAGAAGGATTATAGCTTTAATGGCGGCTATGCTTGCTATAGCAACATTATTTGCAGGCTGCAAGAAGGATGATGACACAATCATCGTAGGAACCGAGGCCGGCTTTGCCCCATATGAGTACATGGATGGCGATCAGGTAGTCGGAATAGACATGGATATTGCACAGGCTATTGCTGACAGAATGGGTAAGAAGCTGGTTATCAGGAACATGGATTTTGACGGTGCATTACTTGCTGTACAGAAGGGCAAAGTGGACTTTGTTGCTGCCGGCGTTTCTATTACTGAAGAACGTAAGGAAAAGATGGATTTCTCCATTGAGTATGACGAGTCTGAAGAGGTTATTGTTGTAAATAAGGAAAATCCTGCAGTAACTGAAGTAAGCAACGAGGGTCTGGCAGGCAAGATAATAGGTGTTCAGCAGGGAAATGTAGCCGACCTTTATATCGAAGATGAAGGAATTGAATATAAGGAGCTTAAGCGTTACACTCTGTTTTCACAGGCGGCAGAGGATTTGAAAAACAACAAGATTGACTGTATAGTAATGGATAAGTTACCGGCTGAGGCTTTGGTAAAGGCAAATCCTGAGCTGGCGATTCTTGATGGAATACTCTTTACCGATAAATATGCCATTGCAGTAAAGAAGGGAAACAAGGAGCTGCTTGACAAGATCAATGAAGTCCTTAAGGAGCTTATTGACAGCGGTAAGATAGATGAGTTTAAGCTAATTCATACAATCGACTAATTTCAAAATGAATTCCGGCATGTTTAGAAGGGGCTGTAGCCACATATGCAGCCCCTGTTTAACGTCTGGGGGGTTTTGTGAGAAAGCTACGTTGAGCATATGGCTGCGGTTGAAAAAAGATAATCGTTTGGGTGGCGTAAGCGATATTTTATTAAAATCTGCTTGGGAGGTAAACATTGAATATAGTAACTGATTGGTTTGTGGAAATCTATAAGTCCTTTTATAGAGCAATAGTTCCTGACAGACGTTATCTGGCTTATCTGAATGGTGTTAAGGTTACCTTGTTAATTTCATTTTTCGCTATTTTGCTGGGTATAGCTATTGGGATCATTGTTGCGGTTGTAAAGGTTACAGCCAAGGAATCCAGAATGAAATGGCTAATGGGTATATGTGATCTGTATATTACGGTAATAAGAGGCACTCCCCTTATGGTACAGCTGCTGATTATATACAACCTTATTTTTACATCCCGAAACACCAGTGAAATAGCGGTCGGTGCCATATGCTTCGGTATCAATTCAGGCGCTTACGTTGCTGAAATAATCAGAGCCGGCATAGACTCCATTGACAAGGGGCAGATGGAAGCCGGGAGATCCTTGGGACTTAACTATATACAAACGATGAGGCTGATAATAATGCCTCAGGCAATTAAGAACATATTGCCTGCCCTGGGCAATGAATTTATCACCCTTATTAAGGAAACATCAGTTGCCTCTGTTATAGCTGTTACGGAGGTTACAAAGGCTGCCCAGTATATTGGTTCCAGGACATATGATGTTTTGCCTCCGTTGATAATTGCGGCTGCATGTTACCTGATTATGGTAGTGGGCTTATCCAAGCTTTTGGGCAAGATAGAAAGGAGGATGGCCAGAAGTGATCGTAATTGAGAACCTTAAGAAAACCTTCGGCGACCATCTTGTACTTAACGGAATAAATGAAACCATAAAAAAAGGCGAGAAGGTAGTTGTAATCGGTCCTTCCGGCTCAGGAAAATCAACCTTTCTGCGTTGCCTGAATTTGCTGGAGGTTCCGGATGAGGGTACCATATGGTTTGAAGGAAACAATATAACCGATAAAAAGACGGATATAAATATAATCAGACGCAAGATGGGTATGGTATTCCAGCAGTTTAACCTCTTTCCCCATCTTTCGGTTATGGAAAATATTACACTGGCTCCAATAAAGCTGGGGATTATGACAAAGGAGGAGGCCAGGCAGAAGGCTTTTGAGCTTTTAGCCAGAATAGGCCTGTCAGACAAGGCGGACGCTTACCCCAACCAGCTGTCGGGTGGACAGAAGCAAAGAATTGCAATTATCCGGGCTCTGGCTATGAATCCGGATGTGATGCTTTTTGATGAACCCACCAGCGCCCTCGACCCGGAGATGGTAGGTGAGGTTCTTGACCTTATGATGCAGCTGGCTAATGAAGGCATGACCATGGTAGTTGTTACCCATGAAATGAGATTTGCCAAAAAGGTGGCCACCAGAGTGCTGTTTATGGATGAAGGCAGGATAGTTGAGCAGAATACTCCTGATGAGCTATTTGAAAATCCCACCCATCCAAGGCTGAAGGAGTTTTTGTCCAAGATATTGTAAAATTAACTGATGGTAATATCCGGATAGAAAATTCTAGGCCAGAGTTATGCTTTTTATAAATCTTTAGTTATAAATTATAATTTTATAAATCATGAAGGGATTGCTTCAAGGCTTAAGTTATAAGATTGGACGCAGTTCCTTTTTTATTTTGCTTTCCCTTTATCAGCATTTTTTAAACAAGAAATCTTCTTGACTTTATCTCTCGTATTATTGATAATAATTCATTATTATTAATTTTTATAAAAAAAAGCTGTATATACCAACATATTTAAAGCAGAACTAACAAATCGCTTATTCTTTAATTAAACAAGGTAAATTTTTATTGCAATATGAATAATTATATGATAGTATATCTTTCTAAGACAGACAATTGTATTTGCTGTACATACAGAACAAGCTTGCTACCGATATTATCAGGCTTCTTTTGATAATATTAATGCATTGGTACGGAGGTCCTTATGAGTGGAGATCAATACTATATAGTCAGAAAGAAAGCGTTGCCTGAGGTGCTAATTAAGGTTGTTGAGGCAAAACGGCTTCTTGATTCAGAGCGTGTCATGTCTGTCCAGGAAGCAACCGATGCAGTAAATATAAGCCGCAGCTCTTTTTATAAATATAAGGACGATATATTCCCCTTCTATGAAAATACCAGGGGTAAGACTATTACCTTTATGCTGCAGCTGGATGACAAACCTGGACTTTTGTCCAAGGTTTTAAGCCAGGTAGCCAAATATGAAGCCAATATACTTACAATACACCAAAGTATTCCGATTAACGGTATAGCTATGCTTACCTTAAGCGTTGAGATATCACCGCAGACAGAAAGTGCTTCGGCCCTGATAGAGTCAATAGAGTCTCTTGAAGGAATACATTATGTAAAGCTTTTGTCCAGAGAATAAGTGGACATACAGCCGTAAACCATATCGATATGTTTTCAGTATTAATTTATAATGAATTGTAACAGCGTGAATGGAGGAGCAGCTATGATAAATATAGCAGTATTGGGATATGGCACAATAGGCTCTGGCGTTGTTGAGGTCCTGAATACCAATGGAGACAGCATAGCCAAAAGAGCCGGTGACCGGATAAATGTAAAATATGTTTTAGATATTAACGATTTTCCGGGCGATCCTATACAGGAAAAACTGGTAAAGGACATCAATATAATTCTTGATGATCCGGAGGTTAAGATAGTCTGTGAGCATATTGGAGGACTGAATCCTGCTTATAGCTTTGTCAAATCAGCACTTTTAAGAGGAAAAAGCGTTGTTACCTCCAATAAGGAGCTGGTGGCAAAATATGGAGCAGAGCTTTTGGATATAGCCAAGGAAAGAAGTATAAATTTCCTATTTGAAGCCAGCGTGGGAGGCGGTATTCCTATCATCAGGCCATTGAACCAGTCCTTGACTGCTGACGAGATTATTGAGATTACCGGTATTCTGAACGGAACCACCAATTATATATTGACTAAGATGAGCGAGGAAGGACTTGATTTTGATGCTGCCCTGACTAATGCTCAAAGGCTTGGCTATGCGGAGCGAAATCCTAAAAATGATGTGGAAGGTTTTGACTCTTGCAGAAAAATTGCAATATTATCTTCACTTGCATATGGAATGCAGGTGGATTCTGAGGATATTTATACTGAAGGAATTACAGGTATTAGTGATAAGGATTTTACCTATGCCAAAGCCCTGGATGCTAAAATTAAGCTATTGGCTTCCAGCATCAGGCAGGATGATCAGGTATATGCAATGGTTGCACCGGTCATGATTAAGGCAAATCACCCCTTGTACAGTGTAAATGATGTCTTTAACGGAATATTTGTAAGAGGCAATGTTATAGGCGATGTAATGTTTTACGGCAGAGGTGCAGGTAAGCTGCCAACTGCCAGTGCTGTTGTTGCAGATATTGTTGATGCGGCCAAGCATCTGGGCACTAATATCTGGACGATTTGGAGTAGTAAGAAGCTGGAGCTGACCGATATCAGCCAGGTTAAGCACAAATTCTTCGTCCGTGTATCGGGCAGTGCACAGGAGCTTAAAGAACGAGTCAGGAAGCTTTTCGGGGAGGTTGAAGAGCTTAGTGAACTCATTCAGGGTGAGTATGCTTTTATTACAGAGTTAATCAGTGAGCAGGAAATGAATGAAAAGAGAAAAGCTCTTGGCGGTGTGTTAAACGTTATTCGAACCAGATTTTAATCTGAGCAATAGTCTTCTGCAGGAGAATTTTTTGGCTGAGATCATAAAATATATTACGAATACTATATAAACTGTTTGCACATAAGAAAGGACTTGATTAGATGAAATACATCATTGTTCTGGGGGACGGCATGGCCGATGAGCCGCTTCCTTCTCTGAACAATAAGACACCTTTGATGGCTGCCCATACACCCAGTATGGATATGCTGGCCAAATGGTCGGAAATAGGTTTGGTGCATACCATACCGGAGGGCATGAAGCCTGGAAGTGATACGGCAAATCTGGCGATATTAGGCTATAATCCAAGGCTGTATTATTCAGGGAGATCGCCTCTTGAGGCTTTAAGCATTGGCGTTGAAATGGAAGCGACAGACATAGCAATCCGCTGCAATATTGTTACCTTGTCGGAGGAAGACAAACCATATGAGGAGCTGACAATTCTTGATCATAGCTCGGGAGAGATAGCAACAGCAGAAGCCGCTCAACTGATAGAGGCAGTTAAAAAGGAGCTGGAGGACGACGAATTCAAGTTCTATGTAGGAACCAGCTACAGACATTTGACTATATGGAAGAATGGCAGAGTAGAGGAGCTGGCACAACCCCACGATCACCTTGGTGAGGTGATAAAGGATTACCTTCCGGAGGTGCCTGCCCTTCGAAGAATGATGAAAAGAAGCTATGAAATACTCAATAATCATCCTATTAATGTTGAAAGGAAGGCAAAAGGACTTAATAAGGCCAATTCCTTATGGTTCTGGGGAGCCGGCACAAAGCCTGCGCTGATGTCCTTTGAGGAAAAGTACCATAAAAAGGGCGCCATGATTTCAGCGGTGGATCTGCTTAAGGGAATAGCTGTTGGTGCAGGAATGAAAGTAATTTGCGTTCCCGGTGCCGATGGGACTCTTCATACCAACTATGAAGGCAAGGCGGAAGCGGCTGTAAGGGTACTTCTTGAGGATGGTTATGATTTTGTATATATCCATGTGGAAGCTCCCGATGAAATGGGACACCAGGGGAATGTGGAAAATAAAATCAAATCAATCGAATACATCGACGAAAAAATTATAAAGCCTGTTATGGAAAAGATGGAAAAGGCAGGCACAGACTACCGTATGCTGCTTATGCCGGATCATCCTACACCCATCAGATGCAGAACCCATACCAGCGATCCGGTTCCATATCTTTTGTATGACAGTCGAATGCGTCAAGGTAACAGTTGGAGCTACAATGAAGAGGATGCAAAAAAGAGCGGCATTGAAATTTTTGACGGCTTTACTCTGATTGACAGGCTGTTTTCAAAATAGAAAGCAGCTTGTAATATAAGGTAAGCGGTATTAACAATTCCAGGCAGCAATAAGGATATAAGACATTTATCCGACCTTGCTTGTTGCCTGTTAGAAAACATTGTAAGTAGGAGGCAGCTATGTTAATTGTAAAAAAATTTGGAGGCACATCTGTTGCCGACAAGGAAAGAATTTTTAATGTTGCCGGAAGAATTGCCGAAGAATACAGAAAAGGGAATGAGGTAGTTGTAGTCTTATCGGCAATGGGAAAGCAAACTGACGTTTTGTTGTCTATGGCCAAGGATATTAACCCTAATGCATCAAAAAGGGAAATTGATATGCTTCTGGTTACAGGAGAGCAGGTTTCAGTTGCTTTGATGGCTATGGCTTTGGATACATTGGGTGTTCCGGCAGTATCCCTTAATGCATTCCAGGTAGCCATGCATACCACATCCAACTACGGAAATGCAAGACTGAAAAGGATTGATACAGAGAGAATCCGCAACGAGCTTGAAAACAAGAGAGTGGTTCTTGTAACAGGTTTTCAGGGAGTAAACAAATATGATGACTATACCACCCTGGGAAGGGGCGGCTCCGATACGACTGCGGTTGCCCTGGCTGCCGCACTTCGTGCAGATGCCTGCGAGATATATACCGATGTGGACGGTGTATATACAGCTGACCCAAGAATAGTACCTGGCGCCAGAAAGCTTAATGAGATTACATATGATGAAATGCTTGAACTGGCAACCCAGGGTGCAGGTGTTTTGCATAATCGTTCGGTAGAAATGGCGAAAAAATATGGTGTTCAGCTGGTAGTTCGCTCCAGCTTCGATAATTCAGAGGGTACTGTGGTTAAGGAGGTAGTTAAAATGGAAAAAATGCTCGTAAGTGGTGTGGCATGCGACAAGAATGCAGCCCGTATAGCAGTTATCGGTTTGGAGGATAAGCCTGGTGTGGCTTTCAAATTATTCAACCATCTGGCAAATCACAATATTAATGTAGATATGATCCTGCAGTCGGTTGGCCGTGACGGTACTAAGGACATCAGCTTCACCGTTAAGGAAGATGATATTGATGAGGTTGTAGATATTCTGGAAAGACATCGTGGTGGAAGCCTTAAATGCCAGCATATTGATGTGGAAAAGGATGTTGCAAAGGTATCGATCGTTGGAGTGGGCATGATGAGCCATGCAGGCGTAGCAGCAAAGATGTTTGAGGCCCTGTACGATGCAGGCATCAATATAAATATGATCTCAACATCAGAGATAAGAGTTACAGTTCTTATCGATGAGGCTCATGTTGAAAAGGCTATGAATGCAATACATGAAAAATTCCTGCTGTCGCAGGCATAGTATGGTTTTATCTGAAGTATTGCTTAATATATCCGAAGCCAAGGTCATTTAGAATATATGATCTTTGTAAAAGGCCCTGATGCTTAATAAAAGCATTTCAAGGCCTTTTTATTAACTGCGCCCGGCGGGCGCACTTTATTTTTTGCTTTTTTGTTCTAATATCATTTCACAAAGTATGGTACCTGTGAATTTATCATGCAATAATTGACTGCCTTTGCTTTTAAAATAAATAATCAATGAAATAAGCGAGGTTAGATAATAAAATGTTTGGAAATATGCAATTATATCAAGGTTGAAAACTATTTTTATCAGAGTGATAATATATATGTTGGAACTGGTTAAATATCCTTGCAGCAGTACAACAAAGGCCATATGGCGAAGAGTCATGGTTTTTAGGCTTACTGAAGTTTTATCCAGTGTTAACAGCTTTAATCCAAATAATCTCCAGCCAAGGGTTTGACCTTTGCTTTTATAAGGAATAAGGCAGTAATATATAAAATGGGTAATAAGAGCAAGAAAGCCTGCCATACACGCCTTATTTACAGAAAGTCCTTCCAGACTATTGGATATAACTAAATCTTTGTACTGGAAGGAGCGAATAATGATAACCGGTAAACTACCTATAAGGGTGGATAGATACCAATCAATTAAAAAAGCAAGAAATCGTTTTGCAACAGGTGCCTGTTTTAACATAAAATTCTCCATTCTGCCACATAGGCGGTCATTAGTAAAATAATTACGCAGCATCTAGATAGTTATTAAACAAGCGATACCAGTAAATCGATAAATTCTTTATAAGATTTAGTGGATAATAAAGCATGTAAATTTCGGCTGTCTGATATAATTTCTGTTACAAAATCAAAAATATCAAGAAATAGAGGTCGTTCATCTTCCCGGATGGCTAACATAAAAATAATATTAACCCGGTTGTTTCTCCAGTTCATACCTGCAGGATGAATGGATACGGCAATAGCTGACTGAAGGGCGCACATCTCAAAAGGATGAGGTATGGCAATATTGGAATATGCACTAGGACTGATGGATTCACGTTCATAAATGCTTTTCTTATAGGAAGGGTTTACAAATTCTTTTTTCTCTAGCGCATCGCATAGAAATTCAATTGCTTCATTTTCTGACGGAAAGTCATGATTAAAAAAAATCAAGTCTTCATAAAAGAGATATTTAAGCTTTTGCTCCATTTTATTTTTTAGCTTCTGTTTTTTTATGTTTTCAATTACAGAGGCTATGACAGCGATTTCTTTATTTCCCAACTGAACGGGTATCTGGACCAATGGAACCGGTGGGTGTGGAATAATCGGGATTGTGGATATTATAAATTGGTATTCCTTGTTGTTTGGTATTTCATCGGCATAGGATACAACCCCGGTAATTATAATATCATCTTCAAATATCATACTAATTTTTTTAACCAAATTTAAATGGATAGAATAATACTGAGGACATACAATCAGTACGGTAACTTTATTTAATAAGGCACGTTGCTCTTCAATTAGCACAGCGATATGTAAGGTAATATAAGCAATCTCATCTTCTGACAGAATGCAGCCCATTTGCTGGTTTATAATATCGGATATAAATACGGAAACATCGTAGATTAAAGGATAAGTATTTTTTATTGTCAGAAACTGTGGATTGCGAAGATGAATGTTATGTTTCAGGCGTATTAGCATATTGCGAAGATGTAATGCAAATCTTAGTATGAATTCCTGACTGTTTAAATTAAGCTGATAAGTATTGCGGACTTTATTTTGTATTATTTCAATCAGGTCACGTATATCAGGAGTAATTACTTCATCAAGAGAAGTCTTCTTCGTGTCCATCAAGCTCTCGGGCACTGTCTGAGACATCAGAAGAAGAGATAAATCATAAATATCCTCTGCAGATAAAGTAATTTGAAAATATTGCTTTATTTCTTTTGTTAAATTTTTCATAATATCCTTTATAAGAGGAGCAATAATCTCATCTGTATTTTCGGGGACTGGTTCCATTGAATAAATTCCTTCTTTGGAACGTTCCATAGCGATAGCTAAGTGAAGTATAAAATTCAACAAGGCAAAATCATCAATAAATAAACGATTCTTTAATAAAATGTTTGTTATTATATGTTTTATTATTTTTAGATCAAGTTCAGGCAAATATAATTGAAGAAGCTCCAAATTACAGCAGAAATCTTTAGTTTCCTCATAAATCAGATGTGAGATTAATTTTTTCTTGTTCTTTTCAGATCCTTCTATTGTTGCAAGATTATTCTTAGTTTTAAACACTAAATCAAATTTTCCCAGTTTTGATTTTAGTCTGTTAATCTCATTATGTAATGTTAAAGGAGAAATACAAAGATCCTCCGCCATCTGATCCAGATCATATGAGAGCCCTTCCATTAGTAATTTTTTAATTATATATGAAATCCGACCTTCTGAATTTTGGGGTATGGATGAAGTTGAGTTTTTAATGATTTGTGCTGCGTCAGTGTAATTCTTAAGACGAAATCCATTACGAGAAGATTCAATTATGTTCGGATAGGCGGAATTTAACTCCGCGATATAGGATTTTACACTGCGTACCGAGCAACCAACTGCAACTGATATTTCCGCAGCGGTTACCCATGACTTTAGCTGCATCAGGTAAGCCAACAGTTGAATTTTCTTTTCATTCATTCAAAACACCTTATTCCCCATATGTTTTATAATAAATTTCATTTAGTGTATAACCTATTCATTTATATTATATTAAATTGTACGGTTAAAACAATGGCAAGCCTTGCACTTTGATGGTGCAAAATCAGAAATAGAAAAATCAGCCTCTGAAAATATAATGAAATTATAAAGATGTTGGACGAATATTAACTAACAGAAAGGAGGATATACATATAAACGTAATTGAAAAGAGCATGGAGATTATAGCATATGGCGGAGAAGGTAAGAGCCTGGCCATGCAGGCAATTCAGAAAGCAAGAGCAGGAAATTTTCAGGAAGCGGAAAATTTATTGAAACAGGCAGATGCAGCAATTACAAAAAGCCATCAGCATCATAGTGAGCTACTGTTTTATGAAGCTGACCATAATGATTTGCAAATATCAATGCTATTGATACATGCGGCAGATCATTTAACAAGTGCAGATATCATAAGAGAGATGGCGGAAGAACTAATTTATATGTATAAGGAGATTAGAGATGTATAGAATTGCTTTAGTATGTGAAAATGGGGCCAGCACAGGCATTGTAGTACGCAGGATGCAGGCCGCAGCTGAGAAAAAAGGAATAGAAGCGGATATTAAGGCGTACCCCTATAGTCAATTGGAAAATTTTATTGATGGGGAAGATGTTATTTTATTTGGACCGCAGTTGGCGTATAAGATTAACCAAGCTAAAAATACTTTTCCTCAGTATATGGACAAGATTAGTTCAATTAGTCCTATGGATTTCGGGATGCTAAATGGAGAGAAAATTTTAGATGAAGCAATAAAGATTGCTAAAAGTAAAGGAGAGAGAAAATGAGTAAATTAGTTGATTCGTTACAAAAGCTTTTACTGCCTCTGGCGAATAAAATAAGTAACGTCAAATTTTTAAGTGCATTGGGAGCTACGTTTCAGATATTGCTTCCAATAATTATGATTGGTTCTTTCTCATGTTTGGGAGCATTTTTAAACATACCGGCATGGCAAAGCTTTGTTACCAGTACAGGTCTTGCCACTGTTTTTATGACACTTCAGTCACTGACACTTAGTATCATTACCCTTTATATAGCTTTTGTATTGCCATATCAATATGCCAGTAAAATTGGTGGTTCTCCTTTTTCGAGCGCAATAATGACCTTCATGTCTTTCTTATTAGTTACACCTACGGAATTATATACTAACATTCCTCAGACCTGGCTTGGTTTCCCTGGTTTATTTACGTGCATGATTATTACAGTGCTTGTAGTAAGATTAAACAAATTAATGACTGATAAAGGCTGGTACATAGACAAATTGTTAAGGAAGAATACATAACAGATTAAATTAGCTTTAGGAAGGAGAGGATAACCTCTCCTTCCTAAGTAAAGAAGGAATTATGGCAATACTAAAGGATGACTTTTTATGGGGTGGTGCTGTAGCTGCAAATCAATGCGAAGGAGCTTATTGTACCGAAGGAAAGGGTATCAGTGCAGCAGATTGCATTACAGCAGGTTCTGTAGATAAACCCAGGGTATATACAGATGGTATAGTTGAGGGAGAATACTATCCCAGCCACCAAGCCATTGATTTTTATCATCGTTATAAAGAAGATATTGCTATGTTTGCAGAGATGGGGTTTAAATGTTTTCGCACCTCTATTAACTGGTCCAGGATTTTTCCCCAGGGCGATGAAGATGAACCGAATGAAAAGGGTCTTAAATTTTATGACGATCTTTTTGACGAATGCTTAAAGTATGGAATACAGCCTGTAGTTACCATTTCCCATTATGAAACACCGTACGGCCTGGTTAGTAAATATGGCAGTTGGCGCAGCAGGAAGATGATAGACTTTTATTTAAAATTTTGTGAAACAATTTTTAACCGTTATAAATCCAAAGTAAAATACTGGATGACTTTCAATGAGATTAACGTGATTATTCTAAACCCGATAATGTCTGCTGGAATTCGGGTCAATGATGATGAAAATTATAATCAGGTAGTATATCAGGCGGCCCATCACATGCTTGTTGCAAGTGCGAAAGCGGTAAAAATGGGGCACTTAATAAATCCTGATTTTAAAATAGGGATGATGATGCTATATCCGACCTTCTATGGAGAAACATGTCATCCGTTAGATCAATTAAAAAGCATGGAAGCAATCGATTGTCATTATTTATTTTCCGATGTACAGGTAAGAGGAGCCTATTCCCGTAAAGCCCTTAAGTTTTTTAGCCGTAATGGTATCAGTCTTCATATGGATGATGAGGACAGCATTGTACTGAAAGAAGGCACGGTAGATTATATTGGTTTTAGTTATTACAATTCCAATGTAGTGTCACATAAAATGAATAAAAACATGACCGGAGGCAATATGCTTAATGCAATAAGAAATCCGTACCTGTCGGAATCAGAGTGGGGTTGGACTATAGATCCGGTCGGACTTAGAATTGCTTTAAATAATCTGTATGATCGATATCAAATACCTTTGTTTATTGTAGAAAATGGATTAGGAGCAGTAGATCGTATTGAGAAAGATGGCAGTATTCAGGACAATTATCGGATTGATTATTTACGGGAACATATTAAGCAAATGAAATTGGCTGTTGCAGAGGATGGAATAGAACTAATGGGATATACAGCCTGGGGCTGTATTGACTTGGTTTCTGCTGGGACAGGACAGATGTCAAAACGTTATGGCTTTATTTACGTAGATAGGGACGATGAGGGAAATGGCAGCTTAAATCGAAGAAAGAAAGCCTCTTTTGACTGGTACAAAAAAGTTATCGCCAGCAATGGAGAAGATCTAGAATAAGTAAAGGAGGTAACATGAAATATCCACATTTATTTTCACCAATTAAAATAAATTCTATTATGGTTAGTAACCGCATTATCGCAAATCCAATTGGTCATGTATATGAGGATAAGGCATTGGGCAGACCGGGAGTTGTTATAGCAGGCTCTGTTATAACTCAGCCTGGAAAATCCTCATGGGCATCATCAGAGGAGCCTTATGCTTTTGGGAAATACCAAGTGGAAAAAACAAGGCAAAGAATCCTAATTGCCCATAGAGGCGGTGCAAAGGCATCTATAGAAATTGGACATGCGGGTCAGTATGCCAGAGTGGCACCTGGTGATTTTGCCATTGGTCCCACTTCTTATATAAGGGAAGATGGAGTAGAAGTAAGGGCAATGGATGAGGCCATGATGGAGGAGGTTATCTATTGGTATGCCAAAACTGCCAAAGATGCAAAAGAAATTGGTTTTGATATGGTATTTTTGCATTTCGCACATGGATGGCTTGTGTCTGAATTTTTATCACCGCTTTTTAATAAAAGAGAGGATGAATATGGCGGCCCCATTCAGAACCGAATGAGGTTTCCGTTAAGAATTCTAAAAGCTGTCAGGAAGGCGGTAGGACCGGATTTCCCTATTGAAATGCGTGTTTCGGCAAATGAGTGGATGCCCGGAGGTATTGAATTTGATGACGTATTAACCTTTATACAGGCGGCCCAGGAATATATTGATATGGTTCAAATATCCTGCGGGCTGGATATTGAGCATGAGGCCAATGTATATATGGCAACTACCAATTTTACTGAACACATGCTTAATGTAAAATATGCTAAAATAGTAAAAGAAAATGTACATATTCTGGTGTCTGTTGTGGGAGCCATTATGAATCCGGAAGAAGCGGAAAAATTAATTGCAGACGGGATTGTGGACATGGTTGCTTTAGGAAGACCCTTAATTGCGGATCCTGACTGGCCGATAAAAGCAATGGAAGGAAGAGCTGAAGATATTATCCCTTGTATCCGATGTCTGCAATGTTATCATATATCTACAAACCGCAGAAATGTTGGCTGTTCCGTTAATCCGAGATTTGCAAATGAAGCCTGGGTACCTAGGACTTTGCCTAAGTCAGAGAAAAAATATCGTGTTATTGTTATCGGTGCAGGACCTGCCGGCTGCAAGGCGGCTTTGACTGCCGATGCAAGAGGTCATGAAGTAATTCTGCTGGAAAAGGAAAATTATATAGGTGGCGCGCTTCATTTTATTGCCAAGGAATATTTCAAAGAGGATATTAAAGCTTATTTTCAATATCTGAAAACCCAGCTGGCAAAATCTAAAGTAGAAGTAAGACTAAATACAGAAGCCACACCTGATTTGGTCAGAAGCCTAAAACCGGATGCAATTATTATAGCAGTTGGTGCAGAACCTGTTGTGCCAGATATCCCTGGTATTCATAATTCTAATGTTATAGGTTTTTATGATGCAATTACAGATAAAAAAGCAATTGGATCTAATGTAGTGGTAATTGGCGGTGGAACCATAGGAGCTGAAATCGGTTTGGAATTATCTTTAATAAAGGGGAAAAGGGTTACTATTATAGAGATGACAGATACACTTGCGGCCCAGGGTAATATGCTGTATAAGATAGCGTTACGTCATAAGATGGAGGAAGCCAAATCATTATCGGTAATTTTGGAGGCCAGATGCAAGGAAATACTTAATAATAGTGTTCGTGTTATTGATAAGGAAGGAAAAGAACTGTTACTGCCTGCAGATACTGTTATTATTGCTACCGGAGTTAAAGCAAGGCAGGAAGTCGCAGAAAGCTTTTATGGAATTGTACCTATGACTTATATGATAGGTGACTGCGTAAGACCAAGAAAAATTCAGGAAGCAACATTAGAGGGTTATACGATTGCATCTGAATTATAAGGAGATTTTAGCATGAAGTTATATCAAGGAAAATGTATTATTCCTGGAATTGCTATAGGCCCAGTTTATATGATTCAGCAACAAAACCGGGAAATATCAAGAAATACGGTAGAAAATCCGGAAAAAGAAATTCAACGTTTTCTTAAGGCTAAGTCTGCCGCAGTAAAGCAATTAGAGATGCTTTATAATAAAACACGGTTGAAAATAGGTGAGAAAGAGGCATTAATCTTTCAATCACATCAGATGATAATAGAGGACTTGGATTTTATAAATAAAGTTGTTAATATGATATCATCTGATAAGGTAGATGCAGAATATGCGGTAACTGTCGTTGGGAAGGAATTTGCAGAAATATTTGGTCAAATGGACGATGAATATATTAGAGCAAGGGCAGTAGATGTAATAGATGCCTCCCAAAGTATTGTTTCTGTTCTAAGAGGATTCAATATTACGGATTTGCATATTGAAAAACCTGTGATTATAGTAGCGGAGGATTTGGCTCCCAGTGAGGTTGTCCGGTTCGATAAGCATAAAATATTAGCATTTGTTACAAAGAAAGGTTCTGCAAACTCCCATACTGCCATTTTGGCAAGAATGATAAATGTCCCGTTCATAATTGTGGATGGCATTCAGTTAAATCCTGAAATTAACAATAAGCAAGCCATAGTAGATGGACACACCGGAGAATTTATTCTGGAACCGGATACAGGTAAGATTCAAATTTATAAAGCAAAGCAGGAAGAAGAACGAAAAAAGATTGCTTCCCTGGCCAAATTAAAGGGAGCAGATACTGTAACGAAATCCGGAAAAAAAATAAAACTGTATGCCAACATTGGAGGACCTGATGATTTGGATATGGTTTTAGCTAATGATGCGGAGGGAATTGGCCTTTTTAGAAGTGAATTTCTTTATTTGGGAAGAAATGATTACCCTTCTGAGGAGGAACAGTATCAGGCATTCAAAGAAGTTATTAGTAAAATGAAAGGAAAAAAAACAATTATCCGCACATTGGATATTGGTTCCGACAAGCAGGCGAGTTACTTTGATCTTCCCAGGGAAGCAAATCCGGCTATGGGATTTAGGGCAATACGAATCTGTCTTCAAAAAGTAGATATATTTAAAACACAATTACGTGCTATTTACCGGGCGGCTGTATATGGGAATACTGCAGTTATGTTCCCTATGATAACTTCAATAGATGAAATAAGGAAGATCAAGGAGATTATAAAAGAGGTAAAAGAGGAATTAAAAAACAAGAAGGCAAATTTTGGAGAGGCAGAACTGGGAATTATGATTGAAACTCCTGCTGCTGTTATGATCAGTGATGAGTTGGCTAAAGAAGTTGATTTCTTTAGCATTGGTACAAATGATTTAGTCCAATATACCTTGGCAGTTGACAGGCAAAATCAGTCATTGGAGCATTATTATAATCATAATCACAAAGCAGTAATGCGTATGATAAAAATGACTATAGATAATGCCCATGATGCTGGAATTTGGTGTGGGATTTGTGGTGAAATGGCTGCGGATTTAGAAATGACAGAGGAATTAATCCGGTTAGGGGTTGATGAACTATCCGTATCACCGGCGTTTATTCTCCCGTTGAGAGAAAAAATAATAAACATTGACTAGAAGGAGATACTTATATGAAATCTTTTCGTTATGTTATTCAGGACGAATTGGGTATTCACGCCAGACCGGCTGCTTTACTTGTTAAGACAGCTGCACAGTATCTATCCACTATAACATTGGATAATGGCGTGAAACAAGTTGATGCAAAGAAAATGATATCGGTTATGGCCATGGCGGTAAAACATGGACAGGAACTTACCATTACTGCGGATGGCAAAGATGAAGAAGAGGCAATCATTGCTTTGGAGTCATTTTTTAGGAACAACCTTTAATTTATACATTTTAACCGGTATTGCTATTGAAAATTTGAATTTTTATTCAGACCCCCGATAAGAGTTAGCAAAAAAATCGGGGGTTTATTTATTACTAATTAAATCATGTATGGCGATAACGGCTGGAAAAGAAATAGAAGTATTCTTGGCTGGACTTGACATAACGGGACATATTACAGGTAAAGTATATTATTGCTTTTGCTTTTAATGAATGATATTATTATCATATCGTAGTTTGGCTATGGCCTAATTTTATGTTGAATTCAGAAATTGGCTATATTGGAATTTAAGATTATTGGGTTAAGGAGTAAGAGATGGATATTTTAAAACAGCTTAAGGAAGAACTTGGTGTACGCCTGGAACAGGTGGAAGCTGCCGTCAGACTGATAGATGAAGGCAATACCATTCCCTTTATCGCAAGATACCGTAAGGAGGCTACAGGTTCTCTTAACGATGAACAGCTCAGAACCTTGTATGAAAGATTGCAATATCTGCGCAATCTGGAGGATAGAAAGGCGCAGGTGCTTGGAAGCATAGAAGAACAGGGAAAGCTGACAGCAGAATTGAAGGAGCAGATTCTGGCAGCAACTACTCTGGTTGCAGTGGAGGACTTGTATCGGCCATATAAACCCAAGAGAAGAACCAGGGCGACGATAGCAAAGGAAAAGGGGCTGGATGGGCTGGCTCAAATAATTATGGCACAGGATATTTCAGAGCCGCTTGAAAATATAGCCCGGAGCTTTGTTTCTGAGGAAAAAGAGGTTTTAACAGTTGCCGATGCAATAGCAGGTGCCTGTGACATAATAGCTGAGGACATTTCCGATATCGCCGAGTACAGAAGCTATATCCGGGAAATAACAATGAAGGAAGGCACTTTGTCCTCGGTGGCTAAAGATGAAAATCAGGAATCGGTTTATGAGATCTATTACAATTTTGAAGAGAGCCTTGAAAAGATAGCTGGTCATAGGGTATTGGCCATTAACAGGGGTGAAAATGAGAAATTCCTGACAGTTAAGGTCAATGCGCCGGTAGAGAGGATTCTCAGATATCTTGAGAAAAAGGTTATAATAAAGGACAATCCCTATACCAACGATATATTGCAGGCTACGGTTGCAGACAGCTACAGCAGGCTGATTGCGCCTGCCATAGAGCGTGAGATACGTAATGAGCTTACCGAGAAGGCTGAGGATGGTGCCATAAAGGTCTTCGGAAAGAATCTGCAGCAGCTTCTAATGCAACCACCTATAGCAGGACAAACTGTTCTTGGCTGGGATCCGGCATACAGAACCGGCTGCAAGCTGGCGGTGGTAGACAGCACCGGAAAGGTACTGGATACGGCGGTGATTTATCCTACTCCGCCACAGAATAAGGTTGAAGAATCAAAGGCGCTACTGAAGAAGCTGATTGATAAATATAATATTACCCTGATTTCACTCGGTAACGGAACCGCTTCAAGAGAATCCGAGATGGTTATAGTAGAGCTGCTTAAGGAAATAGACAAGCCTGTTAAATATGTTATTGTTAATGAAGCGGGCGCATCGGTTTATTCGGCAAGCAAGCTTGCAGCCGAGGAGTTTCCTGAATTTGATGTAGGACAAAGAAGCGCCGCATCCATAGCCAGGAGGCTGCAGGACCCTCTGGCGGAGCTGGTTAAGATAGATCCCAAATCAATTGGCGTAGGTCAGTATCAGCATGATATGAACCAAAAGAAGCTGGGTGAAGCACTGGGGGCTGTCGTGGAAGACTGCGTCAACAAGGTAGGGGTAGATTTGAACACTGCCTCCGTATCCCTGCTGGAATATGTTTCGGGAATTAATAAGACTATAGCCAAAAATATAGTGGCATACAGGGAAGCTAACGGCAGATTCAAAAACAGAAATGAGCTGCTTAAGGTACCAAAGCTTGGACCTAAGGCATTTGAGCAGTGTGCCGGCTTTTTGAGAATTATAGGTGGGGATAATCCTCTGGATGCTACTGGAGTGCATCCTGAATCTTATGAAGCTGCTAAAGCGCTACTTAATAAGCTGGGCCTAACACTGGATGATATAAAGAAGCTGCAGGAGGCGGCTGCAAAAAGAAAGAAGCAGGAGACAGGAAAAAGTCAGGCTGTCAAGACTGAAAAGAAGAAACAAAAGACAATAACGGTGAGAAATCAGAATACAGCCTTGGCAAAGGCCCTGGCAGCTGCCATAGGAGGGCAGCCGGCGCAGGAGGAGGCTACAACCGACATCCCGGCGGCTATGGATGATGATTCCATAATCATTGGAGCAAAAATCAAGGATATGAAAAAGCTTGCAGAGGAGATCGGGGTAGGAGAGTATACTCTGACAGATATAATCAAGGAGCTGGAAAAGCCGGGCAGGGATCCTAGGGATGAGATGCCTAAACCCATCCTAAGAAGCGATGTTCTTGAGATGAAGGACTTGACTCCTGGGATGATACTGAAGGGAACCGTCCGCAATGTAATAGATTTTGGCGCCTTTGTGGATATCGGGGTACATCAGGACGGGCTTGTTCATATATCAGAGCTTTCAGATAAAAAGTTTGTAAAGCATCCGCTGGATGTGGTAAGCGTAGGAGATATTGTGGATGTAAAGGTTCTGAGTGTTGATCTTGCAAAAAAGAGGATTCAGCTTACCATGAAGCTGTAAAATACGCAGTCAAAGTAACATTGCCGATAGTATTGAGAGGTAAATTACTATGTCTGTTTTAGCTGTTATTTGTGCTGCTTTGGGTATTATATGTCTGGTATATTACGGTGTCATAACCTTCTATGCAGGCATTAACACTTCCTTTGCATGGTTTTGGCTTTGTGCCGGATTTGCTTTTGTTATAGCCGGTTTTGTCATTGTTTATGTGATAAAGCACGGGATAAGGATACCTTTCTTTATAAGATCTATAGCGGCAGCTGGAGTTTGCCTAGCGGTCTGCATCTTCCTTCTTCTTGAGGGTATGATAATAAGCAGCAGCCGGCAAAAGGCCGAGCCGGGAGCAGATTATCTGATTGTGCTGGGGGCACAGGTAAGAGGCAGGGTTATCAGTAAATCTCTGAAAAAACGGCTGGATACTGCATACGACTATCTGATAAGCAGTCCTGATACTATAGCTGTAGTATCAGGGGGCAAAGGACCGGGAGAGGATATCTCCGAAGCCGAGGCCATGAAAAACTACCTGGTTAATATGGGATTAAGCCCGTCCCGGATTATTATGGAGGATAAATCCACCAATACCGTGGAGAATATCCGATACAGCCGCATGCTATTTAATAAGGATAATCCCAGTGTGGTGATTGTAACCAATAGCTTTCACGTCTTCAGGTCTGTTAAAATAGCGCAAAAGCAGGGAATTGAAAAGGTCCGGGGACTTGCCGCGCCCTCTGACCTCATATTGCTTCCCAATTATTATATAAGAGAGGCGGCAGGGGTGCTTAAGGATTTTGTGTATGGCAATATCAGTATTTGGTGAGCTGCTGTTTTTGGGCCTGTTGTTTCAGCTATGAATTAAATACGAAAATTAAATACGAAAAATGAAAATCCGCCTTCGGGCTAAATACTTTTTAGCCTGAATGCTGTTATATTCGTATTGACAATCAGCATATACTGTAGTATCATTTGTTTACAAAAAAATGAATAAAGGCAATTCTTCGGGGCAGGGTGCAATTCCCGACCGGCGGTATAGTCCGCGACTCATTGGCTGTTAGAAGCCGGCCAATGACTGATTTGGTGAAATTCCAAAACCGACAGTAAAGTCTGGATGGGAGAAGATTGGCAGAATATTTGATTTTTAATGCCCTGATTATAATGTTGATTATAATCAGGTTTTTTTTCTGCCTCTGACCCAAAGGAATTCCTTTGATTAAATGGGAAGGAGAGAGGTAAAATGAGTGATTCAAAAATCTTAAAGGATTCCAAAAAGTATGTGCATAGCAAAGCTGCGACAAGGAAATTAAGCCTGTTGTCCATACGAGCCATGGTGGCAATAGCCCTCTTGTCCGCATTAGCGACAGTACTTATGCTTTTTGAGATTCCCTTGTGGTTTGTACCAAAGTTTTATGAGCTGGATTTTTCCGAGCTTCCTGTATTAATAGGTGCATTTGCCCTGGGACCGCTAGCCGGTATTGTAATTGAACTAATAAAAATATTGCTTAATCTGTTGGTAAATGGTACCGATACGGCCTTTATAGGGGAATTGGCCAACTTTTTACTGGGCTGTTCCCTGGTGGTCCCCAGTGCTGCAGTCTATGCAAGATATAAAACCAGAAAAGCAGCTATTGTCGGTATGGTAATAGGCACAATTTGCTTTATAATAACAGGATGCATTCTGAATGCTTTTGTGCTTTTGCCGGCCTATTCAAGGATGTTCATTCCTCTGGATGCCATAATAGCTGAAGGAACCAGGGTAAACAAATATATCACAGATATGACTACCTTTATAATTTTTGGTGTTGTACCTTTTAATCTGATAAAGGGAGTTGCTGTATCAACAATTACGGCAGCATTGTATAAGTATGTAAGTCCTGTTATTAAAGGCTATAATGAATAAATGACGGCGATAATTGCAAAATGGCCATAACAATAAAATTCCTGCGCCGGTTTATCCTGAGAAAAACTGAGGATAAACCGAAGCGTGGGATTAATTTTTTGAATCTGTTTTTGAAGCACTATTCCTGTGATTTATTTTTTGATATAATTATTTTACCAATACGGACAAGCTGATTGGCATTTATTCAGCTAATATTATCGGAGAGCAGTAATGGCTTCGGTATTGCAGAAAGAGGTTAAGCTTGATGAGAATAGAGAGTTTTTCCCGGGAGGACACCTTCCGGCTGGGTGTTAGCCTTGGAGAGAAGGCGAAAAAAGGTGAAATATACTGCCTCAGCGGAGATTTGGGGGTAGGAAAGACCGTATTTACACAGGGCTTTGCAAAAGGTCTTGGGATAGAGGAGGCTGTCAGCAGCCCCACATTTACAATTGTCCAACAGTATATGGGAAGGCTGCCCCTGTATCATTTTGATGTTTACCGGATATCCGATATAGAGGAGATGGAAGAGATCGGATATGAGGAATACTTTTATGGAGATGGGGTTTGCCTTATTGAGTGGGCTGAGCTGATTGAGGAGCTGCTGCCTGATGACAGAATAAGGATATCGATAAGAAAGAACCCGGATAAAGGCTTTGATTACAGGGAGATTATTATTGAATAGATATTGACAGGCGTCATTGAGAGTCTTAGCTTATATGATATATAGCAGTACCGATTGGAATTAGGGATATTGAAAATTATGAACTGCTATTAGCAAAATTGCGCATCAAAATTATGCTTTTATAAAATAACAGACTAATAATGGTTAGGAGTAATGGATTAATGAAATTATTGGCTATAGATAGCTCAGGGCTGGTGGCAAGCGTAGCTGTTGCAACGGAAGAAGCCCTGTTGGCAGAGTATACGATTAATTATAAAAAAACCCATTCACAGACCCTGCTTCCGATGCTGGCAGAGATAGTGAAAATGGTGGAAACCCCTATGTCTGAAATAGATGCAATTGCTGTTGCTGCAGGCCCCGGTTCATTTACCGGCTTAAGGATTGGCTCTGCTACTGCCAAGGGGTTGGGGCTGGCGTTGGATAAACCTATAGTTCCGGTCCCTACTTTGGAGGCTTTGGCTTATAATTTGTGTGGCACCGACAGACTGGTTTGCCCCATGATGGATGCCAGAAGGAATCAGGTATATACCGGCCTTTACGAATTTTCAGGAAAAGAACTGATCACTGTCAGGGAGCATGCAGCCCTGCCTGTTGGTGATATAATCAGTGAAATCAACAGCCTGGGCAGGAAGGTTATCTTTGTCGGTGACGGAGTTAAGGTAAATAAAAGCTTTATTGAAGAAGAGCTCAGGGTTGATTATGAATTTGCACCTGTTCATCTGAATCTTCAGAGAGCAGGCTCAATAGCTGCCCTTGGAATCTGCTATTATAAGAATAATAAATATGAAAATGCAGCTGAGCATTCACCGATATATCTGCGGCCCTCACAGGCGGAAAGGGAGCGGGCAAGGAAGGCTGCATCTGAAAGTGAACAGTAGGCTGGAAGGGCAAGGTGAAAATATGCTTATCAGAAAAATGACTGAGGCTGATTTACCTCAGGTCTGCGCAATAGAAAGGGAAAGCTTTTCTGATCCCTGGAGCGAGGAATCCTTTGCGAAATCCTTGCAGGATGCAAACAACTGCTATATCGTGGTGGAGATTGACGGAGAGATAGTTGCATACTGCGGCTATTGGGGAATTGTAGGCGAAGGACACATATATAATGTGGCGGTTAAGAAGGAATACAGAAGACAGCGCATAGGCTACAGAATGCTGAAGGCGCTTCTTGAGGAAGCGTCCGGCAGGGGGATCGACTCCTTCACCCTGGAGGTCAGGGCATCAAACCAGGCTGCCATAGGCTTGTATGAATCACTTGGCTTTAAGCCGGTTGGTATTCGCAAGGATTTTTATTCAAAGCCCAGGGAGGATGCTGTAATAATGTGGCTGGACTCCATACAGCAATTCCCACTGTAAAATCGGACTGGTTGGGATTATAATGTTATCAATGGGCATGGCATGTACAAGCAGGAGGGATAAGTTGTGAATAAATCGGAAAACGTTAATCTTGGAGGGGAAGTCGTAATGCGCTGTAATTGTTGTGGAAGAGCGCTAAAGGTTGAAAACGGAATCCTGAAGGAGGACGCATTTGAGGCTACGAAGGAATGGGGATATTTTTCAGAAAGAGATTTGGAGGTTCATCATTTCAATTTATGCGAGGATTGCTACAACAAATTAATTTCTGAATTTAAAATACCTGTTGAGATAAGAAACAAAACGGAAGCCATGTAATTTTAAACGATAAAAACTGAGTTGGCCTATGGCTGACTCTTTTTATTTCTGTAAAAAGCTCCTTTGGGTTATATCCTGCAAATTAAGCCTGATTGCAAATTTATTCCCAAAATATTTCAAAAAGATTCTGGGCATATGATCAGAAGAGATTCTTTAGACATCATGTAAAAATGCCGATACAAAAATATAGACAAATTAAGATTTTGGCTGTTAAAATATTTAGTGATTCGGTTATAGTTATCAATATGTGGTACAATATAAATACAGAAGGAATGAAATTACTCAAGTACAAATGCTGGCGAATCAGTAGTTGAATATGATGAAAGGCATGAAATATAATGTTGGATGTTTGTTTGTTAGGTACAAGTGGAATGATGCCCCTGCCCGGACGATGGCTTACAGCCCTTATGACCAGATATAATGGAAGCAGCCTGCTTTTGGATTGCGGTGAGGGGACACAGATAGCCATCAGGGAAAAGGGCTGGAGCTTTCATTCTATAGATATAATTTGCTTTACACATTATCATGGAGACCATATCAGCGGTTTGCCCGGCCTGCTGTTGTCGATGGGCAATGCAGAGCGAAAGGAGCCGGTCACCCTTATCGGGCCCAAAGGTTTGGAGAAGGTGGTCAATTCCCTTAGAATAATAGCGCCTGAGCTTCCGTTTGAACTGAAATTTATAGAGCTTACACAGAAGAGTGAAACATTTGAAATTAACGGATATCAAATCAGCGCATTTCAGGTTAAGCATAATATTATATGCTATGGCTACAGCATCTATATAAAAAGAGGCGGAAAATTCTACACGGAAAAAGCCCTGCAGAATGCTGTGCCTCAGAAATATTGGAGCAAGCTCCAGAAAGGGCTGACAATTGTGGATGGAGACATCACATATACACCGGACATGGTAATAGGACCGGAACGAAAGGGAATAAAGCTGACCTACTGTACAGATTCCAGACCGGTAAAGGCGATATCTGATTTTGCCATGAACTCCGACCTTTTTATATGTGAAGGCATGTATGGAGACAATGACAAGGAACAAAAGGCAAAGGAATACAAGCATATGACCTTCAGTGAGGCTGCACAGCTGGCAAAGACGGCACAGGTTAAGGAGCTTTGGCTTACACATTATTCACCATCAATGACAAAACCGGAGGACTTCCTGGCGGAGGCCAGAAGGATTTTCCCTAATACCAAGCTTGGCAAGGATAAAAAGACGGTAACTCTGACATTTGAGAAGGACAATGCTGAAGAAGATAAAAATGAAGGACTTAAATGATGCGGCAAATAACGAATCGGAGTTAAATTAAAAGAATTGCAGGTCTGCAGACAGGCCTGCTTATTGAAGCCATTTTTAAGGGTATTGGCGGAATGGAGGATTGTATGAACAGGTTAAATAAAAGGAATCTGACAACTGTCGGGTTTATGACGCTGTTTGCAATAGCAATCATATTAGTGTACTATTACCTGAATACTCGAAGGGAAGCGGCTAAGGATACAACGGGGGAGGCGTTAACGGAGTATGAGCAAATCATGCAGCTTGATTTGGAAAATAATTACCCTGCCACACCAAGAGAGGTGGTAAAAATAATGGGAAGAATCATCAGATATCTGTATGACAGCCCCAAGGATGAAGAAATTAAGCCGCTGGCCTTGAAGGTCAGAGAGTTATATGATAAAGAATTCCTTGATAACAATCCTGAGGATCAATATATAAGCAATCTGCAGTCGGAACTGGCACAGTGGAAGGAAAAAAACAGAAAGATAACAAACTACCTTATGGTAAATGATGATTTGGAAGAGGAAACCGTAATAGACGGGGTAAAATATTCTGTAAGATACATATCTTATGTCATAAGGGAGAAAGGCAAGTTTACCGAGACCTGGAAGGTACTGCTTAAGCAGGATAAGCAAAACAGGTGGAAGATAGTCGGATGGGAATTTGTACCTGCAGAAAGTAAGCAGGAGAATGAGAAATAATATTTAACTGACGTAAAAAGAATGGAGATAAAATGACGAAGGATATTTTAATACTCGCAATTGAGACTTCATGTGATGAAACCGCTGCAGCCGTGGTAAAGAACGGGCGAGAGGTTTTGTCCAATATAATATACTCCCAGATAGAGCTTCATAAAATTTATGGCGGAGTTGTGCCTGAGATTGCATCCCGCAAGCATATTGAAAAAATAAACTATGTAATAGAAGCGGCGCTTTCAGAGGCGGGAGTAACCCTGGATGATATAAGTGCTATCGGTGTAACCTATGGTCCTGGTCTGGTGGGGGCCTTACTGGTAGGAGTTGCGGAAGCTAAGGCTATCAGCTTTGCCCGCAATATACCCTTGGTGGGAGTTCATCATATTGAAGGCCATATATGTGCAAATTATATCGAGAACAAAGAGTTGGCTCCGCCATTTTTATGTCTTGTGGTATCAGGTGGACACACCCATCTGGTGATGGTCAAAGACTATGGGGAGTATGAGATTATCGGCAGGACAAGGGATGATGCTGCCGGAGAAGCATTTGACAAGGTGGCCAGGGCACTGGGACTGGGATATCCCGGCGGACCTAAGATAGACAAGCTGTCAAGGGAGGGGGATAGGACTGCTGTTGTATTTCCCAGGGCCCAGATTGAGGGAGCACCGTATGATTTCAGCTTCAGTGGCTTAAAAAGCGCAGTCTTGAACCACCTTAACAGCTGTGAAATGAAAAATGAGCCTGTCAATAAAGCTGATATTGCTGCATCCTTTCAGGAGGCGGTAATAGATGTATTGGTCAGCAAAGCAATAGCTGCCGCAATTGAGTTTAAAGTTGATAAACTTGCGCTGGCCGGAGGGGTTGCTGCTAATTCATCTCTTAGAAATTCTATGGCGGTTGCCTGCAGAAGCAATAACCTGCACTTCTATTACCCGTCACCTGTTTTATGTACCGATAATGCCGCAATGATTGGTACGGCTGCTTATTATGAGTATATTAAGGGAAGAAGGGCAGGCCTTGATTTGAATGCTGTACCTAATTTGAAAATAGGACAAAGATAGAGAGGTGCATTGTATTCATCATATATCATAACCTATAAGACTTATAAGTATGAAGGGGAAAATAAAATGCATGTTACGGGAGTCGTATTGGCAGCAGGCCAAGGGCGAAGAATGGGTTCTTCTGTTGCCAAACAGTTTTTGGATATATGCGGCAAGCCGATGATTTATTACTCGCTTAAGGCCTTTGAGAACAGTAAAGTTGATGAAATTATATTGGTGACAGGCAGGGAGCAGGTGGACTATTGCAAAAAGCTTGTCTGTATTAACCGGTTATCCAAAGTCTCTAAAGTGATAGAAGGCGGCAAGGAGCGCTATGATTCGGTTTACAATGCCCTCTGCAGTATAAAGAGCAGTGATTATGTCCTGATTCATGACGGGGCAAGACCCTTTATTACTGTGGAGAAGATAAATGCCATTATTGATGCGGTAGATGAGTACAAGGCATGCATAATTTGTACCCCGGTTAAGGAAACTATTAAAATAGCTGATGAAGCGGGATATGTAGCAAATACACCCTCCCGCAGAATGCTATGGGCGGCGCAGACCCCGCAGGCCTTTGATTTTAAATTGATAAAGGAAGCATATGAAAGGTTCTATGAAGACGACAGATATGCAAACGAAATCACCGATGATGCAATGATATACGAAATATACAGCAATTCAAAGGTAAAAATACTTGAGGGAGACTACAATAATATCAAGGTGACAACACCGGAGGATTTGCTTTTGGCAGAGAAGCTGGCAAGCTTATATAGTAAAGAAATCCAAAATAATTGAGCTAATTGGAAGATTGGGATGAACTATAAATTGCGACTAAATTATCATAAAGCAAATAGTCAAAAACCTCTTGACACATAATAATTTAGATGGTATACTAGCAAAGCGACGTTTGGAGAGATGCCCGAGCGGCTTAAGGGGCTGGTCTTGAAAACCAGTGATTCCGAAAGGAACCGTGGGTTCGAATCCCACTCTCTCCGCTTATAATATAAATCTGAACTTTTATATAATTCATCCTAATGGAGAAATACCCAAGAGGCTGAAGGGGCTCCCCTGGAAAGGGAGTAGGTCGTTAACAGCGGCGCAAGGGTTCAAATCCCTTTTTCTCCGTTCACTTTTCTTGTTATTTTTTATAATTTTTACTTCGATTATTTTAAGAAAAATAATTAAGAAAAGTAGTTGACAAGAATGCTAATGCATGATAAGATAGTCAAGCTGATGTTGAGAAACACAGCAAAGCAAAAGCGTTAAGATGCAGTTGAACCTTGATAACTGAACAGTGAAACAACCCTGAAGATTCCAAAGAGATAAATCTCTTAGAGATAAATCTCTTTAAATAAAGTTTCGAAAAGAAACGATGCGAACACCAGCAATAAGAAGCTGGGTCAAAGATTTAAACATGAGAGTTTGATCCTGGCTCAGGATGAACGCTGGCGGCGTGCCTAACACATG
>ENA-OWPA01000481-OWPA01000481.1-bioreactor-metagenome-genome-assembly--contig:-NODE-481-length-53108-cov-13.251061_pt1 | contig 53108 bp, 42 predicted proteins | sample MGYA00238139_ERZ651803 | MGnify/ENA primary metagenome ERZ651803 (study PRJEB26909, sample SAMN07631231) | bioreactor metagenome | isolation source: Switchgrass digestor | place: USA: Dartmouth...
GGTAAAAAGCAATAACAAATAAGCCGCCACTTTGGGCGGTTATTTTTTTTGGGTAGTACGCATGGTTTACCGTTTACAAACAGACTATATCAATAGATGATATTTTGAATAATGTTAATGAAAAAGAAAATATGTTCGACTATATTATATTTAGTAGAATGTTTCAGGTTTTAATTAATAAATATAATGCATTGGACAGTACTTATGTGCGATTATATAAAAGTAGCATAGAAAAGGATATTGAACTTGAAAAATTGGCAACGCAAATATATTGTCTTAAAGAGCAGGTTGAAAAATTAGAAAGAGAAAACAACCAATTAAGAGAAAAACTAAAAATTATAAGTTTGGATACAGTAAGAGAAAAAGAAATCATCGATATTAAGAAAAAATACAATGAGATTATTAAAGAAAAAGACCAACTGTTAGAGGAAAATAAAGAAGAAATTCAATTACTTAAAATGACTATAGAAAATTTAATTGATGAAAGCCGGTACGTTAATGAAGAACAGATAACTAATGACGCATTAACTGGAACGAGAGGAGTAGCACATCTCTTATGTAAAACCAATAAATGTACCAGTAAGCAAAGCACACTCATTACGAGAAGTGCTTTTTTTATAATAGTCGGTAATAATGTTGTAATTTTGTTGAGGATAATAAATACATGTTTTAAAATAAAGATAACAGTAATTGGATAAAAGATGATATCTGTGAAAAAATTTTATGTCAGGTTTAATCCAGAAGAGCCAGGTAAAATGCAGGATTTTAGTAGGTATAAGATATTTCATGGGCAGGCTTTAAATATGATAATGAAATAAACTCATTAAAATTAATATTGTATTTAGATGAACTATTCTATAAGTCAAGTCCATATTAGTGTGTAAATTTCCTCGGTTAAAAAAACTGCACCAAAGCGTTTATGCCGCGAAAGCTGTTGACGATGAGTACATGGCATGTTAGGCTGGTTAGCCGGGCATCACTACACCAGCGTCAGGTCTACCTATCATTGTGAGGTGATGGCCTTGATGCCTTTAAACATGCCATGGGAGGCTCATGGTCAACAGACCGTGGAATAAATGCGGTTATCCAGGGAAAGCAATTAAAGCAGCTGTGCCTTCTTCTGAATCATTACTCCCGACAGTTTGGTAATAAAGTTCCATATCAAAGTATTTGCGCCCTGTCTGCCATTTTTCGTCCTGCTCCATTAAAAGTGCTCCCATGAGCCGGATAACAGATGCCTCATTGGGGAAGATCCGAATGACCCGTTCCCGGCGTCGGATTTCCTCATTAAGTCTCTCTACTCCATTGGTGGTACGAAGCCGCTTCCGGTACCTGAAAGGCAAAGCTAATACAGCAGTAATATCGTCAAAAGCTTCGTCCAGCAAACTTGTGGCTTTTGGTGCCCTGGCTTCGTACTTTGTAATGATCTGGTCCCGAACTTTGCGGGCACTCTCAAGGTCGACAGACTCGTATAGCCGGCCCAGGTCTTCCTTGATTTCTGGCTGCAATGCTTTAGGTGCATGGTCCAACATGTTTCTGGAGAAGTGGGTTTGACAACGCTGCCAGCTGGCTCCCTGAAAGTGTTTTCTTACAGCTTGAACAAGGCCTTTGTGGTCATCCGAGGTAACCAGGCGGACATCTTTCAGTCCCCGTTCTTTTAAGGATCCAAAGAACTCGCCCCAACTGCTTTCGGACTCACTGTTTGCCAGCTCAAATCCAATTACTTCACGATGTCCTCCTTCATTGATACCGATGGCAATAAGCAGTCCTCTGGATTGTATACGCTTGTTTTCACGGACTTTTACATAAATGGCATCCACCATTACAAAGGGATAATGGCTTTCCAGAGGCCGTGTTCGAAATGCATTTACCATTGGATCCAGGTTCTTGCATAGAGTGGAGATGGTCGATCTTGAAAACTTCTTACCACAGAGCTCTTCAGTAATCGACTCAATCTTTCGGGTAGAGACTCCGTTGATGACCATCTCCATCATTGCCAGCATCAGTGCCTGCTCGCTCCGTTGATAGCGCATAAATAGCTCGGTGCTGAACTGACCATTGCGATGACGGGGTACCCTTAAGGTAAGTGTGCCAACTCGAGTAGTTAGTTGCCTTTCTCTAACGCCATTACGATAGGCGGTTCTTCCTTCCGTCCTTTCATATGGGGCAGCACCTAGCTGTTCTGTAGATTGGGCCAAGAGTACCTGGTTGAAGATTTCCTCCAACAGTTTGGAAAATGCTTCATCCCTGCCATTTGATAAAAAAAGTTGATGCAAAAGTTCCTCGGTTATTGTAATATTAAACTGAGCCATGGTTCATCCTCCTCGGTTTGGTATTTGTCGGGTAACTTATATTTTAACCGAGGTATGAGTTATGGCTCAACTCATTTTTACACCATTATATAGACTTAATCATACTATTTAAAGATCTATACATAAAATCACTAAATAAAATTATCTTAATTTCATAATTCTATATCTCAAAATTTGCAATTAATAGCTACGATAATTAGCTACGATAATCAGTTCATTATGTGACACATGATTTGTTAAGTTATGCCAACAAAATACTTCATTCTCATACCTTCACAATGTTAAAATATGCACTTAGCACATTATACAAGCCCGGGAAGAAGTTCATAATCTGCCAGATGCTGCCGCCGTTTAGGCCAAATTCCGGCATAAGTCTCAGCTTGGCATTCATGCTGCGTACATCATCAAACCATACAACATGCTGAATTCCCTGAGGATCAGTATAGAAATAATTCGGTGACTGTGCCTGTTCATCAAACAATATAACTACATTATTTGCAGCCGCCCGTTCGATAGCCTGCTGATTGCTTATACTCTCTGCCGCCGTTTGATTTCGCACAAAGGGCAAAGGCCAGTCATAAGCATAGTTTGGAATTCCCATAAAAATCTTATTAGGATCTATTACCGATACTCCATATTCCAGAACCCTTCTGACATTATTGATTGGAGCGGTTGCCATAGGCGGCCCGTAGGTATAGCCCCATTCATAAGTCATAAGGAGAACATAATCAGCCGCTGCTCCAATAGTGGGATAATCATGTGCTTCGTACAAAAGCCCTGTCATAGCTCCTGATGTTTTAGGCGCCAGAGCCACAAAGGTCAGCAAGCCCTCCTGTGACAGGCGGTTTTGCATTTTCGTAATAAAGCTTAAAAATGCCTCCTTGTCTGCCGGAAGTATGAATTCAAAATCAATGTCAATCGCCCTGTAGCCCTTGGCCTGCATTGTCGTTACTATGTTCTCGATTAGTCTGTCCTCAGCGGCGTCATCACGAAAGAGCTGGGAAGCCAGCTCGCTGCTGAACTGCCCTTCGGCATTCATAGGAGCCAGAACCATGGCTGGAGCAACTCCGAACTCCTGTGCTAATGCAATCAGCTCATCATCATCTATAGTAACCAGTTCTCCTGTAGGTGTAAAGCCATAACTAAAGATTAGCAAATAGGTCAAAAAGGGCAAGGTCTTCCTTAAAACATTTCGGTCAATGAAGGTATAGGCATATCCGTTAACTACTATTGTATCTATCGGCTCCTCATCCCTGTACCGGATTACTACCGTATTGCCGGGGGTTAAAACTCCGCTTGCTGCCAAAGCCGGATTATTCTGCAATATACGTGTTGTTGTCACTCCGTAATTTTGCGCTATCCCGCTTAAGGTATCCCCCTCCTGTACGGTATGGCTAATCTCCGGTATTCTTATAGCCAAGCTTTGACCAACCACCAAATTATCAGGATTAGGGAGCTCATTCACAGTAATAATCAGCTCGGGGGAAACACCGTATTGATTAGCTATTGAGGTTAAGGTCTGGCCGGCCTCCACTACATGGATAATCATATTTTACCATCCCTGAAAAACCTGACTCATCACTTTAATATATGTAAAAAACAATATAATGTGCTTTTGTGGGGTGTATTGGCTATATGCCAATAAAAATCTTAAATCCTTCCAGTAAATGTAGCAGCTTATTCTCTTTTGAATAATATGTATTTAAAAAGTGCGCGTATAATTTTTGCGCTGCATGTCCGGGCGCATTTATCCATATACCGCTGCATGGAGGTTATTTATATGGCAATTAAAATATTCATCGATCAAGGGCACAACCCAACAGGATATCATAATACAGGTGCACGGGGAAACGGACTGATTGAAGAAGATATTAACTTTCAGGTGGGAATTTATCTGGCTAACCTGCTTGAAAATGATCCAAGATTTGAGGTTCGTCTGTCACGCCCTACTCCCACTACAGTACTGGGAACCACCAATGCCAGCAGTCTGGCAGAAAGGGTTCAGATGGCAAATTCCTGGCCTGCGAATTATTTTATCAGCCTACATTGCAATGCAAATCCCAACCCTGCAATAAATGGCGCCGAAATATATGTCTTCCAGGAATTTACCCAGGCCTACTGGCTGGCCCAGCATATTATGGAGGAGCTCGTCAGGCGAACCGGCCTGAGAAATAATGGGATAAGAGTGAACCGCTCCCTATATGTACTTCGCAGAACCAATATGCCAGCTATTTTGATTGAAATGGGCTATCTTACCAATTCAGGGGATGCGCAGATTTTAAGAAACAATCAGTATCAGATAGCATATGGCATTTACAGGGGCATCCTTGATTATTTCGGCTTCCAGCCGGTATAGCATACTAACGGCAAGATAAAGTAAAATAAAGATAAAGTATAATAAAGGTGTAAAAAAAGCATCATTGCAGCATTAGAATAGGTGGAAGGTATACTCCCACCTTTTAGTTTTATCAAATTACTTAACTAAAAGCAGCAAGGTACCGGCCGTCACCAGCACAAGGCCTGCTACTGCTTTCTTTGTCAGCTTTTCCTTCAGAAAGAAAAACGAGAAAGCAATGGTAAGGAGAATACTCAATTTATCTATCGGAACAACTATACTTGCCTCACCATCCTGCAAAGCCCTGTAATAGCAAAGCCAGGAGCAGCCTGTGGTGATACCTGATAGGCATATAAATGCAAGACTCTTTCTGTCGATTTTTCTGATTTCCTTATGCTTGCCTGTCATAAAGACTATTATCCATGCCATTATAAAAACCACAATTGTTCGAACGGAAGTTCCAAGGTTTGATTCTATATCGCTAATACCAATTTTGCCTAGGATGGAGGTCAGGCTGGCAAATACGGTAGATAAAATAGCATATATAAGCCATTTGCTGCCGGCAATTTTTTTGCCTGCATCATGAATGATGCGGTCGGCGACTCTATCATCAGAAATGGCATAACCACCAACTGCTTTACCGGCATCATCAGCACCGGCTATGACTGCTCCGGTGATAGCTTTATTATTCTCCTGCTTCTTTGATATCATCATATATGTTCCTGCTGTAATAAAAACCATGGCCGACAGCTTGTACACAGTCAGGCTCTCCCCCAGGAAAATAATAGCCAGTATCATGGTAAGCACGGTACTGGACTTGTCAATCGGAGTCACCTTATTGACATCCCCCAATTGCAGGGCTTTAAAATAAAACAGCCATGAGGCACCAGTGGCAAAGCCGGACAAAATAAGAAAAAGATAGGTTTTACTGCTTACATTGCCCAGCATATTTTGCGAACCTGCAATAAATACCATTAACCAAGAAAATAACAGTATTATTACCGTCCTGATAGCTGTAGCCAGGTTTGAATCCGTATTCTTAATTCCTATTTTGGCCAAAATCGCAGTCAGTCCTGCAAAAACAGCCGATCCAAATGCAAATATCACCCACATATTTCTGAACCTCCCTGCATTAACTGCATCATATAACATCCGATGAAGGATTGTCAATTTTCAAATTAAAAAAGCCTTGCAATTATGCAAGGCTAGACCGCCTTTGTCAGGCGCTTGATTGTCTCCTTTAATCTTTCATAAGCAATCGCCGGTTCATCAATGTCCATTACGGTTTCTTCAAGCGGACATATGCCATCCCCGGCACGGTTTTTTATTTTGTCAATGCATTCACCGTATTCAACAGGTACATTGTGCTTGTTCAGGTATTCTATTGCAGACTTGCTTGTAAGTAAGCCATATACCTTGGAAGCACCTCCCAGTACCGCCATCATGGCGGCTGCTTTACCTATTACCTTATCAACGACAAACGCATTTTTCAAAAGCTCCGGCTTGTTTTCGTACAAATAGATCAGGGGCGCAATTCCTGGAGCTTTGTCCGTATGTATAATATTGTTGTTCTTGATTATTACACAGGACGCCTGCTCCTTCTTAATCATTCGGATTGCATAGTTAAGTGTGATACATTCGGTCTTTTCATGATTGTGATGCATTTCATTTCTGAAATATTTTTTTGTGGCATATACGATTGCCGGAACGAGCACAAGCTGAATGGCTATTCCCGGCAAGCCCTCTGTTACCGCGCCAGCAACAGCCTTGACAGCACCTAGGCCAGGTGCAACTATTATTGAAAATATTATGGCATATGTTATCCTACCGCATATCATTGAAATAAGGAGTGAGGGATATAGCGGCAGTTTTATCTTCCTGTACATCAGACCGCTGACCATACCATAGGTCAGAAGCTCTCCTGCCATAATAGGCATCATAGGGAATAAGGCAGGCATGCCGGTAAGCAGCGACGATATAATGGGAGTAATCAGGCCTCCGATTGCACCATACTGAGGCCCACATAAAAAGCCCATTAAAAACACCGGCAGATGCATCGGCAACAATACTTTACCCGGGATTCCAAAAGCATGCCCTGTAAAGTAGGGAATTATTATACCAAGGGCAACCAACATGGCAGTAAGAATAATCTGATATACTTTGCTTCTTCTCATATAAAACCTCTCTTCCATTTCATTTATGGCATCTGCTGCAGTAAAATACCGGCCAGGTTTTGTTAGCATCAAAGCCGAAAAAGCAGCAGGGATGCAATTAAGATTGTATTCCGCCATGCTCATAATAACATTTCAAAGCCTCTTTGTCAGCTCTTTTTTGTTTTTTACAGTTTTACGAAAATCATGGCCTTTCTTATGTATATGCTTCCAAAATATGTGTTATCACGAGGTTTATACAAATAGACCTCCAATCTGATAAAATACAAAGGCTACAAGCCAGGCTATAAAGCATTGCATTATAACAACAGCAAATGTCTTAACACCTGAATTCAGTTCCCTCCTGATGGTAGCCACTGCCGCCATGCAGGGGGTATAAAGCAGGGTAAATAAAAGAAAGCTGAATGCCGCCAATGGAGTAAACATCTGAGAAAGCCCCTCTCCCATCTGGCCGGCATTGATATCCAAAAGTACACTCAGGCTACTTACAACCGCTTCCTTGGCTGAAAAGCCGCATATCAGGGCTGTTGCCGCCCTCCAGTCACCAAAGCCCAAGGGAGTAAAAATCGGTGCCAGCAGTCGGCCTATATGAGCCAGAATGCTGTCGGCACTGTCACTGACCTCATTCAGCCTGATATCAAATTTTTGAAGGAACCAAATAACTATCGTTGCAAGAAATATAATTGTAAATGCTCTTTCTATGAAATCCTTGGCCTTTTCCCACATCAGCAAAAGAACGCTTCTGGGGGATGGCATACGATAGTTGGGCAGCTCCATTACAAAGGGAATTGGCTTGCCCCGGAAAACTGTATGTTTCATAAGCAACGCAAAGACTATTCCCAGCAATATGCCTATAACATACAAACCAATCATAACAAGTGCCCGGTGTTCGGGAAAAAAAGCAGCCGCAAACACGCCATATATCGGTATTTTGGCTGAACAGCTCATATAGGGAACCAGCAAAATGGTCAGCTTGCGATCCCTTTCTGAGGTCAGGGTCCTGGTTGCCATAAATGCCGGAACGCTGCATCCGAAGCCAATCAGCATCGGCACAAAGCTTTTGCCCGACAGGCCTATTTTTCGCAGCAGCTTATCCATAACAAAGGCAACTCTGGCCATGTATCCCGTATCCTCCAGAATTGACAGGAAAAAAAAGAGGGTAACAATTATCGGAAGAAATGACAGTACATTTCCTACACCGGTTAAAATACCATCAATAACAAGACTGTGGACGACAGGATTTATACCATAGTTATCCAGTGCTTTATCAGTAAGTTCAATCATTATATCTATACCTTCCGACAGCTTGTCACTTAAAAATCCACCTATTACGTTAAAGGTAAGCCAGAAAATCAGAAACATTACAGCCAAAAAAATTGGAAGAGCAAGATACTTGTTGGTCAGGACATTATCAATTTTTATGCTTCGCAGCCTCTCTTTACTTTCCCTGCCCTTGACTACCGTTTCGGCACATACTGCTTCAATAAAGCTGTATCTCATGTTAGCCAGGGCAGCATTTCGATCCAGTCCTTCCTCATTTTCCATCTCAATAACACTGTGCTCTATCATCTCAAGCTCATTTTTATTAAGCCCTAGCTTTTGTGCATAAAAGGCATCGCCTTCAATCAGCTTTATAGCTGCAAATCTGGCTGAAATACCGCAAGCCTCCGCATGATCCGCTATCAGGTGAGTAACCGCATGAATGCATCTGTGGACCGGGCCGTAAGCGCAAAAGTCCGTAACCTTCGGCTTTATCTTATTCTTTGCCACATATATAATCTGATCCACCAGCTCTGATATACCTTCATTCTTGGCGGCACTTATTGGTACAACAGGTACACCCAGTCTCTCAGACATTTTCTTAATATTTATTGTACCTCCGTTACCCCTTACCTCATCCATCATATTCAACACCACAACTGTTGGGATGCGAAGCTCAAGAAGCTGAAGGGTCAGGTACAAATTACGTTCGATATTTGTGGCATCCAGTATATTTATAATTCCATCGGGCTTCTCATTCAGAATAAAATCCCTGGTTATAATTTCTTCATTGGAATAAGGCCTGATTGAATAAATCCCGGGGAGGTCAACAACGCTGCAATCCCTGGCGCCCTTTATAACGCCAATCTTCTGTTCAACCGTTACTCCGGGAAAATTTCCCACCCTCTGATTTGCTCCGGTAAGACAATTAAATAATGTTGTCTTGCCGCAATTTTGATTACCTACCAATGCAAATATCATACCGTTTCCTCCATATTTTCGCAGCCAATACATGGGTGTTCAGAATCCATTTTACATTCTTTACTGCTATTCATCTATACATTTAACCTCTATATTTTTAGCATCCTCAATACGGAGCGTAAGCTCATAGCCTCTGATATCTATTTCTATAGGATCTCCCAGGGGAGCTATCTTCCGGACACTAACCCTGGTCTTTGGTATTAAGCCCATGTCCAAAAGCCTTAATCTCAGGGCTCCCTCACCTCCAACCCTGGTTATAATGGCACTTTTTCCTACAGGCAGCTTATTTAAGGTCATACTACCACCTCTTTATTATGTATATTCTTGTCAGATAGCCCATATCACAGAATACAGACAACTATGAAATTTTTGGGGCTATTTTTTTCCTAAATGAAAAATTTGGTTAGCCTGTACTAACCCATTTCCATTCTATAAGTTAGTATAAGCTAACCAATTTGTCAAGATTATTTCGTTAATTTAACTACAAACTTCAACAGATTATTCTCTCAGTCACCAATATAAACATTATACGTACGGCATATATTCAACTATATTGCATGCAGAATATTAAATATTTATAACATGAATAGATACAATATTACAAATAAATAATAAGTACTGCCGGAAGATGGTTAAAATATAGTTATACCGCTGTTATTAATGTGAGGAAGAAGCCTATGTTCACTCCGAAAAGGATTTTATTTGAAAAAATGCTGTACTCCATCACTCACGTCTCTTCAAATACGACCAGTTTGGTTATGGTAAATTTGTATATCCAAAGGATATCCTCGCTGATATAAGTTATTATTTTCAGAAGGAGTTAACAGAAATTTTTAAAAAACAGAAATATTAATATCAAATATATTATATAGGTTACAGCATTTTATCCGACCTCAGTTTTCGACTTTTTCAGCAAGGCATTTGTGGCCTTGCTTCTTTTATTTATTCAGGCTTAACAGTTATTATATGGAATATTAATTCCAGTTATTTAATAATGAAGCCAACTGTCGAATCACTTATAATAAATTACGCAACAGTAATTTTATGTGTACATATTACAGCCATCCCCATGTGCCAATGCTTTACTGTTGCCAAAAAAATAAAGGAGGAAATACGCTATGAAGAAATTGAGTAAGATTGTCTCAGTTATACTGCTTTGCAGTATATTCATCTACTCAAGCAACATTTTTACAAAAGATATAATCCAAGCGCAGGCTGCTTCTAACATAAGATTGAGCGATAGTTCTCTGGTACTGGAGCTTGGGCATTACAAAACACTCAAGGTATATGGTACATCAAGCAAGGTTACCTGGTCTACCAGCAATAGCTGGATTGCTTCTGTAACAAGCAGCGGAAAGGTTACCGCCAATGCAGCAGGTACTGCTACCATTACTGCTAAGGTTAATGGAAAGAAGCTCACCTGCAAGGTTACTGTGTTAAGGCAGAAAAACAAAAAATTAACCCTGAAACCGGGAGATAGCTTTAATCTGAAGATTGAAGGTACAAGCAGCAAGATTAGCTGGAATTCCAGCAATCCTTCAGTTGCCAAGGTAGACGACAGCGGAAAGGTAACCGCAGTGGCGACTGGTACTGCAACAATTAATGCTACAGTAAGCGGTAAAACCATCAGCAGCCAGGTTTATGTTGTTGATATCAACAGCAAAAACATTATCATGGAGGTAGGCGGCTTCTCAGGTTATACCTATTATCTTAAGGTAAGCAATGCTCCGGGTAAAGTAACCTGGACCTCAAGTAACCCTTCAGTGGCAACAGTTGCAAGCGATGGTACGGTTTCTGCCAAAGGATACGGCCAGGCAACAATTACAGCTACTGTTGACGGGGTAAAGCTCACCAGCAAGGTTAAGGTATTGGCGGAAAACATAAGAGAATTCACTCTTAAGATGGGCGAGACAGAAAAGCTTGAGATATATGGAACAAGCAGTCCTGTTAAGTGGCATTCCAACAAAAAGAGTGTAGCCCTGGTATCCGAAGACGGCATTGTCAGCACAGTGAAGCCGGGCTCCGCACTAATAATGGCCTATGTTGACGGACGTACTCTCCTGTCAAGAGTAACAGTAATTAAATAAATAAGTAAATAGTTAAATACGGCAAAAGAATAAACCGGTATAGCCATACTGTTGATTTCTGACTCAGCAAGATATCCTTTATCAAAATATCTGGCTTGTCAGGTCAAGAATATGGCTATACCGCTTCTCTTAATTAAAACTTATTCAGTTCATCCAGCTTGGCAAATCAGTCTTTCTGCACGATTACATAATTTATCTATACTGCACGATAGCATAAGCTATCTATAAGCTGCTTCTGTATAAAACATAGTCCTGCAATTCCCTCCTAAAGCCTGCCTTTATCAGCATATCGGCTGCCAATTCAGGATATTGCTTTATAGTTATACGGTTTATTGCAGGAAAGATTCTCTTTTTATTAAAGTCCGTTACCAATACGTTTAAGGCTTCAGCCAGCTTATCATCCTCAAAAACCCTCAGCACCTTTCCCTGCCGTTCCAAAACGGCCACAGGTCTTCCTGAATACAAGGCTACAACGGTTTGCGGCACATTCAAAAAGCTTCTGTCAGGTATGTGCTTTAATATCTTACCCCAGAGCTGAAAAGGGTCTACAGCCGGAATCCAGACTATTTCTCCATTAGGATTCTCCAGCTCCTGCATGGTTTTTGTAAAATCCTTGTCCCTGATAAACTGGATACCGGATAAGCCTTCAATAAAATAGCCTCTTCTTACCTTTCCTGTATATTCCCATACCCTCAAAGTCTCAAGAGCTTTCGCCCATGGCAGGCTTTTAATGGTTTCCCGGCATAAAATTATTGCCCGGTCAAACTCCCGTTCAAGTAGTTCTTCGGTGCTGAGCTCCTTAAGAGGCCGGACTAGCTCATAACGCCCTGTGGTCATTGCCTTTGCCCTTACCAATGCCCTTCTTTTAGCCTGTGCCCTTTGAATTATCTCCTTATTTATCAGTTGACGGATCGGCAGGAAGCTGTCGGCAGATACCAGCCCCTTCAAGATCAGTCTGCCTAGTACTTCATAAGGTGTTTCATCCTCAACCAGCCCTGACAGCCTTTGCATAAAGCTGGCTCCTCGCTTTAAGAGCGCTTCATATATTATTTTTTCATTTCCTTCAAGGTCTTCCGCCACAGGACTTAAGTCAGCATCCCAATCTATATCCTCATATTTGCCAAAGCTTAGCGTCTGGTCATCATTCATCCGCCAGAAAAAATTCCCCTGGATCAGCAAATTATCCAACATCTCCGGCCGATAGTTCCCGATTCTGGCAGGCAGGATACAGCCCTCCCAGTATTCTGCCGGGATGGCATGATCCGCCAGCAGCTCCAAGTTTTTTTCCAGCAGCTCCTGTGGAGGGGCTACTGTTTTTATCCGCCTTGCCATAATAGCTGCATAACTCTGGGCCGGTCTGGTCTTAATCTGTGCTCTTCTGCTTTTGATGGTCTGGAGTCGTGCTCTCTCGTAAAGCTCGGCGTGATAATACAGTCCGTTACTTTCCACAATTGCTCCCTGCCCGGCCAGCTCTTTTAGGATTTCTTCGACTATCTCCTGTTCCCACAGGTAGCGTTCGGATATGAGCTCAGCCGATTGAGCCCCTCTGTACCTGATCAGCCTAAGAACAATTTGCTTTCTGGCTTCATAGTCACCCTCTTCAAAGGCTGCCTGGTATTTGGGTAAATGCTCTGCCGCAATCCAAAGCCCCGGCTCGATATAAGCAGCCTGCTCCTTCTGTGCTAAAAGCTCCAGCCATTCTATCGGAACCTCAAGCTCACCGGCTATCAGATCACCCTCAATCATAAGGAGTGAATGCAGTTGCTTTTCATCCTCCGGCAAACGCTTGCGCTGTGAAACACCGGCCAGCTGTTCGGCTGCCGGAGGCAGCAAGTGCACCTGCTTTATAGCTTCTTCTGCTGCAATATTTATACCTACCGGAGTAGGTGAATAATCGTACATCAATGTTGCTTCCGTCTGATTTCTGAGGGGCAATGACATGGGTGAAGGAGAATCTGTGTATATTTCCCTAATCTGAATTGTCCCTTCTCTGATTCTTTTCAGGACATATTCAACTCCCTGCAGATCCCAGATATCCTCCAGGCATTCCCGCCTGGTTTCACGAATAAGGGGATGATTATTATAATGAATTATGCTGTCCAGTGTCTGTGCGCTTCTAAGGCGCTGAAGCCATAAGGGTTGCCTGCCGGATTTTTTGGCTCCCATCATTAAGGCACGGCCCAAATTGTATCTGAAGGTCATGTTAAATACCGGGGTCGCCGGCAGCACTGCCTCAAGAACAGCTCTGGCGGAAACCGGATCTATACTCTGCAGCAAGCCCTCCGGCATCTCACATTCACCATATGGAAAAAGCAAAAATCCATCGTCATCATCAAAGCAGATAATATTAGTCTTTATATGCTTTTTGGCGGCTTCTCTTGCCAGAATTGCAAGAGGGGCATTCACTCTGCGGCCGAACACCGAATGCACCATCAGCTGATGATTGTCGCTTTCATCAGAAAAATGCTCAACTATTATGGTCCTGTCATCTGGCAAAAGCTGTGTAGCCTCAATCTGGCGGCCGATGAAGTCTGAAGCGTCACGGGCCGCCCTGTCATCCAGGCCAAGCTTACTTAGCTCGGAAAGCAGGGTTCCCTCATAAAAAGCCTTGCCCAGCTGTCCAAGCAGCTTACCGAAGGCAATTCCTGTCTGCAGCTTTCTCCCTACCATCTCCGCCTTATAAAATGGTGCCTGGGCACCGTAGGAATTTGACGGGCAGACAACAACTGTATCCTTACCTATATAAGTTATCTGCCAGGCAAAGGTGCCAAGCAAGAATTTATCTCCTACCCTCGCTTCAAATACAAATTCTTCATCAAGCTCTCCCAGCTTAACTCCATTTTCAGTCTTAACCGTAAAAAGCCCCTTATCGGGGATAGTACCGCCGGCTGATATTGCCAGCATCCGGCTGTAGGCGTCCCCCTCTACCCATTCATGAATTCTGTCATACAATAGGCGCGGCCGGGCAGGGACATTACGCTCATGCTCATAATCGCCTGCCAGCATGGCAAGAATATCCTTAACATCATCCTTTGTCACATCAACAAACGGATAAGCTCTTGGCAGAATTTCCATAACATCATTTATGCTGTATCCGCCATCACAGGCCATGGATACCAGATGCTGAGCCAAAACATCAAGGCACAGTCTGGGAGGATGAATATTTTCAATTTCACCCCTGCGGACAATTTCAGCTGTCAGGCCGCAATATAAACCTTCGGCTGCATGCCGTGGAAGAATATGCATTATGCTGGTGCGGCCCGGATTATGGCCTGCCCGTCCCAGCCTTTGCAGGGTACTTGCTATAGTTCGGGGACAGCCAATCTGAAATACCATATCAATCTCACCCACATCAATACCCAGCTCCATTGATGAGGTAGCTACCAAAAGCTTTAGTTCACCATTGCGTAATGCCAGCTCTACCTGAAGGCGCTGCTCCTTTGACAGGCTTCCGTGATGGGTTCTGGCATAGCCCTCCCCGCCAATCTGGTTAACAAAATAAGCCAGCCTTTCAGCATAAGCCCGTCCATCAACAAAAGCAATTACACTTCTGTTGCTTTGACACATATCATATATTTTGCGCGCCAGCTCATACCAGATGTGATTCTTCTGAACAAATAAGGAATCCATCCTTGGACTTGTTACCTCAAGCCTTATATCTTTGTGCATCCTGGGCGCCACTATTGTGACCGGATCAGGTGACAGATACTCTGCAGCCTTATCAAGTGGCTGTATAGTAGCCGATAAGCCAATTCTTTGCAATGGCCTTTCACACAGCCTGTCCAGCCTTGCTATGGAAAGCATCAGATGGGCTCCACGCTTGGAATCAATTAAAGCATGCAATTCATCTATAATAATGGCTTTAGCCGTGCTAAGCATTTTCTTACCGGATTTGCTTGTAAGTAAAAGATAAAGGGACTCAGGAGTGGTTATCAGTATATGGGGAGGTTTTTTCAGCATGCTTCTGCGTTCATTTTGGGATGTATCACCTGTCCTGACGGCAATATTAAGCTTAAGCAGAGAGCCCTTTGAATGGCCCTCTGCATCCCTTTCCTCCTCCAGTATTCCCAAAAGCGGACGTTTTAAGTTTTCACGGATATCACTAGCCAAAGACTTCAATGGACTGACATATATGAGCTGCAGCTCATTTTTTAAACTACCTGCCCTAAGCTCAGATAAAAATTTATCAATAAAGACCAAAAAAGCCGATAAGGTCTTGCCTGTTCCAGTAGGCGCCGATACAAGAGTATGCCTGCCTGCTGCTATAGCAGGCCATGCCTCTTCCTGTACCGGTGTTGGCTTCCCCAGTGTTTTTTCAAACCAGCTTGCTGTTAGCTTATCAAAAAGCTCAAGAGATTTTTCCGGCATATGATATCCTTCCCTCAGTCTAAATATAGCTATCTTCCTGTAGGATATTTTTCAAATACCTCCAGCAGAGTTTCATATATAACCCTTGCCGCCTTATCCTGAAATTCCTCATTGGTTAACAGGGCATGCTCATCTTTGTTTGACATGAATCCAAGTTCTATCAAAACAGCAGGAACCGTATTTTTCGCTGTTACTACAAGATTTCCCTCTTTAACACCTCTGTTTTTGGTTCCCAGATTTGTACATATACTTGTATTAAGTATCTCCGCCAGCTTTTTGCTGGATAAGCCTGCGCTGTTGGGGCTGTTATTTTTTTCTGAGTAGAATACCTCCGAACCTCTTACACTCTCTGCGCCTTTTACTACCGCATTCATATGCAGGCTCACAAAGAGATCAGCTCCAACCTTTTTGGCAAAGGCCGCCCTGTCGTTCAGGGAAATATCAACATCCGTATATCTGGTATAATAAACCTTAAGCTTTGATGTATCACTGTTAAAATATTTCTTACCAACAGTATACAAAATTTTCAGATTTATATCCTTTTCCTTTGAACCAAAATATTTTGCGCCGTCTGCAGAACCGCCATGTCCCGGATCCAGAACAACGATATTTTTATAAATCTGTCGTGGATCGCCAACGTCAACACAGATGGTTTCGTTATCGCTTACAATCCTGTATCCCTGAAGCTTGCTTGTATATACCCTGATTTCAGTTTCACCATCTTTATTAAGCGATACCACAATGTTTTTAATATTAGCTGATGTATATTTTATTTTATTATTATTATAAAAGCTTACATAATCCCCCTTCAGCCTGATTACAAAATATCCCTCATGATAAAAGTCCTCATCTGAAATCATTGAATTCTTTAGATTGGCCGGTCTGGGGATTATTATTTCAAAGCTGCTCTTGTCAGCAATAGGTGTATTATGTTCAGGCTCGTCATCATCTGGCAAATTGCCGGTCTGACTGCCTGTTTGATTACCGGACTGATTTCCTGACGGTTTGCCTGGCTGATTGTCTGAAGAATTATCAGGCTGATTTTCTGTATAATTTTGCTCCTTAAGGTACAGGGTAAATACGTTGCCATTTTCAGCCAGGAAATATTCATAACCCGGATCCGCCACAAGTATAATATGTGTGGCATTATCGCCTGAGGTTGTAACCATATGCCTGATAAATCTGGCACCGGCAATTTCATGGCTGAACTCACCCAAGCCATTGACCACACCGGGAAGCTTAATATGTATTTGGCCTGTGTAGTCTGATATCTCTGCCTGAAGCGGCGACATGCCGTAAATTGAAATATAATCGCCGTACCCATCCAGGCCAAGTACAGCCTTTATTACAGTATTTTTATAAACCGTAACATAAAGAATCTGCCTGTCGTCAGTAAGGCTTATATCGTACTGATAATCCTCCGCTATAACACTTAGCTGAATTATTGCTTCGTTATTGGCAGGATTGTTATACATGGTTATATAATTAACCGTACTGCTCAGGCTTTCATTCAGCTGGAAAACCTGATCGACACAGCTGAAGTTTTTAACTGATATATTGATCAAGCCGGCATTGCTATCGGAAACTATATCGGCAAAAGGCATATTGGAAACAAACATAAAGGTGTCGGAGTTGTTAGTCTTTTTTATGTAATCATTTGAGGCATAATACACCTGGCCCACAATTGTGTTGTATACCACATTACCTGTAAGCTCATGCACTCCGCTGCAGCTGCCGTAGGCTAAATCATCCGCCTGCCACTGAGCGAGTACCGTTCCCGGTTCGTCATACACACTATCGTCACCCAATTCCGGAGCCTGATTGTTCCCAGAATTGCCCCCATTTGTGCTTTTATCTGTACTATTTCCTGTATTTGAGCCTGAACCGTTTTTGCTGCTAATCCTTGAGGTTTGGGCTGCCTTATCCCATACATAATCATAGCCCAGACTAGTTGCCGTATTCCTTCCGGGCACCATAACATAGGAGGTAGCCGTCTCATGGTTCGTAACCACCATAGGAGCATTGTCAAGTTCAATCTTTTTATCGTTCAGATAAGCAATTTTACTTCCTATGGTCATTACAAGAACCTTGTCATCCTTTTTCAAGGTAATTTTTTTACTGCTTTTGTTATATGAATAGCTGGCTCCTATTGACGAATCAGCAAAGACCCTTTTTGCCCGCAGCATTGCTATATTATTTACTATTATACCCGGCATCTTGCCCAGATCCAAATCCACTCCGTCTATGGTTACCTTGGTCTGCATATCCGAATATTCAAATTTTGCTTCATTATTATATGACAAGGTAATTGTTTTCTTTTCAATGGCGATCGTCCTTTGACTGCTGTACCAGGTATAACCCAATCCCAGATTTTCAGACACAAAGCGTGAAGGAACCAATATCTTTGTAAGGCCGGAATCAACATACTTAACCTTCATGGGAGCCACCGACATGGTAACTGTTTTTCCATTCACTACGGCCTTTTTACTACCCACTGTAAGCGTAATCTTTTTGCCATATTTGGAGATAGTGACACTTTCCTTACTTTTGTCATAGCTGCAATCCGCGGCTATAAGGGACTTTTCAAAAAATATATCGTAAGGCAGCAGGGCAATTCCATTGACCAGAATTGGCTTAGCCCTGTCATCTCCGATTTTATTTCCGTTTAATGTAACAATTGGCACTATTCCATTGTATACTGTGGTTTTTTTGGTAGAGTAATCATAAATCTTAAAGCCGGAGTCAGCATATACTTCAGCTTCAAAAAATCCAGCAAAAAAATATACGGCAAGAAGCAGCACACACAGCACCCTAATGATGGCAACAGACAATCCATGAGGAAATCCATTCCTGTCAGATGAGATATCTGCCCTCTTACCCTCTGCAGAATAAAAACTCCTGCCATTTTTATTGCCAATTGCATTAACTTCTTTCCTAAGTTTTTCATAATCGATTAATTGGTCTTTTTCACAGAAAGTGTATTTCATCCTGTACAAAACCTCCTCGAATTTTGTACCAGTCGGCAAGTTTATTCTCAAATCATCATTTGTACCATATAAATGAGCAAATCAATAATGGCATAAACTAAGCTCAATAATTGCCATGAATTGTCTTGATTAAGAGCATTAATATCTATATTTTTTATTCCAATGAAAAACTAAAAGCTATAAATATGTAATTATTACAGTAATGTTAAATAGTGTTAAAATTGTGTCATCCTTCAATAATAGACATAATTTTAAAAAAATACTATTATTTATATAAAATAATGCCATAAAATTTATCTGTGACGCAATTATGTGAAGCCTGAATAAGCCATAAAACAGCTAGTTCTAGTCTTGTAGTACATTGTTTTTCCACAAATACATACCGTTCGACTACTGTCGATTTAATATTCAGGCAGCTTCTTTTATCCGAAAGAAACGGCTGGCTGTTTATGTAATATTTATTCTACCAATTTAGAACGTTAATTTTTACTGATTTCCGTCGGCAGATTCAAAACTCCTTGCTCCATTCCGGTATATATATTAAGCTATGTTTGATGATCCATGCATTTTTTATTATAATAGGTAAAGAATATAAATGATGGATACCAGCTTTATGTTTTCTAGCCAATATATATATGTTATAATAAATTATGGTATAGCTTATATTAACGGTTAAATACTTGATTGAACAGGCAATAAGAAAGGCATGATTTTATGAAATTGCAAAGACTGCTAAGTTTAACCCGTAAAGCTCTTGATGATTATAATATGATTGAAGACGGGGATAGAATTGCTATCGGAATCTCCGGTGGAAAGGACAGCCTGACGCTGCTGTATGCCCTAGCCCATATCCGGCGATTTTATCCTAAAAAATTTGATATAGAAGCTATAACTGTAAATATGGGCTTTGAGGGCATGGACTTTACGACAGTCGATAAGTTTTGCAGGGAGCTGGGAGTTAATTATACAGTTGTAGAAACCGAAATAGCTGATATCATTTTCTCCCACAGGAAGGAATCCAACCCCTGTTCACTCTGCGCTAAGATGCGCAAGGGGGCTTTTAACGCAAAAGCTAAGGAACTGGGCTGCAATAAGGAGGCATATGCCCATCATTATGATGATGTAATAGAAACGATGATGATGTCATTGATATATGAGGGAAGATTCCATTGTTTCTCCCCTGTCACCCACCTCAATAAATCAGACATTACCCTAATCAGACCCTTGATTTATATTGAAGAAGCAGACATAAAGGGCTTCCGCAACGCTTATAATCTGCCTGTGGTAAAAAACCCCTGCCCTGTTGACGGCTATACCAAACGCCAATATGCCAAGGAACTGATTAAAACCCTGCAATCGGAAAGCCCCGGACTAAAGGAACGGCTGTTTCATGCCATCAAAACCAGCCATATTCCCGGCTGGAACAGGTCAGATTTAACGTCCAGTCCCCGAACGGTTTAGCAAATATACATTCCGAACAGTTTGTCCATTTAAGAAAGGAGCCTTAAGATATGGGCGAATACAGCTATCACGAGCAGGTTGATATAAATAATACAAGGAAATTGAGAGCCATACTGGATACACTTCCCCGATTCTGCCATGATTTTTTCAGAGGTATAGAAGCCACCACCTCCTCCAGAACAAGGCTTGCCTATGCTTATGATCTGAGGGTTTTCTTTGAATTTCTGAAGGCAACAAATCCTGCCCTGAAGGATACTGCCATAACTGATATAAAGATAGATATTTTGGATCAAATTAAAGCAATAGATATCGAGGAATATTTATCTTATCTGACCTATTATAAGTCGGATGTAAAGGAAAGATTAAACAAAGAAAATGGCAAGAAACGTAAGCTGGTGTCCCTGCGCAGCTTTTACAACTATTACTTCAAAAAAGAAATGATTAAAACAAATCCCGCTTCGCTTGTCAGTGTACCAAAGCTTCATGAAAAGGCTATTATTCGTCTTGATGTTGATGAGGTTGCCCGGCTGCTGGATGAGGTTGAAAGCGCGCAAAATCTTTCAAAGAAGCAGCAGCAATTCCATGAAAAAACTAAGGTCAGGGATTTGGCTATCATGACCCTTCTGCTGGGGACAGGAATCCGTGTATCTGAATGTGTAGGCCTTGATATTAATGATGTCGATTTTGAAAACAACGGAATAAAAATAAGACGTAAGGGAGGATATGAAGCAATCGTGTATTTCGGTGATGAGGTAAGGGAAGCCTTGCTGGATTACCTTGAGGAGAGAAAGCATATGATTGCCTGTGACGGACATACCAACGCCCTATTCCTATCCCTGCAAATGAAACGTATCAGCGTTCGCTCGGTTGAAAACCTGGTTAAAAAGTATGCTTCCGCTGTGACCAAACTTAAGAAAATAACCCCACACAAGCTCAGAAGTACATATGGTACAAGCCTGTACCGGGAGACCGGCGATATATATCTGGTAGCCGATGTTCTCGGCCATAAGGATGTAAACACCACAAGAAAGCACTATGCGGCAATTGAGGATGACCGCCGCCGTAGTGCCGCAAATCTAGTGAAGTTAAGAAGGGAGTAAGCTGAGCCACTGTTATAATTATTGGCTCACATTTTTGGCTTTAATGACCCTGATAATCAAGAGATTTTAAAAACTCCCATAATTTTTTATTATATTTTTCAGGAAGATAAAAGCCAACCGCTTTACCTTCCTCCATACTCCAGAAATAATCTCCGTATGCACCGGTACATCCAATATTTATACCACCAACAAATACTCCTATATTTGTCGTTTTGTAATGTCTTACCTCCTTCAATGCCTTACAATGACTTAGAATATCCTTAACATATTTTATATCATTCATAGTGTTGACTACATATATTTCTCCATGGTATTCTACTCCGTTTAATTGATATTGATCTGTTCTATAACTAATTCTATCCTCATTATTGTCTATTGCTTGCTGAAGCTGAGCTAAAAAGTATTTTTTGACTTGAGCATGGTAATCATCCATTCTTGAAGTTGTAAGAGAGAAAAAAATGAAAACAGTAATTATGAAAACGGATAACAAGCATACTATAAAATAGCTTTTATATTTTTTCTTCTTTTGATCCAGTATTCTCATAACATCTTGCTCAAGAATTCACCCTCTTCTTCATATTGATCAATCCCGGCACCCAAGTTAATTCTTTTATCTGTTATTTTCGATACATGCTGCATAATACCATATCCGTGTCTTTCCTCTGTTAATTGAAAGCAGAATATAATAAGCCAAGTTAAAATCCCGCTTCCTGTATTGCAAGCACCAGGTTTCTTCCATAAATCTCCGAACCAAGGGCATTGGGATGAAGCTTATCCAGAAAATATTCCGGTAGATGGGGTACAAGGCCAAAGCCATCAACAACAGTAATATTAGGATATTTTGCGCATATATCCTTCAGCCTTTGGCAAAAGCCTGCCAGCACCTCTTCACTGTCAGGTGCGTCTCCTCTCCAGATAGGTGTAATACATAGTACCGGAATATTGGTGTATAGCTGTGATAATCTTTCGTAATACTCCTCAATCCCCTTCATGCTCTCTGTCCGGTATTGATTGGTTCCCAGGGAAATTATTATTTTATCCGGATAATAACCTTCCATCTCTACCAATACATTTTTATCATATATGTATCCGCCTATTCCCTGATTAATTATATCATAGTTAAGCAGACGATTTGCCACACTGACATAGGTATGCGCCGAACGAAGCGGACCATAGCCCTGAGTTATGGAATCCCCCATCCATAAAACCTTCTCCTTTTTTTCTGCTGGAGATACATCCGCATTGATATCGAAGTTACGAATCAGAATCGTCGCATCAGCAGGCAAATATACTATGACCTTCTTATCCCCTGCAGGAAAATCAAAGGATAGTATACCCTCTCTTTGTAAATCCTTAAGGTAATATATTTTAGTTATCAGTCCGTCAATAGCTAGCTCTATAGTGTCCTCAGACCCTACCCATATGATCTTGTACTCAAAGGAAAACTGCGTGGCACTTGTGCTAAACTCAAGTGTCTTTGCACTTGAGGCCATACACCTGTCATACCAGAATTTAGATGCTTTCTCAAAGTAGTTCATCTGCTGTTTTGTATACTGAAATGCCTGCAAATAACCGTCATCAGTTTCGCTAAAGCTATATGCTCCGTAATAAATTTTCTTTAATTCTTCATTAGATAACTTCATAGAATATCCACCTTTCTGATATAATATTCTTTTTGATGTTTTTTCTAAAGCTTGTATTATGCTTAACCCTCTCTTCATTATCATTGACAAGGGGCTTTGCTTTTGTGGAAAGCCTAGCTGTTTACTGGACAGTGATTTTTCCATCAGTAAATACAGCCTCAACCCTATTCAGCGCAGCATCACCAAAGCTGCCTTCATCAGCTATTGTTAAAGCCACATCTGGCTTTGCCGCATTTTCATACACCATAAATTTTAGATAAGCAAATACTCCTGTCCGGCTTATTACATCATTTTCATTCTCGCCGGCAAAAAGGAAGCTTATTTTTCCTCCGGAATCGGCTAATGCATATTCAAGATTATTAGCATTATCAATTATTTCACCAGGAGTTATCTCCAGCAGTTCAATCCTTGTATCGTCGTATTCGAGACTGAAATTGCAGCAGCCTACTCCCTTTTCAGTAATAGTGTCAAATGAAACAGCTACCGTAACGCTAGTTCCCGCTTTGGCACTTGCTGCAGCAACCCTCAGATTTATTTTGTCACTGAAAGTAATTGAAGCCATATTGTCAGAACTTGAATCTGTATCGGAGGTGAGATCTGACGCAAGCTTTTTATCTGAAACAGTGTCAGAACAATCCTTTCTGTTTATTACTATAGCTAAAATAGCAATCCCCAGTAGCGCTATCATTGCAACAAATCCTATATAAACCTTCTTCATAATTGCTTCTCCTGTTGTTTATTGTATTTAGCTATAATTACTGAGATCATATTAATATTACGATTTATAAAATCAGACCCTGCTTTTTCCTGTCAGGTAAAATTGCAATTGCTGTTAGTTTCCCGACTGACAGTAAAGGGTCGAAGCAGTCACCGTAGCCACAAGAGCTTTCAGATTTCAAATTTGGTTTTCTATTGCTTGCTGACAATACCGACAAAGCGCTTATCTTTCTTTCAGCCAACTCAGGAAGACTTGCTATTGCTCCAGCCAGATACCGTTTCATTATCGCATAGTCAAGAGCATCTATACAGCCGTCGGAATTTAAATCGGCAGGCTTTTGATTTTGAATCTGTTCTATTCCCATAAGGTGCTTCTTAAGTACTATTAAGTCAATTGTATCAATTTGCCCATCCGAGAAAATATCCCCTGCCATATCCGACTGCCGGCCGGCTTGGGCACCGGTCTGTGCATAACCAAAAACCTCGATCTCGGCAACATTGCCATATCCGTCATTTGGTGAAAGATAACGGAAATATCTGAAGGCTTCCTTATTGTCTATTTCCACAGTAGTAAATCTAGCCGTTGCCGGCTGCTCTGTTATTGTATACAGAGTAACCGCATCGCTGAAGTCTTCCTGATTTGCCCCCTGAAATACACCTCCAACCATCCGTCCCGGGAAATCTGCTCTCGGACAATAGCTAATCTGGGTTATTACATATTTAGTCTCACTGCCAAAATCAAGTCCTGCCCAACTGCCATTACCGATTGGCGAATCAAAGAAGGAGTTTATATCCTTATCAAATACCTTATGCTTGGTATTTCCTGAATTGGACCATGAGCCATCGGTACCTATTATGCTGCCTGTAAGCTCAGGAAAACGCAGTCTGCTTTCAGCACTAATTAGGCTTTCACCTTCTTTTGTAACCGCACTGATTACATAGTAATATTTGCCGCCTGATCTTATGGTGGTATCAATGTAGCTTGTCTTTTCAACACCGCTTGCTATTGTTTTATAAGGCCCGCCGCTGCTTGTTGAACGCTTGATTTTATAGCTTAATGCCCCTGGCATACCGTCCCAGCTTATGCTACCTGCCTGTCCCGATAATTCAAGGATAGCAGTTAATCCGCTGGGAATTGCCGGTGCATCTGTATCAGATATTGCCCATTGCTGGCTGTCTGCTCCACTGTAAGGAGCGCTGCCCAATACAAAGCCATCTCCTTCTTTTGTCGCCTGCAGACTCATGCCCTTTTCCACATCGATAAGACGGTAATAGCCATTAGCTTCCGGTACAATTATGACCCTGTTGCTCATGCTCCACCATTTACCCTTTGAACTAAGCTTATAGTGGCCACCACCGGTATGCATAATAAACCAGTTTTGCTCATTTGCTCCATTATAGCCCGATAGGGTAACGATATCCTTGTCCGCTTCCTTCGTCATAGCAAGACCGGTTGCTCTGTTAAGCAATTTATAGCTTCCGTCCGGGATGGGCCCTTCCTTAACGGGAGCCAGTTCAAACCAGTTTAGCTTTATATCATCGGACAAAAAGGTTATTCTCAGCCTCTGGATACCATAATCCAAATATACAGGCCTGCTTTGTGTTGCCCATATTCCGTCGCCACCCGTACTTTCCAACTCCCAGCGTCCGCTCTTGTCCTGACCCGATGAGCTAATCTGCACGCAGGAGGGCTTTTGGCAGGCTACACGGAGGGATATGTCAAAATATCCGGGATTTTGCACCCATATGGTGTATTCCAGCCATTCTCCAGCTTTTACGTGTGTTATATTAAATCCGCCGCCGTCATCGCCGCACTCCTCTATATCAACAGCTTCATCTGGCCGGTATTTTCCTGCCAGATTTTTTGCAGTGCTGTCATGATAGGATATGCCGTCGGCACCCCAGTCAAAATCCTCAGCTTCAATATGTGTGGTTCCGGTCATGCTGTCCCCAACTCTGAATTCCTTTGTTTTTCTGGGAAGGCCATCATTGCCATATATACCTCTTAGGACAGGCCAATCGCCATAATCCGGCTTCCATGATAGTCCGGTATTTTCTACAATAGCCGAAAAATGCTCCGGTATGGCCACATTATCCGATACCCCTGTTGGCGGAATATACTGAAAGGTTAACCAGGAAATTCCAAGGTGCTCCAACTGATATGCCATCTCGGCATCCAGTCCGCCCTTGCCGCTGCCCCAACTGCCTCCTGCAAATTCCGTCATAAAGCAGGGATAGCCCTCGCTGATCATGCTTGCAACGAACTCAGAAGCCAATTTCCAGCCGGAATAACCATGGAAGGCCACCGCCTCATTGGTCCAGACCGCATTTTCATCCCCAAAAACAGCCTTGTTGAAAATACGTATATCCTTCATGGCATCATTTGCTCCTGATTTACCTGATGGTACAGCATACGAGAAAAGCAATACCGGGGTATCGGGTGCATATTTACGGATAATTTTATAAACAGATATCTGCATGTCCACCGCTCCTGTCGGAGTGGCATATTGGGATGAATACGGTGGCCCCCATGCAACCGGCTCATTATGTATTTCAAAGAGGACATGGCTTTCATCTGCATAACGTTTGGCATATATAGCCCAAAAATCCTCAGCATATTTCAGGTTATAGTTGCCGTTATTTGCGCCGTTTCCTATGGTGATTACCAGATAAAGCCCAAGCTCTCTTGTGGCCTCAACAATCTTGTCAACCTCATTTACTGCATAACCGGGCGCCGTACTTCCCGGATTGGGATAATTTATATCAAAGCACTCGGCATACAGATGGACAGCATTAAAGCCCAGCTTCTTAATGCCCTCAATCTGTTCATATGGAACGGCCGGAGTCCATTCCGTAGATGTATATGGCCCCCTGAGAGGTTGCTCGTTATCCCCTACAAATGTTGTCCTTTCCTTGTTAAGATGTGGCCGCTTCCTTTGTGACGCATAAACCTTGTCCGAACCTATAAAAAGTCCGCCAAGAAATAATACAATGACTGCAAAAAATGTTATTGCCTTAATTCTCATCTTAGCCCTCCTAGAAGCAGAGATAATGTATTAAAGAATCATGGTTACCCGTATAACCGTTAAATAGCCATGAATTTTGCCGACATACCTATAGGCTCATCCCATACACTAAAATTGTAAACAGGCTTCATTCATTAAATATTTCAGCCAGCATATATCCGGCAAATTGCTTCAGCATACCGGTATCATATTCAAATTCGCCATCCGAGCTGTAGCATCGGGCAGCCTTCTTAATTAAGTCGGAATACTCGCCCGGCAGCTTATCAATACCCCACAGGCCTCCCTGCTGCTTTGACAGCACCAGGCCTTCCTTAATATAAGCCATAACCCTGCAAAGGTTAAGTATTATATATACCGGATTGCTGATAATCTCATTTTCAGCAGCCTTAATGTCCGACTTGATACTGTCCAGATAATACTGTGCAGGCACATCGGCAAAAAGCTCATCAACCGGCTTGCCGCAAATACTAATACCCACCTTCTTTACAACAGTAAAGTGCGCCGCTAAATCGCTGTCTTTTCCATTCATATTAAGGCAATACTCCGATAAATTTTGCATTGCCCTTTCTTTGTGGAAATTTGAATAATGGAGCAAAAAAGGCGTCGGATACGAAAAGGCTATGCAATCCTTATACAGCACCACACTCATCTCAAAGCCCTTTGGAGGGGCAACATCATTAAGCCTGATAAGCGTCCTGATTAGAGCTTCCTTTTGGGATTGCTTAATTTCATCATAAACAACAACTATAAAATCAATATCACTTTTTGCCGGGTTAAAGCAGCCGAATGCAAGAGAACCATGCAGATATATACCGCATAAATTATCATTAAGAATCTCCTTATACTCCCTGCTGATAATTGATAATAAATCTATCGGTGTCATATTGATCCTTCCTATTTAAAAGAATTTTAAGCATGAATATGTAAGCTGCTATCCTGACAACTATAATACAATCAACACGCATATTAAAGTCAACAGCATACTTGTCCTTGAATACGATAAGATTGCTGCTCATATTTTATATTACCATATAATAACTGCTTTCTTCAATAAATAAGATAATATCGATCATAAAACTGACAGATATCCTTCTTAACCGAATGATACAAACTTGATTTGATATTACAGATTTGATAAAATTACATAATAATACTGTATAAATATATCACGAAAGGAGAAGTATGGCAAACAATGCTTCCAAAAGGAAGCCCTGTTAAAACAATAACCGTTGTAATAACAGCGAAGAAGCATTAGTTTGCCGTCAGATATATGAAAATCAAATCAAAGTCTTTTATATTATTTATCCTTATATCAATAGTTTTCCTTATATCTGCAACTTGCGCAAAGCTGGAAGCAAAAGAATATAAAGATAAATATATCAGATTGTTTCAAGCCGAGTGGGAATTTTTATACAGAATGACAGAAAATATCGACAACTACTTTGTATCTATAGAAGACTCTGATATAACAGATTTTAGCCTCTATGCAAATCAGGTATGCTATAGCTATTATGAGAAAACCATTGCAAACAGCTTTAATCTTGAGGTCAGAGGCTTTTTGACTGAGGTTTATGATATGTATTTCAAGATACTTTCTAATAACATATATGACTATGAAATTACAAAAAATAATCTGGGAAAAATGAATTCGGAATTCCAGGCCTTCTGTAAGAAGATTATTAATGAAAAGCCTGATTGGATTCTGAAGGAAAAATCCAAAAAATACACTGATTATACCAATGAAATAAAGGAACTGCGGAATAAATATGAAGTAATACTAAATGCAATTGTACAGGAGGGCAACAGCAATAACTCAAATTAATTTATATTTTTGTGATGATAGTAAAACCGCCAATCAGGATATTTTGATTGGCGGTTACTTAAATTTATTATGTAAACTATTGCTCATTTTTATCCACATTATAACTTTCAGACTGCAATGTAAACAAGCAATAATATTTATTTCTTTCAATTTATATCACTTTCTTTCATTTTCGTATTCTGTTATCAATTTATATGATCACCGGCTCTTTTACCCCTTTCGTATTTTTATAGCAACCAGACAGCATTTTCACATTGCTCCATTTACACCGGCTATATATTTTTCAATCAGATTCCTTTCCCAGATATCCTTCAGTGGCCTGCCTGAGATTATATGATATGTAACGCTGCGACCATCCTCATGCTGCTGTAAACGCTCGGTTATTAAGCTTACAGCCCTTTCACCTTCAGGAAGCATAAGCTCTCCTGAAACAGCCATATCCGCCAGATCATACAGATGGGTAACAAAAAGTATATTGGAACTCGTATGGGCGAAGGCTCTTATTACATCTGCAGCAATTGCCGTTCCGTCCTCCTCCGAGGTTGACGCCAGAATTTCATTAATAAGTATCATGCTATGCTTTTTTATCTGCTGTGATGTTTGCCTGATACAGACAAGCTCCTTTTCAAGCTTTCCGTGAACAGTACCTGTATCCTCAGACATTGCATATAAGCTTCCGATATACTGCGCCGCACTTGCCCGGTAGGAAGCTGCCGGAACGAAAAAGCCCAGCTGGGCGAACAATTGGGCCAGGCCCAAAGATTGCAAAAAGACGGTTTTCCCGCCGCTGTTGACACCGATTATAATCGCTATTTTCCCTTGTGAATTCTCATAATTATTGCTTTGAATGGATTTTATCCTGTCCGGCCGGCCCTGCTTGTGATACTGGAGGGCAAGATATATTGGAAACAGCTCTTTTGCCTCTAATTTATCTTCCTCTGCCGAAAGTATATTTGGTCTGCATACAGCTATATTGTATTTACGACAGAATTTATACAAATTAACAGCAATATTGTAATAGCTGCTGTCGCTAAGTATTTGCTTAAAGGTAAATACAAGCCTGTTATTTATTCTCTGAACAAAATCACATAATTTATAAAGAGTCTTTTGATAAATCTCATTTAGATTATTTGCCAGTATCCAGTTTACCGTGGCATCAATATAATGCTCCTTATCAATGCTTTTATTTCTTCTCCAACCTCGATCTTCCAGCAGTGGTATTACATTCTCATTTCCTAACTCTACAATTTGCGCCAGATTCATTAGCTTGCCATAGGTAAATTTTAAAGAGTATCCAACAGCCCTTGCATCAAGAAAGGCCGTAAGCAGCTCTATAATTTCCCTTGCATTTTTTCTGTGTTCAGGATTGCTCATAAAGGCTGCTATTTTTGTCATTGCTTCCGATTTTAGTTCAGTATCGGCTGTAGGAGCTGTTTCAAATAACAGTTTAAAATTTCCTTGGGCGAGCTCTATGTATTCCTTTAATTTTTCATGCATAATAACCTGATCAGGTGTTCTGCGATAATCCTTATCCGCTGGCCTGTATTGTAGCCTTTCACAAATATCCGTTAAACGCCTGACAAATCCCGGATTATTTATAAAATCCTGCAGTACCTCCTGGCGGTATCTGATAATTTGCTCATCTACAGGGAGAAAATTAATTTCATTGCATAGCTGCTCATATTCCTTTTTGTTCATAATATCACTGCAGACAAACTCCTGCAGGCAAAGATCCTCCATTAGCCTGTCGCCAACGGTCTTTTGGCTTCTGCATTTTTCCCTCAATTCCTTGCTTGGATAAAGCAAATCCAGATAAATCATATCAAACCATGCCTTTCTGTCCGGGCTAGTATTACTCCAAATATATTCGGCTATAGCCTGGCCTTGATATTTTCCAGCAGCTGCATATAGTCCACACCACATTTTCTTGCTATATCACCGGCATGCGACTTATTGTAGGCCGGTCTTTTTTCAATCCTGTAGGTCCTTTCACAATAGCTCTCATCTTCATTAACTAAAGTAACCAAACTATAGAAAGGCGCATCCGGCAGTCTTTTAAGTATTTCGTAAAAATGTGTTACCATACCGCCATAGCAGCCCTTTTCACCTAGTTCATGAAGCGCACGCGCCAGCAGCACAACTGCTATACTTCGCTGTGTACTGGTAAAGGGTTCATTCATCAAAAAAATGTCGTTAGCTTTTATTTCAGCCAATATTCTCTGCATCAATGACAGCTCCTTTTCAAATCTGCCTGCGCCTATGGCAGTATCGTCAGCCTGGCTGAAGTGGGTATAAACCTGATTTGCTACAGACAGGCAGGCGCTTGTTGCAGGAACAAAAACTCCGATTTGATACAGGCACTGAATAATTCCGATGCTTCTTAGGAAGGTGGTCTTACCTCCCTGATTGGCGCCTGTAAGTATAAATATTCTCTTATTCTCATCAAAGCTGCAACAATTGGCAATAAGATTATTTCGTTTAATGCTTTTATATCGATTAATGCCAAGAGACAGGTCATATGCGCCTTCTATCGAAATATGCCTGCCATCGGCACTATGCACCGGCAGGGTGAAATAAAAGCCCGCTTCCTCATACAAGCGCATAAACTCGATATAGCTTATGTAGAATATTAAATCATCTGCCATATTAAAGAAATCATAAAAGAAAAAGTCTTTATAGCTCAGATAACAGCGGTCTATTTCATCAATGATATCCGGTGCTTTATTAACAGCACGGATTTGAAGCTCCTTATCCAGTGCCGTTATATCCATATCCTGATATATCCGAATATCAAAGTCATAATCCTCCAATATGAATTCTGATGCGGCCTTAAGCCGGTCACTGAAGCTAATCCTTCTCTCTCCTTCAGCTGTCTTGTATAATCCGCCGTCAGTACTTATATTTAAGCCTTTCCCGCTATTAACCTTACAAAAGTCGGCCCCGTCTACAGGATCAAATACAGCAGCTGAAAAGATCTGATGTTCTTCTTTTTTATTAAGTATGATTTCAAATGAATACAGACCATCAAGCCTGGAAAGCAAGCAGCCAAGCCGCCTTACTTCTTCCGCCATATATTCCGACCGGGCATAGGCGGCAATATAATCTGCCAGCTTGCAAAATATGCTGTCTTCCAAAGCCAATTTTATAAATCTGTCATGAAATTCCCAAAGCTTATTTATGAATTCATGATACAGCTGAAGAAAATAGATCTTCTTTTTCAGCTCGTCTGTGCTGCTGTTGGCTGTTTTCAGCTTTTTGTGAATATCACACAGCATAAAGGTAAATTCTTTACAGGTCACAAAAAGATTTTCGTTCTCATACAATTCCTTAATTATGCTTTGCCGGTACCGTATGGTGGATAGAGCAATGCATGGATACAGGAAGATATTTTTATAATTTAAAAAATCGCTAAAGCTGCTGACAGCACTAATTTCTTCAAAAATTAGCTCAAGATTGAGATCCTTTATATATTCTTTTGATCGTTTATCAAGAGACTGCTTCCATTTTTCATATGCATCATTGCTCTCCCATAAGAAATTTAGTCTTTTCATCATATTTCCCGCCCAGCCTTCTTCTCTTCCATCTTTTTTTTGTATTCCCACAGCATCCTTAACGCTTCTTTTGGCAAATATCCCTCTGTTACTGCGGCTTCAATCAGACTGGACATATACTCTATGTAAGGATACATAACCAAAACAAAACGCCAGTCAAGCTCGCCATCCAAGACCTTTTCAAAAATCGCAAGCCTGGAGTCCTCGTCCAAAAATGGTATCAGCCTTTCCAGAAGCTCATAGCTTAGGGTAGTTATATCGGCGTTTTGAATCAGATCATATATTCTTTCATCGCTTAAGTACTGCACCAGACTGACCAGATTGGTCAGGTCTATTCCATAGCTGCTCAGGTTCCTGGATAAACGGTCAAGAACACTGGGCTTCAGCAAAGGCGCGACATTAATTAAATCCTTAATGTCGTACTTTTCAGGAACATCGCTTCCGCTTGCTGCGCTCATAAGGATTTGTGCTTCATTTGCTGTCGGATTGCCGGAATTTATTAAATCATTCAAGGATATGTTAAAAATCCTTGCAATTTCCACAAGGGTTGATATATCCGGAAAGCTGTCCCCCAGCTCGTACTTGGAAATGGCTTGTCTGGTAAGGTTAAGCTTTATGGCTAATTCAGACTGGGTCATATCGGCATTTTTTCTTAAGCGGGCAAGAAAAGCACCGAATTTTCGTGTATCAAACATAAGGATAAGCCCACCTTTCTTTACGGCCTGCCCATGTCACAGAGAAAGCTTGATTCATATGCATATTTTTCGGCACCCATTTTTCCTCATGTTTGATTTCAATACATACAAAGGTAATATTATCAGACGAACCCGCCGGAATATCCTTGTTCATGCTTCATCCCCTCTATAATTTGTCATTCATAACAGTCCTTATAATTTATTTTATGATTTCCTCATCTAAAGCTCAAGCAAAGAATAGTTGCATCAGCATTTTCTGGCAGACTTTATATGTACAAAAAAACGACTGAGATATACTCAGTCGGTATTACTTTTTCATAAGCTTTCCCATAGCCTTCAAATCAAACCTTATCTGTATCGGCTCATTTTCATACCATGCTCCTATAAGTATATGTAGCATCCTTGAATAGCCATTATTGCCGACCTTTGCAACAATATCTCCTGCTTTTACCATATCGCCAATCTTTACATTGACTTCCTGCACATGTGCATAACATATTCTTATACCATCACTTCTCTTAAATATTATACGGCCGGCTTTCCCTCCTTGATATGTCCCGGGCAAATTAATAGTAGTATTTTCAAATACATCCTCAACAACCGAATCGCATGGAGCCAGTACATCTGCTCTCCATCCATACCATTCTTCATTTTCCTTGCCTTCATTAGCATACATTCGAAGCCATCCGTCAATAAATCTCACAATAATACAGTCCCTTCCCAGCATATCACCCAGGTATTGATACTCTCCATCATAATGTTCCAAGGTAATAAACCTCTGATTAAATACGGGATGAATTATGACTTCTTTATAATTATCATGCACCATGGACGGATAACCTCCTGAAAATTTTAAATTACTTATTGTAGTTGACACAATACGCTTAGATTCACCATTATCTTAACCTTTTTAAATTTTTTCATTATCCATCATACCAATGTATATCTTTTTGTATAGGGGCACACCTCTATGCATTTACCGCATAACGTAATCTCCTTATTTAAAGCATTGGCTGCTATCTCCCTGGCTTTTTTCCTGCAGGCTATAGCATCAAAGAAATCATCCCTGTCAAGCTCAGGACTCCATGTCCGTCCGGATATTGCCTTGCCGGGACAGACTTCCACGCATAACATACAGCTGCCGCATTTTGAATAAATAATTGACTTATTGTAGTCCAAAGGAGCATCAGTTAATACAGAGGTTAAGCGGACAGCCGAACCATACTCTTGTGTTATAAACAAGGCGCTCTTTCCAATCCAGCCAAGCCCTGCCATCACAGCCACTGTTTTATGCGGCATTACGGTCCTGAAAACACCGAATTCCTTTGTAGCTGATACAGTCTGAGGGTAAGCATTATAGCCTTGCTTTTTTATGTACTCCGCACAGATTATGGCTAATTCATCCAGCTTGGCGTTAAGCTCATGATAGGCATTGTAATAATCCATCGTGGGTTGATCCTTGATATTTTTTATAATATCCCTGTTATAGGACAATACTATGGAAACTCCATACGGATATTGTGGAATATCAAAGGGTTCGATCATAGAATCCTCGCTTCCGGCCCCTTCATGCTCTATTTTGCTGTACAATCCCTCCAGCCTTGCAAAGCCTGCCATGGAGGCCCCCTTATCCAAAAGCAATTGCTTCAGTTCCTGATTCATTTATTGCTCCTTTCCTAACTCTTAACCTAATAGCCCGGTTCGTATAAAAGAGTATGGCCGTAATCGAATATAATCATCTTGGGCTTATTCATAGGTTACCTCCATGCTTCTTAGTAAATCCTTTGCTATAGTATCCCAATCCATACTGTCTGTATTAATAATTCTTGTTGCCAGGCTTGACTTGCCTGCTATTTCAATAAAACGCTCCTGCTGCATAAGATACTTTGATATACTATCTTCTGTTACCTCATCTCCTGTATAGCTTGACCTATGCTTTAGTCTTGCTTCTGCATAAGCAGGACTAACAGTCAGTAAAACAGGCAGCGCATTTAAGCTTCTGAGCTTGTTTTCGATTTGCAGATACTCCTCCGATTGCATATCATTATGGCTGAAGGCATAATTCAGATGAAATCTTTCGAATACAAAAAACAAGCCTCTGGATCTTCTGGAATGCATGCCCATTGAATTTGCATAAGCATTAAGCTGCTCGAGCATAGCAATTCTGTCAGCCAATACCTTAAGGTTTTCTTCTCTGCTTAAGTTCCTGTTCTCTCCATTAACCCAGTTTAATGTTTGGGAATAATGCTCTGACAGAAAAATTACATTTCGTTCCGAATCGATTTGCTCATAATGACAACGCTTAAGAGCATTAAATACCGAGGTTTTGCCACAGCATGACTGACCCTCTAGTATAATTCCCCTTATTTGCTTAGACATTTTACCAAGCTTACTCCTTTCGTATTTTTGGATAAGCTTATTTTCTATTAAAGCAGTATTAACTTCATTGGCTGGTAACGGCTTCCTGCTTCCTGAAAGCCAAGCTTTTTATAAACACTCTTTCCCATCTCTGATGCTGAAAGCTCTATATATGATAAATTCTGCCTTTTAGCCTCTTCGATAAGCATTTTCATTGCCGCTGTCGCATAGCCTTTTCTGCGGTACTGCTCATACGTAAGAACATTAAGAACCTTCCCGTATCTGCCTGTCGGACAGAGTGTATTTGCAGGCATATCCGATATAACAAGAAATGCTGTTGTGGCAAGCTTTCCATCATCATCCTCCACCAAAGCGGCAAAAAAATCATTATTCAAATGCTTCTCATAGTACTCTTCAAGCTGTGAATTAATCCTTTTTCTCATTTCATCCGTAAGTTCATAATTATCAGTAGCAAAATAATCAAATCTTACCTTTATCAGCATATCAATATCCTGGTGATTTGCAAATCTTACTATCATACGGTCCTCCTAAGTAACAGTTAGATTGTACCAATTATACACCATATTTATCCATACTTCTATAGTTATTTATATAGCAAGCTATTAAGATAGATTAAAGCCTGCAGTTGTATTTTTCAGGCTGTTCCTTATCTATTGACAACACAAATAAGCCAGCGGCTTTCAACAATCCGGCTATTTTTCTTATGGCCTTTTGCTTATCAGCGATATGCCACACGTACTATCATAATCCTTCTTAGCAACAAAAAAAAGGAGTCTGTCTGCTATAATCAGGCCTTGAATCCACAAGTCATCTGGTCTGATATCTCTGCATCTATTTACAAGCTGTCTGGCTATAGACTATTTCCTTAAGATTTTCTCCATGGGCTTACCCTTGGCCAGCTCATCAACCAGCTTATCCAGATAACGAATCTTGCGCATCAGCTCATCTTCAATCTCCTCAACCCGGCATCCGCAAATAACTCCCTTGATTAAGGATGCATTAGGGTTAAAAGCATGTGCTTCATTGAAAAATGTCTCCAAATCCACATCATTAGCTATCTGTTTCTGCAGAGACTCTTCATCATATCCGGTAAGCCAGTATATGATTTCATCTACCTCTGCTTTACTTCTGCCCTTTTTCTCGGCTTTTTGGATATAGAGGGGGTAGATAGCCGAAAATTTCATTTTACAAACCCGTTTATTGTCCATATATTGATATTACTCCTCGGTATAATATTATTTTCATTTTAATGCTTACCATCTATTCTGCATGCTGCGGCTTCATTATCCAGCTCCTCAGATATTATATCTGCATATTCTTCCCTATGCTTCTTAAGCCAGCTATTTGCATAGGAACATGAAGCAGTGGCCTTAAGCGAATGGTTCCTGAAATATTTGGCCACAACCCCCATCATCTCGCTTGCTACTCCTTTTCCTCTTAGCTCAGGAGCCACGTAGGTATGGTTTATATCAACCAGACCATTTTCCTTCATTACATAAGTTGTCTCAGCTAACAGCTCATTATCCTCACTTATGCTGTATATACGACCGTTTTCATATTGCCAGTTCATATATTTACTCCTTTCTTAGCCTGATTTATTTCGATAAAATGCAATTACCCACAATTACCCATATGAATCTGATAGCTTAATAAATATATTTTTAGCCTGTGCTGTTATCAATATTTGCCCTATTATGCATCTCTGTTAATTTTTTAGTATTATATAAACTACAATATACTAAATTACATTATATTGCCAGCATAATTTTTATTAAATACTTAGTACAGGCAAAATCAGAATATAGCTAAATACATTACAATTCCTAACCATTTTGTATTCAAAGTTATCCTTGTGATAGCTTTTATACGAGAAATTAGACGAATTTTAATATGAACTTATCTCCTGGTAAATATCGGATTCCTTTAAATAAAAAACCTCCCCGCATGAGAATTATCCTTTAAAATAGATCTTATGCGGGGAAATCCTGTTCATTAAACCAATATCTTCTCCTTTATATCCATCCTTTGAATGATACTGTCGATTTTTCTCTTGGCCTTTTCAATAGCAGCAAGTCTTTCCTCCTCAGTAGTACCAGTGCCGTCCACCAGCAATCTTTCAAAATTACTGATGCCCATAAATTTCATTATATCTTCAACATACTCTATTCCCTTATTAAGGATCGGCCTGACCATCCATGGAATGTTTGCACCTGATGACTGGATATAAACGACAGTCCTGGGCCTGTCATTTAAGAGGCCTATTGGCTTATCACCTTTTTCAGGAAAATGAATTGTCTTGTTCACCTGTACAATGCAATCTATATATTCCTTTAAAGGTGAAGGGAATGACAGGCTCCACATGGGAGCAGCGATTACATACACATCTGCCGATATAAATTGATTGCATAGCTCTGTTATCTTTTGGACCTCTCTTTGCTCCTTTTCCGGTAATTTTCTGCATGCTTCTTCATTAATAATGCAGTTCCTGCTTTCAAAATATTGATATTCCAGTCGGGGTATATGCTCCTTGTACAGATCAAGCTCTTCAACGGTAAATTCAGGATATTTTTCAATAAAGCTGTTTACAAAGGCTCTTCCGACAGTTTTGCTGGATGACAGATTTTCCGGTTTTGAATTGACTGTAATATATAGCAGCTTTTTCATATGGCCACTCCTCCTATACTAATTTTTCTTATAATACTTATCTTAGTATTTGGAGTAAACCATACATTTATTATTGCCGGTCCAGTCAGTCCATTATCTCCCATTTCACCTGGCTGCCCTTGCTGGTTTTTGTAACTACAAGCTTTGTCCCAATCTGTGCCTTAAGTTCTGTTACATGGGAGATAATACCCACCAATCGTTTTCCCTCCGTTAAGCCCTGCAGGATTTTGATTGCCTGCATTCTTGCTTCATCACTAAGGGAACCAAAGCCTTCGTCAATAAACATCGTATCAATATGTACCCTGCCGGCTGTATTCTGGATAACATCCGCCATACCCAGGGCCATAGCCAGCGCCGCCATAAAGGATTCACCGCCTGAAAGGGTTTTTACATCTCTTGACTGATCATTTACCAGACTGTATATATCCAGATCCAGACCTACCTCTCCCTGATTGGCCAGATCCTCTATATCCCTGCACTTTAGGATAAACTGGCCGTTGGACATGGTATATAATCTCTTATTGGCTTCATTTAATATAGAATTAAAATATCTCCTCTGTATATAGGTCTGGAAATTGATACGCTTCGGTCCGGCTTTGCCGGTCGCCGTTGCCTCAAGACGGCTGATTACCGAGTATTCCTTCTTTAATTTTTGCCGAATCTCATAAAGCTCCTGAAGCTTGTTCAGTATGGCATCATTACGGCTGCGGATACCATATACCGACTTAGCCATATCATCAAGCTTTTTGGCTTCAGCTTCAAGCTCTATTTTCTTTTCCTCCAGCAGATCGGTCTTAATTCTTTCCTTCCCTTTTGTCAGCTCCATGTAATGGCTGATACTGCTTTCAATACTGATTAGCTCCTCCCGGAATTGCTGGTAAACTGCTTCCAACTCGCTAATCTGTGCAGCAGACATTATAGATGAGTGGTATGCAGCCAGATCTGCAAAGCCCTGCCTGGCCAATTCATTTTCAAAATCTTCCTTAAGATATGCGAGCTCCTGTGCCAGCCTTCCTGCTGTTGTTTCCTCTGCCTTAAGATTGCCCTGCATTTCATTTGTCTTTTCAAGAAGCATCTGGTAGCTCCTGGCGGAAGAAGTCATAGCTTGCTCAAGCTGTTGCATCCGCTGACGTGTGGCAGCCAGTTCCCTTGTGGCAGCCTCTCTTGTTTCATATATTAGAGAATCTTGCAAATTCTTTATCTGGGCTGTAACCTCCGTAAGCCTTATTTCAGCATCTTTCAATGCCTGGGCAGCCTTTTCCTTGTTTTGCCTGTTTTTTTCAAGCCTTTCCTTAAGCTGCATAAGCCTTAGCTCGTTGTCATCATAAGCCTTTTTTGCCGCCTCAGCCTGCTTTTTCTTTTCTGTTTCCTCAAGCAGCCGCAACTGGCAGACATTTAATGCCGCCCTAATTTCTTCAATTGATATTGTATCAGCATCAAAGTCGGTCCCGATACTTCTTTTACCTTCAAGCTCAGCAATGGCCTTCTGCTTCTCATATTGCTGCCCGGCCAGATGCATGGCCTCCTTCTTCTTCTCAAGCTCCTTCCCTGCATCTTCACAGGCCCTTTTTGCCAGCTCCAGCTCCTGCTGGGATATGCCTGTATCAGTTAAGGAAGCAGGCTTTGGATGAGATGTGGAACCGCATACCGGACATGGACAACCTTCCTTAAGCTCGTGAGCCAGTATACCGGCTTGTCCCTCAATGAACTTTTTATAAACGCTCTCATAATATTCTGCCTTCCTGGCTGCATTTGCTTGTGCCTCTTTATATTGAGCAACTGAAAATTCATAAGCCAACTTTAGCTTTTGCATAGTCTGCATGGCAGCCAGCAGATTATCAAGTGAACTTTTCCTTTCAGCAAGCCTTTCTACCGATTGGGACAGAGAAAGCAAATCCTCCGCTGCAGTATTAAGCTTAACCTGTTCCTGGCTAAGCTCAGCCTGCAGTTTTTCATCCTTAATAATGCTTTCATTTATAATATCGTAGTTTTTTTGAACCGAGTCTTTAATTTTCCTGCAATGCTCAAGCTGCACTCCAAGCTCTTCCAATTGCTCAAACTTTGGCAAAAGCTCATTAATCCTGCTTACAGCAGATGCAAGGAGTGGATTTTTTTCCTTATATTCGGCCTCTCTAAGCTCGCTTTCTTTTTTTCTTTCCTGCAATGTGTGACTGTTACTCTCCAGCCATTCTTTAATGTTTATAATTCGCCGGTTGCATTCAGCAAGCTCCTTTTTCTTGCTTTGGAAAGCCTGCTCCTTTGGCTCAACAATGGCCGCCCTTTTTGATGTATCAATTTTAAGCCTTATGCCTTCCATCTCATCTTTTTTAGCAGCCAGCAGCTCTTTCCTGCTAAGCAGCTGCGACAGATTATCAAAAAGCCTGTTGGTATCCTCCGCCTGCTTAAGCTCTGTCAAAATCAGATTCAAGCTGTTTTGCTTGTCTGTCAGCTGTGCATTTATCTCATTTTCCTTTTGTCGGGCTTCTTCATTAATTTGTCTGATAACAGCCAGAAGCTCATCAGGATTACTTTCAGAAAATCTTGGCATCCGGGTCCATGCTTCTTCATATATACTGCCCGGAATGCAATAAACACTCTCTGTTTCACGGACTATATCCCTACGGTTATCCTCCAGCCGGGCATTTATCCCTTTTGCCATTTCTTTCAGCTCATCTTCGATCCTGGCATATATTCTGGTATTAAATATTCTTGCAAATATCTCCTTGCGTTCCTTTGATGGCGCCAGAAGAAGCTTAAGAAATTCTCCCTGAGCTATCATGGCTATCTGGGTGAACTGGTTGGCATCCAGCCCTATAATCTCAACAATCTTCTGGTTTATCTCCTTTATTTTGCCACGATAGGGCATACCGTCAGGCATAATTAGCTCAACACCGGCCTGATCAATTGTTTTTGAAAATTCGCCGTCCTTGTTTCTTCTCTTGCTGATACGTTCCTGTCTTGGATATCTGATTACTGTGTATATATCACCTTTGTAGCTGAATTTGAATTCTACATATGTTCTGACATTATCGGAAGCATACTGGCTGCGCATCATCTCACCATCGCGCCTGCCTCCGCTTGTCTGATCATAAAGGGCATAGCATATAGCATCAAAAATAGTGGTTTTGCCTGCACCTGTATCTCCTGTTATCAGGAATATACCATGATCCAGACTGCCAAAATCAACCGTAACCTCTCCGGCATATGAACCGAAGGCAGACATTTTCACATATATTGGCTTCATAATACTTCCGCCTCCTTTGCCCTGTCAATAACCTCAAGAATAATTTTTTCCTCTTCACTCGACATAGGTTCGTTATTTATCTCCTGGTAAAATTGGCGGAAGGCTTCAAAGGGATCCAAAAGATTAATCTGAGCTTCTCCTTCCTCCAGCCGGGCTCGCGTCCTGCTGTTTTCGACCCTTACCTCCAAAATATAATCATAATACTCCTCCAGCTGCTCCTTCGGCTTATAAATCTCCTCTTCGTCAGTCAGAGTAATGCTGACAAAATCATGCCGGCTCTGCTCTGATGCCATGCTAATTATTTCACTAAGGCTACCGCTAAGCCTTCTGACATCCTGCTTTGGATGCAGGGGAAGCATTTCTACCTTAATATCCTCACCCTTTGCTCCTATGGTCACCATAGTAACAGCCTTGGTGTGCTTTTCCTCACTGACGGAATATTTTAATGGGCTGCCACTGTATCTGATATGCTTCTCTCCTATATACTGAGCTCCGTGCAGATGTCCCAGGGCTACATAATCAAACAGCCTGACAGAAGCAATATCCACACTGTCAATACCGCCCACGGAAATATACAGCTGCTCGGAATCACAGGTTTCGGGCAGCCTATCATCTGAAACATAGAATTGATGGGATATCAGGACGTTTCTTCTGCTATAGTCTATATTTTCCCGCTCAATAAGGGCAGCTATGGCTTTATCGTAGCTTGTAACCGTACCTTCCTCAAACAGATGTCTGACATATCCCGGCTTTGTAAAGGGAAGCAGGTAAAAATTTACCTCGCCATATTCATCCTGCAATATGACTTTTTTCAGACGCTCCTCCTTTGTTTGTGGCGGAAGTGCCGATATGTATATTTGATGCTTTTCCAAAAATGAGCTGGCATATTTAAGCCTCTCTGCCGAATCGTGATTGCCTGCTATAATTAAAAGCGGTATACTGGGGGTAATTTCGTATAAGCTGTTTAAAAAGCCGTCAAAGATTGTGGTTGCTTCGGCTGAGGGCACGGATTTATCATAGATATCTCCAGCTATGATTATGGCATCCGGCCTGTGCTCTTTAGCCAAATCTGCAATCTGCTGAAGAATTTCAACCTGATTTTCCTTAAGGCTGTAGTAGTGAAGTTGCTTGCCGATGTGCAAATCGGATATGTGAAAGAGCTTCATAATTATTCTCCTGTTTATGTAAGTTTTTCCCGGAAAAATAATTGACCCGAGTGTATTATCAAACAGATAACGAAAAAGTATGTCATAGTATATAAAGTATATCTTAGTATATATTTTCATATATCTTTATCTCATATTTTACTATAGACGTATAAAAATCACCAGTGCTATTGCATAATGCCATATGATTCATAAGCTATGTAATAATAACCATTTTAGACTCTTTTCTTTTTCATCAGCCATTTTATCAGTTTGTATATAAAAAACTCCGATTACATGTCCTAAAAGAAAAAGTAATGCGTTCTCCTATCAGCTAAAACAGCTCGTCCAATAAAATATAATACCTGATTTTCTCATAATCCGGCTTCATTTCCAGCTCCTTAAAAAGCAAATCAACACATTTTGGGTCAATCTCACCTAATTCCCTTACACACAAGGCAATATCCTGGTATATATCGCCGACTCCTCCCCGGCCCATATCTATATAACAGGTTATATCCTCACCGTCAGTAAAGAAATTATTAAAGCAATAATCGCCATGTGTAAAGACCGGCTCTTCCTTTGGCTTGTGCTCCAGCAAATATTTATACAGATCCTCAACTGTCCTTATCCCCTCTGTATAAATGCTCTCGTCAATATGATCCACCTCTCCGGTATCTATAAAATATCTGGCTTGCTTTAATTTATAGTCAATCCGGCTGTCGAAATGGCAATTGCTTATATCCACACTCCAAAGCTTTTTAAGACCTTTAGCCGCCAAATGGACCAAAAGAGCAGGATCTTTTTTGTATTTCTCCTCCTGAAGCATCTCACCCCTTGCCTTTTCCATCAGCAAATACGAAACGCCATCAAAGATGTCCTGATAGAGTATTTCAGGCACAGGAAGCCTGCCCTTCAGCCATCGGTACATTCCGATTTCACGTTCAACCTCGCTGTTAAGCTTCTCTATTTTAAGGTAATATGTCTTATTATTATCGTAGTATTTTATTACCTTAGCCTTTGACATACCTTCATTATCTTCAGCCCATACCATACCTGCCAGCAGATTTTCAATCTCTTTGGGAAGTTTCATATCAGCCATTAGGTATCCTCTCATTCGTTCCAGGTTATTTTATGAATATAGTCTGGCTATGATTTCCTTCCCATATACAGCTGAAATACATAATCCACCCTATGGTAGCCGCCATGCCTTTGTATAATGTCCTTTACTCCGGCATAAAGGGCTTTTCTGTTTTCTTCCGGCAGGCTTATATGGTCAGAGAAAGTATCCAAAAGAGAAATATAATCATCAGCCGTATATGTTTTTGTGTAATCATAAAGCTTCATGGTTATATCTTTAAAACCGTATTCCTCCAAACCGTAGAATCTGAAGCTTCTATATATTTCAGAGGGCTTCAGATAATCATCCCCGGTCCGCATTACCGGCCTTTGCTTAGTTGTGTAATATGTATAATAATATTGTTCATATACGGTCTGAATCTCTTCAAAAACCTCATCCCCGTATGCAGGGACTGTATTATTCCTGAACAGGGCAAATGTCCCTCCGTTTTTCAGCAGGCGATAAACCTTCGGGCAACCTATCTCAGCATTAATCCAATGAAATGACGAAGCGGCATAAACCAAATCATAGCTGTTCTCTTCAAGTAAGGCATCCTCAAATGAAGATGTTATCACCCTAAAATTAGAATAATCCTTAAACCTGTCCTGTAAAAATGCTGTCATTTTTTCACCCAGCTCAACTGCTGTTATATCATAACCTGCTTTAAGGAAGGGGACAGTAGCCTTTCCAGTCCCCGCTCCTATTTCAAGAGCCCTTTTGCCCATTTCAGGCCTTGTATAGCTAATAATATCCTCAAATAACTTATCCGGATAATCCCATCTTAACCTGTCATATGTATCAACAATTCCATCAAAAACAGATCTTTTACTTCGTTCCCAACCAGCGATGTTCTCATTAGCCATAATTACTCCCCTTTATTATTTGGATTCATAATAAATGAGCTCCCTTTAATAAAGTCTATAGTACTTACTATACATTTAACCAAAAACTGTGCGGGTAAATTCTTTTTGTAATAAATACAACAATCTTACAGCAAAGCAAAATCAGGGCTCTCCATAAGAGACTTCATCTCACACAGGCAGAAGGGATGCCCTGCAGGATCAAACATCACAGTCCAACTGTCTGAAAATTGCTGTTGTGAAACCCTTGCCCCACAAGCGACAGCATGTTCAACAGCCTTCTTGATGTCGCTAACAGCAAAATCCAGATGCGCCATCTGCTGCTGGGCATTCGGCTCCTCAGGCCATACAGGTGGTACATAATCGGGATTTCTTTGGAATAACAACATAGGATAACCGCCATGTTTGCTTCCCGGAGCATATACACAGGTGAAATTATCATTAAGAACCATAACCTCCCAATTCATCAGGGCGGCATAAAATTTAGCCAATTCCTGCGGTTCTTTGCAATCCAGCGTAAAAGCATACATCTTAATTTTCAATTCATCATTCATGTATTTATCCTCCTGAATTTATTGAAGTGCGGAAGATATGGGGAAATTATCAAAATACTATAACTTATAGAATAATTTACCACAAACCTTCCAGGTATTAGTATACACTATATAGAATTAAAAATCTACATTCAACAAAACATTCGTTCTTGTATAAGGTAATTTATACCATTCATATATGATACTTACAAGTTTAATCTGCCTGCTGTTTCAGACAGTCTAAATACACCAGGCAGATAAGCAAATCCGTTTCGCAAACTAATTATCAGAGTTTACCAACCGTATATATACGCAAAAAATGCTTCCCAACTCACTGTCGGGAAGCACTTGTTAATTGCGGGGGTTATTTATTTCAGAGGATTATTCCATTATAAAGTAATTAGCATAACAATAATATAAAATCACTCATTTGATGAATATTATCTATAGCTTAATTTCGCATAAGATAGTCAAAGGCACTTAAAGCAGCATTGGCACCCGAGCCCATGGATATGATGATTTGCTTGTAGGGACTGTTGGTACAATCACCTGCGGCAAATACTCCTGCAACATTGGTGGCGTTATGATTGTCTACAAGAATTTCACCGAATCGGTTTTTCTCTACAAAATCCCCAAGCCAATCAGTATTGGGAACAAGCCCGATTTGAACAAATACACCCTGCAGGCTGATGTGAGCTTCTTCGCCACTTTCCCTGTTGATATAAGTAATTCCGTCCACCTTGTCCTTGCCGGTAATTTCCTTAGTCTGTACATTTTTCAATACAGTGACATTAGGCAGACTGTACAGGCGTTTCTGCAGCACTGCATCAGCCTTAAGCTCAGGCATAAACTCCAAAACTGTGACATGCCTTGCTATACCTGCAAGATCAATCGCCGCTTCAATTCCGGAATTGCCTCCTCCAATGACTGCAACATCCTTTCCTTTGTATAGCGGGCCATCACAATGTGGGCAATATGCAACACCCTTATTTTTAAACTCGGATTCTCCGGGAACACCTACATTTCTCCAGCGGGCACCGGTAGCTATAATTACAGTCCTGCTCTTTAAAACTGCACCATTTTCCAGCTCAAGTTCTATCAATTCCTTCTTATCAATTTTCTTAACCCGCTGTGACTTCATAATATCCACTTCATAGCGCCGTATATGCTCCTCAAGGCTGGATGCAAGAGCCGGGCCCTCTATATACGGAATACTTATCATATTTTCTATTCCCAAGGTATCCTGAACCTGGCCACCAATCCGTTCTGCGACAATTCCAGTACGAACCCCTTTCCTGGCCGCATAAATTGCAGCAGCAGCTCCTGCCGGTCCGCCACCTATAACAAGAACATCAAAGGGTTCCTTTGTTTCAAATTCGGAGATATCGCTGCCTTTGCCAAGCTTATTAAGTATCTCTTCCACATCCATGCGTCCTCCGGCAAAAAATTCGCCATTCAGATAAACGCTGGGCACCGCCATGATATCCTTGCTCTCAACCTCATCCTTAAAAACCGCACCGTCTATCATCGTATGGCTGATGTTCTCATTAAGAATACTCATCAGGTTCAGGGCCTGGACAACCTCAGGGCAATTATTGCAGCTAAGGCTGATATATGTTTCAAAACGATATTCTCCCCTAAGTCCTTTTATTCTTTCAATTACTCGGGAATCCACCCGGGGGGCTCTTCCGCTAACCTGCAGAAGAGCCAATACCAATGAGCTAAATTCATGTCCAAGGGGAATTCCGGCAAATACTACTCCTGTATCTTCATTGGGACGGTTAATACTAAAGCTCGGCGTCCTGGGCAATGATACCTTTTCAACTTTAATTTTTGATGACATGGATGCCAATTCCTCGATCAGAGCTTCCATATCTCTGGATACGCTGTCGTCAGCTGCGCTGACTTTGATCAGCACATCATTTTCCATTAGCTCAAGATACCCGGCTAATTGCTTCTTAATATCCGCATCTAGTAACATAGGCCCTCAGCTCCTTATAATTAACACTAAATCAGATCTTTCCGACAAGATCAAGACTAGGCTTTAATGTAGCTGCTCCCTCTTTCCATTTTGCAGGACATACTTCATTCGGATTATTTCTTACATACTGGGCAGCCTTAAGCTTGTTAATAATAACGCTGGCATCACGACCAATATTGCCGGCATTTATTTCAACACACTGGATAACTCCATCCGGATCAATGATGAAGGTACCTCTGTCTGCAAGGCCCTCTTCCTCAATCAATACATCGAAATTACGGCAAAGGGTATGGGATGGATCTCCTATCATAATATAAGTAATCTTCTTTATTGTTTCAGAGCTGTCATGCCATGCCTTATGGGTGAAATGGGTATCTGTTGAAACGGAATAAACCTCAGCGCCCAGCTTCTTGAATTCCTCATAATGGTTCTGAAGATCCTCAAGCTCTGTAGGACAAACAAATGTAAAATCCGCCGGGTAGAAGCATACTATACTCCACTTACCCTTGAAATCCTCTTCTGTAACATCAATAAACTTACCGTTGTGGTATGCTTTAGCCTTGAAAGGTTTTACTTGGGTTCCTATTAATGACATAATACTTTACCTCCTATTTATATTAATTTTTATATTTAATTATATCTAAGTAATAATAGTAATTATTACTGTTATTATATTATTCCATCTTTATGTAATTGTCAAGTATTAAATTAAATTTTTAAATAACAAAAAATGTTTTTATTCCTGTTATTACGACAAAAAGCCGGCCGCTGGCCAAAATAAAAAGTGCTTCAAAAATCAGCACCGTATAATTATGTGATATCAGGCACGGTGCTACTTTATTTGAAGCACTTAATAATGATAATGTTTACTATTTTATAATTACTGCTCCTGTGTCAGGCTTATCCTTTGTAAGCCGGTCATCTTCTCCAAAAAGGCTATAAAGCTTTCATCAGATAAATATTTAATCAAGGCCAATGTATCCTTACCATTTTCATCAAGCAGAGTTTTCATGCCACCCACAGCCTGCCATAACACTGTTTAATTCACCTTTGCTCAGACCCTTTTGCTTCATATAGGCAAATTGGTATTTAATCCTTCTTCAGAGAAATACCTCACTGCCTTCTTGGTATCGAAACATTTATTTGTTCCAAAAATCTGTATATTCATAATAAAAATCATCCCTTCCGGCTAGCTTATATTTTGATTCCTAATCAGGTACTTTATGATAGCAGCTTCCTGGTATAAAAATTATAACTTCATAAATATCTCAAATTTCCTTTTCCCAACCAGTTGCTTCTCAAGTCTTTTATACCGTTCTGGCCGGATCTTTTGCTTCTTATCGCTGCATATACATACAATCGTATCCTGGCCGCATATTTCATACAAGGCATCCATTAATAAATTGATACCATCTATATTTATCATTTGATTAGCATCGCTGCTGCCGGCACTACTGCATCTGCCGACATTGTAACCGTCACTGCTTCTGCCGCTCCAATCCGTAAGATTTCCATAAGGTACATCAGTTAAGATAATATCAGGAGTAAATGAAAGCCTGTCCTTATCCAGCGCATTCCTTTTGAAAACATCCGTCCTAATATCACCCGAAACCATCCTTTCGATCCTGTCAATGCTTTCAAGAGCTTCCCGGTGCGATTCCTTCCCATAGCTTTTATACAATGCTTCCAGCTCCGCTCTTCTTTTCATAATACCTTCTTTAGTCAATAGGGCCAGATTATCTGCAGCTAAATTAAGACTTTTTTCATCAATATCACTTGCATATATTTTGGAAATGCTATCACCCGCAAGAAGGCCAAGCACTGTTAACATGTAGGCACCACCGCAGCAGCAATCATACAGGGTAACATCAGTTTTCTTCACTGAATAGCTTAGACAACGTCCGTATATTTCTAATGCCAGTCTCACCGGAAATGTCGGCTCACCGCCCATATGATATAAGACCCTTCCACTGGCAAAATCCTCATAATTTTTATTTGGCGCATATTTATATTCCATTTGCTTCACCTTAATTTTAATATCAATATCAGACAGTTTAATAAACTACTCTGTATTGCTCATAGCTTTCATATAAGTTACTTCTATAAATTAATATAGGCTTAATGCTAATACACAGGCACTTTCATTACTGCCTGCTTCCAATATTCCTCGGGTATATCAGGCCAAATGCACTTAACCTTGCCTGTCTGCATAGCTCCATTGAATTGGCCGTTAAGCATGATTTTTCTCTTCTTTAGAAAGCTCTGACGTTTGCCTTCTTATTTCCAAATTATAATTTATAATCAGCCAATAAGCAAATATATTTCACAATCAACGCTTTCGGCTAAATGCGTCATACTATTTCCAACTCATAATATAATAATATTAACCAAAGTATCGATTGGATAAATGTATGAATTCTGGAGCAGTTAATACTCTGACCAGTGAGGATTATGCTGATCTGCTTATAGAAAATGTTAATGTAGCCAATGTTGTTCAACGTTTTACCGACTATTCTGTACATGCTTTTAATTTTATGCTGTCAGTTGTCAATGTACCCGTTAGTTATATCACCAATACCACTATACAGGAGCTTGGTTATGCCGTTTTTCCGTCGCTGCTGGGACCTGTCAGCCTGGCAAGCATTGAAAGCTCCTCAATAACAAGATTGCGAAACATTCCTAATTTTAACTTAAGGGGTGAAGGTGTATTAATCGGCATAATTGATACCGGTATAGATTACACCAACCCAATCTTCCAAAATGAGGACGGAAGCACAAGAATAATCTCCATCTGGGATCAAAGCACAGACTTCGGCAATCCGCCGGATGGTTTTACCTATGGCAGTGAGTTCACCAGAGAACAGATAAATCTTGCCCTGCAAAGCAATAATCCTCTGGAAATAGTACCGTCTATCGACGAGGTTGGTCATGGAACCATGATAGCCGGAATTGCCGGGGGTAATGAGGTTCCCGAAAGCAACTTCTACGGTATAGCAACAGATGCGGAATTTGTAATAGTTAAGCTGAAGCCTGCTAAGCAGTATTTGAAAAGATTCTTCTTTGTTCCGGAGGATGCAGTTGCATATCAGGAAAATGATGTAGGCTTCGGCCTGGAATATTTGCTTTCAATACACACAAAACTTAATAGACCAATGGCAATATGTATCGGAGTGGATACCTCCCAAAGCTCCCATGACGGCAGAGGTACCTTAAGCTCTCAAGTATCCTTATATGCGGCAAACGACGGGATAGCCATAGTTCTTCCTGCCGGTAATGAAGGTAATGCCAGAAGACATTACTTTGGAACAATAGATGATACTGTAGGATTTAACACAGTGGAATTAAATGTTGGCGAAAATGTCTCCGGCTTTTCGATGGAATTATGGGGGCAGAGGCCTAATACCTTTTCTGTTGACATTACATCACCCTCAGGCGAATATATACCCAGATTATTAATAACCAGGGATGAATTCAGGGAAATAACCTTTATATTTGAAAATACAGTAATCTACATAGATTATCAGATGGTAGAGGCTCAAAGTGGAGACCAGCTGATCCTGTTCCGTTTTCAGGATCCTGCTCCTGGTATTTGGAGAATTAATGTTTATAAAAGAGGCGATTTGACGACAGGATTTCATATATGGCTGCCAATGGCAGGCTTTATACCTGATGATGTATTTTTTATCAGATCGGATCCATATACCACAATCCTGACTGTAGCCAATTCATTGGTACCAATCACTGTCACTGCATATAACCCTCTTGATGATAGCCTTCTTTTAACCTCCAGCAGAGGCTATACCAGATTAGGTGAGATAAAGCCCAATATAGCCGCTCCTGGTGTCGATGTCATCGGTCCAACTCTTGACAAATCCTTCAGGCCATTTTCCGGAACCAGCGTTGCGGCTGCACATACGGTTGGAATCGCTGCCTTACTTTTGGAATGGGGAATCGTAAGGGGAAATCTGGCAACAATGAGTTCAATTATTATAAAGAGACTGCTAATAAGAGGAGCCCGCCGGAGCCTGGATATTGATTACCCCAACCGGGACTGGGGATATGGAATCATTGACATCTATAATGTTTTTGACAGCTTAAGAACCGGCTTCGCAGTTTGAAAACGGAGGTAATGTATGCAGCAGGAAGCTTTTGCAGATTTAATCATTTTTTACTTAAATAACCCGCAGTTTCTGGAAAGATACAGGGAGTTTACAATAGATATAATGAACCAGTCTTTTGCAATAGTTCATGTACCGTTGGATCTGTTTGATGCAAGGGCTCTGCAGACCTTCGGCTATTCTAACATACCTAACTTATTCGGCATTACCAGTGAAATAAGTCTGAATGTGTCTGAGGTTTACAGGGTCAGAAACTCTCCTGCCCTAAACCTGAGGGGTGAAGGTACCTTAATAGGCATAATAGATACCGGTATCGATTATACCAACCCGGTTTTTATCAGGAAAGACGGTAGCACAAAAATAGCAGCCATCTGGGATCAGACAATCCCCTCCGATTCTCCTCCCTTTAATACGCCATTTGGAACGGAATACAGCATGGAGCAAATCAATCAGGCCTTAGCCTCAGAAAATCCCACAGAAATTGTACCCAGCATTGACGAAGTAGGTCATGGCACCATGATGGCTGCAGTTGCTGGCGGTAATGTGGATGAGGATGCCGGCTTTGAAGGTGTTGCCCCTGATGCCGAGCTGGTGATTGTCAAGCTCAGACAGGCAAAGCAATATCTTAAGGATTACTTCTTTGTACCCAATAATGTCATATGCTTTCAGGAAAATCATATCATGTGGGGCATAGAGTATTGTGTCCGAAAAGCCACAAGCCTTAACAAGCCCATAGTCATCTGCATGGGAGTAGGCACTTCCTTCGGACCGCATGACGGCAGCAACAACATATCTCTTATGCTGGATATCGTAAGCGATATTCCCGGTATAATCACTGTCGTTCCGGCCGGTAACGAAGGAAATATGAGAAGGCATTTCTATGAAAATATCGATCCGGCAATCAGTAACACTGTTGTTGAACTGAACGTGAGCGAGCTGGATCCGAGCTTTACCATGGAAATATGGGGAGATTCACCGGGCATATATTCTATAGACATACTATCGCCCAGCGGTGAGTATATATCCCGAATTGCTCCAAGCCTGCGGGTCAACAGAACCATAACCTTTATATATGAACCGGCAGTAATTTATGTGGATTATCTGCTCTCGGAAACATTGACGGGGGACCAATTAATCAGACTTCGCTGCACCAATATGACTCCCGGCATATGGACGTTTACAGTATACAGCCGCAGCGATCTGGAAACCGGCTTTCATATATGGCTTCCCATGGGGGATATGATCAGCAATGAAACCTACTTCCTTCGGCCAAATATTTATACCACAATCACAATTCCTGGGAATGCGCTGCTGCCCATAGTGGCAACTGCATACAATCCTATAAGTACCAGCCTGTACTTCTTTTCCAGCAGAGGCTTTACCAGAACCGAGAAAGTCAAGCCCACACTGGCAGCACCCGGTGTAAATTATATTGCACCTGATAACAACAAGCAATTTGTTAATTATTCAGGAACCAGCGTGGCTGCTGCTCATACAGCCGGAATTGTGGCCATGGTGGTAGAATGGGGAATTGTAAGAGGTAATGCTCCAAATCTTGATACGGTAGGCATAAAAAACTACCTTATTGCAGGGGCAGAAAGAAATCCAAATCTGTCATACCCCAACAGAGACTGGGGTTATGGTATATTAAACATATATAATGTTTTTAGATCTCTGCAGGCAGATTATGCCATAATCTGATTTAATGTATTAGATAAGAGACAATACCGGACAGATAAAAATGTATATTTAGGATAATGCCTCTGAAAGATATAGGCCATATTCCGGGGGAAATATGTATGAATCTTTCAGAGGCAGTCGGAGGATTACAGCAAAATAAGCCTATATAAAGCATAGTTCAAAATATGCATACTGAAAATATAACTCTTTATACGAATTTAATTCGACGCATCCGCATAATAAGGTACTATAATATAATTGCCTGCATGGATCTCATCTGATGCCAAACCGTTGCTGGCCTTAATCTCCTTAATATATTCATGTATACTGTCATACTCTTCGCTTATGTAAGCTGATGCAATGCTCCATAAAGTATCACCCTGTTTAACCTCCACACTGGTTATCAGCTTCTGTCTGTTACCGTTCCTTTGTGCTGTAACCGTCTTAGCGATAAAGCCAATAGAAAAAAGCAGCACAAGCATCAATACAGCCACTCCGGCCAGCCATATCCTTCTTTTATCGCTTTCATAACAGGTCTGATATCTTATCATATTCCCTGATACCCTGCTCATATCCTCATCCTCCTGTAATCATACAAGCTATGAATATATCTTATTACCGAGTCTGGCTGATATGTCCTTAACTATCTTCATTATAAAGTGGTTCTTGGTCATCTGATGTCCCGCTGAAGAAAAAATTTAAAATTTTGAACCGAACATTTGTTTATATGGCTATTATAATAACCAAACATTTGTTTGTCAATAGATTCGAACAAATATTCTTCAAACATTTTGTAGGTTTGTCAAACATATGTTACACCATACTTAATAAAATCATTTAAGACTTCTTGTGGCGATTTCCATCCCAG
>ENA-OWPA01000482-OWPA01000482.1-bioreactor-metagenome-genome-assembly--contig:-NODE-482-length-53104-cov-11.840477_pt1 | contig 53104 bp, 53 predicted proteins | sample MGYA00238139_ERZ651803 | MGnify/ENA primary metagenome ERZ651803 (study PRJEB26909, sample SAMN07631231) | bioreactor metagenome | isolation source: Switchgrass digestor | place: USA: Dartmouth...
AAAGCAATAAGATGATGAAAATATAGTAATTATGCAGTGCCAGGCACTGTTGTATATGTTACGATGAATAATTCAGGTTTATCCTATTAATATATTTTTTAAAATTTTCGTATTAACGTTTCAAAAGAGAAAATTTACAATATTTTAATCGTAGAGTTTTGTCCGGATATCAGAGCATCTTATTTTGGAAAGCATCCTGCAATTTCTACATATAAGCTGCATTCATAGCTGTTAAAAAATTTTGTTATATGATGACAATAGCGGAAATCTGTGATAAAGTAATGGTTAAAATAAATATTGCCGATAAAGAGCCTTATTTTGCGAATGGCTAATACGTGTTCAGACGAAAGGAATGAAATAATATGAAAACTGTTATTGAATTGATTAGCGATGAGGTTAAGCAGGCCTTTAAAAACAAAGGCTATGACGAGAAGTATGGCTTTGTAACCATTTCAAACAGACCTGATTTATGCCAGTATCAATGCAATGGAGCCCTGGCGGCGGCCAAGCAGTATAAAACAGCACCTATAAAAATAGCTCAGGATATTGTCAGTGAGTTGAAGTCCAGTGCAACCTTCAAGGAGGTTGCGGCTATTATGCCCGGATTTATCAATATTACGCTGACGGATGAATTTCTATCGGATTATCTGAACAGGATGAGCGCCGATGAAAACCTTGGATGTGAAAAGGACTCCAATCCAAAGAAAATTCTTATCGACTATGGCGGACCAAATATTGCAAAGCCCTTACATGTAGGACATATGCGTTCGGCCGTAATAGGTGAATGTATAAAAAGGCTGTTGCGCTTTTTCGGTAATACAGTTATCGGTGATGTGCACCTGGGAGATTGGGGTACCCAGATGGGACTGATAATTGCCGAGCTAAAGAGACGCAAGCCTGAGCTGGTATACTTTGATGAAAGCTACGAAGGGGAATATCCCAATGAGGCTCCTTTTACCATTTTTGAGCTGGAGGAAATATATCCTGCAGCCAGCGCATATTCCAAGGAAAATCCTCAGTTCAGGGAGGAAGCCAAACAGATAACCTATCAGCTTCAGAACGGCCACAGGGGCTATACCGCCATTTGGAAGCATATGATTGATGTCTCCGTAACGGATATAAAAAGGCTTTATGATATTCTGCAGGTATCCTTTGATCTGTGGAAGGCTGAAAGTGATGCCCAGCCCTATATCCCAGATATGATAAAATATCTGAAGGAGAATAATTATACCCGTATCAGTGAAGGAGCCCTGGTGGTGGATGTAAAGGAGGAAACCGATACCAGGGAGATCCCACCCTGCATTATTCAGAAATCGGATGGAGCATCCCTTTACAATACAACCGATTTGGCAACAATCGTAGAACGCATGGAGCTTTTTAATCCCGACAAAATTATATACATTACCGACAAGCGTCAGGAGCTGTATTTTGAGACGATATTCCGCTGTGCCAGAAAAACAAAGCTGGTAAGGGAAGATACTGAGCTAATTCACATCGGTTATGGTACCATGAACGGTAAGGACGGCAAGCCCTTCAAAACCCGGGAGGGTGGAGTGATGCGGCTGGAAAACCTGATAAATAGCGTCAATGATGAGGTTTACAGAAAGATCATGGAAAACCGGACTATGGATGAGGAGGAGGCCAGGACAATCGCTGCCCAGGTAGGCCTTGCGGCCTTAAAGTACGGTGATTTGTCCAATCAGATTTCCAAGGATTATGTTTTTGATATAGATCGCTTTACCTCCTTTGAGGGAGATACCGGTCCGTATATCCTCTATACTATCGTAAGAATAAAATCAATCCTTGCCAAACATGCAGAGCTTTATTCGGACAGCAAAGAAGCAGGCGAAATAAGACCCGCCGGCACAGAGCAGGAGCAGGCTCTGATGCTGGAGCTGTGCAAATTCAATGAGATGTTGCGTTCTGCATATCAGGAGCTGGCACCCCACAGAATATGTGCCTTCATGTATGATATAGCCAATGCCTTCAACAGCTTCTATCATGAAACGAAAATAATCACCGAGGAGGATGAGGTAAAGCGCAGCTCATATATTGCCTTAATCAGTCTGGTACTCAGAGTCTTGCTTACATGCATTGATATTCTGGGATTTACCGCGCCTGAAAAAATGTAAAGAAGCAATCAGACGTGATTTTGCCTGAAAATGACATAATCCGTCATGCCTTTTTGCAGAAGTCTGAATTGGTCAGACAAGTTATTATCAGTATAAAATATTCGGATTAAACTAGTACAGGAAGAAGGATTTTGATGTACCGTTTGATATCCAAGCTGGTGATATATAGAAATCTCAAAGAGGACGGCATACTTGGGAGTCTATCCCGTATTATAAGGGAACTGGATAACTGTCCGGCTGCAGGAGAGCCTGCTTGTGACAAGGAGACAATCATCTCGGAGATATACGCCCAGATAAGCAATCTGCTGTCCCTTGCGGCTGAATATGGATTCAGCGGCAATTTATGGCACAATTATCTGGCATTTCTTTTGGCTATGGCTGAAAACCCCTTCAGCCTGGGCTGTGAAAAACGCGGTGCAATTCAGGGCAGCATCAATTATTTTGCCAAAAACGATTTCAGAGTTCTCAAAGCCCTGTTTGAATATGATTTGGCTCAAATTGATGAAAGGCTGGGGATTGATTGCTTTAAGCTTATATCGGATTATCAGGCAGGCTCCGAGGACAGCTTAAGATGCAAAAACACTGCCGGACATAATATAATGCAGCTTGCCCTGAAAATTGCCGGTGCAAGGGATGAGAATGAAATTTATGAATATGTGGCCAACTTCTATAAAATTTATGGTGTAGGCCTGTTCGGCCTTAACAAGGCCTTCCGTATACGGAATATGGACGGAAGGCCGGTGCTGGTTCCCATCAGCAATACACAGGAGGTAAGGCTGTCGGACTTGGTAGGATATGAGCTGCAGAAGAAAAAGCTTATGGATAACACCAGGGCCTTTGTGGAAGGAAGAAGGGCCAATAACGTGCTTTTGTATGGTGACAGCGGAACAGGCAAATCGACGGCAATAAAGGCCATCCTGAATGAATTTTATATGGAAGGCCTTCGGATGATTGAGATATACAAGCACCAATTTAAGGATTTGTCGGAGCTTATTGCACTGATAAAAAACAGAAATTACAGGTTCATCATATATATGGACGATTTATCCTTTGAAGAATTTGAAACAGAATACAAATACCTGAAGGCGGTTATAGAAGGTGGCCTTGAGATTAAGCCTGACAATGTGCTGATATATGCCACATCCAACAGAAGACACATAATCCGTGAAAACTGGAACGACCGGACGGATATGGAGTATACGGGGGATTTACACCGCTCGGATACCATGCAGGAGAAGCTGTCATTGGTTTCCCGCTTTGGTATAACCATCAACTTTTCCGCACCATTAAAGGATGAGTATCTGAATATAGTGTATACCCTTGCAAGACGTAATGGCATAATGATGGATGAAAAGCAGCTTTATACAGAGGCAAATAAATGGGAGCTGGCCCACGGCGGGAGGTCGGGCAGGACTGCCCAGCAGTTTGTTAACTATTTATTGGCTTTGCAGGACTGATGAATGATGTATCCGTTATGAAAAATTGTCAGGCAAAATTATTATGAAGGTTTGTCTGAAAGGAGTAAAGAGTATGCAGACATTGGTAAAAAACGGATATCTAATTGATCCCGCTTCCGACAGGGAGGGCTTCTTTGATTTGATCATCGACGATGACAGAATTAAGCGGGTGGATAAGAATATTGACGCGGAACTACTTAAGGCCGAGGCAGCCGCTGACGGCAAGGAGCTTCGTATTATAGACGCAAGGGGCAGATATGTTATGCCCGGCTTCATAGATCTGCATGTTCATCTTCGGGAACCGGGCTTTGAATACAAGGAGACTATAACCAGCGGTTGTATGGCGGCAGCAGCAGGAGGATTTACAAGCATATGCGCCATGCCCAACACAAAGCCAACTGCCGACAGACCGGATGTCATCCGACTGGTGCGGGATAAGGCAGAACAGGCATGCCTGGTTAATGTATTGCCGGTAGCGGCAATAACAATAAACCAGGAGGGTAAAGAGCCGGTAAATATAAAGGAGCTTATCGAGGCCGGAGCCTGTGCCCTTAGTGAGGACGGCAAATCGGTGATGGATTCAGCCGTATATATCAGGGCAATGATTGAGGCAGCACGGTATGACATTCCCATATTTGCCCATTGCGAGGACAAGAGTCTGGCAGGGGATGGAGCAATAAACGCCGGAAAAAAAGCAGAGGAGCTGGGACTTGCAGGCATCAGCAATGCAGTGGAGGATGTGATAGTTGCAAGGGATATTCTGCTGGCTAAGCAGACAGGCGTAAGACTACATATTTGCCATTGCTCCACCAAAGACAGTGTTAAAATAATCTCTTTGGCAAAAGAGGCCGGCATACAAGTGACGGCGGAGGTTTGCCCCCATCACTTTACCCTTTCGGATGAGGACATTCCTGCAGACGACGCCAACTACAAGATGAATCCACCCCTGCGCAGCAGGGAGGATGTTAAAGCCTTATGCGATGCCTTAAAAAATAACATTATTGATGTAATTGCCACCGACCATGCACCCCATTCGGCGGAGGAAAAGGCAATGTCCTGTTCAAACGCGCCCTTTGGGATAGTTGGTCTGGAAACAGCCTTTGCCCTGGTTATGAGCGAGCTGGTAAAACCGGGTATACTAACCCCCAGGCAGATGGTTGAAAAAATGAGCCTTAATCCGGCAAAAATCCTAAAAATAGATCGTGGCTGCATTAGGGAAGGCAGCATAGCCGATTTGGTAATCGCCGACCCGGATGCGGAGTATACAATAGACAAGAACAGCTTTTATTCAAAGGGGAGGAATACTCCATTCCACGGCAGAAGGGTATGCGGGCGAATTGATTATACCTTTGTAGAAGGCAGGCTTATTTTTTCTCGTTGCGGCCGTCATGTACAGGATAAGCAATAGCAGCCAAACAGCTGTTTATACCCTTGTGCGGGATTGCAAATTTCTAAAATGGAGGATAAAGCATGATTAACAAATTGATAGACAGGATTAAGAAGCTGCAGGCGCCTATTGTTGTTGGACTTGATCCGATGCTTGACTACATTCCTGAGCACATACTTAATGACGCATATACCAGCTACGGTGAAAATCTGAAGGGAGCAGCACAGGCAATATGGCAATATAACAAGGGAATAATTGACGCCATTTATGATCTGGTTCCGGCTGTCAAGCCGCAGATAGCCATGTATGAGCAGTTTGGACTTGACGGTCTTGAGGTATTTAAAAGAACAATCGACTATTGCAAGCAAAAGGGACTTATTGTCATAGGAGATATAAAGCGTGGTGACATCGGCTCGACCTCAGCAGCATATGCCACAGGGCATCTTGGGAAGATAAAAATAGGCTCGTCCAGCTTTACTGCTTTTGATGAGGATTTTGCTACTGTTAACCCCTATCTTGGCTTTGACGGAATTAAGCCCTTTATAGATGTATGCAGGGATGAGAATAAGGGTCTGTTCATCCTTGTTAAAACCTCCAATCCCTCCAGCGGTGAATTCCAAGATCAGCTGGTGGACGGCAAGCCCTTGTATGAGCTGGTGGGTAGAAAGGTAGCCGAATGGGGAGAGCTCCATATGGGCGAGACATACAGCTATATCGGTGCTGTGGTAGGTGCAACCTATCCCGAGGTTGGTAAAGTCCTCCGTCAGATTATGCCCAAAACCTTCATACTGGTGCCGGGCTATGGTGCTCAGGGAGGTAAAGCCGAGGATTTGGCTGCATATTTCAACAGAGACGGATTGGGGGCTATAGTAAATTCATCAAGAGGTATTATTGCAGCCTATAAGCTTAAGGCATACGAAAAATTTGGCCCCGAAGCCTATGCGGATGCAGCCAGACAGGCGGTAATAGACATGAGAGAGGACTTAAGGCAGGCCTGGGAAAGGTGAATATTGCGAAGATAAAATAAATATGGGATAAACAGAATAAAAAACCGGCAGGCTGATGGGGTCAGTGAGCAGTTGACCAGATCAGTCTGCCGGTTTTATGCTTAATTAATCATATAGCAATAATTGCGTCAACTAAATATAAAAATGCTAGCACTTTTCCGGTTCCGGATACTCAACACCAAAGGTTTCAACAGTAAGCCTTTTCATTATCTGTGGCTCTATAGGGGCGTCGGAATAATCGGTTTTGCATTCTGCAATTTTATTGACGAATTCCATTCCCTCTATTACCTTGCCAAATGCCGCATATGCGCCGTCCAGATGAGGGGCATCCTTATGCATGATAAAGAACTGTGAGCCTGCAGAATCAGGACGCTGGGTTCTAGCCATGGATATAACTCCGGCCGTATGCTTAAGATTGTTCGGGAAATTATTGTAGGTGAATTCCCCTTTTATGCAGTAGCCGGGTCCACCCATACCTGTTCCCTCAGGATCACCCCCTTGAATCATAAAGCCACGGATTACCCTGTGGAATTTGAGTCCGTCATAGAAGCCTTTTTTTACAAGAGAAATAAAATTGTTAACAGTGTTGGGAGCTATATCGGGATAAAGCTCGATCTTTATAATTCCACCATTCTCCAGTTCCATTGTAACAATAGGGTATTTGTCTGCCATTATTCATTTCCTCTCAATCAAAAATTTGAATTGCTTTACTTAAGAAATCTGACCACTAATCCGCTTTATAATATATATGCTGTAAATTCCCTGAAAAAATGCTTTATAACTGCAAAAATATGTCAGGTCAAGCACTTTTTGAAGGAAAATCTGATGGTTAATATAGCATAGTAATTTTTCAGTGTCAAGTTGGCAGCAATAGTATTTACATTCCTGTGAAAAATATGATATTCTTTTAACAACTGCCATAGATATATTTTTTTAATTATTATGCATACATTTAATGCTTAAATTCACAAAACATAAAGAGGAAAGGAACTGATAGCATGAGCGGTGTATATACCTTCGGGGTAAGAACAGGACAAGCCTGTGCAATGATTGACATAACAGGAGAGGTTCAGAATATTGTCAACAAAAGCGGAATAAAAAACGGCATATGCATTGTATTTGTTCCCCATACGACTGCCGGTATCACCATAAATGAGAATGCCGATCCTGATGTGGTCAGGGATTTTCTTATGGAAACAGGCAAGATCGTGCCCCTGCATGACGGCTACCGCCATATGGAGGGCAATTCGGCAGCTCATATAAAGGCCAGTATGATGGGCTTTTCACAGACTGTAATTATAGAGGACGGCAGGCTTTTACTGGGAACCTGGCAGGGAATCTATTTTACAGAATTTGATGGGCCCAGAAACCGCAAGGTTCATGTAAAAATTATAGAGGGATAGAGCCGGGGACTTGTCAATGAAAAAATTTCAAAAGGTTATATAAAGCTGTTGTATAAAAACCTTAAAAAATCCTTGTCTATTTGACTTTATTGGGATAGAATATGGAAAGTATATAAAGTGATAGTTTGATTGATAGATATAAGGTTTAATAGATAGATATAAATAGATATAAGGTTTAATATATTAAGAATAAGGCTTCGGAAACGGAGGATTGTTGTGCTGGCAATAAAGAAAAAGGTCAGAGTGGCGAAAAACTCCCTGCTTGCGCCCGACATATACAGCATGTGGCTGGAAGCGGGGGATATAGCAAGACTAGCGCTTCCCGGACAATTTGTGTCTCTTTACTGCAGGGATGGCAGCAGACTGCTGCCAAGGCCGATAAGCATATGTGAGACCGATCGAGACCTGGGAGTAATAAGGCTGGTCTATCGGGTGGTTGGGAAAGGCACAAAAGAGCTGGCGCAGCTTTCGGCTTCGGATTATGTAGAGCTTATGGGGCCCTTGGGCAGGGGCTTTGTTCCGGAAGGGAAAAAGGCTTTACTGGTTGGGGGAGGTATAGGAATACCTCCTTTGCTCGAGCTGGCCAAGCAGCTTTCCTGCGAAAAACGGATTGTGCTTGGATACAGGGATATTACCTTTCTGGATAATGAATTTTACCCTTATGGAGAGGTCTATATATCAACTGAAGACGGAAGTGCCGGAACCAAAGGAAATGTAATAGATGCCATTGTGGCCAACAGGCTTGAGGCTGATATTATATATGCCTGTGGCCCTACTCCCATGCTTAGGGGAATTAAGGAATATGCGGCGAAAATGGGCATAAGGGCACAGCTTTCACTGGAGGAAAGAATGGCCTGCGGTGTAGGGGCATGCCTGGGCTGTGTATGCAAAAGTACATACAGCGACAGTCACAGCCATGTAAAAAATAAGAGAATATGCAAGGATGGGCCCGTCTTTTATGCGGAAGAGGTGGAGCTATGAATACCAGTGTTTCGATAGCAGGTGTCAGATTTAAAAATCCGGTTACAACTGCCTCCGGAACCTTTGGCTCAGGTATGGAGTATGCAGATTTTGTGGATTTGTCAAGGCTTGGCGCCGTAACCACCAAGGGGGTTGCTAGCAAGCCCTGGGAGGGCAATCCCACACCAAGGGTGGCGGAAACCTATGGAGGTATGCTTAATGCCATCGGATTGCAAAATCCCGGAGTAGATGTATTTATAGAGCGAGATCTTCCTTTTTTGAAAAAATTCGATACCAGAGTCATAGTCAATGTAGTAGGAAAAACCATTGAGGATTATTGTGAAGTGGTTGAGAGGCTGGCTGACTGTGATGTAGATATGCTTGAAATCAATATTTCCTGCCCAAATGTCAAGGAGGGAGGAATAGCCTTCGGCCAGAACGCAGCCAGTGTTGAGCATATAACCCGCGAAATTAAAAAGAGGGCCAGGCAGCCGGTTATAATGAAGCTTAGCCCTAATGTTACCGATATAACCGAAATGGCCAAGGCGGCAGAGGCTGCCGGAGCTGATGCCCTGTCACTGATAAATACCATAACCGGTATGAAGATAGATGTTGTGCGAAGATCCTTTGTGCTGGCCAACAAAACAGGAGGTCTGTCTGGCCCTGCCATTAAGCCGATAGCCGTCCGGATGGTTTATCAGGTGGCAAATGCCGTCAAGCTGCCCATTATTGGCATGGGAGGTATAAAGGATGCCGAGGATGCCCTTGAATTTATTATGGCAGGAGCAACTATGGTGGCGGTTGGTACGGCAAATTTTTTCAACCCATATGCTACAGTTGAAATAATAGATGGTATTGAAAAATACATGGCTGATAACGGAATTGAAGATATAAATGAATTGATAGCCTGTGTAAAGTAAATTTACTGTGTAATTTTGCGTAAAATTGAATATTACGGCTAATAAAAATGGAATTGGATATCCTGGGATTATATGGTACAATAATTTAGTGGATATATTTAGCTGATTAATGGAAGGGTGCATCGCATTATGGAGCAGTATAAAAAGGAATTTATAGAATTTATGGTGGATTGCGGAGTTTTAAGATTTGGAGACTTCATTACAAAGAGCGGAAGAAAAACTCCCTTCTTTATCAATACAGGATTTTACCGAACCGGTTCACAGCTTCGCAGATTGGGCCAGTATTATGCTAAGGCAATAGCAGACTGCTTTGGTCTGGATTTTGATTTGCTTTTCGGTCCGGCCTATAAAGGAATCCCCCTGTCGGTAGCTGCTTCTATGGCCATAAGCGAGCTTTACGGCAAGGATATAAAATATTGCTCAAACCGCAAGGAAGTAAAGGATCATGGAGATACGGGCATCCTGCTGGGCTCTCCCATATCCGACGGAGACAGGGTAATTATAATTGAGGATGTTACAACAGCCGGAACCAGTATTTCTGAAACCATGCCTATTCTGCAGGCACAGGGCAGGGTGGAGGTGGTCGGGCTCATTGTTTCGGTTGATCGCATGGAGAGAGGTCAGACAAGCAAAAGCGCTCTGTCTGAAATAGAGGAGAAGTATAATATTAAAACCTCATCTATTGTGACCATGCAGGAGGTTATCGATCACCTTTATAATAAGCCCTATAAGGGCACTGTAGTAATAGATGACACACTGAAGGCGGCTATAGACGGATACTATAGGGAATATGGTGCAAGATAAACCAAAAGAAGCTTTATACTGCAGGCTGAGTCTTGCCGAATTTGACAGGATATAGAATTTGCGTGCAGGATTGCTTTTACAGGACAGGAAAAGCTAATAATCCGGATAGGAGAGCAAAAAGAGTAAGGAGGGTATAGCCATGATGGAGAAAATTTATCACACTATGAAATCGGTTGGGGTATGGAATCTTGTACTGGGTATTCTTATGATTGTAGCGGGGGCTGTAGCCGGTTCATTGCTGATACTCAATGGAGCCAGGCTGCTTAAGAAAAAATCGGATCTCCTGTTTTAGAGTTTTGATTGATTTGATTTTCCTTTAATTTTGTCTTTTAAAGCATGATCTTTTAGGATTTGACTTATTCTAATATTTAAATTAAATATATTTTTATATTTGACTTATAATAAGACTTGACTTATTGGTTTTTTGCAGCTTAAGCAATTATATGAATAAACCTGCCCCGCAAGTTGTTGGCTTATGGGGCATTATCTAATTGGAGGACTGAAGTTGAAGACACATGATTTTTACTATGAACTGCCTGAGGAATTAATAGCCCAGGATCCTCTTGAGGACAGGGCGTCGTCGAGATTAATGGTTCTTGATAAGGAAACAGGCAGGATAGAGCACAAAATATTCAGACAGATCAAGGAATATTTGCGTCCCGGGGATTGTCTGGTCATTAATGACACAAAGGTTATACCTGCCAGGTTGATAGGAGAAAAGCTTCATGAAAGACAGCAACCGGCAGAAAAGACGGATAATAGAGAAGTTCAGGATAAAAATGAAGCAGCTGCTAAGGATGAGTTTGTGCGTGGAGCAAAAATAGAACTGCTTTTACTGAAACGCCGTGAAAATGATATCTGGGAAACCCTTGTTAAGCCCGGCAAGAAGGCAAAGCCCGGCACAAGGATAAGCTTTGGTGACGGTATTTTAACTGCGGAAATAGTGGATTGCCTGGAGGATGGCAACAGGCTTGTAAAATTTTATTATAAGGGAATATTTGAGGAAATACTTGACAGATTGGGGCAGATGCCTCTTCCTCCCTATATAACCCATCAGCTGGCGGATAAAAACCGTTACCAGACCGTTTATGCCAAATATGAGGGCTCTGCGGCAGCCCCTACGGCAGGCTTGCATTTTACCCAGGAGTTGCTGGAGGAAATTAAGGCCATGGGGGTACATCTTGTCAGCGTCACTCTGCATGTGGGCCTTGGCACCTTCAGGCCGGTTAAGGTGGAGGATATAAGCCAGCACCATATGCATTCCGAATTCTATAATGTTACCCGGGAGGCGGCAGACGAGATTAACAGGATAAAGGCCGCCGGTGGCCGGATTATATGTGTTGGAACCACCAGCTGCAGGACCCTCGAGTCGGCCGCCGATGAACAGGGTATTGTACATCCGGGCAGCGATGAAACGAGTATATTTATTTATCCCGGATACCGTTTTAAGGTGATGGACGGGCTTATCACCAATTTCCATCTGCCTGAATCTACGCTTATGATGCTTGTTTGTGCTTTTGCCGGGCGGGAAAAGATAATGGACGCCTATAAAGAGGCTGTAAAGGAGCGCTACAGATTTTTCAGCTTCGGAGATGCCATGTTTATTCAATAAAATATCTTTTCAGATATTTAAAGCTAAAGTAACTCATCCGCTGCCTTATGATTTCAAATACGAGATTTTCTAAAATATCTGCAGCATTTAATGTCAGGGGTACAGTATTAATTTAGTAACAGACTTTATTATTCGTCATATAATACAGCAAGATGTAATACAATAATTAATAAATTTCAGTAAGCGGAAAAATTTTTAATAAATCTTTTGTAAAATGAAAAATAAAATTTTTTTAAAAAAACTATTGACAACAAATAAAGCAGCATTTATACTAAGGTTCATTAAATAAATGCAAAGGCGCTAAGGTTTATACCTGAAGCGCCTTTTGTAGTTTACAATATAATATTTAAAATCATTACGCAAAGGCGTGTATTCGATTTTATATCGCGTACACGCCTGTTTTTTTCCAGGGAATTCGGAGAATTCCTTAAAATAAAAATTTTATCTATCATATTTCAATGGAAATTTGCCGGCAGACTTCCTATGAAATAATTAAAATAACAGGAGGGATAGTATGTATTCATCAGTAAACACTATTTGGGTTTTAGTAGCAGCGGCATTGGTATTCTTTATGCAGGCAGGCTTTGCCATGGTTGAGACAGGATTTACAAGAGCTAAAAATGCAGGTAACATCATTATGAAAAACCTGATGGATTTTTCTCTTGGAACACCAATATACTGGCTTTTGGGATTTGGTATCATGTTTGGCGGCAGCGGTGCCCTTATAGGCGGATTTGATCCCATGGTAAGAGGAGATTATTCATCAGTAACACCGGAAGGCGTACCATTGATGGCATTTCTGATTTTCCAGACAGTATTCTGCGCCACAGCAGCTACGATAGTATCAGGTGCCATGGCGGAAAGAACAAAGTTTTCAGCCTATTGTATATATAGTATGGTTGTCAGTGCAATAGTATATCCTGTGTCCGGACATTGGATATGGGGCGGCGGTTGGTTGTCGCAGCTGGGCTTCCATGACTTTGCAGGATCAACCGCAGTTCATATGGTAGGTGGAGTGGCAGCGCTTGTTGGTGCCAAGATTTTAGGACCCCGTATCGGCAAGTATGACGCTAATGGCAAGCCGAAGGCAATTCCCGGCCATAGCCTGACACTTGGAGCATTGGGTGTATTTATCCTTTGGCTCTGCTGGTTCGGCTTTAACGGAGGTTCAACAGTATCGGCAACAGGCGATGACGTACTGGCTTCCATGGGCAATATCTTTGTAACAACCAACATGGCGGCAGCAACAGCATCAATAGCGACGATGTGTGTCACCTGGATACGTTATAAGAAGCCTGATGTATCCATGACCCTGAATGGTTCACTGGCAGGTCTGGTAGCGGTAACAGCAGGTGCCGATGTCGTAAGCCCGCTCGGTGCTGCAATTATCGGTTTGATTGCCGGTATCGTTATAGTCTTTTCAGTAGAGCTCTTTGACAAGGTATTAAAGATAGATGACCCGGTTGGCGCCATCAGCGTACATGGTGTCTGCGGTGCCTTAGGTACCATTTTGACAGGTCTTTTTGATACTGAGAGCGGTCTCCTTTATGGTGGAGGAATCGACCTGCTTGTAGTTCAGACTGCCGGTGTATTGGCTGTAGCAGCCTGGGTTACCGTAACTATGATAATTGTGTTCCTTGCGATTAAATACACTATCGGCCTCAGGGTTAGCCAGGAGGAAGAAATCGATGGCCTTGACATTCATGAGCACGGCCTTGTCAGCGCATATGCAGACTTTATGCCTGCGGTTGAGATGCCTTCTGAGGCGGCTGTGGCAGCAACAGACAGCGGGCTTAAGTCAGCCACCAAGTCGGTTTCGGAGTCTGTTCCTGTTACCTATATTAAGCAGGTTAATGAAACAAAGGAGCCTAAGCAGCATAAGTTTACAAAGATTGAGATTATAACAAGACCCAGCAAGTTCGAAGCTTTGAAGGCAGCCATGAATGCAATAGAGGTTACCGGTATGACTGTGACCCATGTTTTGGGATGTGGTATGCAAAAGGGCTCCACAGAATATTACAGAGGCGTACCTGTAGAAATGAATCTGCTTCCTAAGGTTCAGGTTGAAATAGTAGTAAGCAAGGTGCCTGTGGACCTTGTTATAAATGAAGCCAGAAAGGCATTGTATACAGGAAAAATCGGCGATGGCAAGATATTTGTTTATGATGTCGAAAATGTTGTAAAGGTACGTACCGGTGAGACAGGATATGATGCTCTCCAGGGAGATGAATAATATTTGTCGATTTTTAGCCGTATAATATCGCATTTCATGTAAGAAAATTTTGTCGATTAATAACCAATTAATGCTCTCGCTAATACAATATAGTGAAAAGTTTTTTACAGGCGAGAGCATGAGGGTTAATTTTGAAGCAATACGCAGGGGTATATTAGAAGAAAAGCTGCCCGTTATTGGTATAGGCTCAGGCAGGATTGTGTATGATTTGGGTAACGGATATGTAGTCAAAAGGGCTAAGAATAAAAAAGGATTGGCTCAGAATAAAGCGGAATTCAGGATTGCCGCAGCCGGCAGATCCCCTCTGATTGCCAACATTTTGTCGATATCCATGGATTATAAATATCTTATTATGGAAAAGGCCGATAAAATCCAGTCCGTTGAAACGGTCTGCAGGTACCATAATGTCAGCAGCCTGAAGGAACTGTTCAGGAAGAAATACTTCAGTGAGTTTATACGCAATAACGAGTTGCTTTTACCCGATTTGTACCGGAAATCAAGCTGGGGTATCATAAACGGCAGGCCTGTGCTGGTTGATTATGGCTTCACCAAGGATGTCAGAAAATATTACAGATTATTATGATATTTATTCTTGCAGGCCCTGCCCCTGTATGAGAAACAGGCTATAGGCTGTTTATAAAACGAATAAAGCTGTACAAATTTTACCCTGTCGCCGGTAAAATAAGTACAGCTTTATATAATTTATAACGGATAAGGATAATCTCCTAAGCACTATACCATCTTAGGTTTTATTTCTGTATTATTACAGTGCTGTATGGCTCAAGAACAATGTCCGTGCCCTCAAGCCTGTAGCCGCCGTCAGTATAAAGCAGCTGCGGATTTGCCGTCTCCAGCTTAAAGCTGTTGCTGTTTTCAGACAGGTTGATTAGTACCAGCTTGCAATCCTTTCCATCTTCATCTTCTCTGGTAAAAGCAAAAACCGGAGTATCGGTATAAATATATGAGATATCATAATTATCAGGCAAATGCTGGCTCCTGGCAGCAAAAAGACGGCTAAAGAACTCTTCAAGGTTTTCACCCTGCAGCTTGTAGCTGGCGGGGTCCTCATCACCCTGGTAGATGTAGGGTATGCCGTCAATAAGACTTAGAATGCTCCATAAAGCCTTTGCCTTTTTTACTCCATACAGGCTTTGTGCCCGCTGGGCATCAAAGGTCCAGCTGACCGTATCGTGATTGCCAAGGAAGCGCAGCTTAACCTGGCCCTTTACAGATGTTTTGCGTTCTGCCTCCAGCCAGTGCTGAAGTGTCTGAACATATTCCGTTTCCGTGATTTTTGCATGGTGCAGGTTGTGCATTGTCCTGTACAGGGGCATATCATAGAAAACATCCGTATAGCTGGCAAAAGCAGGATTCGGGTGGAAGTTTTCCGGCAGAATGATAGGAGCTTTGCCACTCTGAATGAAGCCTTCCCTGATGGCCCTGGTAACATTTATACCGGCTGCCAGGCCTGAGCTGCTGGGCCGATAGCCTTCCACAGGCTGCCAGTTGGAAAGGCCTCCCATGGAGCAGTCGATTCTGGCGCCGCCAAGGCCGAGATTTCCCGCATAATAGGCTGCCAACTCCAGATTATATCGGTAGTATTCCGGATTATTGTAATCGAAGGAGACGCATTCCCACTCTATCTGGTTTGAACCGTCCCTTTTCTTGCTAATCCAGTCATCATGCTCCTTGGCGAAGGGATAAACAGGCCTTGGCCCATGGGGGACGAAATCAAACATAACCCGCAGTCCCAGCTTATGAGCTTTTTCTATAAAAATCGCAGCCCCCTCTTCACCACCGTATCTTGCATCTATTACTCCCTGATCTATTGGTTCATACACGTTGCTGCCGGTATGGTAAAAGACAGGCAACAGCCAGATATTTTTAAAGCCCATGGCTGCAATTCTCTCTAGATGTTGGGAATACTCCTGGAGAGTCAGTTTGTTGAAATAACCGGTATCCATAGTGCCGTAAGGATGGGCTGAATATACCGGACCGTCATTTACACCATCATTGGGAACATGATATCCCAGTTCGGCCCAGAAATTCTGAACAGCAAGGTAAGGATCCTCCTCGGGATCAAGAAGCTGGAGATACATATTTCCGACAAGCATCTCATCACCTGCTTTAATATAGCCTTCAACAGCGGCCAGAAATACCGAGCAGGCCTTGTCGTTCTCATCAATGTAAAAGGCTGCAGTCCATTTTTCCTGCTCGTCTACAAAAAGAGTATTGATATATCTGTCGCCATTATGAAACTGGATAATAGGGCAGGCGTAATCGGTCGAAACGGCAGAGTATTTTGTATACTTTGACAAAGCTATTATTCCCTGCGGGGTACTGCCGGGAAATTCGGCGGTGGTGGCATTTTTGTCAAGGTCTTTATAGCCCTTTATTATAAAGCCGACACCGTTTATCAACTGATTGTCAGTGCGGCTGCTTTTTATAACAACAGTAAGCTGCAGGGCGTTATCAAGCATTTTATAGTGGTATTCCACTATCAGGCTGTCAAGCCTTAGACTTACAATAAAGCCGTCCTCTGTTTCAGTCAGACCAGTAAATTCATATTCCGGCAAAGACTTCATCTTGGGCCATACCAGAGGCAGCTCCCAGGTTGCCTTATCCTCAAAGGAGCTATAGCCAAGCTGGGAAAAGGCATAGCTTTCGTTATAGCCTACATCGACAACAATTCCGTCCATTTCAATACATTGCACATCCGATTTTACCCGGGTCACAAGGCCGCTGGCACTGTTTACCGTGCAGGTGATATTATTTCTGCTAATTTCAATAGCTTCGCCATCTTTAGCCCTGCTCCAGGCGGTACTCTTTTGCGGACTTTTAGTCGGCGTAGGGGCAGAATCTGTGGCAGGTGCTGCAGAAGGAGTGGGGGAGTACTCCGGTAGGCTCCCGGAATCAGTATATCTTCCGCCACTACAGGAGCATAGCAGTAATGTACACGCTATAAGGATAAGAAAGATTCTGTCAATTCTTCTATAATACATTTTGGCTTAGATCCTTTCGTAATTCATCTTCCGCAATAGTCCGGAATAATGGCCTTATTTGATACGTCACAATGGTTTTGCAGACTATAGCCTATACAGCTGATAGTCATAAGGAAGGATTATATCAGCTACTTTGTTCTCCAATAAAGCCTTAGCGGTCGGGAAGCAGCTCAGATCCATCCTCTGCTCCTGAGAAGACAGATTAATTGCACACAGGATTTGATTATCCTCCTTACCTCGTATAAATGCCATAATTGGGGAGCCTGTTTTGATATAATGGGTTTGATTATCATTTGCCGGTATGTATTTTTTGCGGTTGGCAAACAGCTCGGCAAAGAAATCGATAAGCTTTTCACCCTCTGCCTGATATATGGCAGGGTCCTCATCTCCCTGATAAATCATTGGCATGCCGTCAATAAAGGAAATAACTGCCCAAAGGGCCTTGGCTCCGTCAACTGTGTAGCAGTCAACAGCACGACGGGACTGGAATACCCAGGATACCGTGTCATGGTTGCCAAGAAAACGCAGCTTGTGATAGTTTGGAGGAGTCACCAGTGCCTGCCTTTCCAGAAAATCTGTAAGCAGGCGGACATATTCGGCAGGATTGTCAAAGAACAAATGCTCCAGCTCCACAAATACCCGATACAGGGTCATATCATAAAAGAGATCTGTCACATGGTAATAATTTGGAATCGGGTTGAAGTTTTCAGGCAGGATAAATGAGCGCTTGCCGCCGCGGAGGAAACCGTTACGGATGGCAGTGGTAATATTGACTCCTGCTTTGACGCTGTTGCCGCTTGGACGATTATCCTTGTAAGGGCGCCAGTTGGACAGGCCTCCCATAGCGCAATCAATTCTGGCTCCGTCAACACTGAAGCGTTTTACGTGATCATGTACAAGCTGGTATATTCCTGATATCCAGGATGATTATAATCCATAGATACACAATCCCATTCTATCTGCAACGAACCGTCACGCTTTTTGGAGGGCCATTCCGGATTATCCCTGGCTACAGGATATTCAGGTGCCGGACCATGGGGAACATAATCAAAAAGAACGGTCATTCCCAGCTCGTGCGCTTTGTCACAGAAGTATTTGCAGCCTGCTTCTCCACCGTAGCGCTCATCGATAATTGACTGATCGTTGGAATGATATACACCCTTTTCATTGTGGTCAAATACCGGAAGAAGCCATACATGATCAATGCCCATCTTTTTAAGAGTGGGAAGGTATTCGGCATATTTATATAAATCATCCTTAAGCGGGAAACCGGCATCCATGGTGCCTGCAGGATGACAGGAATACATAACGCCTTCTGTGATGCCGCCTTCACAGGGTTTAAAGCCAAGACTGCTTACAAAATCCCTGATTTGCAGATAAGGATTGCCTGCTTCGCACAGCTGCAGATACATGGTTCCCACACTTAGGGATTCTCCGGGCTTAAGATCAGCCTCCAGACCTGCGGAGTAGACAAAATGGCTGCAGGTTGAATCATGATATACACCTGTAGACCAGAATGGAGCTGTTGCATCAAAGGATTATTTTCAACCGTTAATGCGACGGCTCCATTTATTATATAGTTTTACATGCAGCCCATTTTCTTAAGAATGCTTCTGGCTACGCTTATTCCGTTTGCCGAAGCCTGCTGAAGGCCTCTGGTTACAGCTGCGCCGTCACCAATAGCCCTCAGGCCCTCCACACTGGTTTCAAAATCACTGTTTACTACCACCTTGTTGGAATAGAACTTAACCTCCACACCGTACAAAAGGGTTTCGTCACTGGCAATACCGGGCGTAACCTTATCAAGAGCCAGTATCATTTCCTTGATATCCACCATAATACGATGAGGGAACACCAGGGACAGATCTCCCGGAACAGCGTCCTTAAGGGTAGGTATAATGTTGTTTCTGCATAAACGCTCTTCGGTGGTGCGTCTTCCTCTCTGGAAGTCACCAAAGGTCTGCACAAGAATCCGGCCTCCGCAAAGCATATTGCTGAGCTGGGCTATATGCTTGCCGTATTCAATCGGAGTCTTGAAGGGCTTTGTAAAGTTTTTTGACACAAGAATTGCAAAGTTGGTGTTATCGGTTTTGAATTCCTGCGATTTATAGGCATGGCCGTTTACAACCGCCAGATTGTTCTCGTAATATTCTGTTGCTACCTCACCTGAAGGATTGGTACAGAAAGTACGCACCTTGTCATCAAAGGTAGGCGTATAATACACAAGCTTTGCTTCATAAAGGTTTGTGTTTAAAAACTCCATAACCTCATTGCGCACTTCTACACGTACACCGATATCTACCGTACCCACCTTTGTTTCGATACCATGCTCCTTGCAGATCTGGGAAAACCAGTCGGAGCCCTCACGGCCAACACCTGCTACAATCTCATCCGCATAGAAGGTATCGCCGCCTGAGGTCACAACTCCTCTCGCCTTGCCATTTTCTATTATAATATCCATTACCATGGTGTTGAATATCATTTCTACACCTGAGGATAACAGATACTCCTGTAAGCGTGTGTAAATCTTGTAGCCTTCCTCTGTTCCAAGATGACGTATCGGACATTCAATAAGCTTGAGGTTGGCAGTGATTGCCCGTCTTCTGATTTCGCGTATCTCTGCCTCCTTGTCAACTCCGTAGACATTTTTGTCCGCTCCAAACTTAAGATATATCTCATCTGATTCCTTTATGAGCTCCATTGCCCTGTCATAACCCAAAATCTCAGGCAGATTGCCTCCGACATCGGGAGATAAGGAAAGCTTCCCATCAGAGAAGGCTCCTGCTCCGGCAAAGCCGGTGGTAATTGAGCATGGCTGGCATCCGATGCATTGGTTGGTTTTTCTCTTGGGACACACCCTTTTTTCTATCGGTCTGCCTTTTTCCACCATCAAAATTTTTAAATTTTTATTCCTGTTAATTAATTCATAGGCGCAAAATATCCCGGATGGACCTGCACCAATTATTATAACATCGTATTTTGACATGGGCATCACTCCTTCTGTATTAAACCTTGTACATTCTACCATAAGATTTGACACAATGCAAGATTTTAGATATTATAATGAATAAATAATAGTATAAAACGCATAATTATACATCGAGGAATTGATGTGATATTATGCTTTTTGCTCTTGACATTAGCAATTTGGTAGATTAATATATTTAGAAATGATAAACGCTAAGTTAATGTGCGCTAAATATAAAAAAAGACAAAAACTGTGAAGGTGAATGCAGTAGCATATATTTTCCCGACAGAGAGAATCTGTCACCGGCTGAGAGCAGATTCAGGGTTCAGGTATATGTCGAAGTTCGGCACCGGAGTTGCCATTAAGATACGGGCAAGGCAGATGCCAGCCTGTAAAAGAATGGCCGGATCAGTACCGTTATAACTGTAGAGGAGCTTGCAGGAGCAGGCTTGAAATTGGGTGGTACCACGATGCTTTCGTCCCTTTGTGTGACGAAAGCTTTTTTAGTTTAAAATTAAAACGGAAGGATGCACATTTGTTGCCTGATTTTGCAGGATTTATGCTTGTTTTAAAGATTAATTTATAGGAGGATTGAATATGTTTGAAAATCTTGAAAAAATAAAGCAGCAGTTTAATGATGAGCTTAACAGAGTTGAATCAAAGGACGAACTGGAAAGGGTCCGTGTAGCCTTTCTTGGCAAGAAGGGCCTGGTTACCGATGCCTTAAAGGGCCTGAGGGATCTGAGTGCCGAGGATAAAAAGACCTTCGGAATGCAGGTAAATGTTCTGAAAAATGAGATTGAGGAGGCTATTGCCGAATATCAGAAGAAGCTTGAGGAGCAGGAGTACCTTAAGGAAATACAGAATGCTCCTAGATATGATTTTTCCATTCCCTCAGACAAACCTCTGGGCTCTCTTCATCCTATTACCATTGTCCAGAAGCAGATTGAGGATATCTTCAAGACAATGGGCTTTATTATAGAGGATGGGCTTGAGGTGCAGACGGAGTATAACAATTTTGAGGCCGTTAATATTCCTAAAAACCATCCTGCCAGAGATATGACAGATACCTACTATCTGGAGAACGGACAGCTTCTTAAGACCCATACGTCGGCAGCCCAGAATGCCATCATGAGAAAGTACGGAGCCCCCAAGCCGGGCGAATATCTTAAGGCTCTTTTCCCGGGCAGATGCTTCAGAAATGAAAGCATAGATGCCAGTCATGAAAATACCTTCTTCCAGATGGAGGGTATGATGATTGGTGAAGATATTTCCATATCAAACCTTATTTATTTCATGAAAGTGCTGCTGACCGAGGTATTCCAGAGGGATGTTAAGGTTCGCTTAAGACCGGGCTTTTTCCCCTTTGTGGAGCCGGGCTTCGAGCTGGATATCAACTGCCTGATATGCGGCGGCAGCGGCTGCCCAACCTGTAAGCAGTCAGGCTGGCTGGAGCTTCTGCCCTGCGGTATGATACATCCGAATGTCCTTAATATGGGCGGCATAGATCCGGAAAAGTATACAGGCTTTGCCTTCGGTCTTGGACTAACCAGACTGGCTATGATGAAGTACAACATAAAAGATATCAGAGTCTTTAACAGCGGTAATTTGAAGCAGCTAAGGCAGTTTACAATATAGCATTTTATATCCTGATAATTAAGCTGGTATCTGACTTGACAGGAGCGATTAAGACCTGCTGAAAAAGAACGGCATACAGATTGCATGTAAAATGCCTTAATTAAGAACGCTAATCGAAATTTAATCAGATGGATAACCATATATAATACAGCCGCTTGGGCACTGGACTGATAAAAGCGGCAGAATAGGAGGTAGCTATGTTAATTTCAATGAACTGGATATCGGAATTTACCGATTTGAGCGGAATTAACCTTAGGGAATTGATTGAAAGATTTACCCTCTCCTGTGCAGAGGTGGAGGATATTTATGAATACGGTAAAAACATCAGGGATGTTGTCGTAGGAAAAATAGTAGAAATCAAAGAGCATCCGGGTTCCAAAAAGCTCCATCTTGTAAAGGTTGATATAGGCACTGAGATAGTCGATTGCGTCTGCGGTGCTCCCAATATTTTTGTAGGCGCCGTGGTTCCCTTTGCCAAGCTGGGCGGTCAGGTTGGTGACCTTGAGATTAAGGAAACAAAGATTGCAGGGGAAATCAGCCGTGGCATGTGCTGCTCCGAGAAGGAATTGGGAATTAGTGACGACCATTCTGGAGTAATGCTTTTGGATGACATCTATCCGTTGGGAACCGATATTAAGACCTTCATGCAGTTGGAGGACACTATATTTGAGGTGGACAACAAGTCCCTTACCAACCGTCCCGATCTGTGGGGCCATTATGGGATTGCAAGGGAAATATCCGTATTGACAAAGAGACCGCTTAAACCGCTGGATCTGTATAACACGGAACAGTTTGACAATCTGGCCAAGGTTGATGTCAAAATAGAGGATACTGAAAAATGCTTCAGATACAGCTGCATCACGGTATCTGATATTAAGGTGAAGAAATCCCCGATAAATATGAAAATCCGTCTTACCTACTGCGGTATGAGGCCCATCAATTTGCTGGCCGACTTAACCAACTATCTGATGCTGGAGCTTGGTCAGCCTATGCATGCCTTTGACAACAAAAAGGTATCAAAAATCAGGGTTAAAACATATCCTGAAACCATCAGCTTCAGAACTCTGGACGGTCATGACAGAAATGTTGATCCGGAGACCCTGCTTATCTGTGATGAGAAGGAGCCTGTTGCCATTGCAGGTATTATGGGTGGTGAGCTGACTGAGATAACAGATGAAACGGATTCATTGCTGCTGGAATCAGCTAATTTTGATGCCACAAGCATACGAAAATCATCAACCCGGCTGGGCCTTCGTACGGATGCCAGCGCCAGATATGAAAAAAGCCTTGATCCGGAGCTTACCGTTATTGCAATCAAGCGATTCCTAAAGCATTTGGTTGAGATTGATCCTGGTGTGAAGGTGACAAGCGCCTTGACGGACTGTTATGCAAAACGCTTTGACACTATTAAAATTGACTTTGACAAGGCTTATGTGGATAAATGTACAGGAATTGATATATCCTCCGATCAGATAGAGGAAACCTTGACTTTGCTTGGTTTTGAGGTAAACCGCAAGGGTGATGCCTTCAGCGTTGTTGTTCCCAGCTGGAGAGCCACCAAGGATGTAACTATCAAGGCTGATATAATTGAGGAGATTACCCGCATTTATGGATATGACAACTTCGAGGTGCGCTCTGTAAAGAGTCTGTTGACACCTGTGCGCCATGATATCGCACAGAGCAACGAATACCGCATAAAACAGCTTCTGGCTGAGCGTTATGCCATGAATGAGGTCCACAGCTATATCTGGTATGACAGTAAGCTTAATAAAGAGCTGGGTATAGTAACAGAACCTAATGTGCGCATAATTAACTCTATTACGGCTGAGAATGATACGATACGTGCAAGCCTAATCCCCACCCTGCTGGGCTTTGTGGCCAAGAATGCCGACAGCGAATCTGAGATGGGCATGTTTGAAATCGGCCGTGTTGTTGAAGGCTATAAAGAGGATGGCTTATGCAATGAGCGCAAACGTCTTGGCATAGTAATTGCCAGCAAGAAGATGACTGAAAGGGAAGTTTATTTCAAGTGCAAGGAAATAATAGAACAAACTATGCGCTCTGTTAAAAATATAGCTCCCAGATTTGCAATTAAGGAGGAGCTGGCAAAATATAATTATGTGCATCCGGTCAACTGTGCAAGCATCTGGCTTAAGGATGTCGAGATCGGCTTTTTCTCGGTAATCAATCCAAGGGTAAAAAACAGGATTGACAAAAAGCTGAATATAGCATTTGCGGAGATAGATATTGAGAACATGGAGAAGCTGGCGGCAGAGCCTATTGTATACAACGAGATATCCAGATATCCGCAAGTTACATTTGACCTGAGCCTGCTGGTAGACAGGAATATGCGTTATGAGCATATCGCTTCATATATCAGCGAATATAAATGTGAATATCTGCAGAAATATTATCCTGTGGATGTATTCGAGGATGAAAAGCTGTTACCCGGCAAGAAGAGCGTGACGGTACGCTTTGAATTCATCTCCATGGATAGAACCCTGGAGCTGGCTGAGGTTCAGGCTATGGTGGATGGGCTGCTTAAGCTTCTTGAAGGAAAGGGTATAGAATTGAGAAAATAAAGTAGAACTTGAAATGAAAGAATTCCAAAGACCAGAATTAAACAATAAAGTATAAGGGGACACACCGACGTCAAAATCCAAATTGCGGGTGTGTCCCCTTCATAATGATTAACATTATAAAGCACTGATTACTTACAGTGCCTTTAAGGCTGTTGAAGCAGTTATATAAAATAGTATCACATAATCGGATTATATGTGGAGCATAGCGAAATAAATTGGAATTCTTGAAAAAAGATAATCATCGTGATAGACTGTATTTGAAATATCAACCTGTAATTTTTTACATATCAGATAAAGCATAAATTGAAATAATCAGGATTAAGCGAATATAGAAAAATTATATTAAAGGTACTGATTTGATCTGCATGTTTTTGATATAGCCTTAATAAGCCGGAATAGCAGAGGCAATATCCCGGGATTGTCATTGAATAATAATGCTTAAGTTGCTATAAAGTTTTATCAGATAAAGGAGACATTATGATTAACAGTGAGCTTTTGGAGATAAGAAAACAGTTCAAGCATGACAATTGCTCGATTACCAAGGTGAGCGGCTGTTATGTGGATGGAGAAAAGACGATTAAAACCAAATTTACGGAGACCTTCCTGGGTATGCCCGAGGAGGAAACCTTCAAATATTTTGAAATATTTAAAAAGACCTTGTCGGGGACCCTGGGTAAAAACCTGATAAATATGGAATTTCCGACTGAAACAGAATTTAACGGTGGGCCGCAGGAGTTTTTGCTTAAGCTTCGTGACAGCGAGCTTAAGGATGAGGCTCTTCTTGATGAATTTTATGAAAGAATTATCAGTTATTATGATTATGTCGGCAATTACCTGATTCTTATTATATATGCAGCATATGATGTGCCGGGGAAAACCAGTGACAGGCTTATACTGGATGATGCCTCCGAGGAGGTATACAGATACATACTATGTTCAATCTGTCCGGTAAAGCTGTCCAAGCCCGGTCTGTGCTATAACGCTGAAACCAACCAGATAGAAAAACGAATCCAGGACTGGGTGGTGAGCATGCCTGAAAACGGCTTTTTGTTTCCTGCCTTTAATGACAGGAGCACCGACATACATAGCATGCTCTATTATGCAAAGGAGCCGGAGAAGCTGCATGAGGATTTTATAAGCCAAATGTTCGGCTGCCGGCCACCCATATCTGCAAAGGGACAAAAGGAGCTCTTTCAGACCCTGATTGTGGAAACGCTTGGTGAAGAATGCGAGTACGAGCTGGTAAAGAATATTCATGAAAAGCTGAATGAAGTACTTCAGGAGCACAAGCAAAAGGAAACAGGAGAGCCGCTTGCTCTGGACAAGACGGAAATCAAAAATATTTTTGCCAGCAGCGGAGTGAATGATGAAAAGCTCCAGAGCTTCGATGAAAAATATGAGGTGACTGCGGGCGAAAGCACTGTACTTATGGCTGCGAATATTACCAGTACAAAAGCTTTTGAGGTGAAAACGCCAGATATAGTAATAAAGGTAAATCCTGAAAGCGCAGATCTGGTAACGACCCGGATTATTGACGGTCGAAAGTGCCTGGTAATTGAAATTACAGATCAGGTAGAGGTAAACGGAATAGTAGTTAAGCCTTAAGCTGTAGAAACTAAGAATATCATAGCTTGTCTGTGTATAGAAATTTCATAAGAAAATTTCTTATGCATTTTATAACGGCAAGCCTATGATATCAAAATCAGATTTGAAGCATAAGGGGACAGTTACCATTGAAACCATAAGACTTAAACTCAGAAAATTCAGGCTGGAGGATGCCCAGGATATGTTTAATAACTGGGCAAGCGACCCCGAGGTATGCAGGTATTTGTCCTGGGGCCCTTATACCGATCCGGGGCCCTGCTACAGGCGTGTTTCAGCCTGGATAAGCAGCTATGCCTGCATCAGCACCTATGTCTGGGCGATTGAGCTGAAGGGGGCAAATACTGTAATTGGCTCAATCAGTGTTGAGATTAGCAATGATACGATAAAGTCCTGTGAAGTGGGATACTGTATCGGCAGGCCATACTGGAATCGGGGAATAATGACTGAGGCCTTAAGGGCTGTCATGCATTTTTTGTTTTATGAGGTGGGCTACAGGATGATTATAGCCAAGCATGACACACAAAATATTGCATCCGGCAAGGTAATGAAAAAGGCAGGCATGGAATTTGTCAGACTGGAGCTTAAGGCCGGCAAAAGGCGGGATGGCAGCTATTATGACTGTGCAGTTTATGCAAAAAAAATCGATGATGAAAAGACAGATATCTAAAAAAGCAGCCATTATAAAACTGATTTACTTTAAGGACGTGTATCTGATTGGAATAAAATTGGCACAATAAAATGAGGTTTAGTATAAAGAGGTTGATTTGTATGCTGAAGGAGAAACTTGAGGACAAGCTTAGCGGACAGAATTTGGAAAAATATAAAAAAGAAGGAGTAGGTATGTTAAAGGAGTTTAAAAAATTTGCGCTGAAGGGCAATATGATAGATCTGGCTGTCGGTATAATCATTGGCGGAGCCTTCAACTCCATAGTCAATTCGCTTGTAAATGACATTATAATGCCGATATTCAGTCTTATAACAAAAAGAATCAATTTTACGGACTGGTTCATTGCCTTAAACGGCAAATCCTATGATACCCTGGAGCAGGCCAAAGCCGATGCTGCGGCTACAATCAATTACGGGCTGTTTCTGTCAGGTGTTTTTAATTTCCTTATAATGTCCTTTGTGGTTTTTTTGATTGTGCGCTGGATTAACAAGATAAAAAGACCTGAGCCTGTTGCGGTCCCTGCAACGAAAAAATGTCCTTACTGTCAGTCGGATATCCATCAGCAAGCCGTTAAGTGTCCGCATTGTACTGCAGATATAGAGCAGCAATAAATTGAGGAAGCTTTAAAGCCGGCATAATGATTTTTATGGGGATAAGTATTATCAGAATATAAAACAAGGGGGTTGAAATTATGACAAATTTTACAGGCTTCAGTGCAGGAGTAAATCTTGGAGGCTGGATTTCGCAGTTCTGGCAAAAAAGGAAGGAGCATTTCGACAGCTTTATCATCAAGGAGGATATCAGGCAGATAGCCGGCTGGGGTATGGATCATGTAAGATTGCCGATTGACTACAATATCCTGGAGGATGATGACAAGCCGTTTGAATACAGTGAGGAGGGCTTTTCCTATATTGACAGCTGCATAGAATGGTGCAGGGAGTATGGACTGAACATCATACTGGATCTTCATAAAGCACCCGGCTATGCCTTCCATTCGCTCGAAAGCAACAAATTGTTTGAGGATAACACACTTCAGGAGCGCTTCATCAACCTTTGGAAGACCTTTGCCAAACGTTATAGCAAATATGGCGATAATGTGGTTTTTGAGCTGCTGAATGAAATAGTCGAGCCTAATTCCGACAGATGGAATGCCCTGAGCAAAAGGGCTGTTGAGGCTATTCGTGAGCTTGACAAAAACAGGATCATCATTATCGGCGGTAATTTCTATAACAGCGTAAATACTCTGAAGGAGCTGGACCATATAGATGACGACAGGATAGTATATACCTTCCATTTTTATCTGCCCCATCTGTTCACTCATCAGGGTGCAAGCTGGGAGAAGGCAATGAGCGAGTTGAATTTTAAGATTTCATACCCTATTGGCCCTGAGGATTACAGCAAGTATATGCAGTTGTCGGAAAGCTTCAGAAGGAGCTACCAGATTAGTGAAAATATGGGCAAGGATTATCTGAGGGAGGCTCTTATGCCTGCCCTGGAATTTGCAAAGGAGCGCAAGGTAGCAGTATACTGCGGAGAATACGGTGTTATAGATACGGCAGATATGGACAGCAGGCTTCGTTGGCATGAGGATTTCTGCAGCCTTCTGATTGAATATGGCATAGGCAGGGCTGTATGGAGTTATAAGCTTATGAATTTCGCCATGGTAGATGGCAATTCAAAGGTAATCAATGAGGATTTGATTAAGATAGTAAGCAGAAAAATATAAGCCGGCTGCATTTGTCAGGGTATATGAAACATATTTAACAACAGTCATAAAATAAAGTGTAGGATGTTTTTACAGTTAATCGAAATTAGCTATTTTGGCTTTGCAGGGGGTGTTCATTCCGAGAGTGTTTACTGCCTGCAAAGCCTGGCTTGCTGATTGCTAATTCAATTGTGTTTTATTATAATCATGGATGGGAGAAGACAGATGCTGCTTGCAAGATTTTATCCTAAAAGGACGGCTGACTCCGCTTATGATATAGATTATGAAGCCCTCTACAGGGAGGGCTATCGAGGGATATTGTTTGATATTGACAATACCCTGGTGGAGCACGGGGCGGATGCCAACGATAAGGCGGTGAGGCTCTTTAAAAGATTGGAGCAGATTGGCTTCAAGACCTGCCTGATTTCAAACAACAGCGATGAAAGGGTAAGCCGCTTTAACAGCCGGATAAATACCAATTATATATATAAAGCCAACAAACCATCCAAAAAAAGTTACTATAAAGCGATAGAGCTTATGGGAACCAGGGTGGACAATACCGTGTTTGTCGGCGATCAGTTGTTTACCGATGTCTACGGTGCCAATAAGATAGGCATGCTGACATACCTTGTAAGGCCCATTGGGCCTAAGGAGGAGATACAGATAGTATTTAAACGCAAGCTGGAAAGAATAGTCCTTTATTTCTACCGCAGGGATCTTGCAAAGGGGAAGATAAAATAACGAATGAGGGGATTTTGCTTAGATGAAGCATAACATAGTACTTATCGGCTTTATGGGAAGCGGCAAAAGCAGTGTCGGAGAGCTTCTTGCAAAAAGGCTTTCCTATAAATTTTGCGACAGCGACCGGCTGATAGAGGATAAGGCAGGGCAGACTATCAGCCGGATATTTGACAGCTACGGCGAGGAATATTTCAGGGATTTGGAAACCAAATTGCTTGAGGAATTGCAGACAAGCCTGGATTATGCAGTGCTATCTACCGGAGGAGGCATGCCTTTAAGGGAAAAGAATATGCAGCTTTTAAGAAAGATGGGCTATGTTGTATATCTGAAGGCCTCCAAGGAAACAACGATAAAGCGCTTAAAGGGAGACAGAAAAAGGCCACTGCTTAAGGGTGAGGATTTTGAACAAAGGGTGGACAGGCTGCTGGCTGCAAGAATACCTGTATATGAAAAAGCAGCCCATAAAATTATTGAAACAGATGACAAAACCATAGATGATATAGTGGCAGAAATAATTGAGGAATGGTACGCCACAGGTAAGGGGGATTGAATGAGAATATTAGTTATCAACGGGCCAAATTTGAACTTCCTGGGTATAAGGGAAAAATCGGTATATGGAGCGAAGGATTATAATTATCTGCTGGGACTGCTGGAGGAAAAGGCAAAGCAGGCCGGTATAGTAATTGAAACCTTCCAAAGCAACAGTGAGGGTGAAATAATCGACCGGATACAGAAGGCTTATTATGACAGGGTGGATGGCATAATTATCAATCCTGGGGCTTTTACCCATTACAGCTATGCAATAAGGGATGCCCTCGCCAGTATCGATGTGCCAAAGATAGAGGTACATATCTCCAATGTCCATGCAAGGGAGGAGTTCAGGCATAAATCAGTGACAGCTCCTGTTTGCACCGGACAGATTGCGGGATTGGGACTTCAGGGATATCTGCTGGCTGTTGATGCAATAATAAATTTACAGCAAAGTAAATAGCTTATAATAGCTTATTAGAGCTGTTTTTTTAAAAGATTGAGTCTATTATTGGAAACATAAAGCGACACAAAAAGCATTAGCATTATAATACAAAAGCATTATAAAATATAAAAGTAAAAAGGACTGGTTAAGAGTATGGATAATTATTTACGAGTGCAAGAAATTTTAAGAAAACTTAATATTGATGCAATCCTTATTTCAAACGGGAAAAACATGCGCTATATCAGCGGCTTTGCAGGTGAAACAGGCTATGTGTATATTTCACACTTGCGGCACGCAATAATAACAGATTTCAGATATACAATCCAGGCGGAAGGTGAAGCGGAGGGCTATGAGGTCATCACTATAGGCAATGGCGGTTATCCTGAGGCCCTCAATGAGGTCCTTGCTGCCGACAGGGTAAGCCGTCTTGGCTTTGAGGCGAAAGACATGCTTTATGCCGATTACCAGGAGTTGAAGGAAAAGCTGAATGTCACCGAGCTTGTGCCGGTTGCAGATGAAATAAGCGCCATGAGACGGATAAAGACTCAAAAGGAGCTGGAGTATATCAGGAAGGCCGAGGCTATAGGGGATAAAGTATTTACCGAGATACTGGATTTTATAAAGCCCGGCATGACCGAGCTGGAGGTGGCTGCGAGGATTGAGTATCTGCTGAAGGTTCATGGAGGCCAGGGACTCAGCTTCCCTGCCATAGTTGCCTCAGGTATTAATTCAAGCATGCCGCATGCAGTCCCGTCTTATAAGAAAATTGAAAAAGGCGATTTTGTTACCATGGATTTTGGCTGTGTATATGAGGGCTATTGCTCCGACATGACCAGAACCATTGTAATAGGCAAGGCCAGCGAAAAACAGAAGGAAATATATAATCTGGTGTTGAAGGCCCAGCAGGCGGCTCTGGATTTTATAAAGGCCGGCTACAAGGGCAAGGAGATCGACAAGGTGGCAAGAGATATCATATATGGCGCAGGCTATGAGGGCTGCTTTGGCCATGGGCTTGGACACAGCGTAGGGCTTAATGTTCATGAAAATCCAAGGCTGTCAATGCTGGAGGAGGATATAATCGAGGCAGGAATGACGGAAACAGTTGAGCCGGGTATATATATCAAGGGCTTTGGCGGAGTGCGTATCGAGGATCTGGTGGTTGTTACCGAGGATGGCTGTATTAATTTCACCAATTCCGAGAAAAGACTGATAGAACTGTAGTATGAATTTATATGCTTCAATGAAAAAAACTGTTGCAAAATGCAAATTGTTATTATACACTAAGGAGTAGTCAATTTTTCGAATTCTAAACGTGGGTTAAAGATTTAAGGAGGATAATTAAAGTATGGTATCAGCAGGCGATTTCAGAAATGGTCTGACCATTGAAATGGATAATCAGGTATATCAGATTATTGAGTTCCAACATGTAAAACCTGGCAAGGGTGCAGCATTTGTCAGAACCAAGCTGAAGAATATTAAAAACGGTGGTATTGTAGAAAAAACCTTCCGTCCTACGGAAAAATTCCCGCAGGCACATATTGAAAGAAGCGATATGCAGTATCTGTATTCAGATGGCGGACTTTACCATTTCATGAATACCGAGACATATGATCAGATAGCATTGGGTGAGGATCTGGTTGGCGATTCACTTAAGTTCGTTAAGGAAAACGAGATGGTCAAAATGCTTAGTCATGGTGGACAGGTATTCGCTATTGAACCTCCGTTATTTGTAGAACTGGTGGTAACACATACCGAGCCAGGTTTCAAGGGAGATACAGCGACAGGTGCAACAAAGCCTGCTGTTGTTGAAACCGGAGTAACAGTTCAGGTTCCCCTGTTCGTTGATACAGGTGACAAGATTCAGATTGACACCAGAACCGGTGAATACATCAAGAGAGTATAATATTGGCTATAATGTAAATGATGGCGTAAAATCAAAGAAAGCAGATGCTTTCATTGGTTTACGCCATTTTTTATTCGGCTTGTCTTCATTTTATCATTTCCAGCAGCCTTTTACAGGTCTTATCTATCAAGCTGTCATCCAGCTGCTTCCCCAGGAAATATTCAATCGACTGCTTGGCCTGGGCCACCAGCATTTCAAGGCCACAAACCGCCTTTATGCCCAGCTGCTCCGCCTGTATGGCAAGCCTGGTTTTTGTGGGGTTATAGATAATATCAATCACCGCCTCACAGCTTTCAAAGCCGCTTAAGTCCAGCGGAGATGCGTCAGTATTCGGATACATGCCCAGCGGGGTGGTGTTCACAATAACCTGGGCATCCCTGTGGCCGGCATAGCATTCCTCATATGATATTATTTTACATTCACCGTCAGTGCTCTTGTCAGCATTTTCTGTCTGTGTTCCGCCTCCGGCCTTTCGGCTGACTGTATATATTTTGGCTGCCCCGAGAGATTTAAGTACGGCAATAACCGTCTGGGCGGAGCCTCCGTTACCTAGGACAAGGCATTTTTTCCCGGATATACAGATACCATTTTTCCTGAGCAAATATTCAAAGCCAAAAAAGTCGGTATTGTATCCGACTAGATAGCCGTTATTGTTTATTATAGTGTTGACCGCCCCTATACTGCTTGCCAGAGGATGCAGCTCATTAAGGTAGGGGATTACAGCCTGCTTATAGGGGATGGTTACATTTATTGCAGTAAATTCCTTTTTCTCCATAAACTGCTTAAATTCTTCCCTGGTCAAAGGTATCAGATCATATTTGTAATCGGCCAGCATTTCATGAATTATCTTTGAATAGCTGTGGCCCAGCTTTTCTCCTATTAACCCGTATCTCATAAAAGCGTTCTTCCTTTCAAAAGAGTAATTCTTTTATTAAATCTTCCCTGATCCGGGCAAACCTACCCATAGACATACTTTTTAAACAGAATAATATATCTTCGCAAAATATGCAAATTAAATCTTATGACAAAGCGGAATATTTTACTGTGAGCGGAAATATATTGTTCTATCAGAAAGTGGATAAGCTGTATAGGTTTAGGACAGGGGGGCTGTGTGTGAGCACTAAAGAAGAGCTGATGAAAATATTCTCACTTAAGCTTAGAAATGTCTTCGGAAAACTTAATATTGATTACGGTAAGCTGCAGGAAATAAGGCTTCGCATAAATGCGCCCCTGATTATTATATACGGCAATAAGGAGGCGTTTGTTACGGAGGATGCCACTATTGTAGATGACCCTTCAAAAGCAATTATTGTGACAAAAAATGAAATTCGCGAAACCATGGAGTACATAAGCAATTATTCCATGTATGCCTTTGAGGATGAAATCCGGCAGGGCTTCATAACAGTCAGCGGGGGTCACAGGATAGGGATAGCCGGCAAAACCATACTGGAGAATGACATGATAAAAAGCATGAAGCACATATCCTTCATTAATATACGTTTAGCCCACCAGGTCAAGGGCTGCGCAGATAAGGTCCTTCCTTATGTGGTTAACCAGCAGATGAATGATATCTATCATACCCTGATAATTTCACCGCCAAGATGCGGCAAAACAACCCTTCTGAGGGATTTAATCAGGCAGCTTTCGGACGGAAATAAATATCTTGAGGGCAGAAGCGTGGGTGTGGTTGATGAAAGGTCTGAAATCGGAGCCTGCTATATGGGAGTGCCCCAGAATGAGCTGGGCATTCGTACGGATATACTGGATTGCTGCCCCAAGGCCAAGGGAATGATGATGCTGATACGCTCGATGTCTCCACAGGTTATAGCGGTTGACGAAATAGGCTCAAAGGAGGAGCTGGAGGCTATTGATTATGTAATAGGCTGTGGGGCTAAGCTTATCGCTACGGTGCATGGCAGCTCCATTGAGGATATTAAAAATAAGCCCACCCTGTCTGAGCTGGTGAAAAAGAAGTTATTCGAAAGATACATAATCCTTAGCAATCTTGCCGGAGTGGGTACCCTGGAGGAAATATACGATGCTGAAGGCAGACTGCTGTATTCGGCTAGAGGCTGATTTTTTCAGGGAATAGCTCAGGTAAGCATTAATCTGAAAGGAAAGGCTGGATTGGTTATGAATATTCTGAAAATTACAGGATGTATAATGGTTATCACTTCAAGCACCGCAATTGGCTTTTATTTCAGCAGCCAGATGAGGCAGAGGATTAATGATTTGAAGGAGCTGCGAAAGCTCATAGGACTTCTCAGGGGTGATATCAGGTATGCTGCTACTCCATTGCCAGAAGCAATATCAATGCTGGCCAGAAGGCATAATGGAAATTTTGAGAAATTTTTAAGCTATGTAAGCGAGAAACTATATGAGCTGTCGGGACAAACCTTTGCCCTTATCTGGCGAAGCGGGGTGGAGTCCATGCTTACTTGCACATCACTGAGCAGGAAGGACAAGTTACTGCTTGCCCAATTAGGTGACAACCTTGGTTATCTTGATAAGGATATGCAGGTTAATACTCTTGATTTGTATATAGCTCAGCTGGATGAAGAAATTGCCGATATGTCTAAGACAGTCAAGGAGAAAGCTTATTTATACAATACTCTCGGAATTATGGCGGGAATATTCATCACAATAGTTATGATCTGAAGCAAGCGGATGCAACTTGCAGGCCACAAACGTGGGACGGAGGTAAGGTATGGAGCCATTGTTAATATTAAGGATAGCTTTGGTAGGAATCTTGGTATCCATAATAAATCAGTTACTGAAACAGTCGGGAAGGGATGAGCTGGCATTTATAACAAGTCTTACAGGACTTATTGTTGTATTACTCTGGCTGCTTCCTTACATTACGGATTTGTTTCTGACCATACAACAGCTGTTTAATATTGTATAGGCCTGGTATGGTAGATTTAATTTACAGTCATTGAGCTAATATAACTAATCAAAAAATGTGAGAGGTAGCTATGATCAGAATTGCATTGATAGGCATGATAGCCATAATGGTAGCCATTGTCTTTAAAAAGCAAAAGGAAGAGTATTCTTTATACATAGCAATAGGAGCCTCAATGCTTATTCTTATACTGGGTATAGGCAAGCTGGAGGTAATACTGGATGCAATAAACCGCCTGCAGGGATATATTCAGCTAAACAGCGCATATATCGGCATTTTGATAAAGATTGTAGGCATAACCTATGTAACGGAGATATCCTCATCCCTTTGCAAGGATTCGGGCTATAGCTCCATAGGCGAACAGATCGAACTGGTGGGAAAGCTGTCCATATTGGCAATCAGCATGCCGATACTCCTTGCCATACTTGATACAATCAATAATTTCCTGAAGCTTTAGCAGCATGGGATAATCGGGCATATGAGCATTGCAGGTAACAAGTTTTACAAAAGGAGCACAGCCTGCGCCGTAATACAGTCAGATGCTGCAGCAGACAAGCAGCTTGGAGGGTATCAAATGAGGACGGAACTATTAAGGAAAGCTTTTATAAGGGTGCTTGTTGCTCTTGCTTTATGTCTTTTGCTGTCTCCTGCGACAGTCGCCAAAGCTACAAATCTGCCGGAGGATATTAATTATGATGAAATTCAGGAGGTTATCGATGATGTCCTGGGGCAGGGCAATGAGTTTGATTTTAACAAATACGTCCAGAAGTTAATCAACGGAGAGGAGTCCTTTTCATTGGAATCAATAGGCCGACAGCTGATGAATTCAATTAAAGGTGAAATATCGGCCAATTTAAACACCTTTGGAAGCCTGATTACAATTTCACTGCTGGCAGCCCTTTTTACCAATCTTAGTATGGCATTCAGAAATAATCAGGCGTCTGAAACAGGCTTTTATGTTACATACCTGCTTCTGTTCGGACTTTTAATAAGCTCCTTTATAATGGCCTCGCAGGTAGCGGTAAAGGCGGTAAGCTCGATATTGGACTTCATGCGGGCTCTGATACCCGCATATCTGCTGAGTGTGGCGTTCTGCTCAGGGACTGCAACATCCCTGGTTTATTACGAAGCGGCTCTGGGTCTGATTATGCTGGTGGACTTTATTATAATCAAAGTCATCATACCTATGATTAACTTCTATCTGGTTATTATGCTGGCTAACAATTTGTCACGGGAGGACATGCTGTCAAGAATGGCCGAGCTTTTGGCAACAGCTATCGGCTGGCTGCTTAAGAGCCTGCTGGCGGTCGTTATAGGCTTTTCGGCTATAAAGGGACTAATTGTGCCGGTTGCAGATCAGATTAAAAGATCTGCTCTGTATAAGGCATCTGAGGCCATTCCAGGCATAGGGGATGCCTTGGGAGCTGTAGCCGAAACAGTGCTGGGAGCAGCCTTCCTGCTTAAAAATGCAATAGGGGTCGCAGGTCTGGTGGTTATAATCATTATTTGCGCGGTACCCTTTATAAAGCTGGCTATGGTAACAATAGTTTTTAAGCTTGGCTCCGCCGCCCTGCAGCCTATTTCCGACAAACGTTTTACCGAATGCATCAGCGCTTCGGCAAAATCAACAGCACTGCTGCTGCAAACCGTTTTTACCGGAGCGGTGTTGTTCCTTTTGGCTATTACGGTGGTTGCGGTTACAACAGGAGGAGGCATCAGGTAAAGTACACGAGCCAGGCTTATGTAATAAACTCTGCAGGCTTTTTTGGCAGGCAGGGCCGGACTAAGCACAGAAAGGGGGCAGGCAGGTGGATGAAATATATAGCTGGATAAAAAATATCGTGATATACATGCTGCTTAACACAATAATCATGAATCTGCTGGGCAACAAAAGCTACAAAAAATATGCCGGTATAATTTCAGGAATGATTTTGGTGCTTATTGTAATCTCACCCTTAATGAAGCTGATGAGGCTTGATGATAATCTGGATTATTACCTCAGGTTTAATGAGTTTAATATAGATACAATAGAATTTCAAAACAACCTTTCTATAGCAGAAGATAGCCAGAGGGAAGCCATATTTGGCATGTATGAGGATAAGATAATTGAGCGTACAAGGGAGCTTCTTATGGAGGAAGGAATTTACCCGGAAAGCATTATGGTAGAGATAGATGAGGATGCAAACAGCACTAACTTTGGTAAAATAACAGGCTTTGTTATAGTGGCAAGACAGGCCAAAGATTCCGACAAAAAAACGGATGCCCGTATAAGGATTGATAACATAGAGGTATCAAGGGTTACTATAGGAAAAAGAACTGAAGATGGCGGGAAGAGGGTTCCGTCCCCTCTTGAAATAGCAATGAAAAAAAAGCTGTCCGACTTCTATAAAATAGAGCAGGGAAATATAAATATTAGTATACAGGGAGGGTAATATGGAAAGGAAAAATTTTTCACTCAAGGATATTGGCCTTCCTAAACTGGTCATAATGCTTGTAGCGGGTATTTTAATTATTTTATTGTCGGTTCCGGGACTTTTTGGCAGTGATAGAAAAAGTGTAAACAAATTTGATGACTACAACCAACAGGTTGTGCAAAAAGATATGAATATGACAAGCCATGATACGAATACCTATATAACAGAAATGGAAAATAAGCTCAAAAACATCCTTAAAAAGGTATCAGGCATCGGAGAAGTAGAGGTAATGATTACACTGAAGGCCTCCGGGAAACAGATTCCTTTAAAGGATTATCCTTCAATAGAGGAAAGCTTAAATGAGGTTGACGGGGAGGGCGGAAGCAGGACGAATAACAGTGTGAAGCGTGATGAGAGTACAGTTCTGGTGGGTGACGGAAAAGGTGGTGAGGCACCATATATTTTACAGGAAACAGAACCGGAAGTGGAAGGTGTTTTAGTGATTGCAGAGGGTGGAGATAATGTACAGATAATTATCGATATAATTGAAGCAGTTGAGGTATTATTTAACGTACCTGCGCATAAAGTTAAAGTAATGAAGATGAGAAGCGGATAAAAAGAAGGAGGTTTAAAATGAAAAATATAAAGAATATATTCAAAAAGAATCACATCATCATAACTGCTCTGGCAATTATGATAGTGATCGCAGGCTATTTAAGCTTCACCAACAAGGATGTACCCAAGGATAAGGATTCCATATCGGCCGCCAAGCAGGATGAAAACGGTAAAATTGCAGAGGTTAACGGACTTGAGCTGGTTACTGACACGACAGGTGACACAAATAATGCAACAACAGATGATAGCACGAATGATGCTGACAACACCGATGTAAATACCACAGGAACAGAGGATAATGCCGATACCGAACTCGAGGCTGATGAGCTGGGTGATTCCGACATTTCGGATGAGGATTTGCTGGCTTATGATGTTACTGACAATGGCGAGCTTGACATAGAGGACGGAGTGCCAGGAGAGGCTGTGCTTGCAAACGCTACCATTGATGCAAGCTTCTTCCTGTCTTCAAAGCTTGACAGAGAGCAGGTAAGGGCCAAGAATAAGGAGACTCTTATGGAAATTATAACCAGTAACGATATTTCCGCTGAGGATAAGCAGAAGGCTATTGACACCATGATAAGGCTGACTGAGATAGCCGAGAAGGAAGGGGCTGCAGAGGTACTCCTTGAGGCTAAGGGCTTTGATGGTGCCATTGTTTATATTGTTGACGATAAGGTAAATGTTGTAGTTAATGCCAAGAACCTTACCGATCAGCAGCTGGCTATAATTGAGGATGTCGTCAAGAGCCAAACCGGCATTCCGGTTGAGAACATACATATTAACACTGTTGTTTTGGAAGAATAGTCCTGATATACGAATTAATCCGGTTGGACATATGCGCTTTGCTATTTGTCAGCTTTACGGGAACGAATGACAATAATAATAATTGCAAAAGTTGATTGGTTTGGTTATAATACTATATAATCTTAGTGTATTGCTAATAAATGCCGAACCAATAGAAACTTAGGAGGTAAATACGTTGAACAAAGAACCTGAGATCAGAAAAACATATAGAATACATGAAAACGGCAAGGTCGGAGAGGTACAGATAGCTGATGAAGTGGTGGCAACTATTGCAGCCCTGGCCGCATCGGAGGTTAAGGGAGTTGCTACAGCTTCAGGTGGCACTGCCAATGAACTGGCAGGAAAGTTCGGGAAGAAGAATATATCCAAAGGGGTCAAGGTTCTTGTTAGTCCGGATGCAGTATCGGTTGATATGGCTCTGACACTGGATTACGGATACGGTATTCCCGAAACTGCCAAGCAGGTACAGGAAAAGGTAAAGATGGCAATTGAAAATATGACCGGCTTGCATGTTAAGGAAGTCAATATAAGAATTGCCGGTGTTAATGTTGTAAAAGCATGAATAGTATAGTATCAAGCAAGGACCTTTATATTACGGATTCATACAATCATGGGAAACTGTATGTCCTGTAAGGAATCAGTTCCCCATGATTGCTTGTTGTGTCTGTAAAAGCCCTTGTTTTATTCATCTGTAGGAGGAAGCTTGCTGTGACCAGGAGAGAAATAAGAGAACACATTTTCCTGATGTTATTTAGGAAGGAATTTCATGAAAAGGAAGAATTAAATGAGCAAATGCAGCTTTATATAAACGAATTGGGGGAGCCTGCGCCGCAGGAAGCGGTATATCTTGCAGAGCGTTTTCAGTCAATTGTGGAGAAGCTGGATGAGATTGACAGGATGCTTTCTGAAGCCAGCAGCGGATGGAAGCTAAATCGTATGGCAAAGGTTGATCTGACCATCCTAAGGCTGGCGGTTTATGAAATGCACTTTGATGATGATATTCCTCTTAAGGTGGCTATAAATGAAGCTGTAGAGCTGGCAAAGAAATTTGGAGGAGATGATTCTCCCAGCTTTGTAAACGGAGTATTGGCAAAATTGGCTCAGCCGTAGCTTATATGTAGGATTGGCTGTACGCAGGCACAAAGAGAGGGCGAGGATAATATTATGGGACAGGCTTATACAGTCAGTGAAGTAAATTATTATATCAAGAATATGTTTATGAAAGACCGCTTCCTTAATAATATATATGTTAAGGGAGAGGTCTCCAACTGTAAATATCATACCTCGGGGCATATATATTTTACCCTGAAGGATCAGTATGGACAGCTGGCCTGCGTAATGTTTGCCGGACAAAGGAGAGGTCTGGCCTTCCGCCTGGAGGAGGGGCAGAGCGTAATAGTTATGGGCAGCATAAATGTTTATGAGCGGGACGGAAAATATCAGCTTTATGCCAATGAGATCGTGCTGGATGGACTGGGAATACTCTATGAAAGGTTTGAAAGGCTCAAAAAAGCCCTGGAGGCGGAGGGACTATTTGATCCTTCCCATAAAAAGCCGATACCGAAGTTCCCTAAAAGGGTAGGCATCGTGACCGCATCCACCGGAGCAGCGATACAGGATATCTGCAATATTTCAAGAAGACGCAACCCTTACGTACAGCTAATTCTGTATCCGGCGCAGGTACAGGGCCAGGGTGCTGCCGAAAGCATAGTCAGGGGTATAAAGGTGCTGGACCGGATGGGCCTTGATACGATAATAATAGGCAGAGGTGGCGGTTCAATCGAGGATTTGTGGGCATTCAATGAGGAAATTGTGGCCAGGGCTGTGTATGAATGTAAGACACCGATTATATCGGCGGTGGGACATGAAACGGACTTTACGATAGCCGATTTCGTTGCCGATTTGCGGGCTCCCACACCGTCAGCAGCAGCCGAACTTGCCGTTAATGACATAAATGTTTTTCTTAACACACTCAGGGAATACAAGCGCAAGCTGGATCGGGAAATGCAGCAGCATCTTAATCAAAGCAGAAATAAATTAAAGGAATTAAGGTTGCGTCTGTATTATGCCAGCCCCTCCTATCAGATTAAGCAAAAGAGGCAGTATATTATTGAACTGGAGCAAAGGCTGCAGCTATTAATGAAGCAACGTATTAAGGAAAAAAGGCACAGGCTTGAGCTGTACATAACGAAGCTTGAGGGACTTTCTCCATTGTCAAAGCTTAGCAAAGGCTATGCCCTGGTTGTTGGTGAGGAAAACATACCGATAAGTAGTGTCAGCCAGGTTAAAACTGACCAGCTGTTGACAGTATCATTGCTGGATGGAGATATTAAAGCAAGAGTTGAAGAGATAACTGAAAAAAGAAGGGTATAAGGCAGGAAAAAGAGTATGGATAACAATATTAAGGATGTTAAATTGGAAGATTTGTTCGAGCGTCTGAACAATATAATTGAAGAGCTTGAGAAGCCTGATATCAGTCTGGAGTCATCCTTTGAGCTCTATCAGGAAGGCATAAGGCTGGTAAAGGCCTGCAATGATTCGATTGATAAGGTGGAAAAGCAACTGATAATTCTGAATGAAAACGGAGATAACAATGAACTTTGATTTGGAGCTGTCAAAAAAAGTTGAAAATGTTGACGAGATATTAAAGCAATATATTCCTGAGGAGACAGGCTATCAAAAGCTGGTTATGGAAGCTATGAATTACAGCCTGATGGCTCCGGGCAAAAGATTGCGGCCGATCCTTATGGGAGAGACCTACCGGCTGTTTGGAGGACATAAAGCGAAAATAATAGCACCGTTTCAGGCCGCAATAGAGATGATTCACACCTATTCTCTGGTGCATGATGATTTGCCTGCAATGGATAATGATGAATACAGGCGGGGCAGAAAAACCACCCATGTAGTATATGGTGAGGCTATGGCTATCCTGGCGGGGGATGGTTTGCTTAATTATGCCTTTGAAACCGTGTTGACGGCTTTTGAAGCAGCCGCCGGCATTAACTGGCCTGAAAAATATCAATACTTTGAAAGAATAGCCAAAGCTGTCCGCATATTGGCAAACAAGGCCGGAATATATGGCATGATTGGCGGACAGGTTATAGATATTGAGGGCTTTGAAAAGGGTATTGAGCGTGAGCGTCTGGATCATATGTACAGGCTTAAGACCGGTGCATTAATTGAAGCGTCCATGATGATTGGGGCAATTCTTGCAGGGGCAACTGAGGAGGAAATTTCTATAATTGAGCAAATAGCGGGCGATATAGGCCTTGCCTTCCAGATCAGGGATGACATCCTGGATCTTGTCAGCTCGCAGGAGATGCTGGGAAAGCCTGTAAAAAGTGATTTGAAGAATGATAAGGTAACCTATGTCTCAATAATGAGTCCGGAGGAAGCGGAAGCAGAAGTACTTAAAATATCTCAAAGAGCGGTGGATAATTACCACAGGCTTGCTTACAGGAATGATTTTCTGGAAGAACTGATTATAAAGCTGGTTTACAGAGAAAAATGACAGCAGGCGCATTTTGTCATGATAAAATGCGTCTTAATCTGATGCTATTGCGGCAAATATGAGGTGATATGGTGCCAAGTATATTAGACAGGATAAATAAAGAAAATGACATTAAACAGATAAAGGCTCAGGATTATGACAGACTTGCCAAAGAAATACGTGAGCTGCTGATAAGAACTGTAAGCAAGAACGGCGGGCATCTGGCATCCAATCTTGGGGTTGTTGAGCTGACCATGGCTCTTCATCTGTTTTTAACCTTTCCGGAGGATAAGCTGGTATGGGATGTGGGACATCAGACATATACCCATAAGCTTTTAACAGGCCGTAAGGATATGTTTGGGACCTTAAGACAGCTAAACGGACTTAGCGGCTTCCCGAGATGGGAGGAGTCGCCCTGTGATCTTTTTGATACAGGACACAGCTCGACCGCCATATCGGAGGCATTGGGCCTTGTAAAGGCACGGGACTTAAACGGTGAAAAGAGCAAAATTGTATCGGTAGTCGGAGACGGGGCATTAACCGGTGGTTTGGCCTTTGAGGCGCTGAACAATGCCGGAAGGCTGAAGAGCAATTTAATAATAGTACTGAACGACAATAATATGTCCATATCGGAAAATGTCGGCGGGCTTGCAAATTATCTTGCCAAGCTCAGGACCAGCGCAGGATACACCGGTTTTAAGGAGAATATGGAAAACACCTTGAATCAGCTGCCCGGAGTAGGTAAAGCGCTTGTTGGAAAGCTGAAGAGATCCAAGGATGCCATCAAATACTTCATGCTGCCGAGCATGTTTTTTGAGGATATGGGCCTTACCTATATAGGACCGATCGACGGACACAATATCTATCAGATGCTGGAGGCCTTCAAGGCTGCAGCCAGAGCAAAAAAGGCTGTAGTGGTGCATGTATTGACCCGAAAGGGCAAGGGATATTATCCTGCAGAAAAGTATCCCGTAAGATATCATGGGGTTGAGCCCTTTAATATATCCAATGGGCAGCCCTCGGCAAGGAAAAAGGATAACTCCTACACAAAGGTCTTTTCCGATGCCATCTTGAAGCTGGCAAAGGAGGATGAAAAGGTGGTTGCCATTACGGCAGCCATGCCTAACGGAACCGGCTTGTCGGAATTTAAGAAGCAATTTCCAGACCGTTTCTTTGATGTGGGTATCGCTGAGCAGCATGCGGTATCATTTGCCGCCGGCCTTGCAAGAGGCGGCTTTAAGCCGGTGGTTGCCATTTATTCAACCTTTTTGCAAAGGGCATATGACCAGATATTGCATGATGTTTGCATAAATAATCTGCCGGTGGTATTTGCTGTTGATCGGGCTGGTATCACCGGCAAGGACGGCAAAACCCACCATGGCATATTTGACATATCATTTTTATCCCATATACCGAATTTGATGCTGATGGCACCGAAAAACAGATATGAGCTGGAGGATATGCTAAGGTTTGCACTGAACAGTGGCAGACCGGCCGCCATAAGATATGCCAAGGCGGAGGCCTTCAGCGGACTTGACGAATACAATACCCCTATAGAGTATGGAAAGAGCGAGCTGATCTACAGTGGCTCTGAAGTGGCAATAATTGCGGTCGGTAATATGGTAAGAACCGCCCTGGAGGTGGCTGACAGACTGGAGGCTGAGGGAAGGAAAATTACCCTTGTAAACGCCAGATTCATCTCCCCCGTTGATAAGGAAATGATAGGTATGCTGGCGGCAAGTCACCGAATGATAGTAACACTTGAGGAGAATGTAAAAAGCGGCGGTTTTGGGCAGAAGGTGGCAGATTTTCTGTTGGAGATAGGGTGTCAGGTTAAATTTGTAAATATTACAGTACCAGATATGTTCATAGAGCATGGCGCAGTGACCGAGCTAATAAAGCAGTTGGGCCTTGATTGCGACAGCATAGTTGAAAGAATAAAGAAGGAAATGTCCTGGTATCAGGGCTAAGAGCTATTCCGTGATCTAATATAAATTATAGGCTTCTTTTGCAGGCCTTAAAAGGATTGGCTGAGGGAGACTGATTATTTGTATGAAGGAACGTTTGGACCTGCTGCTTGTTCAAAGAAAGCTTGTGAAGTCAAGAGAAAAGGCAAAAGCGATTATTCAGTCGGGTAATGTATATGTAAACGGCCGCGTAGCGGACAAGGCAGGAAGCTTGATTGAAGAGGATGCGATTATAGAGATTAAAGATAACCCCCTTAAATATGTAAGCCGAGGAGGTTTAAAGCTCGAAAAAGCCCTGGACAGCTTCCGCATCAGCCTCGAGGGCAGGATTTGCATGGACGTCGGCGCATCCACCGGCGGCTTTACCGATTGCATGCTCAAGAGGGGAGCTAAAAAGGTATATGCTGTTGATGTCGGCAGCGATCAGCTTGATTCAAGCCTCAGGGAAGATGACAGGGTTATATCCATGGAAAAGACCAATATAAGATATCTTAGTCCTGAACAGATAAAGGATGATATATCCTTTATTTCTGTTGATGTGTCCTTTATTTCACTGACTAAGGTTCTTGATGCGATATGGAGGCTGCTGTCTGATCAGGGTGAACTGGTGGCGCTCATTAAGCCTCAGTTTGAGGTGGGAGCTGAAAACTTAGGCAAAAGAGGGGTAGTAAAGGATAAAAAGGCGCATATAAATGCAATAAAGAGTGTAAGCAACTATGCCATTTCCCTTGGCTTTAGCTGTATAGGGCTGGATTATTCACCTATCAGAGGGCCTGAGGGCAATATAGAATACCTGCTGTATCTTATAAAGGGAGCTAGTTCCGAAACAGATGATGCCGGGAGGATGACTTCTTCCCAAAGACTGCAGGAGCTTGTCGATGAAGCCCACAGTACGTTGAAATAAACTAAGAGTTAAAATGATAGAATATACGAATTTAGTGGATAATTATGTAATATGGCTCAAATATCTTGAATTTTAATATATATTATGGTAGACTTTTCAAGTGAATGTTATTGTTTTTATTGCATAAATAAGGGGAGCGGCAATCAGTGGATCGTTTTTTAATTATAACGAACCGGGAAAAGGATACAGGACTTAATCTGACAAATCAAATCGCAGATTATATCAAAAAGGCAGGCAAAACTGCTATTCTATCAAGCGTATCCACGATGCAGGCCTTAGCTGATGAGGTTATAGGCGAGGGCTCTTTTGATTGTGCCATTGTACTGGGTGGCGATGGTACAATCATACAGACGGCGTATGACCTGATGACACATGACATTCCGATACTTGGTGTAAATCTGGGTACTCTCGGTTTCCTGGCAGAGATTGAGCAGCAAAATGTATTTGAAGCTCTGGAGCGTTTGTTTAAGGATGATTACCAGATAGAAGAGCGCATAATGATTGAAGGGGAGATTGTTCGTAATAATAAAAATCAGAAAGATAATATAAACTTTTTTTCAGCCCTTAATGATGCTGTTATAACCAGAAAGGGCTTTTCAAGGATTATTAGTTTGCATATTTATGTAAATGATATTCTTGTTGATATGTTTAAGGGAGATGGAGTAATAATATCCACTCCGACAGGTTCAACCGCCTATAATCTATCGGCGGGTGGGCCAATAGTGACACAGGGTGCGGCAGTAATGGTAATTACACCGATATGTCCGCATTCTTTAAGTCCGCGAAGTGTCGTGGTTTCTGCTGAGGATACCATCCGAATAGTTATCGGCAGAAGCAAGAAGACACAGGAAGCGGAGGCAAGTGTAAGCTTTGACGGTAAAAGTGAAATTGACCTCGGGACCGATGATGCTGTAATAATTAAAAAGTCTAAGCACAGTACCAGGCTGGTTAAGCTTAACCATTCCGGAATATATGAGGTTCTGCGGTCAAAATTAGAAAGCTGTGGGGATTAATTATCGTAAAGGAAGGTACTGAGAGAAGGATGAAGATCAGCAGGCAAAGTAAAATAATCGAACTTATTAGTAAGTACGATATTGAAACGCAGGAAGAACTTGCGGAGCGGTTAATGGAGGCCGGTTTTAATGTAACACAGGCTACTGTATCACGAGACATAAGAGAGCTTAAGCTGACTAAGGTAGCCGTGGATGGAGGAAAGCAGAAATACATTCTCCTGCAGAAGACAGAGCCTGATATAAGCGAGAAGTATACCCGTGTTCTGAGGGAAGGCTTTGTATCAATGGACATGGCTCAGAACATACTGGTTATTAAAACAATATCAGGTATGGCCATGGCTGTTGCCGCTGCGCTGGATGCACTACAGATCAGTAGTATAGTTGGCTGTATAGCAGGTGATGATACTATCATGTGCGCTGTCCGTACAGTAGAGGATACGCCCGCTGTTATGGAAAAGCTTAATAAACTGATCAATGCCGATTAACTTTGTAATCGGCATACATACAAATGTATCGTGAGTAAAGTAAAATCTAGAGAAATCTAAATGAGTAAACTTCGATGGAGAAATCCTTATCGTATATGAAATTCTCCGGATTTCACATACGATAGGCAAGTATCTGCTTTGCTTGGATGTTTGCTCGTTTTGCTTTTAATGGAGGTAAATATGGCTGGACATTCTAAATTTGCAAATATTAAGCATAAGAAAGAGAAGAATGATGCAAAGAAGGGAAAAATTTTTACAAAGCTGGGCCGTGAGATAGCCGTGGCGGTTAAGGAGGGCGGACCTGATCCGAATGCCAACAGCCGCCTTAAGGACGTTATTGCCAAGGCTAAGGCCAACAATATGCCTAACGAAACTATAGAAAGAAGCATAAAGAAGGCAGCAGGGGATATAAGCGCAGTTAATTACGAAAAGGTTGTATACGAGGGCTATGGCCCTAATGGTACTGCAATTATTGTTGAGGCCTTAACCGACAACAAGAACAGAACAGCGGGAAATGTCCGCAATGCATTTACCAAAGGTAACGGCTCATTGGGCGCACCGGGCTGTGTTTCCTTTATGTTCGACAAGAAGGGCCAGATAATCATCGATAAGGAAGAGTGTGATATGAATGCCGACGACCTTATGATGCTTGCTCTGGATGCCGGAGCCGAGGATTTTAAGGAAGAGGAGGACAGCTTCGAGATAGTCACCGCTCCGGATTATTTCTCCCAGGTAAGGGAAGCCCTTGAAAAGGCAGGTATTCCTATGGTACAGGCTGAGGTTACGATGATTCCTCAGAACTGGGTAACACTCACTGACGAGCAGGACATAAAGAACATGAACAAAATCCTTGACCTGCTGGAAGAGGATGATGATGTACAGGAAGTGTACCATAACTGGGATGAGTAAGTCGTAAGCTGAAACAGGCTTAAAATAAGGCTTTTAGCAATTTGAGATGAAAAAAGTTCACCAGTTATGATGTACGGGCAAGTTATTAATAAAAATGAAGGGTACTTCTAATCCTGCATTTATCACAACTGAACTGGAGTGATGAATGGAGGATTTTTTTATGTTAAATGAAGATGTTTTGATAGAATTTATATTTGATTACTAAAAAAGGGTGTAGATATTTATTGGTATTGCACCTATATCCCCTAGCATTTTAAAAATAAGAAATTTATTCAATTTTTATTTATTGGGCTATATTTATGTTATAATTATTCATATGATCATATGAAATAGGGGGTACATTATGATAGGGGTTCCCAAAAATAAAGTCCTTCTGGTAGAACATGATGAAAAATGGGAAGAAGAGTTTGAGCAAACGAAACTGACTCTTTCAAAAATGCACGGTGAAAATGTTGTTGATATTCAACATGTAGGCAGTACTTCGATAAAAGGGATCATGGCCAAGCCTATGCTAGATATCGCCATGGTCTTAAAATCTATTACAGACTCCTTTTTCAAAATAATGAAGGATAATGGATATGAATATTTCGGGGAAGTAGTGACTGGAAAGCATCTTTTTGTATTAAGAGGTGAAGGTGGAGTTTCTTTACAACATGTACATTGTTATGAAGAAAAAAATCTGGAGTATTTTTTTGACCAAATAAAGTTTAGAGATTTTTTGCGTTCTCATTCAGAATATGCAAGAGAATATGAATTATTAAAACTAGAGCTTTTCAAGCTATATTACAACGATAGACAAAAATATACAGAGGGTAAACAGGCGTTTTTTAATAAAATAAAACGGCTCGTAGATGAAAAAGATGAGTAAAATAATTCGGATATTTAACAATTATAAGATTGAGTTCTTGGAGTATGTAGTAAATGCATTATTTTACACTTAAATATCTTCTAAAGAAGCTGATGCTTTTTGAAAATAGATACGACAACAAAAATCAGATAATTATAAAAGGAAGTTTTATACTGGATATTTTTACTTCATTGATTAAACCGTAAGCTGGGAGATGAGAAACCCCCTAAATTTCCTATTGAATAAGGTAATTTAGGGGATTTTGGTTTCAATCAGAGCAGTCTTTATTCAGCCTTTACTTCATTCCATTTCTCAATATAGAGAGCTTCGATTTCTTCTCCCAGATATTTATAGGTTTCGCAGCGATCCAGAACACTCTGATCCGGGAAAGCGATGGGACTGTTTTTGATATCCTCATCCTCAATCATCTCTCTGGCTGCCTTATTAGGTGTGGAATAAGTTATATATTCGAAATTTTTCAAGGCGATTTCAGGTTTGCACATAAAGTTGATGAAGGCTTCCGCGTTTTTCTTATTGCGGCAGTTTTTCGGAATTACCCATGCGTCAATCCATACATTGGAGCCTTCCTTGGGGACCACATATTCAAGATCAGGATTCTCCCTTTGAGTATAGATTGCTTCGCCGGAATAGATTACACCGATAGCGGCTTCACCGCCAATCATCTTATCACGAACCTGATCCACTACATAAGCCTGAACCAAAGGATACTGCTTTTGCAGCAAAGCCTTTGCTTCTTCCAGCTCAGCTTCATTTGTGGAGTTTAAGCTGTATCCCAGATAGGTAAGGGCAATACCGAAGGCATCACGGACACTGTCCATCATAAGAATTTCACCGGCATACTTTTCATCGAAGATGGCAGCCCAGCTGTCGATGGGTTCATCTACCATTGTTTTATTATACAGAATACCAACAGTTCCCCAGCAGTAAGGCACGCTGTATTTATTACCTGGATCGAAGGACTGGGCACTGTTTAAATAAGCGGGATCGATATATTTGATATTGGGAACATTATTAAAATCAATTTCAGCCAGTAAACCCTCATCAATCATTTTTTGAATCATATAATCGGAAGGACATAAAACATCATATTGCACAGCTCCTGTTTTAACCTTCGGATACATATCTTCGTTTGTTTCAAACTCTTCATATACCACCTTGATACCGGTTTCCTTTTCAAACAAATCAAGAACCTCGGGATCGATATATTCACCCCAGTTATAGACATATACCTTTTCACCGCTGTCGCTTTTGCCGCATCCGGTGAGTAATCCAATGGAAATTAACACCGCAGATAAAAATATTGCTACTTTTCTCATTTCTTCAATTCTCCTTACTTTCTATGGGATTTAGTTTATTATAAACGGGTAGCAGGTGCCTTCTTTTCGGCACTTTTTCGATTCACAAAAATTAACAGCAATAATACTGTAATAAACATTATAGTGGAGAGAGCATAAATTTCAGGCTTTATACCTTTTCTTACCTCAGTATATATCTTGGTAGAAAGTGTATTGATATCCGGTCCCTTTGTAAAATGGGTTATTACGAAATCATCCAGTGACATGGTAAAGGCCAAAAAGAAACCGGACAGTATTCCAGGAAAAATATCCGGAAGTATTACCTTAAAAAATGCGTAAAGCTTTGATGCACCCAGATCCAGTGCTGCTTCAAAGGTATTGGGATTTAGCTGCTTTAGCTTTGGCATTACACTTAGGATTACATACGGTATGTTAAATGTAATATGGGATAGCAAAACACTGGTAAATCCCAGAGTAAATTTAAGTGCCACAAATAACAGCATAAGTGAAATACCGGTAACAATGTCCGCATTCAGCATAGGTATATTGGTTATGCCCATCATTATCAGTCTTGGAGTTTTTTTCATGCTGTTGATCGCAAGGGATGCTGCTGTTCCAATGAGCGTAGCTATGAGGGCAGATAATAATGCGATAATTAATGTAGTGCTTAACGCATTCATTATGTCTTGGTTCTTAAATAGCTCGCGATACCAGTGAAGCGTAAAGCCGCCCCATTTTGCTCTGGATTTAGACCGGTTAAAGGACAGGGCAATCAGGATCAATATGGGAGCGTATAAAAATAATATGATGAGATATACATAAGTCCGCTCTAAAATTTTCCTTACCATAGACTATTGCCCTCACTTTCTTTATCATATTTCGAAATAATTGCCATGCTTAACAATACAAAGACCATTAATACCAGGGAAAGACCGGAACCGGCATTCCAGTTCCCTAATCGGAACTGCTGTTCTATAACATTACCGATCAGAAGAACCTTACTTCCACCAAGAATGGTTGAAATTACAAAGGTGGTCAGTGACGGTACAAATACCATAGTGATGCCGCTGATTACACCAGGGATACTTAAGGGTAGGATAATCTTTAAAAAGGTCTGGAAGGAATTTGCCCCCAAATCTCTGGCAGCATTAATTACATTCTGATCTATTTTTATCAGTACATTAAATATGGGCAGTACCATAAAAGGCAAGAAGTTATAAACCATACCTATAATAATTGCTGCAGGTGTGTTTATTATATCTAAGGTCGGCAGATGTAAAAACCTTAGTATGTTATTTAGTATACCGGTTTTCTCCAAAATATTCTGCCAGGCAATTGTCCTTAAAAGAAAATTCATCCACATAGGAAGGATAATAATAAGCACAATGAAGCTGCTGCTGTTCATCTTGCTTTTTCTTAATATCAGTGCCAATGGATAGGCCAGTAACAGGCAGATGAGAGTACTAATTACGGATAGTCTTAATGCAAGCAGTAGGGATTTCCAATTTTTAGAATCTGTAATTAGGGCGATATTTTCCAGTGTAAAATTATTTTCCTTCCCGGTTAAGCCATAATAAACAATAACGATCAAAGGAAGGACGATAAAACCAATCATCCAGATTATATAGGGAAAAGAAAGCCATTTGATACTGGGGGACTGGGAAAGGCGCAGACCACCCTCATTTATGGTCTCTGATTTATTCAAATTTTTATTAATTTTCATAGACACATCTCCTGACCTTGTTTACTTTCATTAAAACTGTGGCCGGATGAGAAAAGCTATTCTTCGAGCTGTACAGCCTTTTCGTCTTCTGATTCCGGCTTATTCATGATATGAATATCAAAGGGATCCACCTTTATTCCAACCTCACTGCCCACAGGGAAGAGATCGGTGGAATGAACCAGCCATTCATGACCGTTAGCCATAACCTCCATTTCATAATGAACGCCTTTGAATATGAGGGAGGTTACTCTTCCGGTGATTATTCCTTCTTCCGGCTTTACAAGGTCGATATCTTCCGGCCGTATTACTACATCCACAGGTTTATTTCTGCCAAAGCCTGTATCAACACAAGGGAAATTAGCTCCAAGGATATTAACCAGCTTATCCTCCACAAAGGTGGCCGATATGATGTTGCTGTCACCTATAAAGTCGGCAACAAAGGCATTCTTTGGCTCGTTATAGATTTGCTCCGGTGTTCCTACCTGTTGAATATAGCCCTGGTTCATAACTACAATAGTATCCGACATGGTCAGGGCTTCTTCCTGATCATGGGTAACGTAGATAAAGGTAATACCTAATTCATTTTTTAGCCGAATCAGTTCGTATTGCATATCCTGGCGAAGCTTTAAATCCAAAGCGCCAAGTGGTTCGTCAAGAAGAAGTACCTTTGGTTCATTTACAATAGCTCTGGCAATGGCGATTCGTTGCTGCTGACCACCACTTAAGGAATCCGGCATACGATTTTCATAGCCTTCCAGATTAACCAGCTTTAATGCGTATTTTATCTTATCCTGTATATAGGCTTTGCTCTTTTTCTTTATTTTTAAACCAAATGCAATATTTTCCGCTATCGTCATATGGGAAAACAATGCATATTTCTGAAATACGGTATTCAATTGCCTTTTATTGGGAGGAAGATTGGTAATGTCCTTTCCTTCAAAAATCACCTGTCCACTGTCAGGACTTTCGAAGCCACCGATAATCCGCAAAGTAGTTGTTTTACCACAGCCGGAGGGGCCGAGAAGGGTTAAAAATTCATTTTCCCGTATATATAAATTAAGATTATCCAATACAACATGGTCACCGTATGATTTTGAAATGTTTATTAAATTTATTAATTTGTTATCAGTCATCATTCATACTCCATTCCTACGCATATTTTAGTGAAAGATAAGATGCTCCTTCACGTTTCCTCCTGAAATATTTTGCTGGCTGGTTAATCACATATATCAAAAAGCTTGCTCATGATGAAGCAAAATATATGCTCAACCTGATTAAAAACTGGGAGGTGTCGATATCCAAAGCAGAGTAGCACCGGTTTTTCCGGATGCAGTAATATAGTGCTGCTTATTGGCTGTAAAGTAGAAGGATTCTCCCTTCTTTACCTTATAAGTACGGTTTCCGATATGCAATAGGATACTACCATTTAGTATGTATCCAAATTCCTCGCCTTCATGCGGATTATCCGGATAAGTAGAACCACCGGCATCCAAAGTTAATAATATCGGTTCCATTATATTTTTCTGGGCATTTGGAATAATCCATTTTACTTCGTTTTTCAGCTCGGTATCATATTTTTCGAAATAATCGGATTTCTTAAATACTACCTGCTCTGCACTGGTTCCGCTAAAAAATTCCTCTAGATTTGTACCAAGACACTGCAGAATGTCAACCAAAGTAGCAATGGACGGAGATGTCAGATCGCGCTCCAGCTGTGATATGAAGCCCTTGGATAATTCTGCACGGTCTGCCAGCTCCTCCTGGGTCAATCGTTTTTGAACCCGCAATTCCTTTATTTTAGCCCCGATTTTCATTCAAAAAGCTTCCTTTCGATTTCTTAATAACAATAAACTCGAAGTTTAGTATCCCTAAACGAAACAATTAAGATTATACTATGAATAATGTGGATGTCAATATATTTTTAATATAATATTAATATTTTGTTAAATGAAAATCTAAATTCTACTTTTAATAAATTAATGTAGAATTTACTCTTTCTTAAATTCTAGTACTCCT
>ENA-OWPA01000483-OWPA01000483.1-bioreactor-metagenome-genome-assembly--contig:-NODE-483-length-53021-cov-4.869201_pt1 | contig 53021 bp, 42 predicted proteins | sample MGYA00238139_ERZ651803 | MGnify/ENA primary metagenome ERZ651803 (study PRJEB26909, sample SAMN07631231) | bioreactor metagenome | isolation source: Switchgrass digestor | place: USA: Dartmouth...
CCTTTGGCTAGCGGGCTCGTGCTGCCTCGCCCGCAGCGGACTCTCACCGCCAAGTCAGCGCCCATGCCGGGCGCACAGAGCAGGGGGCCGAGTCCAGCGACTCGGTCCCCTTAGCACATCCTGTACCCATTCAACTTCACCCGATGCCCAGGTACTGGGGAGGACGGTCAGACCGGGGCACGGCCGGCAGCCTGCGATCTCAGTTCGAGCATCAAAGGGGCCCTCCCCATACCGGGGGAAGGGCCACGGCAGAGGAGAACGGAAAAGGGGGGTTTATGGGGCCCTCCCCATACCGGGGGAAGGGCCCCATCCACCTACGATTTCAGCGCCCGCCAGGCAATATCCCGCCGGAAGGTCTTGCCCTCGAACTGAATCGCATCGACCCCGTGGTAGGCCACCTTCAGCGCCTCCTCCAGGGTACTGCCCAGTGCCATCACGCCCAGGACGCGGCCGCCGCCCGTCACCAGCACGCCGTCATCATCCACCCACGTGCCGGCGTGGAAGACCGTCACCCCACGGCGGTCCGCCTCGTCCAGCCCGGAAATCGGCAGCCCCTTCAGGTACTTCCCCGGATAGCCGCCGGAGGCCAGCACGATATTCACCGCAGCCCCTTCCCGGAACCGCAGCTCCACCTCATGCAGCCGTCCTTCCAGGCAGGCCAGCATCACTTCCAGCAAGTCGTTCTCCAGGAGCGGAAGCACCACCTGGGCCTCCGGGTCGCCAAAGCGGACGTTGAACTCCAGCACCTTCGGCCCCTCGGCCGTCAGCATCAGGCCGGCAAAGAGGCAGCCCACAAAGGGCGTCCCCCGGGAGGCCATGGTCCGAATCACCGGCTCCAGGATCTCCCGCTGCACCCGCTCCGCGATCTCAGGGGTATAGGCCGGCACCGGTGCATAAGTCCCCATGCCGCCGGTGTTGGGCCCCGTGTCGCCCTCACCGACCCGCTTATGGTCCTGCGCCGCCACCAGCTGCTTGATGGTCCGCCCGTCGGAGAGGGCCAGCACGCTGACCTCCTGCCCCTCCAGGAACTCCTCGATGACCACCTTGGCATCCGGCGATGCGAACAGCTCGTTGACCGCCTCCCGGGCCTCCTCCACCGTCTGGCAGACCGTAACCCCCTTGCCGGCAGCCAGCCCGTCTGCCTTCACTACGATCGGGGCGCCCTCCATCTCCACATAGGCCAGGGCGCTCTCCTTGTCGGTAAAACTGCCGTACCGGGCCGTGGGCACCCCCGCCCGGGTCATCAGCTCCTTGGCATACTCCTTAGAGGCCTCCAGCTTCGCCGCCGCTGCCGTGGGCCCAAAGGCCTTGATCCCCGCAGCCTTGCAGGCATCCACCAGCCCTGCAGCCAGAGGGTCTTCCGGCCCCACAATTACCAGATCGGCCTTCACCTTCTGGGCCAGCTCCACGAGCCCGGCAATATCCGTGGCTTTCACCTCAGGGTGGCACCAGGCAAACTGCGCCATGCCTGGGTTACCCGGCGCCACATGCAGCTCATCAATTAGCGGGCTCTGAATCACCTTCCAGGCCAGGGCGTGCTCCCGGCCGCCGCTTCCTACGATCAGTACATTCATAAACGGCATATCCCTCCATGGACTCTCCCAGAGGAGGTCGCTACAGCTCCGCCTCCCCCGTCACCACAGCCTGTCCATAGATCCATGCGCGCCGGCCTTCCCCCTGCCGCACCGCCACCAGACCGGGCCGGCCCAGGGCGTGACCCTGCTCAATCCGAAACACAGCACATCCCGGAAAGGCCCCGTACCGCCAGAGGTACCAGGCCAGGGCTGCCGCAGCCGTGCCGGTCACCGGATCCTCCACAATGCCTCCGCCCGCAGCAAACTGCCTGGCATCGGCATGAACGGCAAAGGAGCGGGCCTTCAGCGTAAAGGGATAGATCCCCGTGGTCCCTGTGGCCCGGCAGGCCGCAGCCACCTTCGCCGGGTCCGGACTCATCCCGTCCAGCACCGCCACAGAGACCACAGGCACCATCAGCTTGGAACGACCGGCAGAGACCGGCTGCACCGGTCCGTCGATCTGATCCACCGATATCCCCAGGGCCTCAGCCGCCACCGCCGGGTCGACAAGCTCGCCGAACTCCGGAGAGGGCGTGGCCATTCCGTACATGGGCAGCTGGACCGATACGTCCAGCTCACCCACCGGCGTCGAGACGGTGAAGCGCCCCTGGCGATTCATCACTGCCAGTGCGGCAAGGGTCCCATGGCCGCAGAGTTCCATGGGCTCCCCCGAGGGCATGCAGTAGCGCAGAGCGGTCCCGTCCACAAAGACGGTCTCCCGCCCCAACCGGCCAGCCGCCTGGGCCATCTCGGCTGCAGAAAGGCCGCCTTCTGCTACCACCGCTGCAGGGTTGCCCTTTCCCGGCTCCGTGGTGAAGACATCCACCAGATAGGCCTTCATCCCGTCCCTCCTCTGCTAGTGGCGGAAATGGCGCATCCCGGTAAACAGCATGGCGATGCCCAGCTCATCCGCCTTCTCGATAGACTCCTGGTCCCGGATCGACCCGCCGGGCTGTACGATGGCGGCGATGCCCGCCTCACCGGCGGCCTCCACCACGTCCGGGAAGGGGAAGAACGCATCGGAGGACAGCACCGCGCCCTTGACCTTCTCCCCTGCCTGCCTCAGGGCATGGCGCGCGGCATCGATCCGGTTCATCTGGCCGGCGCCCACGCCCAGCGTCTGTCCATCCTTGGCAACCACGATGGCGTTGGACTTCACATGCTTGCAGACCTTCCAGGCAAAGAGCAGGTCATCCAGCAGGCTCGGATCCACTGCAGCCTTGGTCACTGTCTTCCACGACGCCGGATCTTCCGCCGCCGCATCCCACTCCTGCAGGAGGTAGCCGCCGGCCACCCGCTTCACATCCCAATTGGCAGGGGCTTCACAATTGAGCTCGCCGGTCTCCATCAGCCGGATGTTCTTCTTTTTCGTCAGCACTTCCAGCGCCTCGGGCGTGAAGGAAGGCGCAATGATGATCTCCAGGAAGATCTTCTTCAGCTCTTCTGCCGTCTCCAGGTCGCAGGGCCGGTTGAGCGCCACGATACCGCCGAAAATGGAGACGGGATCCGCCTCGTAGGCCCGCCGGTAGGCCTCGGCAATGGTATCCGCCACAGCCACGCCGCAGGGATTGGTGTGCTTCACCGCCACCGCAGCCGGCCGGTCAAACTCCTTCACCAGCGACAGCGCCGCATGGGCGTCGTTGATGTTATTGAAGGAAAGCTCCTTGCCGTGCAGCTGCCGGGCGCCCGTAATGGCCGTGCCGCCCCGGCCGGCCTCGCCCACAGCTGCGTAGAAAGCTGCCCGCTGGTGCGGATTCTCGCCATAGCGCAGATCCTGCACCTTGGTCAGGTTCAGGGTCAGGGAATCCGGAAAGCCCGCCTCGACAGGCGCCGGCGCTTCCTCTCCCGCAATCCTGGCCGCCGCCAGCGCCCGGCCCCGGTTGGCCAGCCAGCCGGCAATAGCAGTATCGTACTCGCTGGTGTGGCGGAAGGCCTCGACCATCAGCTCAAACTTGGTGGCAAGGGACACATCGCCGGTCTCACGCAGCTCCTGCAGCACCTGCGGGTACCGGGCCGGGTTGACCAGCACCACCACATCCTGCCAGTTCTTCGCCGCACCCCGCACCATGGAGGGGCCGCCGATGTCGATCTTCTCGATCGCCTCTTCCAGCGCAACAGCGGGATTGGCCACCGTCGCCTGGAAGGGGTAGAGGTTGACCACCACCATGTCGATCGGCGTCACGCCATGCTCCTGCAGTTGGGCCATATGGGTCGGGTTGCTCCGGATGGCCAGGATGCCGGCGTGGATCTGCGGCTGGAGGGTCTTTACCCGACCGTCCAGGATCTCAGGGAAGCCGGCCACCTTGGAGACCTCCAGCACCGGAAGCCCCGCCTCGTGAAGAGCCCGGTACGTACCGCCGGTGGAGATGATCTCCACCCCCAGGGCCACCAATTCCTTCGCAAACTCAACAATACCGGTCTTATCGTATACGCTGATCAGGGCGCGCTTAATACCCATCACATACGCCTCCTATCCTACCCCACACCGACCGCAGCCTACCTGCTTCCCGGCTCGGGCTTGCCCGGGCCCTTGCCCAATTCGGGGCGGTACGCGTCCCGGTCCAGCCAATACTTCTGCTCATGTCCCGCCAAATAGGCCAGAATCGGGTCGCGGTAAATCGGCCAGGTGATGTACCGGGCCACCTCGTCCCGCTTCACCCACCGGGCCTCCACCACAAACTCGTCCTCCGGCACGGGCCGCACTTCGCCAGTCACTACCCGGCAGGAAAAGACGTGTACCAAGAAGTGGCTGTCGTGGAGCTGGTTGTGTGCGTCGATCACACAGGCCAGCTCCACCGGCGCGACCAGTACACCCGTCTCCTCCTGCACCTCCCGGACCACACAATCCGTCAGCGATTCGCCGGTCTCCAGACGGCCCCCCGGCAGGGACCAGACCTCGCCGATGGCCCAGTGGTTACGCACCACCAGGATGTTGTCCTCGTCCTCCACCAGCCCGAGGGCCATCACATATTGGATCCCCACGACAACACCCCCATCAGAACAGGTGGTACCGGGGGCGCCGCTCCACCAGCCAGGTCTGAAGCGGCTCCAACCAGGGCCGGTAGTTCATATACTGCCGAATCTCTCTCGGGCTGACCCACTTCACCTGGGTGACATCCTCATCCGCTGCCTGCACCCCCAGGGTCCCGCCTGTAATTCGGGCGTGGAAATAGAACTGAAGGTACCATTCCTGGCGGCCCATCACAAACCACTCGGTGACGAAGGCCAGCTCCTCGGCTGCCACGGTGAGCCCCGTCTCCTCCTGGACCTCCCGCTTCAGGGTATGGATCAGCGATTCGCCATCTTCACAGGAGCCCTTGGGAAGGGACCAGTGGGAGCGCCCCTGACGCTGATTCCGCACCAGCAGAACGCGCCCCTGCGGATCCAGCAGGACGGCCCCCACTGCCAGCCGCCGAACACAGCCCATTTATCCACCTCCCAGGCCGCACCGCTTCCGCACGGCCCGGCAGCATTTGAGGGTAGTCTACCCCACCACGACCCGCCGTCCTTCAACGGAAAGGCGCCCTTCGGCGAAGAGCTGAATCGCCTGCGGGTAGATTCGGTGCTCCTCCACCAGAATTCGCTCCGCCAGCGTTTCGGGGGTATCGCCCTCCAGGACGGGCACAGCCGCCTGACAGATGATGGGCCCTTCGTCCATCCCTTCGGTGACGAAGTGAACGGTACAGCCCGACACCTTCACACCGTACTTCAGGGCCTGTTCCTGGGCGTGCAGCCCTGGGAAGGACGGCAGCAGCGAGGGATGGATGTTCATAATCCGCCACGGGAAGGCCTCCAGAAGCGGCTTGCGGACCAACCGCATGAAGCCGGCCAGGCAGACCAGGTCCACGTTTCGGGCCAGCAGTTCCCTGGCCAGGGCCGCACTGTAAGCCGTCCGGGTCGGCGACGCGGCGGGGTCCAGGAAGAAGGCCTCCACCCCGGCCGCCTCTGCCCGCTTCAGGCCATAGGCGTCCGGCTGGTCCGAGATGACCACCACCACCTGGCCGTCGATGCGGCCGTCGCGGCAGGCGTCCAGGATCGCCTGCAGGTTGGAGCCCCGGCCTGAGATCAAGACGCCGATGCGAATCACCGGATCACCTCCACACCAGGCTCCCCGGCGGCGACCTCGCCCACCACCCAGGCTTTCTCACCCAGGGCCCGGGCGGCTTCCACCACGGCCTCAGCCTCCTCTGCCGGTACCGCCAGCACCATGCCCAGCCCCAGGTTGAAGGTGGACTCCATCTCGCGCGGCTCCACCGGCCCCAGCCGCTGGATCAGGTCGAAGACCGCCGGCACAGGCCAGCTGCCGTACCGAACCACAGCCCGGCAGCCCGCCGGCAGCATCCGGGGAATATTCTCATGCAGGCCGCCGCCTGTAATATTGGCCGCGCCGTGAATGGCGAAGCGCTCTTTCAGAGCCAGCACGCTCTTGGCGTAGATCCGGGTGGGGGTCAGCATCTCCTCCAACACCGTGCGCCCCCCCAGCTCCGCCGGCCGGTCATCCGGCTCAAAAGCGCCGCCATCACACTTCAGCAGCACCCGTCGGGCCAGGGAGTAGCCGTTGGAGTGGAGTCCGCTGGAGCCCAGGGCCACCAAGCGGTCCCCAGGCTTCACCTGCTCGCCGGTGATCACCTGGTCCCGGTTGACGACGCCCACCGCAAAACCCGCCAGGTCATACTCGCCGGGCGGATACATGCCTGGCAGTTCCGCAGTCTCGCCGCCCACCAGTGCGCAGCCAGCCAGCACACAGCCGTCGGCGATGCCCTTTACCACCTGCTCCAGCACCGCCAGGTCCTTCTGGCCCGTGCCGATGTAGTCCAGAAAGAAGAGCGGCTCTGCCCCCTGGCAGATGATGTCATTCACGCACATGGCCACCAGGTCCTGCCCCACGGTGTCGTGCTTGCCGCTCATGAAGGCCAGCTTCAGCTTGGTGCCCACCCCGTCGGTGCCGCTCACCAGAACGGGGTCCGGGTAGCGCTTCAGGTCCAGCTCAAAGAAGCCGCCAAAAGCGCCGATGTTCCCCAGCACGCCGGGCCGCGCCGTGCGGCCGGTGTGCTGGGCGATCCGCCGGACCAGTTCGTAGTGCCGCTCCCGGTTGACTCCGGCGTCCTGATAGGTGAGGGACTTCTCAGTCATCGCCGCAGAAGCCCCCTTCCAGGCAGAACTTATCCGCCGAATCCGCCACCGGCACCGGATACTCTCCGGTAAAGCAGGCCAGGCAGAAATGCGGGGAACTGCTGCCCAACCGCTTGACTGCGTCAACCATACCCTGGATGGAGAGGTACGCAAGGCTATCCGCACCAATCTCATCCCGAATCGCGGGCACGTCCCGGCCCGTAGCCACCAGATCCGCAGCACGGGAGGTATCAATGCCGTAGTGGCAGGGATGCCGGTAAGGCGGAGAGGAGATCCGCATGTGGACTTCCCGGGCGCCTGCCTCCCGCAGCAGGGAGACCAGGTAGCGGGAGGTAGTGCCCCGCACGATGGAGTCGTCCACCAGCACCACCCGCTTCCCGCCGATGACCTTCCTGAGAGGGTTCAGCTTCAGCTTCAGGGCCGACTCCCGCCGGGCCTGGGAAGGCAGAATGAAGGTCCGGGCGATATACCGGTTCTTCACCAGTCCCAGTTCGTAAGGAATCCCCGACTCCTCCGCGTAGCCAGTGGCGGCAGAGATAGAGCTGTCCGGCACGCCGATGACGATATCCGCCTCGGCAGGCGCCTCCCGGGCCAACTGCCGGCCCATCTCCTTGCGGACAGCGTGCATATTGGCGCCCTCCAACTGGCTGTCGGGGCGGGCAAAATAGATGAACTCGAAGATGCAGGGCGACGGCGCCGCCGGCGCAATGGCCGTCTGGGAGCGGAGGGTGCCGTCCCGGGAGATGCTGACCATCTCGCCAGGGGCCACCTCCCGCACGAACTCGGCCCCGATGGTATCAAACGCGCAGGATTCGGAAGCCAGCACCCAGGCATCCCCCAACTTCCCCAACTGGAGGGGTCGGATGCCGTGGGGGTCCCGGATGCCGATCAGCCGGTCCGGCGCCAGAATCAGCAGCGCAAAACCGCCGTGAACCTGGTTGACGGCCTGGATGACGCTCTCCTCAAGGCTCTCCTTCCGAGCCCGGACGATGAGGTGCGCCACCACCTCCGTATCCGTGGTGGAGGAGAAGATGGCCCCCTCATCCTCCAGTTGAAGGCGAATCGCCGCCGCATCCACCAGATTCCCGTTGTGGGCCAGGGCCAGGCTGAACCGGCGGGAGTGGATCAGAATCGGCTGGGTATTGCCCAACCGGGAAGAACCGGTGGTGGAGTAGCGCACATGGCCAATGGCCATGTGGCCCACCAGCTTCTCCATGGTGGCGGGCTGATCAAACACATCGTTGACCAGCCCCATCCCCTTGCGGATGTAGAGGTTCTCTCCGTCGGAGGTGGCGATTCCAGCACTCTCCTGCCCCCGGTGCTGCAGGGCGATCAGAGCCTGATGGGTTACCCGGGCCGCCTCAGGATGGCCGTAAATGCCGAAGACCCCGCACTCATCCACAGGCCCCTTGGCAGGATTGGTGGCAAACCCCCTCCGGTAGGGCAAGAGAGCCATCTCCAGTGCAGGATCCATGGTTACGCGCCCATCCACTGGGGAATCGCCTCCTTGTACGCCTTTTCCACTTCGGCCATGGGCAGGTCGATCAGCGTCTGCCGCCGGAAGACCGAAGACGAATGCACGCCGGGAGTCATACCAGTGAGCTGGAAGCGACCGGAGTTGGTCACATCCCCCAGCACCTGGAAGGGAATCTCCTCGGCCAGCAGCAGCGCCTGCAGCTGCGTCATCTTCTCCGGCCGGACGGTCAGAATTACCCGAGACTGGCTCTCACCGAAAAGTGCGCTGTCAATCCGCCCCTCCGGAATCATCAGGTTCACCTGGCATCCCCAGGCACCGGGCTCCGCAGCCAGGGCCATTTCCGCCAGGGCCACCGCCACGCCGCCCTCCGCCACATCGTGGGCAGCCGTCACGAGCCCGTCGTGGATGGCGGTAAGTACCGCCTTCTGCAGCCTCTTTTCAAAAGCCAGATCCAGGGCCGGCGCATCGCCGCCCACCACACCATGGATCACCTTCAGATACTCGGAGCCGCCCAGCTCGTCCCGGGTCTGGCCGAGCAGCACAATCACATCATCCTGCTGCTTAAACCCGGGTGTGACCCGGCGGTCCAGGTTCGGGTGGATGGCAACCATGCCGATGGTGGGAGTGGGATAGATGGGTTCCCCATTGGTCTCGTTATAAAAGGAAACGTTGCCGCCAGTCACCGGAGTCTCCAGCGCTTCACAGGCCTCGGCGATGCCTTCCACCGCCTCGTCGAAGGTCCAGAAGATCTCAGGCTTCTCGGGATTTCCGAAATTTAGACAGTTTGTGATGGCCACCGGCTTGGCTCCGGTCACTACGCAGTTGCGAGCCGCCTCTGCAACAGCGATGGCTGCACCCCGCCGCGGGTTCAGATAGGCATAGCGCCCGTTGCAGTCAATAGAAAGCGCCAGCCCCACTTTGCTGCCCCGGGCCACGCCCGCCTGTTCGACCCCGGAAGTGGCGGTTGCCGGATGGGGGCCGGGCAGCGCAGCCGAATCCAACCGCAGGAGGGCCGCGTCGCCACCGGGGGCCACTACGGTGCCCAGCAGCACCATGTGGTCATACTGCCGGTAAATCCACTCCCGGCTGCCGATATTGGGGCTGTTCAGGAGCTTCAGGAACGTGGCGTTCCAATCCTCCGGCTGCGGAATGGTGCTGGGATCAAAGCGGCGCAGTTCTGCAAGGTAAGTAGGCTCCTTCTTCTCCGGGTGATAGACCGGGGCCTCATCCGCCAGGGCGTGGGCGGGAACCTCCGCCACCACCCGGTCGCCGTCCTTCACCCGAATCATGCCGTCATCTGTCACATGGCCGATCACAGCGGAAAGCAGGCCCCACTTCTGGAAGATCGCCTCCACCTCAGCCTCACGGCCCCGCTGCACACAGACCAGCATCCGTTCTTGAGACTCGGAGAGGAGGAACTCCCACGGCTCCATCCCCTCTTCCCGGGCCGGCACCTTCCTGACGTCGATCTCCAGTCCCACGTTGCCCCGGGCAGCCATCTCACTGGAAGACGACATCAGCCCTGCAGCGCCCATGTCCTGGATGCCCACCACCGCATCGGTCTCAAAGAGCTCCATGCAGGCCTCCAGGAGGAGCTTCTCCATGAAGGGGTCGCCTACCTGAACGGAGGGGCGCTTGTCCTCGGCTTCGGCGTTGAACTCGGCGGAAGCCAGAAGCGAAGCGCCGTAAATGCCGTCCCGCCCGGTACGGGCCCCCACCACCATAATGGAGTTGCCGATTCCCCTGGCCACGCCCTTGCGGATCTTCTCCGGCCGGAGCAGGCCCACACACATGGCGTTGACCAGGCAGTTGCCCCGGTAAGACTCCTCAAAATAGACCTCTCCGCCTACAGTGGGAATGCCCATGCAGTTGCCGTAGTGGCCGATGCCCTCCACGGCCCCGGCGAACAGGCGGCGCTGCTTCGGGTCATCCAGCGGCCCAAAGCGCAGCGAATCCAAGACAGCAATGGGGCGGGCGCCCATGGTAAAGACGTCCCGCAGAATGCCGCCTACGCCGGTGGCAGCACCCTGAAAGGGCTCCACAAAACTGGGGTGGTTGTGGGACTCTACCTTAAAAGCAACGGCCAGGTCATCCGTCACTTGCACAACGCCCGCGTTCTCACCGGGGCCCTGGATTACCCGGGGTCCCTTGGTGGGCAGCTTTTTCAAACTTGCTTTGGAGTGTTTATAAGAGCAGTGCTCGGACCACATCACCCCGAACATCTGCAGTTCCACATAGTTGGGCTCACGGCCCAGGATGTCGCAGACCCGCCGGTACTCCTGCTCCGTAAGGCCCACCTGTGTCCAAACCGGTTCAGACACACGCAGCCCTCCCCTTCAGGTGGTTCACCATGGACATGAACAGGTACTTTCCGTCCTCCGAGCCGAGAATCGCCTCGCAGGCCCGCTCCGGGTGGGGCATCATCCCCATCACGTTGCCCCGCCGGTTGCAGATGCCGGCGATGTTTTCCACAGAGCCGTTGGGGTTGGCCTCGTCGGTAATCCGGCCCTCAGCGTCGGCGTACCGGAAAAGCACCTGGCCGTGCCGGTTCAGTTCCGCCAGGGTCTCAGGATCCGCAAAATAGTTCCCCTCCCCGTGGTTTACGGGAATCCGCAGCAACTGGCCCTGGCTGGTCTGGTTGGTAAAGGGCGTGCTGTTGTTCTCCACCCGCAGATAGCTCCAGGCGCAGCGGAACTGCAGGTGGTTGTTGCGCTGCAGAGCGCCGGGCAGAAGGCCGGCCTCGCAGAGGATCTGGAAGCCGTTGCAGATGCCCATCACCAGTCCGCCCCGCTCCGCAAACTCCGCCACCGATGCCATCACTGGGGAGAACCGGGCAATGGCTCCGGTGCGGAGATAGTCGCCATAGGAAAAACCTCCGGCCAAAATCACCCCGTCCAGCCCGGAGAGGTCCCGCTCCTGGTGCCAGACGTACGCCACCTCCAGGCCCAGCACCTCCCCGAGGGCCCGGTAGGTATCAAACTCGCAGTTGGTACCGGGGAAGACGACCACGCCGAAGCGCACTTACCTCACCCCCGTCTGGGCAGTGAGGCTGTAGGTAAAGGTCTCAAGTACAGGGTTGGAAAGCACCCGGCGGCCGAGTTCCTCCACCAGGGCTGCCGCCTGCTCCTGAGACGCCGCCTCCACCGTCAAAGCAATGCACTTGCCGATCCGCACCTGGGAGACACCCTCATATCCCAGCGTTTTCACGGCGTTTTCCACCGTCCGACCCTGGGGATCCAGAACCCCTGGCTTCAGGACGACCTTCACCTCAGCCCTATACAGCATACAGGCCATACCCTCCCGATCTGCGTTTCCAGGTCTACCCCAATACACATTCAAGCCGCTTCAAAACGTCAACATAGCGGGCAGTAGTCTCAGCCACCAGGCTCTCAGGCAGCACCGGGGCGGGCGGCTGCTTGTTCCACCCAATCCTCTCCACATAATCCCGCACCGGCTGCTTATCCAGGCTGTCAATCGGCGCACCGGCATGGTAGCGGTCCGCCGGCCAGTACCGGCTGGAGTCTGGGGTAAGGGCCTCATCGATCAGGATGATCTCGTCCCCCACCATGCCGAACTCGAATTTGGTATCCGCCAGGATAATGCCGGCCTCCGCCGCCTTGGCCGCAGCCCACTGGTAGAGGGCCAGCGACCGGTCCCGAAGGAAGTCGGTCACCTTGTCGCCGTAAATGGCCCGTACCTGTGCCTCGGACACGTTCTCGTCATGCCCCTGATCGTTCTTCAAGGCCGGGGTGAAGATAGGCGCAGGCAGCCGGTCGTTCATCCGGAGCCCCTCCGGCAGGCGCACTCCGCAGACGGTGCCGCTGGCCTGGTACTCCTTCCAGCCGGAGCCCGCCAGGTAGCCCCGCACCACGCACTCCACATCGATGCGCTTGGTGCGCCGCACCACCATGGAGCGCCCCTGCAGTTGAGGCACCACCTCCGGGGGCAGCCCGAGGCCTGAAACGTCGCCGGTAATCAGGTGGTTCGGGCAGATCTCTCGGGTGGCACGGAACCAGAGCATGGAAAGCTGCGTCAGCACCCGGCCCTTCTCCGGAATTCCCTGGCCGAAGACCACATCAAAGGCAGAGAGCCGGTCTGTAGCCACCATCAAGAGCCGGTCGCCGGGCAATGCAAAGATCTCCCGGACCTTGCCCCGGTGCAGCAGGGGCAGGCCCAGGTCGGGGCTTTGCAGCATTACGGTCAAGACTTCTCCCCTCCCAGATATCCACACAGCGTCTCAAAATCCAGGGAACCGAAGGCACATCTGAGGGGGTTCACCACCTGCATCTGGCACTCGCCGCTCACGGCCGTGCCAAACTCCAGGTTGAGGGTCAGCTCGGTGATGCCGGCCGGCGCCAGGTAAGCCCGCAGAGTTCTTGCGGTGTGCAGCGCCGTGTCCTCCACCATCGCCATCTTCCCCGGCCCCACGCCGGGGAGCGCTGCAGCCTCCTCCTTCGTCAGGGGTTCACCGTCCCCGCTGCGATAGACTGCGGAAACCGCTGTGGGCTGGGCCATCACCGTCACAGAGACGGGCAGCGGCGTCAGCCCCCGCGCCAGCACGCCGCGCAGGCCAAAGGGCCCGACGTAGCTGGTGCCCAGGGCGTGGCGGCGAAGCGTGTTGTGGATCGCATGAACCAGCCGGCAGGCCGGCTCCGCCTCCCACTCCCACAACACAAGCTCGCCGTCGCTGGTTTTGTAAACCCGACAGCCCTCCTGGCTGTACAGCAGGTCCTCCTTCTGCAGCTCGTTCTGCACCTGCAGCCCTCCCGCCAGTTCTGTCTACATCAGCCGCATAATCAGGTAGGCGATCCCCAGGCCGATAAATGCGCTGCCGATCCGCATGGCGTGGCTGCGGGGCCTCAGCAGGGTAAGGACGACGGTCACCAGGCCGCCGACCAGAATCCCCACCAGAATGCCTTGGAGCGTCATCCTTAAATCAACCCCAATCGCTTGAAGATCTCGTCGACGTGCGCCAGGTGCTTCTTCACGTCGAAGGCCTCATCCAGCTCCTTGGGCGACAGCAGCGACTGGACGGTGGCGTCCTGCTCCAGCAGCTTGCGCAGGGAGACGCCCTCCCGCCAAGACTGCATCGCCTTTTCCTGGACCACGGCGTAGGCCTGCTCCCGGCTCAGCCCCTTCTCCACCAGAGCCAGCAGCACGCTGCCGGAAGAGGGCAGGCCGTAGGACATGCCCATCGACCGCTTCATGTTCTCGGGGTAGACCAGCAGGTTCTCGATGATCCAGGTCATCTTCGCCAGCATGTAGTCGGCCAGCGTGGTGGAATCGGGCAGGATGACCCGCTCCACCGAGGAGTGGGAGATGTCCCGCTCGTGCCAGAGGGGGATATTCTCCAGCGAGGCAATGGCGTTGGCCCGCAGGATCCGAGAAAGGCCAGACATCTGCTCCAGGGTCACCGGATTCCGCTTGTGAGGCATGGCGCTGGAGCCCTTCTGCCCCTTAGCAAAGGGCTCTTCCACTTCACGGGTCTCCGTCTTCTGCAGCAGGCGCAGCTCCACAGCCAGGCTGTCCAGCGTAGAGCCGAGAATCGCCAGCGTGGTCATCAGCTGGGCGTGCCGGTCACGCTGCAGCACCTGCGTAGAGATCTCGGCAGGCCGCAGCCCCATGCGTTCGCAGACGTACTGCTCTACCCGGGGGTCAATGTTGCCGTAGTTGCCCACGGCGCCGGAGAGCTTGCCCACAGCGATCATCTGCCGGGCCTGCTCCAGCCGCACCTGGTCACGCTTCAGCTGGGCGTAGAAGATGGCCAGCTTCAGGCCAAAACTGGTGGGCTCCGCATGCACCCCGTGGGTCCGGCCCATGCAGGGGGTATCCTTAAACTCCACGGCCCGCTTACCCAGCGCCTTGATCAGCCCCTCCAGGCCTGCCTGGATCTCCTGCACCGCCTGGTTCAGCACGGCCGAAAGGGCGGTATCCACCACGTCGGTAGAGGTAAGGCCGTAGTGGATGAACCGGGCGCAGGGATGGTTGATGCGCTCCGCACAGGCGGTGGTAAAGGCGATCACATCGTGCCGGGTCGTCTGTTCAATCTCGTCCACCCGACGGACGAAGTCCGCGTCCACGGTGAAGGCCCGCCGCCGGAGCTCGGCCACCTCATCCTTGGGAAGCACGCCGAGTTCAGCCCAGGCCTCACACGCCAGGAGTTCCACCTCCAGCCACTTTTGGAACTTGTTCTCCCGGGACCAGATCCGTGCCATGTTGGGTCGGGTGTAACGGGAAATCATTGGGACATCTCTCCTCTGCCTATCCAAAACCCAGCCAGCGGCCGGGGTTTTACCGAAACTTCACGATCCTGCCCCCGCTTCCCTTCCGGTATGTAGGTTGCCCTACCCGAAAGAGCCCCACAGGCGAAAGACAAGAAAAGGGCCCGGGGATCACCCGAGCCCCGCCGTTTACATGGCGATGAAGTAGTAGAGGAAGAAGGCTGCCAGGATGTACATCATCCAGTGGATCTTCTTATAGCGCCCAGTCAGCAGATTGAGAGCGACGTAGGCGATGAAGCCCATGGCCAGGCCGGTGGCGATGGAGTAGGTGAAGGGCATCATAATGGCGGTGATGATCGCGGGCAGCGCCTCAGCAAAGTCGTTGAGGTCGATCTGCAGCAGCGGCGAGGCCATCATGATTCCGACGATGATCAGAGCCGGCGCCGTCGCTTCGCCCGGAATGACGGCGATGAGCGGCCAGAAGAAGGCAGCCAGCAGGAAGCAGAGGGCGGTCACGACAGAGGTGAGGCCGGTCCGGCCGCCGGCGGCCACGCCCGCGGAGCTCTCCACGTAGGAGGTGGTGTTGCTGGTGCCCAGGAGGGCGCCGATGATGGTGCCCAGAGAGTCGGCCACCAGGGCCCGGCTGCCGCCCTTCAGGCTGCCGTCGTCCTCCAGGAGGCCCACCTTGCTGGCCACGCCCACGAAGGTGCCGATGGTGTCAAACAGATCGGCGAAGAACATCGAGAAGATGATGGTGGCCATGCCCAGGGTCAGGGCGCCGCTCAGATCCAGCTGCAGGAAGGTGGGCGCCAGGGAAGGCGGCATGCTGACGATGGCCTCGGGCGCCTTGGTGATGCCCATGGGGATGCCGATCAGGGTCGTCAGGGCGATGCCGATGAGGATGCCGCCGGGCACGTTCCGGGCCACCAGGGCGCCGGTGATGATGAGGCCGATGATGGCCAAAACCACGCCCGGTGCGGTGAGATCGCCCACGGAGATAATGGTCGCCTCAAAGGGGATGACGATGCCGGCGTTCTTCAGGCCGATCAGCATGATAAAGAACCCGATACCGGCGCTGACTGCGTTCTTAAGGGAAGTGGGAATCGCTTTGATCATGAGTTCCCGGAGGCCGGTCAGCGTGACGACCAGGGCCAGGAGGCCGGAGATTAGCACGCAGCCGAGGGCCGTCTGCCAGGGAACCCCCATGCCGGCCACCAGCGTATAAGCGAAGAAGGAGTTCAGTCCCATGCCGGGAGCCAGTGCGAAGGGCCAGTTGGCATACAGACCCATCACCAGGGTGGAAAGAGCGGCTGCCAGGATGGTAGCCATGAAGACAGCGCCCCAATCCATACCGGCGCCTTCCAAGGTAATCGGGTTGACAGCAATGATGTAGGCCATGGAGACGAAGGTTGTGAGTCCGGCGATTACCTCGGTTCCAACTGTGGTCCCGTGGGCAGACAGCTTGAAGAACCGGTCAAGCAGTCCCTGAGGCTTTGCGCCTGCACTCTCCTCATAAGAAGCCACGGAAGAGACCCCCTTGCGTGTAGATAACGACGATGTGATGAGGCCATGAGCTCAGAAACGGGTTCTGGGGTCACCAGGAAATAGTTAACGGGTAGACTTCACTCGCGTGTTGGTGAGTGAAACCTACCCGCCCGGGTTTTTCGCCCTTCGGTGTAGCCGGGACGAAGCCCAGCCTGAGCCGCTTGGTCGCAGACCGGCGCCGGACGCCGCGGAACCCTAGGCTCACTTTCCTCGGTGGCTCCGTATTGCACTTCTACTGTACGCCCTGTACTGTTGGGTGTCAACCCAAAATCCGAACTTTATTCGGTACACGGAGCAAATCGTTCGGCTTAGTCCGAACGTATATGGGCATTGCAGAACAGAACTTACGCCTTTATCCAGCCCGTTCCAGCTGCGGCAGCCTCCGGGGAACATCGAGTGCCGGTCCCCCGTCAGAGCGGCAGCGCTCTCTTTAAGAAAGTCGTAAGGATTCCCCCACTGCCCTGTTAATACTCCCCCAGTACCCTGGTCTCAGCAAATGTGCGGAAAGGGAGCGAGTATGCCATGCTGGCCCTGGATGAACAGCCGCTAATCGCTGAAGCCCAGGCGGGTAATACACACGCGTTCGAAGAGCTGATTCGCCGCCACGAGCGGTACGCATACAACCTGGCCTACCGCCTCACGGGCAACCACGACGATGCTTCTGACGCCCTACAGGATACACTGATCCGCGTCTACAATAAGCTCCCCGCTTACGAGGGGCGTGCTGCCTTCGGCACCTGGCTCTACCGGGTGGTCACCAACATCTGCCTCGACCAGCTCCGGCGCCGCAAGAGCCACGCTTCCCTTGATCTCATTCGGCAGAGCCCTGAGATGCGGCTCCGCCCAGCAGAGGAAGGGAATCCGGCCCTGGCAGCCGAACGGGCTGAACTGGCTGCAGCCGTCCAGGCAGCCCTCGAGGAGCTGCCCCCCGAATACCGGGTGGCCATCGCCCTCCGGGACCTCTACGGCTACTCTTATGCGGAAATCGAGCACGTATTGGGCTGCAATAGGAGTACCCTCAAATCCCGCCTGACTCGGGGGCGCAAGAAGCTGCGCCGCCTCCTCACGGAAACCAGCACGGCGCTGCCGGTCTAACCGGGAGCGGCAGTACTCCATGCCACGGGCGCCGCTGCGCGTTCAAGGCGCAAACAAGCGGAAAAGGGCTGTCCCAGTCGTTTGGGACAGCCCTTTACATATGACCAATCTTACTCCCACTCGATGGTCCCGGGAGGCTTGGAGGTCATGTCGTAGACCACCCGGTTCACATGGGGCACTTCGTTCACGATGCGATTGGTAATCCGCTCCAGCAGCTCCCACGGGAAGCGGTAGAAGTCCGCCGTCATGCCGTCGTTGGAAGTGACGGCCCGCAAGATGATGGGATAAGCGTAGGTCCGCTCGTCTCCCATGACGCCGACGCTTCGCACATCGGGCAGCACTGCGAAGGCCTGCCAGATCTTGTCGTAGAGCCCCGCTTTGCGGATCTCCTCGATATAGATGGCATCCGCCTCCCGGAGGATGTTCAGTTTCTCCGGGGTTACCTCGCCCAGCACCCGGATGCCCAGCCCCGGCCCGGGGAAGGGATGGCGCCCCACGATCTCTTCCGGGACGCCCAGGGCCCGGCCCACAGCCCGGACCTCGTCCTTGAACAGCTCCCGGAGGGGTTCGATCAGTTCAAACTCCATGTCCTCAGGCAGGCCGCCCACGTTGTGGTGGCTCTTGATCACCGCAGCGGTGGCAGTGCCCGACTCGATCACGTCGGGATAAAGCGTGCCCTGCACCAGGAAGTCGATCTTCCCGAGCTTGCGAGCCTCATCCTGGAAGACATAGATGAACTCGTTGCCGATGATCTTCCGCTTCCGTTCCGGATCCGTCACGCCCACCAGCTTGCTCAAAAACCGCTGCGAAGCGTCCACATGGATCAGCCGGATTTGGAACTTATCCCGGAAGGTCCGGACCACCTGCTCCGCCTCACCCTTGCGCAGGAGGCCGTGGTCCACGAACATGCAGGTCAGGTCGTCGCCGATCGCCTTGTGCACCAGCACCGCGGCCACGCTGGAATCGACGCCGCCGGAAAGGGCGCAGAGCACCTTCCGCCCGCGTGCCCGCTCCCGGATCTGCCGCACCTGCTCTTCAATAAAGGAGGCCGTGGTCCAGTCTCCCCGGCAGCCGCAGATGCCGAACAGGAAGTTCTCGATGATCTTGCTTCCCTGCAGGGTATGGACCACCTCGGGGTGGAACTGCACGCCGTAGAGCTTCCGCTCGTCATCACCAATGGCAGCCGTGGACGTGTTGTCCGTGGAGCCGATGATCCGGAAGCCGGGGGGCGGCGCAGCCACGTAGTCGCCGTGGCTCATCCAGACCTGGGTCTCGGCGCCCAGCCCCGCAAACAGCGGGTGGCCCTGCTCCTTCACCTGCAGCATCGCCTTGCCATACTCCCGCTTCTCAGCGTGCCGCACGTCGCCGCCCAGTTCCCGGCTCATCAGCTGCATACCGTAGCAGATGCCGAAGATGGGAATGCCGAGCCGGAAGATCTCCGGATCGCACTGCGGCGCGTTTGCGCCGTACACGCTGGCGGGACCGCCAGAGAGAATGATCCCCCGCACCCCTTCTTTCAGGAAGCGGCTGGCTGGGGTATGATGGGGCCAGATTTCACAATACACATGCTGTTCACGAACACGCCGGGCGATGAGCTGGCCGTACTGGGCCCCAAAGTCGACCACCACGATCAGGTCTGTTGGACGAGCCATGTACTACTTCCCCTCATATACCTCTGGTTTCAGGATGCAGATCTCCCGCAGGTTCCGGTACTTCTCCGCATAGTCGAGGCCGTTGCCGCAGACGAAGAAGTCCGGAACCACGAAGCCGCGATAATCGATGGGAACATCTACAATGCGCCGGGACGGCTTATCCAGCAGGGTGGCGGTGCGCAGGGAAGCCGCTCCCCGCTGTGCGAGATACTCCCGCAGGAATTTGATGGTAAGGCCGGTGTCGACGATATCCTCCACAATCAGCACGTGGCGGCCCTGCAGCGTGTAGTCGAGGTCCAGCAGCACCCGGTGGACGCCCGTGGACTTGGTGGCCGCTCCGTATGACGAAATGCGCATAAAGTCGAGCTCGGCCGGAATGGTAATTGCCCGGAACAGGTCCGAACAGAAGAGGGCAGCACCCTTCAGGATCCCGACCACCACCAGGTCCTTTCCCCTGTAGTCTTCGGAAATCTGGGCGCCCATTTCCCTGACACGCTGCTGTATCTCAGCTTCGGATATGAGCACTCGTTCAACGTCTTCTAGCACAACAGCGACTCCTCTCTGTGCGCAGTGTGGAGGGAACCATAATACTTTTGATAGCTAAACATCAGGGAATGGTCATCCAAAGTCTACTCGTACGGCTCCTCAGCGTCAAGGCTCCGGCCAACGCTCCCATTCCACCGCTGCGATCCGCCAGAGGGTCTCAGCCAGGAGTTCCGTCCCGGCGGCCACATCCTCCGGGCTGGTATACTCCTCCGGGCAGTGGGAGAGGCCGCCCCGGCTCCGCACGAAGATCATGCCCACCGGGCAGAGGGCGGCCACGTTGGCAGCGTCGTGCACAGCGCCGCTGGGCAGCTGGAAGGGCTCCCGGCCCAGCGACCGGGCTGCAGCCGCCATGGTGCTGATCAGTTCCGGGTGGCAGCGAACCGGCGGAGAGGTGTGCTCCACCACCAGTTCCCCCTCGAGCCCCCGGCGCCGGCAGATCTCCGCGAGGGCTGCCCGCACCCTCTCCACACAAGCATCTCGCCGGGCGCCGTCCAGGTCGCGAATATCTAGGGTAAGCTCCACCTGGGCGGGAATCACGTTGGCAGCGCCGGGGCTGGCCTGCAGGAAGCCCACGGTGGCGCGGGTGGCCGGGTCAGACTCCCGGGCCAGCCGCTCCGCAGCCAGCACCAGTTCGGCGGCTGCCGGCATGGGATCTCGCCGGAGTTCCATAGGACAGGCCCCTGCATGCTCTGCCCGCCCCCGAATCACCGCCCGCAGCTGCCGCATGCCGGCGATGCCCGTCACAATCCCCACCGGCAAGTTGTGGGATTCCAGAACCCCCGCCTGCTCGATGTGCATCTCAACGTAGGCGGCATATCTGCCTGCCGGCACCGCGGCAGAGTGCACCGCCTCCGGCCGGGCTCCGTACTGCCTGAGCGCTTCTTCCAGGGAGATGCCCTGCCGGTCCTTCATGGCAGCCAGCTGATCGCAGGGAAAGGTTCCGTTCAGAAAGCTGGAACCCATCAGCCCCCAGGGAAAGCGGCTGCCCTCCTCTCCCATGAAGGAGACCACCTCGATGGGCAGTTCCGGCACCGCCCCCTGCTCACGCATGGACTGGACGGCTTCCAGGGCCCCCAGCACCCCCAACGGACCATCGAAGTTCCCGCCGTTGGGAACACTGTCCAGATGGGACCCGGTCAGTACTGCCGGCCCCTGCCGGCGGCCCGGCAGCCGGCCAAACAGGTTGCCTGCGGCATCCCGCCGCACCTCCAGGCCGGCCTCAGCCATCCAAGCGGCCACCGCGTCGGTGGCGGCCTTTTCCTCTGCCGTCAGGGCGAAGCGGGTGATGCCGCCTTCGCCGGTTCTGCCAAACTGGGCCAGATGGGCCAGGCGCTGGTTCACACGGGCTGCGTTGATCTTGCGAGCTGCAAACACCAAGCCAGGCACCCCCCATATGGACTTTTTCTCTTAATTAACCCACGGGATCCGGACGGCGTCAAGGAAGGAGTGTACCTGCGTGGAGTTCCCCCTCCGCATTCTGCGGCCCTTTTTCGGGGCCCGCATTATGAAAACCGGTCTCGCCGTCTTCATCGCACTGGCCGCCTTTCACTGGATCGGCTCCCAGCATGCCACGTTCGCCGCAGTGGCGGCCATCATGGCCGTACAGCCCTCCATCAGCCGGGCCCGCACTGTCTTTGCCCAGCAGCTCTTGGGTAACCTCATCGGCGGCACGGTGGCAGCCATCGTGGGTTTGTGCCTGGGCAACAGCCCCCTGGGAATGGCCCTGGGTGTTGTGCTCAGTTTGGGCATCTGCTCCCGCTTCGGACTGACTGAATCCGCCAGCCTGGCAGTCATCGCCGTGCTCTATATCATGGACCGTCCGGATGGCGGCTTTCTCTCGTACACGGCTGTGCGAGTGGCCGTCATCGCGGCGGGCATGTCTATCGGCTACTTGATCAACCGCTACGTGAAGCCCCCGGACTTTACAGCCAGGGTGAAGGAAGAGGTCCGGTCCGCCCACGAAGGGGTGGCCGAGTTCAGCGCCCACCTGCTGGCCAGCCTGGCCTCCCCTGAAAGCTTTGAACGAGAGCAGATCAAGGCGGAAACCGCGGCCATAGACCGCCATCTAGAAGCCGCCACCAACTACCTGGAACTCTACCAGGAATCGAATCCCTCCGGCGAACACCTCCGGGCACTGGACCGCGCCCGGTCTGCCCTCAACGTTCATGTGGAGCGCCTTGCGGACATCCACCGCATCATCCTGCAGGCAGGCGGCCTCCGGCCCGGAACGGAGTTCGGCGCCGTAGCCGCTGTGATGAAAGCGCTGGACCGCTACCGGAGTGCTGCAGTGCAGGCGGTGCTGGAGGATGGTGAAGTAGACGAGTCTGTTGCAGCCGAATGCCGCCAGGCGGCCGAACATCTCAGCAGCCTGGTGGACCAGCTGGTGGACCAGCGTGAGCGGCGGGAGCGCGGGCTGGTGCTTCACAGCATCCTCACCAACCTCAGGCACATGGTGTGGCGGCTCGACGCCCTGGCGGAAGTCCTGGAGAATGAACACGCAGCAGCGGATCGGTAGCCCCTCCCGGCAGGAGGTCATCCCCCGGTGCCGAAAGCAGTATCGTCCAGAATATGGGCGTCACCCCAGCGGGGCGGCGCATACCAGGAAGGTGTTTCCGTATGGATCTCACATCCCGGGTAGAGCAGATTGCCCAGGCCTTCAGCGGCACGCTGGGGATAGCCGCCATCAATCTCACTACAGGCGAGGAGTTCCGCTACCAGGCAGACCTGAGCTTCTATCCGGCCAGCACCGTCAAGCTGCCGGTCCTTTATGAAGTCTTTCGGGGCGCCCTGTATGGGCGGTGGCGGCTGGAAGACCGCCTCACTCTTACGCCCGACAACATGGTATCTGGTTCAGGCGTCCTCGTCGACCTGACACCGGGGCTTACGCTCACGGTCCGGGATGTGGCCACGCTGATGATCGTCGTCAGCGATAACACGGCCACCAACATGCTTCTCGACCTCTGCCCGCCGGAGCGGGTGAACCGGTCCATGGCAGAACTGGGCATCGACGGGGTCAGAATCTACCGCAAGATCGGCATGAACCTGGACACTCCCCTGGGGGAGGCAACCCCGGCTGGCATGGCCAAGCTGATGGCCCTCATCGCCCAGCGGCAGGTGCTGACGCCCTATGCCTGCAGCCAGATGCTGGACATTCTGGAGCGTCAGAAGTATAAGGAACTGACGAATCGTTATATCCCCGAAACCGATGCGGAAGATGAAGAACCGGCGGTCCGCATCGCATCCAAGAGCGGCTGGGTCCGCGGGGTGCGCAACGACGTGGCGGTCATCTGGGCGCCGCGCAGCACCTACGTCCTCAGCATGTTCTCGAAAGACTGCCGCGACCGCCGCTATTACCACGACAATGAGGGCTCCGTCGCCCTCGCCCGTGTCTCGCAAGCGGTCTACGAAGCCTGGGGCCGGTAGGCAGGGGGAGCCCAAAGGAGGAAGCATCTTGTCCACAGCAGCAGTCGGATCTACCAATCCCACCAAGGTCGGAGCAGCCCGCCGGGCCTTTGCCATGCTGCTGCCCGGCGTCGAGATCACCGGCGTAGCCGTGGAAAGCGGCGTCTCCGAACAGCCCGTGGGGCATGAAGAGACCATGCGGGGTGCGCTGCAGCGGGCCCGTGCAGCCCGCGAAGCAGCCGATGCGGACTACGGCGTCGGCCTGGAAGGGGGCGTGCTGTTCCGGGGCGACGAGTGCTGGCAGATTCAGTACTGTGCAGTGGTCCACCGCGACGGCCGCACGGGCCTCGCCGGGGGCCTGCAGTTCCTCCTGCCCCCGGTGGTGGCCGAAGGCATTCGGGCCGGCGGCGAGGTGGGCCCCCTCTTCGATGAACTCTCGGGCGAGCAGGATACGAAAAAGAAGGGCGGCGCCATCGGCTACCTGACCAACGGCGCCGTCCTGCGTGAGGACATCTACACCTACATGGTGGCGGGTGCGCTGATCCGGTTCCTGCATCCCCACCTGTATGATCCGGAAGAGAGGTAAACCATGGCCTCCATCACCCGCGACTTCACCGTGGATACCTTCGTAGTTCACGAGGGCAAGGTGCTCCTCCTCTGGCACCGCAAACTCTGCCGGTGGCTGCCGCCGGGGGGCCACATTGAGCCCAACGAACTACCCCACGAGGCCGCCGTGCGTGAGGTCAGGGAGGAGACCGGCCTGGATGTAATCCTCACCTCTACGCCATCGCTGCCGCCGGTTCCGGGGCCCCGGCAGCTGCCCCGCCCGGAGGGAATGCAGCTGGTGAGGGTGGGTCCCACCCATGAGCACATCAACCTGATCTACTTCGCCCGCCCGGCGGACCCTGCCGCCGTGCAGCCGCGGGCCAACGATGAGGTAGACCGAGTGGACTGGTATTCGTGGGAAGACCTGGATCGGATTCCCGTCACCCTGGAGATTCGCACCTGGGTAGCTAAGGCTCTGGGGATACCCCTGCCCCAGCGGGGCAATCGCTGACTGTCAACCAAACTTGCAGCGGGCCGCACGGCGCGCCGCAGCAGGAGGCTTCTACGTTGTCAACCCATCCCAGCCCTGCCCCCCGACGGCGCCGCCGCAAGCGGCCCAATTACTGGCTGCGCCGTCTGATGGTGCTGCTGCTCCTTCTCTCCCCCGCCCTCATCTGGCTGGGCTTGAGTGCCCTCAGGCAGGGCATCCTGCCGGCGGAGGGAAGCGCCCCCCGGGTGGCAGCCAATAAGCCCGTTTACGTCCTTGCCCTGGGCGTCGATCGCCGCACGGAAGATACCGGCCGCTCCGACACCATCATCCTGGTGAGGCTGGACCCGACGGCACAGTCCCTCCACCTGATCCATATACCCCGGGACACCGAAGTATCGCTGCCCGAAGGTGGTCAGTCCAAAATCAATGCGGCCTATGCCGAAGGCGGCCCGGAGTTGGTCACCCGGGTGGTGGCCCGCCTCCTGGACATCCCCCCACCCTATTACGTAAGCGTAGATTTTGCCTCCTTCGAAGCGATCATCGACGCACTGGGGGGCGTCGAAATCACGGTGGACCAGCACTATCAGTATGAAGACCCCTACCAGGATCTTTACATCGATATTCCCCCCGGCCGCCAGGTCATGTACGGGCGGACGGCCCTGCAGTATGTCCGCCTCCGGTACGACGGCGCCACCAACAGCGACATCGGCCGCATTCAGCGGCAGCAGCAGTTCATCCAGGCCCTGCAGGCAAAGCTGACCGACCCGTCCGCCTGGTGGAAGGCCAAGGACCTCTTCAAGATCCTGCGGCAGTACGTAACCACCAACATCCCCGAAGCAGACCAGCTCCGGCTGGTGGAGTCCGCCTTTGCGGCTCGGGGCAACCTTAAGATGGATGTTCTGCCCGGCGATTTTGCCGGGGCCGATTGGGTGCTGGATCAGGCCCGCTGGAAGGACCTCGTCCAGTCCTGGAACCGCTGAGGGCCGGCGGCATCCCAGCCCGGAGCACCAGCCCCACGCACAGGCCTGCGTTCTGCGCCGGTCTTTCTGCTCACCGCAGCATCAGCCGCACTACCGGGCCATCACCGTCCCGCCACTTCCCGCCATCAACGCAGCAAGGGTCGTGATTCCGTGCGCAGTCCCAACGCCATCTTAACCTCTGCCATCTCCCTGACCCTGACAGTGGGGGCGGCGCTTTGGCTGCCCCTTCGCTTTCCCGCGCCCGAAATGGGCCCAGTTGCGCCTTCCATATGGATTCCGGTGGTCATCGCTCTGGCGCTTTTGGTCTGGGCCGCCCAGTTCTGGCGAGTGGCGATTCGGGGCGCTCGGGGAGATGTCTCCATTTCCATGGCCATCGACGTGGCCACCATGCTCCTTATGCACCCCTTTGTGGCAGCGGCGGGATCGGCCCTGGGCACCGCCATGTACCATCAGTTCGGCCCTCGCAAGACAACCGGAAACCGCACCCTCCGGGCCCTCATTCGGGGCATGGTCACCTTCTCGGCTGTGGCCCTGGGCGGCTGGCTCTTTCGGATGCTGCGGCCTGAGCCCGGCCCCGTCATCTTCGCACAGGACTGGATCGCCCTATCTGCGGGCATCCTGCTCCGTCTGCTGATCCGGGTCATCTTCTACCCGCTGGGCATGGCTGCACTGCGGCCGAGCCCCGTCCTGGAGCAGCTGCGGAAAGAGTGGGACAAGCTGCCCCTGATCCCTTACTTGCTCACGACCACCCTGGGCGCCATCGCCGCCATCATCCTCCAGACCCAGCCGCCTGCCCTGGTGCTGCTCATCGGTCCCCTGGCCGCCCTCTGGGCAGCCACCGGCGAGTTCCGCAGGCTGAACGAACTGCTGGATAACCTCGAAGAGAACGTGGCAGACCGCACCGCCCGCCTGGCCAAAACAGTAAAGGCCCTGGAGAGGCGGCTGTCGGAGTTTGAGGCGGTCAATGCCGTAGTCGCCTCCATGGTGAAGGCGGTCCATCCGGACGAAGTGTTGAACACCATCGCCCAGCAAAGCGCCAAAGTAACGGGTGCCAGTTCTGCCCTGGTTACACTCCTCTCAGAGGACGGGCGCCGGCAGTTTATACGGGCAACCTATGGAAGAGGCATGGCCCCCTACATCGGCATGGAACTTCCGGTGCAGGACAACCTGGCGGGACGGGTAGTGCTCACCGGCCAGGTGCAGGTCTCCTTCGATCCGCCCAACGACACTCGCCTGAACCAGGAACTGGTCCGGGCCGGCACGTGGCGAACCGTTGTCCAGGCGCCCCTCCGCACCAAAGAGCGTGTGCTGGGCGCCCTGGTGGTGGCCACCCATGAGCCCAACGGTTTTGACGAGCAGCATGCCCGGCTGCTTGCACTGTTCGGAAACCAGGCAGGCATCTTCCTGGAAAACGCCCGCCTCCACGAAAAGGAGCGGGAGGTGGCGGTGCTGGAAGAGCGCAACCGCCTCGCACGGGAGCTCCACGACTCCGTCACCCAAATGCTGTTCAGCCTCTCCCTCAACCTGGAGGCTGCTGCCGGGCTGATGAAGCGCAAGCCGGAAAAGGCGGCTGAACTGGTCACCCGTTCCGGCGAACTGGCCAGTGAGGCCCTGGCAGAAATGCGAGCGCTGATTTTCGAACTCAGGCCCGCCGCACTGCAGGAAAAAGGGCTGGCCAACGCCCTGGCCAACCACACCAACCTCTTCCGCCGCCGCCACAACATCGCTGTCAACCTCTCTTTAGAGGGAGAAGGGCGCCTGGACCCCGATGTCGAGTTCTGCCTTTACCGGGTGGCCCAAGAGGCACTGAACAACGTGGCCAAGCACGCCAAGGCGACTGAGGTCTCTGTCTCCTACAGCATCCGCCCCGATGAAGCGGTTTTGGTGGTGGAAGACAACGGCGTGGGATTTGACCCGAGTACTGCACCCGGCGGCCAGTCCTTCGGACTGATCGGCATGGATGAACGGGTGGCAGAACAGAACGGCACCCTTACCGTAGAAAGCCACCCGGGCAAGGGTACCAGAATCACAGCGCGCATTCCGCTCCATGGTGAGCGGAAGGTCGGGGAGCACGGCAATACCGGAGGTGAAGTCCGATGAACCAGATTCGCATCTTGATTTGTGACGATCACTTTATGGTTCGGCAGGGCCTGAGCTCCTACTTTGAGCTGCAGGATGACTTTGAGGTGATCGGCGAAGCCGCCGACGGCCAGCAGGCCGTGCAGATGGCGAAGGAACTCCGGCCCGACGTAGTGCTGATGGACCTGATTATGCCGGGCCTGGACGGCCTGCAGGCCCTGGAGGCGCTGAAGGGCACAGGGATCAAGGTCATCATCCTCACCAGTTTCCTGGACGCCGAAAAGGCCATTGCCTGCATCGAGGCCGGCGCCATGGGATTCTTGACCAAGGATATCCAGCCCGCGGACCTGGTAGACGCGATCCGAGCCGTGTACCGGGGCGAGCCCCGCCTCCACCCCGAGGTGACCAAACGGCTGATGCACCGGGCTGTACAGCCCCCCAGCTCCGCCCACCGCGAGAACCTCACCCCCCGGGAGCTGGACGTGCTCCGCTGCCTTGCCCAGGGCATGACAAACCGGGAGATCGCCGAACACCTGATGATCGGCGAAACAACGGTGAAGACCCATATCTCCAGCATCCTGAGCAAGCTCCACCTGACTGACCGCACCCAGGCCGCCCTCTACGCAGTGCGGGAGAAGCTTCTGGATTGACCTGTGCCGCCTCAGAATCAAGATCATCCGCCTGTCGGAGGAGGGCCTCCTCCCTGCGGCGGACTCTAGACTCCGTCTGCGGATCTATTTTACAAACCTTCTTCTGCATGATGTGAATCGCTTAAGTTGTGAGTACGATAAGGGCGTACCCCTTATAGAGACAGGTTTGCACCCCATACCCCATGTGTACACCAGGAGCGCCTTGCGGGTGGCGTTTCTGGTGTTTTTCTTTAATTACAAGTAAGTGTTACCGTGTGTATTAGGCAAAGTCCAGCGCATCGAAAAATGTTGCTGTTAAAGGAGGTAATTTCGAAGCCGTAAAGAATCATAGTTACTCATTACCACAGAGGGGGGAGCTTACAGAGATGTTCAGATACGTAATTAAACGGCTCCTCATCGCCCTGCCGGTCATTCTGGGAGTTACGGTCCTGGCCTACTTCGTCATCTCCCTTGCTCCCGGTGACGCAGTCGACCTGCTGGTGGACCCAAACATCTCCCAGGCCGACATGGAATTGATGCGGGAGGCGCTCGGCCTGAATGATCCGGTTCCGGTCCAGTACGCCAAGTGGCTCAAGGAGTTGATGCACGGCAACCTGGGCTACTCCTTCCTGAACGGAGAGCCGGTGGCGCAGCGCATCGCAGACCGCATGGGCCCCACCCTGATCTTGAGCGTCGTCGCACTGGTTCTGGCCTACGTGGTGGCGGTCCCCATCGGAGTGATCTCAGCCACCCGCCAGTATTCCCTCATCGACTACCTCAGCTCCGTCCTGGCGCTGGTGGGCGTCAGTGTCCCGAACTTCTTCCTGGGCATCGGACTCATCTACATCTTCTCCCTGCGGCTCGACTGGCTTCCGGTAAGCGGCATGCACACCTTAGGTGCAGATCCGAATCTTTGGGACTACATCTCCCACATCATCCTGCCGGCGCTGGTCTTGTCGGCCCAGTTCATGGGCTCCGTCACCCGGTACACCCGTTCTTCCATGCTGGACGTGGTCCGGCAGGATTACATGCGGACGGCCAGGGCCAAGGGGCTCTCCGAGCGGGTGATCACCTACAAGCACGGCCTCCGCAACGCCCTGCTGCCGGTGATCACGCTGCTCGGCCTGCAGATCCCCACGCTGTTGGGCGGCGCCATCATTACCGAGCAGGTCTTCAGCTGGCCGGGCATGGGCCTGCTCACCATCGAAGCCATCAACCAGCGGGACTATCCGGTGCTGATGGGCATCACCCTCCTGGCTGCGATTTTGGTGGTGTTGGGCGGACTCCTGGCGGATGCCCTGTACTCCGTCGTGGATCCCCGGATCCGCTACAGCTAAAGCCGAAGGGAGGTTTGGATGATGAGCGCAGCCACCATGACTGACATGGATCTTATCGAGGCAGAAGCCTCTGGTCACAATTACTACGTACTCCGCCGCTTTCTCCGCCACAAGCTGGCAGTGGCCGGTCTGATCGTGCTGATCCTCCTGGTGCTGCTGGCCATCTTTGCACCCAAAATTGCGCCCCATGACCCGAACTACATCGACCCACGGGTGCTGGACGAGACCCCCTCGGCTGTTCATCCCCTGGGGCTTGACCAGGTGGGGCGGGATGTTCTCTCCCGGCTCATCTTCGCCACCCGCATCTCCCTTTCCGTCGGCGTCGTAGCCGTAGGCATCTATGTGTTCATCGGCACCGTGCTGGGTGCGCTGGCGGGCTACTACGGCGGCTGGGTGGACATCGTCCTCACCCGCATTGCCGACATCGTCCTCTCGTTCCCCCAAATCATGCTGATCCTGGTCATCGTCTCCATGGTCGGTCCCTCCCTACGGAATATCATGCTGGTCCTGGGGCTTCTTGGCTGGCCGCCGATCTTCCGCATAGTCCGGGGACAGTTCCTCTCCCTGCGGGAGCAGGACTTCGTTCAGGCAGGCCGCGCGCTGGGCGCCCGGGACTTCCGGATTATCAGCAGGCACATCCTGCCCAACTCTCTGGGCCCGATTCTGGTGGCTGCCACCTTCGGCACCGCCAACGCGATCCTCACGGAAGCCTCCCTGAGCTTCCTGGGCATGGGCGTACAGCCGCCTACGGCATCATGGGGCAATATGTTGATCCAGGCCCAGTCCAGCTCTGTCATCGAGAATCAGCCGTGGCTTTGGATACCGCCGGGCCTCATGATCTTCATCTCCGTGCTGGCCATCAACTTCGTGGGCGACGGCCTGCGGGACGCCCTGGATCCACGGCTGAAGCAGTAGCCACCAACAAGCGAGACCCGGATCCCAAAATATACATCACATCACACAGGGAGGTACGCACATGAACCGCAAGAAATCTGCATGGGTCGCACTGGTCCTGGCTCTGTCGCTCGCCCTGAGCGCCTGCGGCGGTGCCAAATCCCCCGATCCGGGCCAGAATCCGTCAGGTGGACAGACCGCCAAGAAGAGCCTTACCATCGGCATGTGGTCCGCACCCAGCACCCTGAACCCGCTGACCTACACCACCACCTATGAGCAGACCATCATCTCCCTCATCTACCCCCGGCTGCTGGTCATGGATCAGGATCTCAACTTCGTAGGCCAGCTGGCGGATAGATGGGAGCCCAACGAGACCTACGACAAGTTCACCTTTCACATCCACAACGACGCCAAGTGGAGCGACGGCACGCCGATTACATCGGAAGACGTTCTTTACACCATCGGCGCCATCGCCCATCCCAAGACGCCGACCACCCGTCGGAGCATGATTGACACCATCGTGGGCCTGGACGATAACGGCGTCGATCAGAATGCCGATTTCGTCATCGAGGGCTTCAACATCGTCGACGACAAGACTTTTGAAATCTCCACCAAGACACCCGTCAACCCGGACACCTTCTTCGAAAAGCTGGGTGCGAACGTCTACATCCAGCCTAAGAAGGTCCTGAGCACTGTCACCGACTGGCTGAATGTGGACAAGCAGCCCTGGGCCCTGAAGCCGGAGATTACCGGCGGCGCCTATAACTTTGTGAAGTACCAGACGGGCTCTTACGTGGAACTGGCGCCGAACAAAGACTACTGGCTCGGCGCTCCGGCCCTGGACAGCCTGTTTGTCAAGGTCGTCGCGCAGGGCAGCTTCGCTGCCGCCATCGAGGCTGGCGAAATCGACATCAGCGGCGGAGCCGGCGTGGGCGAAGTGCCCATTACCGACTGGGAGAAGGTATCCAAGCTGCCCAACGTCGTCCCGGCCACCTACACCGCCCCGTCGTATCAGTACTTGGACATCAACGTCTTGCGGCCTGAGTTCCAGGATGTGCGGGTCCGCCAGGCCCTGGCCTACGCCATCAACCGTGAGCTGATCGTCAGCCGCCTGCTGGACGGCGAGGGCGAAGTCCTGAACACCCCCATCAACTCCGCCAACAAGTACTACCTCCCCGAACTGCAGAAGATGTACCCGTACGATCCGGAAAAGGCCAAGCAGCTCCTGGCCGAAGCTGGTTGGGATCCCAACACCGAAGTGGTCATCCTGACCCCCACCGGCAACATCGTCCGGGAGCAGAGCGCCGACATCATCATGGCCAACCTCCAGGACGTGGGCATCAAGGCCAAGGTGGAGAAGGTAGACTTCCCGACCCGGCAGGCCCGGGCCCAGGCCGGCGACTTCCAGCTCTCGCTGGTGGGCTTCTCCGCCACCTTTGACCCCGACTTCTCCGGCCAGGTAGCCACCGGTGCTGGCTTCAACTACAGCGGGTACTCGAGCCCGAAGATGGACGAACTGCTGACCACGGGCAAAACCACCGCTGACTTTGAAGCGAAGAAGGCAGTCTATACCGAAGCGCAGCAGCTCTTTGCGGAAGACCTGCCCTTCATCCCGCTCTACGCACCCAAGGCTCTCACTGTGGTAAACAAGCGGGCCAAGAACGTGGTGCTGGGGCCCCAGGGTCTCACCTGGAATGCTCACGAGTGGGATGTGAACCAGTAATCAGCAGACCACGGCCCACGGAGATGCTGAACTGAAACGGGCCCACCCTCCTTCACTGGAGGGTGGGCCCGTTCCTTATGCTACCGCTGCGCCGAATCCGACGGCACCGGGACAAAAGCCAGGGTACAGCGGGAGAGACAGACCAGCCGGTCTTCCTCATCGGTGATGCGGACCTCCCACACCGAAGTACTCCGCCCGATGTGGACGGGCGTCGCCACCGCCCGCACGAGCCCAGAGCGCTTTGGCCGAATGTGGTTGGCGTTAATCTCCATCCCCACCGCGGTCCTGCCTGGGCCCGCGTTGAGACCGGCCCCAATGCTGGCCACGCTCTCCGCCAGGGCGACCGAGGCGCCGCCGTGCAGCTGCCCCCAGTTCTGGCGGGTTCGGCTGTCCACCGGCATCGTGGCCACCACCCGCTCCGGCGTCACCTCTTCGAAACGCATTTCCAGCGCCTCCATCATGGTGCCCCGCAGCAGCTGCTCAAACCCCTCCGGTATCATCTGTTCACACTCCTCCCACTTTTATGATGATTCAGTTCTCTGCGGGAGGGTTCAAATCCTTGCCGTGGGGCCTGCGCCTTACACGAAAGGGCACCGGCTGCACAACAGCAGCCGGTGCCCGCTGCATATGCCATGCTACACCCAATCCTGCAGCGCACTGACTCCCAGCAGCTCGCCCTCCCGGATGCTGGAGAGGACCGCTGCCACCGCACGGGCGGTGTCCAGGGAAGTCAGGCAGGGTATGCCGTGCTCCACCGCAGTGCGGCGGATGATGAACCCGTCCCTGTCGGTCTGCCGACCCCTGGTGGAGGTGTTGATCACCAGATGGATCTCGCCGGCCCGGATCAGATCCACGATGGTGGGAGCACCTTCGCTGACCTTGTTCACATGCTCCACCGGTACCGCACAGGCCTCCAGCGCCCTGGCGGTGCCTGCGGTGGCCACCACCCGGTAGCCAAGGTCCGCAAACTGCTTCGCGATCATCATCGCTTCCGCCTTGTCCTTGTCGGCCACAGTGACAAGCACCGTGCCCTTGTGGGGCACCCGCACGCCGGAGGCCACCAGCGCCTTGAAGAAAGCCCGCGGGAAGTCCGGCGCCACGCCCAGTACCTCGCCGGTGGACTTCATCTCCGGCGAAAGCTGCGTGTCCACAGCCGTCAGCTTCTGCCAGGAGAAGACCGGCGCCTTTACGCTGACCCGATCCAGCGGCTCCGGCCAGAGCCAGCCGATCCCGTGCAGCCCCTGCTGCCCGTCCAGCCGCAGCGACAGGGCGCCTGGCGGGCAGGTGTAGCCCAGCGATGCCAGGGAGTGGCCCGCAATCACCTGCGTGGCCACCTTGGCCATGGGAAGGCCGGTCACCTTGGTGAGGAAGGGTACCGTCCGGCTGGAGCGCGGGTTGACTTCGATTACGTAGAGCTGATCACCGTAGACCACGTACTGGATGTTGACGAGGCCCTTTACCTTAAGGGCCAGGGCCAGCCGGGTGGAATAGTCCACCGCCTGTTCCCGCAGCTTCACCGAGAGGGAGACCGATGGGTAGACGGCGATGGAGTCGCCGGAGTGGACGCCGGCCCGCTCCACGTGCTCCATAATGCCGGCGATAATCACCTGCTCGCCGTCTGCGACGCAGTCGACCTCCATCTCCTTCCCCAGGAAGTAGCGATCCACCAGCACGGGCCGGTCCGGCGCCGCTTCGATGGCGGTCTGCATGTACTCCCGGAGCTCCGCCTCGTTGTAGACGATCTCCATGGCCCGACCGCCCAGCACGAAGCTCGGCCGCACCAGCACCGGGTAGCCGATCCGCTCGGCGATGCTGACCGCCTCCTCCAGAGAGAAGGCCGTGTGCCCTGGCGGACGGGGGATACCGAGCTTTGCCAGCAGGTCGTCAAACCGCTGCCGGTCCTCGGCCCGGTCCATCTCGTCCATGGGGGTGCCCAGCACCGGAACCCCAGCCTGGGAGAGGGGCAGTGCCAGGTTGATGGCGGTCTGGCCGCCAAACTGGCAGATGACACCCTCGATGTCAGGGCCCTGCCCCGGGGCGCCGTACTCCCAGGTGCCGCCCTCCTGCTCGATGACGTTCAGTACATCCTCTACCGTGAGCGGCTCGAAGTAGAGCCGGTCAGAGGTGTTGAAGTCTGTGGAGACCGTCTCGGGGTTGTTGTTGATGATGATGCTCTGAATGCCCTCATCCCGCAGCTGCCAAGCAGCGTGAACGGCAGAGTAGTCAAACTCGATGCCCTGGCCGATCCGGATGGGGCCAGAGCCCAGTACGATGGCCTTCCGGCCAGGGGGGCTTACGGCTTCGTTCTCTTCATCGTAGCAGCTGTAATAGTAGGGAGTGCTGGCTTCAAACTCGCCTGCGCAAGTATCGACCATCTTGTAGACCGGCCGGATGCCCATGGCGAGCCGCTGCCGGCGCACATCCATGGCAGATTCGCCGGTCAGCGTGCCGATGTGGCTGTCAGAGAAGCCCAGCTGTTTGGCACGGCGCATCAGCTGGGGAGTGAGCGGCTCCTCCGCCAGCCGCCGCTCCATGGTCACAATCTCCTCGATGCCCCGGAGGAAGAAGCGGTCGATCTGGGACATGCCGTAAAGCTGGTCCTCCGTGAAGCCCCGCCGGTAGGCCTCAGCGATGGCGAAAAGCCGCTCGTCGTGGGCGTTCCGGATCATATCCGCCAGCTGGTCGTCCGAGAGGGCCGCCACGCCGGGGTGGAGCAGGCCATCCCGCTTCGTCTCCAGCGACCGAATCGCCTTGAGCAGGGCGCCGGGGAAGGTCCGGTCGATGGCCATCACCTCGCCGGTGGCCTTCATCTGTGTGCCCAGGTAGCGGCTGGCGGTGGCGAACTTATCGAAGGGGAAGCGGGGAACCTTCAGCACGCAGTAGTCCACCGTCGGTTCGAAGGCCGCCCAGGTGGTGCCGGTAACCGGGTTGCGGATCTCATCCAGGGTGAGCCCCACGGCAATCTTGGCCGACACCTTGGCGATGGGGTAGCCGGTAGCCTTGGAGGCCAGAGCTGACGAGCGGCTGACTCGCGGGTTCACCTCGATGACGATGTATTCCTTGCTGAAGGGATTCAGCGCAAACTGAATGTTGCATCCGCCCTCGATGCCCAGGGCATTGATAATCTTGAGGGCCGCAGAGCGCAGCATCTGATAGTCCTTGTCTGACAGGGTCTGGACCGGTGCCACCACGATGGAGTCGCCGGTGTGAATTCCCACGGGATCGATGTTCTCCATGCTGCAGATGGTAACGGCATTGCCCGCCCCGTCACGCATCACTTCAAACTCGATCTCTTTCCACCCGGCCACTGACCGCTCGATCAGACACTGATGAATGGGGGAGAGCTTCAGACCCTTGGTGACGATGTCCTGCAGGGCCGTCGGATCTGCGGCCATACCGCCGCCGGTGCCGCCCAGCGTATAGGCAGGTCGCACGATCAGCGGATAGCCGATCTCCCGGCCGAAGGCCAGCGCTTCCTCCACCGTATGGACAATCGTGGAGGCCGGAATCGGCTCGCCGATCTCCTGCATCAGTGCCTTGAAGTCTGCCCGGTCTTCAGCGCGCCGGATGGCATCCAGGGGGGTACCCAGCAGCTCCACCCCGTACCGTTCCAGAATGCCGGCCTCATGGAGCTGCATCGCCATGTTGAGACCGACCTGGCCTCCCAGGGTGGGCAGCAGCCCCTGGGGCCGCTCCTTGGCGATAATCTGTTCCACGTATTCCAGGGAGATGGGCTCCAGGTAGACCGCGTCCGCCATATTGGGATCGGTCATGATGGTGGCCGGGTTGGAGTTGACCAGCACCACCTCCAGCCCTTCTTCCCGCAGCGACTCACAGGCCTGCGTACCGGCGTAGTCAAACTCTGCCGCCTGCCCAATCACGATGGGGCCCGAACCAATTACCATCACCCGTTGTAAGTCAGAACGCTTAGGCATAGCTGTAGTTCCTCCTGCTCCTTACGCCAGCAGCTTCACCGGATGAAACCTGTCCATCAGGCTGACGAACCGTTCGAACATATACTCGTTCTCCTGCGGGCCCGGCGCCGCTTCCGGATGATACTGCACCCCGAAGATCGGCTTCTGCCGGTGTGCGATTCCCTCCACCGTTCCATCGTTCAGGTTTCGGTGGGTTACGGCAATCTCGTCCGGGTTCAGGCTGGCTTCGTCCACAGCAAATCCATGGTTCTGACTGGTGATGTAAACCCGATTGTTGATGAGATCCTTGACGGGATGATTGACGCCCCGGTGCCCGTACTTCAACTTGAAAGTCCTGGCCCCCAGCGCCAGGCTCAGGAGCTGGTGCCCAAGGCAGATCCCGAACATGGGCAGTCCCGGCACCTGGGTCAGCTGCCGAACCGTCTCGATCGCATCCGGCAGGTCCATGGGATTGCCTGGCCCGTTGGTCAGCAGCACCCCGTCGGGCTCCAGCTGCAGAATCTCTGCAGCAGTTGCGGTGGCGGGCACCACCGTGAGATCGCAGTTCCGCTCCTGCAGGGCCCGCAGCATGTAACCCTTACAGCCGTAATCCACCACTACCACCCGGTGGCCGTTGCCCGGCAGCCGGTAAGGCTCTTCCGTGGTGACATGCATCACCTGATCGTGAAGTTCGAAGCCCTGCGCCTGAGCAACCCAATCGGCCACCTGCTCTGGGGTGGGCGGTACCTCGCTCTCCGCAGCAACGATGACCCCCTTCATCGTGCCGGCACTCCGCAGATGGCGAGTAAGCTTTCGGGTATCAATCCCTGCCAATCCGGGAATCCCGAAAGCAGCCAGATAGGCGGAAAGGGTCTGGTTGGCCTGCCAGTGGCTGGGGCGGTCACAGAGTTCTTTCACAATAAACCCCCTGATCTTCGGCGCCCTGGATTCAAAATCCGCAGGGTTGATGCCGTAATTGCCGATCAGGGGATAAGTCATCAGGACAATCTGGCCATAGTAGGAGGGATCGGTCAGAACCTCCTGGTAGCCTGTCATGCCAGTGTTGAACACGACTTCGCCCGTCGCTACGCCTGCGGCGCCGAAGCCTTCACCGGCAAAGTAAGACCCGTCCTCCAATACCAGATAACCCTTCATTATGTCGGCACCCTCCTTAAGATCCGGGCGTCACTGCACCCGTTTAATCCGCGGCTGGGAGAACCTTTTTGTGTCTTCAGAAGTATACACCTGCTGTCCGCCGCGAATCAACCCGGATCGGTTGCGCATAATTATACTACTGTGGCGCATATTTATGCAACAGTTCGCCCTCCCAACCGCATGAAAAGTGGTGCCGCCTGTTGGACGGCACCACTTTTCATTCACGCTAAGAGGCTACAGGACTTGGTTCCTTTTCATCTTCCGGTCGCAGCGCTGCCGCTTTCTGCGCCCACTGGGATGCGTAAGGCGCAAGTTTCTCTGCGAACTCCTCGGGCGTCTCGTCGCAGGTCAGCTGGGTGCCCAGTGCGCTGGATTCCCGGACCATGTCCACCATGGCCTGCGGGTTGTCGATCAGCGGGCAGGGCCGCAGCATGTTCCGGTTGAAGGGCTGCCGCTTCTGGTAAGCCGCAAACAGGGGATTCTGCAGAGCTTCCTTCAAGCTGACATCCTTGATATTGCAGGTGGCGTAGTGGACGAAAGCGCAGGGCTCCACGTCTCCGTTGGCGTTGATATGGAAGTACCGCCTGCCCCCCGCAATGCAGCCGTGGCTGTACTGCCCGTCGTTCCAGAAGTCTACCAGGAAGATAGGCTTGGTGCGGCGCAGTTCCCGCATCCTGTCGTACATGTAGGCACGCTGCTCCGGCGTGGCCATCAGGTCCAGGTTCACGTCCCGGCCGATGGGAATGTATGTAAAGTACCATCCGAAGCCGGCGCCCTTGTCGATCATCAGATCGATGAACTCGTCACTGCTGACCTCCTCCGTATTCTGCCGGGTGTAGGTGGCGGAGAAGCCGAAGACCAGCCCCTCCTCCCGGAGGATGTCCATGGTGTTCATCACCTTCTGGAAGACCCCCTTGCCCCGGCGCCGGTCCGTGGTCTCCTCCAGCCCTTCCAGGCTGATGGCGAAGGTGATGTTGCCCAGGTCGACCAGCTGTTTGGCCATCTCCCGGGTAATCAGCGTACCGTTGGTGAAGAGGTGGAAGACGGCGTTGGGATGGCGCCGGGCCAGCTCCATGATCCGGTCCATCCGCACCGTGGGCTCACCGCCGGAGACGACGTAGAAGTAGACGCCCATGTCTTCCCCTTCGGTGACGATCCGGTCCATGGTCTCCAGGTCCAGCTCATGGGTCCGCTGGTAGTCACCAGCCCAGCAGCCGGTGCACCGCAGGTTGCATTTCTCGGTGGGGTCCATCAGGATGGCCCAGGGAACAGAGGCGTTAATCTCCTTCGCCACTTGCCGCTGCCTGGGTACCCCCAGCAGGCTGGCTTTCACGAAGAAGTTCACCGCAATGCGATCCCGAACGTTGGGGTGCACTTGCTGGAACAGCCGGTGGGCCAGCTGATACCAGTTGGAGTCCTTGTCCTCCAGATACTTCAGCACCATGGCCGCGTTCTTCCGGTGATCCGGGTCAGGTGCCACCTGGCTGATTAGGCGAGCCATCTTGGTGAGGTTCTCTTCCGGGTTGCGGAGCATATGACGCAGCCCTGTCTCCAGCGTCTGCTGTGCCAGTCTGGTTTCCGCTAAGTTCATCATCGCTCCTCCTCGGTGATGACAAGTGCGCCTACAGGTGTTCTACCCCTGGGAAGGTGCCGGAGCGGCGATGCCCTGCTCCAGCACCGTAACCAACTGCTCAAACAAGTGCTGCTTGCTCTGGTCGCTGGGTTGTGCCGCTGGCAGACGGCGAGCCAGGTAGTTGCCGAACTCGCCAACCAGCGCGGTGATCACAAAGGAGACCAGGTCCTGATCGAGATCTGGGCGAATGTCGCCCCGTGCCGCCGCCTCTCGTACCAGCGCCTTAACCCGTTCCTGGACGATCCCCAGCACTCGCTGCAGGTTGTCATCCGCATCGGGCATATCGCCGTGCACAACATGGGTCAGCAGCCGGTTCAGCTTCGGGGCGGCCACTTCAAAATCGGCGTTGGCCTGAAAGAGTCCGCGGATTTTTGCAAAGAACCCTTCTTTCCGTCCTGTCTCCGGATGGTTCAGAAGATATTCCAGTTTAGCCTTGACGGCCAGCTCGACCAGGTATTGGTGCAGGTCTTTCTTATCGCGAAAGTACTGGTAAAAACTCCCTTTCGCGATGCCCGCCCGCGCCACCACCCGAGAGATGGAAGCGCTGCGGTAGTGGTGATGTGCAAACTCATCGATGGCGATGTCCAAAAACCGGCGGCGCTTTTCCTCTGGCAGGTTCAGAAACGTCTGGGTCGGCGTGGGTCTCACCTCTTTTCGGCAGGAACAGCGGCGGCAATGTGACCGATCAGTCATATGACTGGTCAGTCACATTGTCCCCCTGGCTTCCTGCGCTGTTCAATAGCCATTGTTGCCAAATGCGTTGGCCCATCAGGCGTGGTCATGAAGTACTAAGAGCCGCTGCCCTGTTGAACCAGGGCAGCGGCTCTTTCCGACTCACCATCAGCCTACTCTCTTTGCCAGAATCGCCTCGGCAAGGCGCAGCTGGCGCTCCACCTCTGCAGGCGCCGTACCGCCCTGCGAGGTGCGCAGCCGCACGCAGGTTTCCGGTGCGATGGCTTCGTAAATGTCCTGCTCAATCAGCGGAGAAAAGCCCTTCAACTCCTCCAGGGAGCAGTCGGCCAGGAACTTGCCCTGCTGAATGCAGGCCAGCACCGCCCGGCCCACCACCTCATGGGCTTCCCGGAAGGGCAGCCCCTTGCGGACCAGGTAGTCCGCCAGATCTGTGGCGTTGGAGAAGTCCTGCCGCACCGCCTGGGCCATCCGCTCGGTGTTGAACCGCAGGGTGGAAAGCATGCCCGTCATCACCTGCAGGCAGCGCTTTACCGTATCCACGGCATCAAACAGGCGCTCCTTGTCTTCCTGCAGGTCGCTGTGGTAGGTAAGCGGCAGCCCCTTCAGCACCGTCAGCAGGGCCATCAGATCGCCGTAAACCCGGCCGGTCTTCCCTCGAATCAGTTCGGCCACGTCCGGGTTCTTCTTCTGCGGCATGATGGACGAACCGGTGGCGTAAGCGTCATCCATCTCCACGAAGCCGAACTCCGTGGAATTCCAGTTGACCAGCTCCTCGGAAAGCCGGGAGAGGTGCATCTGGCAGATGGAAAGCGCTGCCACGAATTCAATAATAAAATCCCGGTCGCTCACCGCGTCCATGCTGTTGGGGTAGACGGCGGCGAAGCCCAACTCCCTGGCTGTAAACTCCCGGTCGATGGGAAAGGTGGTGCCGGCCATGGCCCCGGCCCCCAGAGGAGAGATGTCCGCTCGCCGGCGGGCGTCGGCCAGCCGCCCCTGGTCCCGCTCCAGCATCCAGAAGTAGGCCATTAGGTGGTGCGAGAGCAGAATCGGCTGTGCCCGCTGCAGATGGGTATAGCCCGGCATAATGACCCCCAGATGTTCCCGGGCCCGATCCACCAACACCCCCTGGAGCCCGCTGATCAGCCGCGTGATCTCGTCGATCTCTTCCTTCACCCAAAGGTGCACATCGGTGGCCACCTGGTCGTTGCGGCTCCGGGCGGTATGCAGCCGGCCCCCCGCCGGGCCAATCTTCTCGGTAAGCCGCTTCTCGATATTCAGGTGGATATCCTCATACTCCTGTCGGAAGGGGAACTCCCCCGCCTCGATCTCCGCCAGGATCTCGTGAAGCCCCTTCTCGATGGCGTCGGCATCCTCTTTCGGGATAATTCCCTGGCGCCCCAGCATTCGAGCGTGGGCGATGGAGCCCTTTATATCCTGCCGGTACAGCCGGCGGTCAAAGGACAGGGAGGAGGTGAACCCCTCCACGGTCTTGTCGGCAGGTTTGGTAAAGCGCCCGCCCCACAATTTGCCCATCAAAATCTCCTCCCCTGGATCTTACAGCACGTTCTGCATAAGTATACCCCCCGCTGCATATCCATTCAAGTGCCTGGCCGCAGAGCACCCCGAAACAGCAGCACAGCGTGCCCCCCCTGACGAGGGGCACGCTGTGTGCAGCGGAACGGTCAGTTCGGGCCGGGGCCACCGGCAATCCAGTGGCTGAACCGGCTGTAATCCCCTTCCAGACGGTCCACCACCTTGCCATCCAGCAGAAGCAGCACCGCTGGCAGTGCCGTGACGCCCCACCACCGAGCCAAGGTCGGATAGCGCTCGTACTCCACGGGAACCAGCTCAAACGTATCGCCGGCCAGCTCTTTGCAGGCGCGAGCCCAATCCAGCACGTTCTGGCTGCCCTCATGGTCACGCTTCCAGAAGATCGTCAACGCAGGCAGGTCGAGTTCCTTCAGCTGGAGATAGAGCAGCTCCTCTTCAGGAGGCAGGCTAACCAGGGGCGTCCAAGCTCCCCCATCGCCGGTTGACGGGGCCGGGAGGCTGTTCGCTCGATCTTTTACCGGAAGCAGCAGCATCGTTCCCACGGTCCTCAGCTCCTTCCTTCAGCTCCCTGTCTACGTTGTGAGGGGGCGGTGTGGGGTTCACGGGAGGCTGCCACCCGAAACCCAGGCCGTCCAGCACCAAGAACATAACACCGGTGAACATGAAAAGCCAGCTGTACTTTTCCGGCAGGCCCACCAATAAAGCCGTAAGCCGCAGGACGAAGAGGGGGACGGAAAACCGGAAGAGGCCGGTAACCGTCGCCTGCCAGAAGGCCCCTTTTCCTGTGGCCCACTGCCAGCAGGCCACAGCGGGAACCGCCAGGGGTGAGAGCCCGCCCATCACCCAGACCGGGTCAAAGGGATCAGGCATCTCGCGAAAGATGTGCGGAATGATGTCGAAGACTGCTACTAATGAGACAGGTACCCAAGACAGGATCGCCGCCCCCATCCCCATAACCGCCTGAGCTCCGCTGGACAGCCGCTGTTCCGCCGAGTAAGCCAGCAGCAGCAGGCCCCAGCAGAGAAAGGCTGCAGCGAGGCCGCCCAGCAAGTAGCCTGCCCGAAGCCGGTCTTCCAAGAAGACTACCGGTCCGACTCCAGCGGCCAGGGCGCACAACCCTGTAAGCACCAGCCGGTACTGGCTGCGGGTCATGGCCTCACCCCCCGGCACTGCGCTCATCTACTCACGCAATTCTCCTCTGGTGGGCTGCATCCTCCCTTATCCTGCCCAAATTCGCTGCATGAACTGCAAACCGAAGTCGGTTATGTGACATACGGCTGCTGGCCCCGGTGGCCAGCAGCCGTTCTCCAGGAACCTTCTAAGTTCAGTGCAGGTAGGCTTCGCAAGGTTCCCGTTCGGCATCCGCCTCTGGGGGCGCTGTTAGGCGTCTTCGGTCACCACTGCATCCAGTCCGCCAATGCGAACCGTAACGCCGCCCTTGAATCCCTTCAGCAGTTCGATCTCCAGCACGCCGCCGTGGGCTTCAGCACGGCCCTCTTCCTTGACCGTGTAACCGTCCAGGAGCTTCACCTGTGCGATGCCAGGAATGCCGATCGTCTCGCCAGCGGTCAGCGAGAAGTCCTGGCCGAGGACTGTAAACTCGACGCGGTTAATGATCAGTTCCGGCTCGCCGTTCAGCGAGGCGGTGGCCTCACCGGAGATTTCATCCACATGGACAACGCCAGCCACATCGACGTCGCGGATCACGAAGGAGGCGTGTGCGGATTCATCGGTGGCTACCGCCGAAGATTCCACGAGCCCTATGGTGACGATGTCCTTCACCTTCGTGTCGCTCACGGAACCGTTTGCTTCAGCTCCGGAGTCGGTCACTTCTGCGTAACCCTCCAATAGACCTGTGTCAACATAGAAATGGCTGGCCCGCCGCGTCTTGGACTTCGGGGTTTTTCGCGGCGTTGCACGAACGTCCAGCGGAGTCACTTCCGGCAGACCCAGCAGTGCGACTGAGACGGGGTAGGTTTCGCCGTAAGAATCCTCACCGTCATACGCTGCCTCGGCGGTTCCCAGTTCTACAGAGGTGTTGCCCAACAGCTTGGACCCGGACATCACCTCGATCTCCACAGCCTTGGCCGCGGCATATGATTCCACACCAGATGCTGCGGTGGCAAGCGTGCTGCCCATAACCAAGGCTGTGCATGCAAGCAGGCTGCAGAGAAGAGCCCACCGCCTGCTCCCGGTAAACAACCTCATCATCCGAACCCTCCATTTCCGTCCATTGGTGCTACAAAGGATCCCGGCAGAAGACCCGTAAGGGTCATTGCGGATGCGAGGCCTACCCACGTCCAGTATAGACTATGTGAAAAGATGTATGAATCATCGGGACATGGTATGTATGTAGACCGGGATATAGACTTGCGGAGAATCAAATTGACTAGTTCTTTTGATCTATGGAATATCGGCAAAAGGAAAGGCTGCTGGCGCACGTGCGCCAGCAGCCTAAACAGTGAGGTTACCACGCCTGAGCTATGAGGTTACCAGGGCCGGAGGTTCGGCAGGTACTCTTCCAGCCGCTCCACCTGGCCGTCAAAGACGCCCTTGTGGCCCATGGCACCGGCTTCCTCGATCCAGTGGAAGGCCCAGTGATCGGCCTCGCTCCTCACATCCAGGAAGTGCGGCACGACGTCGATCTTGCCGTCCATCAGCGGCCCGCGGCCCAGAGCCTTGCAGATCATGGCAGCCGCATCACCGCGGAGTACAGGATCGTTCGGCCGGAAGTTGCCGTCCGGATCGCCCTGCAGGAAGCCAAGGCGGACAGCGGTCTCGATTGCGTTGTAGTGCGCATCGCCAGGTCCAACGTCCTTGAAGGTCGGGTCGTTGCCAGGCAGCTTTGCGAAGGCAACCGGCACGATCTGGTACATCCGGACCAGGGCCTCGGCCAGTTCAGCACGAGTGATGGCGTCGTCCGGACGGAACCTGCCGCCATCGTCCCAGATGCCCTTCGCCGTAGTGGCTGCGATGTACGGCCTGGCCCAGTGGTTGGACACGTCGTTGAACTGGACCCGGGTGTTGGCCAGGTTCTCCAGATCCATCAGACGGGCGATGATGGTAGCCACCTCAGCCCGGGTGATCTCCCGCTTCGGCTTGAATTCGCCGTCGGGATAGCCCTTGAAGAACGGGGCATGGGTCTTCGGACCGACCGTGACCTCTTCCGTATTGGACTCGATAGGCTTATGGCCGTCAGCCTCGATCACAGCGGTGTTCTTGATCACGGTACCGGTAGGCGTGTTCTGGTCGACCCGGAGCTTGACGGTGATCACGTCGCCGTCCTTCTTCTTCAGATCGCCCAGGTTCCAGGTGACGGTGTTCGTGGCCGCATCGTAGACGCCGCCATGAGTAGCCTCCTCAAAGGTGGTGTACTCGGGCAGCTTATCCTTGATGCGGACGTTGTCGGCAGCATAGTTCATGCTGTAGGTGATGTTGTAGGTGATGATCCCGCCAGGCTCGACGGTGTCAGCCGTGGCCTTCTTGGAGATGTTGTACGGTGCGCCGCCTTCGCCGGTGACGACAGCGTCAACAGCGCCGATCCGGATGCTGATGCCGCCGAGCAGAGCACCCAGGAGTTCGACCTCCAGGACGCCGCCGTGGGCCTCAGCCGTGTCGCCCTGCTTCAGCGTGTAGCCATCCAGCAGGCCGAGCTTGAGGATGCCGGGGATCTCGAGGGTATCGCCGACCTTGATCTCCAGAGTCTCGTCGCCGATGTGCAGCTTGACGGTGTCGATCTGGACGTAGGGATCATCGTCGAGCGAAGCGTGGGCCTTGGCATGCAGGGCCTCAATGTTGATCAGGCCGAGCAGAGAGAGGTCAGCGACCATAACCTCAGCATCTGCAGAGGTCGCAGTGCTGACGGTAGAGGTCTGCACCGCACCCACAGTGACCAGCGTAGCAACGTCGACTGCAGCCACGGAACCGATGGCCTGGGCCTTCTCGTCATCCACCTGGATGTCGCCAGTGATGACACCGGCCTGGGCCAGGGTACCCAGATCAACAGTCAGCAGCTCTTCGAACTTGGGCGAATCCTTCTGAGTAGCGCGGGTCTCAATCGGGATCAGCTTGTCGCCGCCGAGAAGCTGCAGACCGAGCGGGAAGGTGGTGCCGTAGGAGTCATCAGTGCCGTCGAACTTGGCTTCGGTAATGCCGACTCCCACCCAGGTCGGGCCGAGCCGCAGCTCCAGGATCGCCTGCAGGTCGATGGGCAGCGCCTTCAGCAGATCGCCCACCACCGGCAGTTCAACCAGCGTCTGGCCGAGGCTGCCGGTCACGGTGACGACGGTGCCCAGCGGATCATGCAGCAGGTTGTTGACAGTGGCAACAGGCTCCTGCAGAACGCCGCCGAGAACCTGCAGCAGCGGGAGATCAGTGTCCGCCAGAGACTTGCCCAGCGGATCCAGCAGGCCGCCCAGCAGCCCATCCACGGTGTTCAGCAGGCCGCCCAGGAGACCGCCCAGCAGGCCTTCGTCCTCGTCAGTGCCAAGCAGCCCATCTGCCAGGCCACCCAGCAGGCCCCCCAGGGCGTTATTGACGCCGCCGAGAAGGTCACCCAGCTCTTCAGCTCCAGGCAGAATGTCGATTTCGACGGCCTTCGCCGCACTGTAGGAATACTCCTCGTCGGAGGCCGTCCCCGCCGCGGCGGCGAAGCTCGCATTGCCAAAGACCAGTGCTGCAGCGAGCAGGCCGGCCAGGGCGGTGGTAAGCCCCTTGCCCCTCTTCAGTAGCCTCCTCATATCTTACTCCTCCAATACTCATCGAGATTTTCTTAGCTATGCAAGCCCTAAAGCGCCATCGCATCCCCCCATCGATCTATTCTCGACGCGAGGCCTACCGAGATTACTGTAAACCATCGTAAGTGCCATGAACATCAAATCTTGAAAGTATGCTGTTTAGCTATTCTGTGGCTCCAACGTTGCAACATCTATTAGTGCGAAAGCACTACCGCGTCCGAACAATGTCAATTCAACAAACCTGTCCAAACCCCTCCTGCGTATCACACTTTGGAGGAATCAGCTGCGGCGCATCATCGAAAAAAGCGGCCCCCCTACCCCGCCCACGGGGTAGGGGGGCCGGCCGTATTCTTTAATGAACTGTGAAGAAAAGTTCACTCGGTGTTAAAGCAGATTGGTAAGTCCGGTAACAGCGCCCAGGACGCCATTCACAAGACCGCCCACGAGGCCCACGGTGGTGCCGACGGGGTCAGCAACCAGGCTGTTCACAGCGGCCACGGGATCTGCAACCACAGGCAGGACAGGCCCAAGAACGGACGTGGCCACATCACCAACAACCGGCAGGCTGCTGACAGTGGTGACCACAGGACCAGCAACGTCGTTCACCAAGCCGACCGCGGTGCCGACCGGATTATTCACCACTGCACCAACAGTGCCGACTGGATCAGTCACGAGAGCGTCCACTGTGCCGAGAACAGGCTCAGCCACAGCGTACACGGTATCGCCCACGACGGGGACGGCCTTAACCGCCTGACCAACGGCGCCTACGAGCCCACTCGCCACGCCAGTGACGGTGCCCAGCGGATCGCTGACCAGCCCACCCACTGCAGCGAGCGGATCAGAAACCACAGGCGCCACGGCGTTCACGACCGGGCTGAGTACGTCGCCGACAACCGGCAGCTGCGTGGCTGCGCCGGCCACGTTGGTCACGAGCCCAGTAACAGTCCCCAGCGGCCCTTCGGCAAGGCCAACTACGCCGTCAAGCACCGATGCTGCACCGCCCACGGCGCTGCCGACGGTGTTTACCAGGCCGCCGACGACGCCGGTTACGCCGCTCAGCAAACCGGACACGGGACCAGCAGGTGCCGCCTCCTCAGCCGACACAACACTGGCGCTGGCCAACAACATCGCGGACACAAGCAGGGCAGACAGCCCCTTCTTACTGCGTAGCCACATCTCCTACTCCTCCATTTTCCCTTTGATGTGCGACCCCTGATGCGCCTTGGCAACCCCCGCCTTGAAATTGAGGTGCGAGGCCTACCGGCTCAAGTGTAAGCCATCGCAATTGACATTGGAAATCAAATCACGGGAGTATGCTGATAATCTAATAACATAGTACTCGCGATCTAGTCCATACCTAATGAGTACGTCCCTTTGGCTTACCTCGGTTTAATAGTAACTATCGCCGGTCAGCCTGAAGGGGCCAAATCGACTGTCAGACCCCAGCTGCGCCATCGGCCGAAAGCCGCTTTCCTCGCCGCTTTCACGCTTTTCCGGGTCGTGCAACCGTGGTAGCTTCTCGGCGGCTCCTGTGCAGCGTGCGGGGGCGAGGGATCACCTTTATGATCATTACTATCCGAAGTAAACATGTCAGTAATTCAATACACTCACAGAAGATTTGGGTCGGATCCGCACTAGCGCGCTCCTTTCGGTTGCCGCCTGTAGACCAAGACCAGCGAAAAGTCAAGGGATGATCGGATGCATTTGTTATCGTCCTTGTGCTTTAATTAAAGATGGAATGTCTGAACCATATCTGGAATTCGATATGCCGGACAAAAGGCCATGCGACAAAAGGTACTCAGTATCATCACGTGGAAACAGAGAAGACGGAATGACGACTACTTTCTGTGGGGGGTGAGAAACCGAAAAGCCTGTTATTTCGTCCCTTTAAGTGCCATGCCCCAACAACACGTTCCGTGTCTTCCTGGCGAGACAACTGGATCGGAGGTTATGCACATGCTACCCAATCTCTTCCGCAGGGCACGGAGCAGGGTCCGGTCCACTGCTGTGCTGGCGGCCGTCGTGTTGGCGGTTGGTGCCCTTTTGCCGGCCCAGGCCTCCGCTGCTCCTTCTAGTACCCAATCAACTGTCACCACCTACACACCACCTGTTAGCGACGCCATCGAAACGCTGCGGCACTACGGTATCGTCGTCGGTGACGAAACCGGCAACCTGCAGCTCTACAACAACATCTCCCGCGCTGAAATGGTCACCATCCTAGTCCGCCTGCTGGGCAAGGAAGGTGAAGCGCAGCAGAGGTACGGCTCCACCGCCTTTACCGACACAGGCCGGCATTGGGCCAGCGGCTACGTCGCCGTCGCACAGCAGCAGGGCCTGGCCAACGGGTATCCAGACGGCTCATTCCGTCCGGACAATCCGGTAACTTACGCCGAAGCGATGGCGCTGCTGCTCCGTACCGTAGGCAAGTCCACCACCGGTCCCTGGCCAAGTGCGGTAATCAACGAGGCCGTAAGCCTCGGCATCGAGCCGCCCGACGTCTCCCTGAGCTCCGTGGCCAACACTGCGGCCCTCCGGCTTCACGTGTTCCAGTCGCTGTTCCTCGCCGGCACCCGCATCACGCTGCCCAGCTCGGGTAAGACCGCCTTCCAGACCTACATCGACACGACCCCGCCCAACCTGTATGTAACCCCGCTGCCCAGCACCACCACGTCGGACAGCGTCATCATCCAGGGGTCCGCCTCTGATGCGGTTGCAGTCTACGTAAACGGCGTCCAGGCGCCCCTCGCTGCAAACGGCACCTTCCAGCGCACCGTGTCGCTGGTGCCCGGCCTGAACACGTTCGCGATTTACGCGTTCGATAGGGTGGGCAATAGGACGATCGAGAGCGTGGCCACCACGTACGCCACGGGCGCCGCCCGCATCGAAGTGGACGGTCCCACCACCGTCAAGGCCGGCAGCGATGTGAAGTACAACGTTCAGGTCTTTGACAAGAACGGCATCAACGTGGGCGCTCGGGACGTGAGCGTTAAGGTCGTGGGCAACATCGGCCAGTACGATCTCGAAACCCACACCCTGCATGTAGGCAACACGTCCACCACTGGAAAGCTGATCTTCAGCGTCGGCTCCCTCTCCAAGGAGATCTCAGTCACCGTGCAGGGCCTGGCCACCGGCGCCGAATCCCTGCGGTTCGCCAACATCTCGGAGAAGTCCGTCCTCTCCATCAACCAGAACCATCAGATCCGGATCGACGTGCTGGACAAGAACGGCAACGTCCTCACCAGCGACAACGGCCGGGAGATCACCCTGCGGGCCAGCGGTGACCCGGACGTCGACATCACCCCGACCACTATCACTACCATCCAGGGCAAGGCGTATTTCACCATCCGCAGCGATGAGGACGGTCCCGTCACCCTGAGGGCCTCCGCAGAAGGCCTCGATGATGTTGAAGTCACCATCAACTTTGCCACCGACTACCGGATCCTGCTCCGGGCCAATCCGGAATGGCTGCCGCCCGACGGCGAGTCTGAGGCAGAAATCACCGCCGTCCTGGTGGACAAGTACAACTATCCGGTGAAGAACAGGGACGAGGATATCGAGATCGAACTGGATGTCTCCGGCCGCGGCGACCTCGATGATGACACGGTCACCATCGAAAAGGGCGACTCCGAATCCGAGCGGGACACCGGTGTTGTGGTCGCCGATGATCGGGAGGGCACCATCACCGTCACCGGTAGGGTCGTTGATGGGCCCAAGTACACCGTGGTTCCGCTGACCATCCCGGTAGAAGAGCCCGAAGCCGCCGAGGATATGCAGTTGCGCATCACCGGGCCAAGTTCAGCCGACGTGGGCGACGAGGTGACGTACACCGTAGAGATCCGGGACAAGTACGGCTACCTGGTCACCTCCGGCAGCTATGCCTTCCAGATTGCGATCAAGACGTCCAACAAGGAGTACGACGAGGACGGCATTCCCAAGGACATGGAAGTCTACCTGGGAGACACCACTCTGAACCCGGTGGATGACGGCTATGCCGAAGGCAGCTCCCGGGACGGCGATGACGTGATCGCCCGTACGGTTAATGGTAAGGCCACCATCAAGGTCCGCTATAACGTAAGCGGCGAGGTCACCATCACCCCGGTGCCCAAGGGCTACACCGCCGAAGCCTACGACTCTAAGGGCTACGAAGGTGCTGCAGCAAGCACCAAGGAGATCGACGAAGATAACATCACCTCCGTCACCACCTCGTTCTACGACGATCCGGCGTTCATCAGGCTGGAAGTTGACTCCGACCTCGGCAAGGGTCAGCCTGGCGGCGCCGTCCGGTCCGGGCGCAGCACCACCGTCACCATCCGGGCGCTGGTGGTCGACGACAACGGCACCTGGGTCCCGGGCGTTAACGACTACACGGTTGAGCTTGCCTACGACTTCCTCGGAAGCGCGTCCCAGAAGGATCTGAAGAACAACGTCAAAATCGATGATGACAGCATCAAGCTCACCAACGGCAAGGCGGAGTTCAAGGTCCAGTTTGGCAGCGGCGCTCCGGTCGGTACGTACGAGTTCTATGCCACGGCACGCAAGGGTTCGTGGTTGTGGAACCGGAAGAGCCTCGGCGAATATGCGAGCGTCCCCATCGACGTGGAGAAGAACGCTCCGGAGCTTAAAGACGACAATATCATCGTCGACATCCGCGGCTACCGAGACGGAAAGCTCGGAAGCTCGTACATCGTGGGTACCGAGGACGAAGGCATGGCCATCGTCTTGAACAGCAAGCTGCTCAACAATGAACGTGCCGCCAAGGTTCGGGTGTACGAGGAAGGCAAGCGGTCTGAGATCTTCACCTCCGATGTGGTGGACTTCGATCCAAACGCCAGCGAACCCGTCGTCATCTACGTGCCGCGGGATGTCCTGGACGATGGCGAAGCGTACGAAGTCCGCATTGAGAACTCCCGGGGTCTGAGCGACCGGTCTGCGCCCTCTGAAGAGGTATCCGTCGTCTCGGGTTACTCCAGGGCCACCCTCAGCAGTGCGGAGTTCACCGGCAAGAAGAGCGGCAACTACTATGTCCTCGAAGTCACCACCTCCCGCACCTCGTGCTCCGGCGAAATCGATCCTGACAAGCTGCTGATCGTCGCCGGCAGCCAGAAGATCTACCCGGACAGGGTCGACTTCGGCAAGGACGTGAACAGCAGCTGCCGTGCGTTCAACATCCTCCTCAGCGAGCAGCAGCTGAAGAATCTTCTCAGCCAGGCTGACAAGAATCCGCGGCTGGAAGTAGAGGATGGCTGGTACTACGAGAAGGGCGGCAAGTCCGCCGAGGCAGCCGAAGTCAAGATCAGCGGCCTCGTTTCCATTAACCGGGCGATTGTAGACTGGGCCGCCAACAAGCTGATCATCGAGGGTACAGGGCTCAAGAAGACGGACCTTGGGAAGAGCAACACCTACAAGACGGGCTACTCGAAAGTCTACATCTACCCCGGCTCCCTCAAGGCGCAGCCCATCCAACTCCAGGACGAGCACGTGGTATCGCAGAATGCCACGCTGAGTGACACCCAGTGGGTCCTCCCGCTGGAAACCGCGGGCGGGAAAACCCAACTGAAAGAGGACATGAAGGCCAAGGGGAAGCAGTCCACTTGGATCGTGGTCATCAAAGACTGGTACGGAGACTGGCCTGACGCCACGGTCACTCTCCAGTCGCCCGCTGTCGTCACCGGCGCCGAGTACAACGCCAGGACCGACACGCTGACCCTGAAAGGGTCCGGTTTCGATCCCACGGGAAGCCTCGATCTCACGCAGATGCGAGTCAAGACCTGGAACAACAAAGACACTGCGACGGTCGGCGGCACAGTGCAGACAGACAAGTGCACCACGACTCGGATCGTCATCACGGTTTCGAAGGGTGCTGCAGACCTGATCGAGAACAACAACTACGTCTACTTCTATGGACTCAACGGCTGGTTGAAGGATGAGGTCGGAATCTACGCGGCCCCGACCGGCGACCTGCTCATTACCCAGTAGCACTCTCACCCAACAGGAGGCCCACCGCCTTTAGCGGTGGGCCTCTTCGCACCCTTATGCGCCGGTGTCCTCCGGCCCCTGCACCCTCCTCTTACCCCGGTGAATACCCTGTGGATATAACCTGCCGAAGGGTGTGACCGACCCGTGGAAATTGTCGTTGTCCGTCCGGGGGAAACGCTCTGGCAGATCGCCCAGCGCTACGGGGTAAGCGTCTCCCTCATTACCCAGGCCAACGGCCTGCGGGACGCCAACCGGCTGGTCCCCGGCCTGGCCCTGGTAATACCCGTCCCAAATGTCCACGTGGTTCAACCTGGCGACACACTCTGGCGCATCGCACAGCGGTATGGTACCACCGTGGATGCAATTGCACGCCTGAACGGCCTTTCGATTCAGCAGTACATCTACCCTGGGCAGCGGTTCGCCATTCCCAGGGGGACCCGTCCCATCATCACAGCGAACGCCTACCAGGCCAACCTTGCGACCGGCGATACCTCCTATACCGAAGAGGCTGCGCCCTTCCTCACATACGTCAGCGTGTTCAGCGCTGGCATTACTGCCACCGGAGACATCAACTTCCCGAATGCGAGCATCTTCGTCCAGGCAGCTCTCCAGGGCGGTGCTGACGCACTGCTCACCCTGACCAATTTCCTGGGCCGCACGTTCAGCTCCGACCTGGTCAGTGCCTTCCTCTACAACACTGCTGCCCAGGACCGGGCCCTGGAGCAGCTGATTCCCTACATGCTCAACAACGGCTACAGCGGGCTCAACATTGACTTTGAGTACGTCTATCCGTCGGACCGGGAAGCCTACAACAACTTCCTCCGCCGGGCTGCGCCCCGCCTTCACGATGCTGGTCTGAGCCTCTCCACCGCGGTAGCGCCGAAGGTACGGGCCGATCAACCTGGACTCCTCTACGAAGCCCACGACTATCCCGTACACGGCCAAGTAGCTGACTTCGTGGTGCTGATGACCTACGAATGGGGGTACGTCACCGGGCCGCCCATGGCAATTGCCCCCCTTGACCAGGTCCGCCGGGTGCTCGACTACGCAGTGACAGCGATTCCCCGTCAGAAGATCCTGATGGGCATGCCCACCTACGGCCGCGACTGGCCGCTGCCCTACCGCCGGGGCGTTACCCGGGCAGAGACTTTCTCGCCCGTCGCTGCCGTGCAGCGAGCGCTCGACCGGTGGGCCACCATTCAGTACGATCCTGTGGCCCAGTCGCCTTTCTACCGGTACTGGGAGCCTGACGGCACGGAGCATATCGTCTGGTTCGAGGATGCGCGCAGCGTTCAGGCCAAATTCGATACGGTCAAGGAGTACGGGCTCCGGGGTGTCAGCTTCTGGGTCCTGGGAAACCCCTTCCCCCAAAACTGGCTCCTCCTCCGGGAGAACTTCCAGGTGGAAAAGCGTTGAAGAGTCCATGCCGAAATACACGAAGACCACCAACTGGACGGTGGTCTTCGCTTTCTATAGCTGGCCCCACCAGTCAGCATGCTGCGCGTTCTCCAGCGCACGCACAGCAGTTGGTAGAAACTACTGGCGGCCTGCTTCCGGTGGGCATCCCCTGATGCACGCTATTCGAGTACGCGAAAAAGCCACCGCCTTAGCGGTGGCCTTCTTAAATAGTTTGGGCAGCGACCTACTCTCCCACGCTCCAGGCGTAGTACCATCGGCCCTGAGGGGCTTAACTGCCGTGTTCGGGATGGGAACGGGTGATCCCCCTCGGTATTGCCACCCAATACTCTTGGAGCTGACGCTCTCAAAACTGAACAGTGGTGTGTGAAGCGTTCCTCCGACCCTCTCGGGTTTTGCTCCGCAAAACCCTGCCGGGTCCCGGGCAGCTTTGCTGCCCTCGAGGTCAAGCCCTCGGCCGATTAGTACCGGTCTGCTCCACGGGTCACCCCGCTTCCACTCCCGGCCTATCTACCTGGTAGTCTTCCAGGGGCCTTACTCCCTTGCGGGATGGGAGATCTCATCTTCGGGACGGCTTCGCACTTAGATGCTTTCAGCGCTGATCCGTTCCGGCCTTGGCTACCC
>ENA-OWPA01000484-OWPA01000484.1-bioreactor-metagenome-genome-assembly--contig:-NODE-484-length-53002-cov-47.072839_pt1 | contig 53002 bp, 46 predicted proteins | sample MGYA00238139_ERZ651803 | MGnify/ENA primary metagenome ERZ651803 (study PRJEB26909, sample SAMN07631231) | bioreactor metagenome | isolation source: Switchgrass digestor | place: USA: Dartmouth...
CAAAGATTATTTCACTTTTAAGGTTCTGTCTTTTAGCTTCACGACAGGCAATCAAAACACCAAGTAAAACCCCGAATGCAATAATAACTCCATACCATGCAATATTTAAGCCATTAATGCCAAATAGGTTTTTTATTAAATATCTATCTATCATACAATCCGCCTTTCTAAAGTATTCATAATGAATATGATTTTGAATTTAAAATATCAGCGTATAGAGGTAACTTTAATAATAGTATCACAATGAGGTATTTACGTAAACCATTTAAACATGTATATTAGAAAGAAAGGCTTGTTGATATGTTCCCGCGAACGACGATTTTTCAAAAAAGACCGAAAAACCCATTGACATGTTCCCGTAAACGTAAGGTTCAAAAAATCAGCCCAAGACATCAATCCAAGCGGCTCGTGCCATGTGGAGTGCGTTACTATGATGTCAAAAAAAGATAAATGAGTGTAAAAAAAGTGGTGTATTTCCAGGCTTTTTCGGATATATGGATTATGAAGTAAAAGCTTGGATTGAATGACTTGAGAGGGGGAAGATATTTGATAAACGATATAATGAAAGTAATGAGAGATAAAGATGCTAAAAAGGCGTATGCTCTGCTAAAGTAGATTGCAGCAAAATCTGCTGCATCAGAAGAATACTATTCCTATTTTGATGATTTTGCAGAATTGATGAATGCAAAGAATTCATACGTGAGAATACGTGGATTTACTTTATGTTGTGCTCAGGCGAGATGGGATGAAAGGGGGAAACTTAAAAATGTACTTCCAAATATGCTTGCCCTGCTGCATGATGATAAACCGATAGTAGTTAGACAGTGCCTTGCAGCTTTACATGAAGTTGTATTATACAGGTCAGAATTGTGTGAAACAATAAAGGCGAATTTAGAAACAATTGATGTATCAAAGTATAAGGACAGCATGTCTCCGTTGATTAAGAAGGATATGGATGAACTGTTGAAAATTATAGGAGAGTAATTACTAATGGCATTTATATGTTGCCATCTATTGCTGTTGATAAAAATGAAACAGATATGTTACGGAAAACTGAGATACTTTAATAGCAATCATTCTATCCTATCAAGCCATACAGTAGTTCTTTTGTCCCACAAAAGAGCCTGACGATTTTATCTGCATAAAAAAATATTTTACTAATCATGTTCCCATCATTGGATGAATTTCTAATGGTGAGGAGCTTCTACTTTACTCATATGAAATTGTAATGTATCTATACGGATTTAGATATTAAAAATATTGTAAGCGTATAATAAAAGATGGATGGCATAAAATAGGGATATCGATATGATATCCCTATAAGTTTTAATCTATTTTACACGTTTTCTGAACCAATTCATCCCAGGGCATCATTAAGTCTAATATATTCTGTGAATGGTTTTATGCTATTTTCAGCTATGTTATCGGAAATACTGCAATTTCCGTCTTCTTTTTTTATTACCACAAAGCAAAAACAGTGCATTTTCAAATGGGTCTAGTTTGAAATTCTGAACAACTATTGCTGTCAGGCCATCTGTTGTAATATTATCATCTCTCTTACAGTTTCAGAGTTGGCAGAGTATTTTGTTAACTCTGAAACTACTGTTGGGAGTATTATCTCATAATTTTATATACTTTTAAATCCATGGGATTATTGACTGCTTACCTTAGAGGAATGTGACACGAGCAGAGGCAGCTTGAGTTTCGTTTTTTTTAGGGAGTTTTACACTATCTATATTGACAAAGTTACGCAGATGATTGTCGTATGCTCGCAATGTAGTTTTATTAGTTAGAAAAAGTAGGTTGACTTTAGCTTGCATTTTCGGTATAGCAGAAACGCTGCACCATATTCCCGGTTTGGAAGCATTAAATGCCTTCGGGTTTGAAAGTATTTTATATCAACTGACAGGGCTGATTTCCGGGACGGTACTATATGTTTTATTTACATTTATAGCATTAAAGAAAGCAATAAAGAGGTTTGAGATAATTGATCTGTAATATATGGAATTTACGTTATTTTCAATGCAGCTCAGATTATAAAAGGAAGTAAGCACGAATTGGAGATTTTATTTCTGAATTATACTTCATCGGATTTGCGTTGATGATAGAAGTATTGACCAGCTAGATAATGAAATTAAATCGTTATCTTTTCCAAAAGATAATGATTTCGTTTGTATAAAAAACGATTATAAAGTAATTCCTGACACGTCCTCTTGCAAGGGTTTTATCCATCCAAGAGGGTTTTCTTTTATACTAATTATTTTGGAAAAATTAAAAAAGGGGTTGAATTATAGCTTATACTTTATAAAATTAAGATATCGAGCTTTCGATGAAAATAAAGTGTTTGACTAGGAAAGGAAATTATTTTTTAAAGGAGGATTGTCATGGCTATTGCAGATTATATTGAAAACAAGCCTATTTTACAGACGGAACATTTAACACTTAGACAACTGCTTCCATCTGATATTCCTTCACTAAAAGAATGGATGCCTGATAAAGCAATGTATACCTACTGGGGGAAGCCTCCAGGAAAAACAGATAAAAATCCTGAATTGCTATTTGAAAAGACTAAGAAAGATACAAGGAGTTTTCATTGGGGTATAGCATTGAATGAAAACGATAAGGTTATTGGTGAAGCATGGGTTTATCTTATAGAAAAGAACCGAATGGCAAAAATTGCTCTAAGAATAGCTCCTGCATATCAGGGTAGAGGATTTGCTACAGAAGCCACAAAAGCAATCATTGACTTTTGCTTTACCCATACAGAATTGCAGCGTATTTGGACAGATGTAGACATTCGTAACATTGCTTCATGGAAAGTTCTTGAAAAATGTGGTTTTACTCGTGAGGGCATGATTAAGCAAGGGAAAATGGTTAATACATGGTGTGACTATTATATTTATGGTTTGCTGAAAACAGATATAAAGAAATGATGGTAGGAATACATTTTATGATGTGGATTTTATAGAAAGACAATATAGGTCTCTTAAATCATCTATTCATGGCAGGAATGAGTAAAAGATTGAATTTAAGAAGACAATAAATGAAAAAAATTTTATAAATTTAAAGCAAAAAGAAAAAGGAGTAAAGCTTATGATTATAGAAACAGATAGATTAATTTTACGGGAAATGACTGAAAATGATTTTGATGCAATGTATGCTGTTCTTGCAGACTCCGATATTATGCAGCACTATCCATATACTTTTGATGAGAAAAGAGTAAGAGGATGGATAAGGAAGAATATTGAAAGATACAAGATTTTTGGATTTGGATTATGGGCTGTGGTTTTGAAAGAAACAGGTGAAATCATTGGAGATTGTGGCCTTACAATGCAGATAATTAACGGACAGATAAAGCCAGAAATAGGATATCATATTAGAAAAGATTGTCAGAGGCGTGGCTATGCCAGTGAGGCTGCAAAAGCAGTAAGAGATTGGGCTTTTATGAACACACCTTTTAATATTATTTATTCATATATGAAGTATACGAATGTTCCATCATATAGAACAGCGATAGCTTATGGATGTCACCTGGTTGATGAATTTGAAGATGAAAACAATGAAATTACTAAAATATATGCAATTAGTCGTGTTGAGTGGAAAGAATTGAAAAAATGAGGAGGGTTATAATGATTGACGTAAATTTATGGATGGAGTATTATAATTTCGCAATTATGGTCGAGTGTTTTCGAAAGGTTTTAGCTATACTTAGTACAGGAGGTGGAAAATGGATTTAGAGGATAAAATAAAAGCTGTAAGTACAATACAACATTTTATCAATGATCATATGGATGAAGATATGACACTGGATGATATTGCTAAGGCCTCTGGTTATAGTAAATATTATGTCCTACGGATTTATAAAGAATTGACAGGTCGGACAATCTTTGAAACCATCCGTGCTTTGAAGCTTACCAAAGCAGCACAAACCTTGCAGTCTTCTGATGAAAAAGTAGTGAATGTAGCAATGAACAATGGCTTTGATTCACACGACGGATTTACGAGAGCATTTTACCGTCAGTTTGGTATTACTCCGCAAAAATATCGTACTGAAATTCCACCGATAAACTGGTTTGTACATTATCCTATTGAAGATTACTACATACTTAAGGAAGGCATAGAACCTATGTCAAAGGAAAAAGTATCACGAACTGTTACGGTTACTGTGGTAGAAAGGCCTGCAAGGAAACTGATTTTTCTGCGACACAACGGAACAGATTACTTATCGGGATGCGAAGAAATTGGTTGTGACTGGGAAGGCTTTTTCAATAGTATCCCTGAAAAGTTTGACACTGCTGCTGAAGGCTTATTGCCAAAATTCTTAATAAAACCAAATACAAAGGGTCGTGCTTTTTTCGTTGAAGTTCCTTTGGATTACTGTAAGCCTATCCCTGATAGATATGAAATAGCAGAGTTACCACCTTGTACCTATTTATACTTTAATGGCATGCCATATAAAGACCCAAATGATTTTCCTATTGCGATTAATATCGTAAATGAGGCTATTAAGAATTATCCATTTGAACGATTTGGATGGGAAAAATCTGACGATGCACCATATCTATGTATGGGTGCTGAGCCAGGAATAGGAGCACGGTCAGCTGTTCCTGTAAAGAAAGTTTTAAATAATAAAGAAAGGAAGGTATTTAATATGGAAAAGCTTTTAAATTTAAAAACTAAGATTATTGAGGAATTTAATTCACTAGGAATAGAAGGTTTGAAATTGACTGATTTAAATTTATTGAGTGGTTCATATATTAATCTAGAATATACACTTACTAATGGACAAAAGGTAAAATTGCTAGAAGATGATAAGATGTACTTAGGAAATCAGGTAGAAATTGAAGGAAAAGAGCGTTGTTACGGGGTGGCAGCAGACGAAAATTATTTGCTTGTCTGCGAATATGGATGCAATGGATCAGATCCAGAGATAGTTATTTATAAAAGAAGATAGGAAATATGTGTATTCTAATAAGGGGTTATATTATAAAGTATAATAAAAATAAACAAATTTTTGATTTAAGCTTTTCATAAATCATTAAAATGGAGATACTACAAACCTTGAAGAAATCTTAAAGATTAAGAAAGAGAATGCTAGGCTTAAGGAGGAAATTGAAATATTAAAAAAGCTATAAATACGCTTTAATTAGGGAATTATTCAAGCCTGACCCCGACACAGTAATTGGTTTGGTAAGAGTCCAAAATCTTAATATAAAGGAGAATTAGATATGACTGCGTGTACATTTATAGCAGCAAATTGTCCTCTGGATGAGGTAAGACCATCAAAAGAATATCCGTTAGAGGTAAATTTAGACGAAGGAGTAATTTTTGATGGTGATGCTGATGACAATCTCTATTTGCACAAGTTTAGGGATGTATCTGAATATACAGATAAAAAATACGGTGTCTGCTTGGAATGGGCTTACTATACGGAAGGTAGAGCAAAATTGATTATTGAGTATATTAAAAATGCTCTTAAATATACGGATAAAGTGGAAATATGGCATGTATGGTTAGGTTATTATTTTTATGAATACGATGAGTGGCCGATTATAAAAAAGAAAACTCTTCATATTGATGAAGTAGTTCCAGAAGATATACGAGAAGTTGATGATGCTGAGATTTGGAATAATGATAATTATAAAAGACCAATATATTATTGTTTAAAAATATTAAAATAAAGAAATAAATATAGGATATTTACTTAAAAAAGCAGAAATCAATATGATTTTTGCTTTTTTAGCTTATAGTATGGAATAAGTATTTTTAAAAAAAGTATTGAAAATAATTTCATATTTGATTGGTGTTATTTAAGGATATGTAAAAATTGCAGGGTGTTGAAATACATATATGGAGGTGCTAATTAATGGACTTTTATTCCCAAATATTCAAAAGAAAATCTTTTCATATATTTAGGAATATAGGGAAGTTATCAGAGGGTGATATTAGTAAGCTGAATGTGTTTGTGAATTCAGTTACTCCTCTGGACTCATCAATTAGAACTGAAATTAGAATTGTTCCAGAATCCGAAACAACCTGTAAGCGAGGCGCTGAGTATTGCATTCTTTTTTATTGTGAGAAGAAAGGTGAATATCTTAGGAATATAGGATATATCGGAGAGCAAATAGATTTATACCTTGCGTCTCAAAATATTGGTGCTCTATGGTATGGCATTGGTAAACCTAAAGAAATGCAAATTAATGGCCTTGATTTTGTTATCATGATTGCCATTGCCAAAATGCCTGCCAATAAAGTAAGTTATTATAATCGTATTGATATTGGAATTTATCTTTTTATGCTTGAAACCTGCTTGTCACATGAGGGTTATACATGGAGAAGAACTCTTTATGAAGACAATGCAGATGATAGTATTGAGAAAGTTAAGGTAGCAAGTTATCGATATAAAAAATAAGAAATTAATATATTAGATAGAGGTAATAATGAATTTTACTTTTTGAGAATTGAAATAGAGTGGAGTAATTGTATTAGAGAATTTTTTGCGTATTAATTTAAATTCTACCAAACGGTTATGTCTATATAATTTTTGGATTTGTCAAATATATTATACCTTGATAATTTTGAGGTATTAGATGTTTTTGGACCAGTCGAGGTAATAGGGAAATTACCAAATCACTACGCTATTAAATATTTTTATCCAAATGGTGGTTTAGTTATAAGCAGACAAGATACACGTATAGAGACATTGCCTTTTTCTAAAATATCATCTGGAGGTGTATTACTTATTCCTGGTGGTATGGGTACAAGGGCACTTGTAGATGACCCGAAATTTATTAACGATATAAAGAATATTGCTGAAGATTCCGATTATGTTTTATCTGTATGTACAGGTTCTGCACTTCTAGCAAAGGCAGGTTTACTTGACAACAGAAATGCAACAACTAACAAAACGGCATTCAACTGGGTTAAATCAAATGGAATGAAACTTTAGGTTACAATGTCAGAAAACCTTCGTTTTCATTTAAGTTTTCCTTATCAAATCTTAATGTCCCTTACTATATTTTTTCGTTCATCACTTCGGTTGTCTTTTTCATTTCTGTTTTCCCAAATCTGTTCGTATCCAATAGCGTAAAAAAAGAATACTTGAGTAATCAAAAACAACCAACGACTAAGTTGCACTCCAATTCCATGCTTCGGCAAAAGCGATAGGATAGCAAGATCCTTACATACCCATTATCTGCTCAATGGATATAAAATAGAAAAATTGCCATCCTGCATTTATCTATACTTTAAATGGTCACTAGATATCAATGCTAACAACAATGTGAGGGTACAAGACCGATGTTGTGTTAGAATTCTATGGTAATGAAGGAATTAAGGCAACGACTAAATATGTTTTTAAGGTGGCGAGATTGTAGTTGGAGGTTTACCTAATAAAATGTTATAAGGATTTAAAAGTAATATAAAAATCAAATTAGATTGTATAAAAAATGGTCGATATATGTCGATATATAGTAATGCATGCATAATATAACAATACCAACTATAAAGGAGATGATTAAATTGAACAAACGCTTTTTATCAACTGTAGTAGCCTTAGTATTTTTGCTTGGATTTACTTCAGTGGCTTTTGCAGCTACAACTGAAACGTTTTATGGAGGGTATAGTAATTCCTATAGTAAAGGAAGCATTGTAGTCGATTTGACAAATATCTCTTATAAGAAAAATGTGATACTAAGTGAAACAGAAGCAGGGGAATATTTTGATAATGCTGATTCTCTTAATATGGTAATGGATTATGATTATGATATGGATGAAGAGATAACTATCAAAGATATTTTGGCATATTATAACAATTATAACGGTGGTGTTCCTACATATTATGCAGATACTGCACCAGTAGTTGTTACAGCAAAAACTGCGATGAGAACTTTTTATTTTAGCTATAAGGGAGATATTGAGAAGCATATCTATGAGCCCAAATACTATTCCTTTGATGAATACTTTTATAATTTTGACAATAAACAAGTTTATACCCAGCGACCAGAAGATTGGTTATTTGCAGATGGAACTACTGCTATTTTAAACGAACCAGGTAAATACATTTTTGTTGTTACAGATGATGGACTTGTTTCTTCTAGTTTTGCAGGTATTTTTTGCGTACATATAGGTGATACCACATCTGAAACTCAAGCTCCTAAAAATTTAAATGAGATAAATGTCAAACCAACAAATTCTAAAGTATTAGTTAATGGCAAAGTTGTTGAGTTTGAAGCTTATAACATCAATGGCTATAACTACTTTAAGCTAAGAGATTTAGCACAGGCCATAAATAATACAGAGAAGAATTTTGAAGTTACTTGGGATGGAGTAAACAATGCAATTAACTTAATCTCAAATAAACCTTATACCCCAGAAGGCAGTGAATTAGCTAAAGGTGATGGTAAAGCCAAAGTTGCAATTCCAACAACTTCAAAGATTTATAAAGATGGCAAAGAAATATTCCTGACAGCTTATAACATCAACGGTAACAACTACTTTAAACTTAGAGATATAGCTAAAGCTTTTGATATTGGAGTAACTTGGGACGGTGTTACTAATACAATTGGTATAGATACTAGCATAAGCTATGTAGAAGAATAAGTGCCATTCATGTTTTACAGATACTAAAAGATTAGTCTGTATTTACTATATTAAACAAATAAGAAAACTTAATGCTTTAAATCAAAAGGGTCAATATCTAAAAGGAAGCATCTAATGGCCTCTAAATTGTCGAATAATGATGAAAATTATAAAAATAGAAAAAATTTTGTTGTTATTTGCTGTGTTCCTTTGATATAATTGTATCGTTTGAGAATACGAGTTAAGATTAGCTACAGTTGGGGCTATTTACCATAATGTTACCTTCAATCACAATAAGGGAAATAGGAGGAGAGTTGATGAAATTTAAAAGTATTAGAGCACAAATAATTTCGTTATTTGGGGCGTTGATAATTTTAATATGTGCAGGGTTGGGAATTTGTGCTTACTTTAGTGCTAGCGACGCTCTAAAATCAAGCATTGATGAACATTTAATTGAAATAGCTAGAGCTGATGCAAAGGTCATTACAGAGAAGGTCAATACACAACTTAATGCTTTGGAAGCCATAGCTGATAGCTTTTGGATAGAAAGTAAAGAGTTGACAGTGGATGAAAAGCTGGACTTGTTGCAGCATGAAGTTGAACGCAGCGGTCATAAAAGTATGATGATTGTAGATAAAAACGGCCTTGCCTACCACACAACTGGAAATGTTAATGATGTTTATGATCGGGAATATTTTCAAAAAGCATTATCTGGAGAAAGTACTGTTTCCGACCCTATAATAAGCAAATCAGATCTCAGTGTTGTTGTACCATTTGCTGTTCCAATCAAACAGGGAGATAAGGTGACAGGCGTGCTCGTAGCAAGACGAGATGGCAATGAGTTGAGCAATTACACTAGTGAAATGGAATTTAACCAGTGGGAAGTCTTTATGGTTAACAAAGAAGGTACTACAATAGCCCATAGTGATCAGAGTCGCGTTCAGAATATGGAGAATATTATTGAAGAATATCAAGATAATCCTGAGGCAGAAGAATTAGTTGATCTGATGAAGAAAATGATTTCTGGAGAAACAGGTGTTGGTGAGTATACATCTGATGGTGTTACAAAATACATGGCCTACTATCCTGTGGAAGGAACGGATTGGTTTTTAGCTGTAACTGCGCCTAAATCCGTAGTAATGGCTAAAGTAAGTAATTTGACAACAAGAATGATAACGGTATCTGTATTATTCCTTTTGGTTGGCATTTGGATAACCATGTTGATTTCAAACAATATATCTCGACCAATTAAGGAGACAACTAAATGCCTTAATATTATATCTACTGGTGACTTTACAGGTGAAATATCGGAAAATCTGTTGACAAAACAGGATGAAATAGGTAGCTTGGCTAATTCCTTGGACAAAATGCAGAGTTCTATTCGTGCTATGATGAAAGCAGTTGTGGATGAGTCGACTAACGTCAGTCAAATGTTAAGTGACATCAATAATAATATGTCAAAATTGAATGAAAATATTGAAGAGATTTCTTCTACGACTGAACAATTGTCAGCAGTGACAGAAGAAACTGCAGCTTCTAGCGAAGAAATGAATGCCACTTCTTTAGAGGTAGAGAAAGCCATTGAGTCCATGGCTTCCAAAGCTCAAGAAGGTGCAGCAACTGCTTATGAAGTAAGGCAAATGAGTGAAGAAATGAAAGAAAAGGCAATTATCTCTAAAAATGAAGCACTAGAGATATATGGCAGAACAAAGAATAATATGCAGAAAGCTTTAGAACAAGCTAAAGCTGTCCATCAAATTAACGAGTTATCTGATGCTATAATGGAGATTACTTCCCAAACCAATTTGCTAGCTTTGAATGCAGCTATTGAAGCAGCAAGAGCAGGAGAAGCAGGAAGAGGGTTTGCTGTGGTAGCAGATGAAATTAGAAAGCTTGCTGAAGGTTCAAAAGATTCTGTAGTGAGAATCCAAGAAGTGACTAATGAGGTTCTGGATGTGGTAAATGCTCTTTCCTCAAGCTCCATGGAGATTATGGAGTTTATAGATAAGAGAGTTCTTAATGACTATGAAGGTTTAGTGCAAACTAGTGAGAATTATAATGAAAGTTCAACAGTAATTAACGATATAGTAACGGAATTCAGTTCAACTTCGGAGGAACTTTTAGCATCAATGCAAAATATGGTTCAAGCTATTACCCAGATATCTACAGCTGCTAATGAAGAAGCTATGGGAGCAACAAATATTGCACAGGAAACTCAAGAAATAGTAAAGATGGCTGAAAATGTTGTAAATTTAGCCAGCAAAGCTAATGAAAAATCCGAATTTCTAATCAACCTTATACAGCAATTTAAAATTTAGGAATTTTATTTCTGCCACTAAAACCAAAAGGTATTAGTGGCAGTTATTTTTTAATATACATTTACAATATTTTTATCTGTACAGCAAATATTGGTTACAAAAGGTTTTATTTAGTAACATATCGCAGCAAGTAGATATGTTTTCTTATGCAAATCAAAGAATAAAACTTCCCTAAATCTATTATAGGCTTGTCACAGATTTTAATTAGAAGAATATATTATTATTGAACAAGCTTATTAAATTAAGTTAGAAGGGAAGTGAATTTATGGCAATAATTAATGTTACCCCTCTTACGGATATCACAGCATTAATAATATCTGATAATGTAAGTGAAGGAGATGTACTTCTTCTAGAGGAAGGTATATATTTTCAAACTGTGGCTGTAACAAAAAACTATATTAGAATTGTAGCTAAAGGTCCAGGAGTAATATTCGATGGTAAAAGTATACTCCTTGATGCTTTTATACTAGTAGATACAGCTGGAGTCATGATAGAAGGTATAAATATTAGGCATTATCGAGCTAGTGGTATATTAATTGAGTTTGGGCGGGGTAATAGAATAGTAAATAATAAAATAAATAATATGATAGAACATGGTGTAGAAGTAATGAGTTCAAGGGAAAATTTAATTTGGAAGAATGAAATTATTAATTGCTACGATGGTGTATTATTAATTGAAGGTAGTACAAATAACTGGGTTATAGAGAATGAATGTAGAGGATGTTATGGAGATGGCTATGAAGCTTTTTTAAGCCCAGATAGTAATAATGCCTTTATATCTAACAAAGCCATAGGAAATAGAAACAATGGATTAGAAATTTATGGCGAAAATAATTTGCTATTGAGTAATTTATTAATAGATAATGGCCAAGGAGTAATAATAAATGAAGGAAGTGGTTCTATAGCCATTGGAAATATGATAAAAGAAACTAAACTGGGCACTTACGTTATTTTTGATGGTTATTTCAATCATTTTGTAGGTGAAAATAATATAGTATGTAATCGTAGAGAAGGCATTGAAAATAATGGCCAATATAATGTGCTCTTTAATAATGAAATATCATATAATAGAGATACTGGAATTTTACTTGGTACAACTTCTATACAAAATCTTGTGATGGATAATAAACTAGTATGCAATATCCCAGGGAATATAGATGATAGAGGCATGGATAACTACCTTATAAATAATGTAGAAAAACCATGTGAACCTTGCGAGAGTCCAAGTGATGTTTGCGGTAATTGCTCTGATGAAAGACTAATGAAATTTGATGAATCAGATTTTCAAAATGTCAAAATTTAATATTATAGAATACCAAGCCCTAATTAATTTTAGAGTTTGGTTTTTTGTATACTTCATTAATATGCAAAAAATCGACAAAAATTAAAAATGATGAGTTTTATCCTGCCTAATTATGGTATAATGAATTAAATTAGATACATTATACTTATGGGCTCATTATTAATATGGGTCTATTCCTTTATAATGGTAGATATAAGCATTTTTATTAAAAATGGGAGGGAAAGCAAAGTGGAAGAAGTTTATGAATTTTTAAAGAATTGCGGTACATATTATTTGGCAACAGTAGAAGGAGACCAGCCTAGAGTTAGGCCATTTGGTACAGTGGATATTTTTGAAGGTAAGCTTTATATCCAGACAGGCAAGGTAAAGGATGTATCTAAACAGCTTCAGAAAAATCCAAAAGCAGAGATTTGTGCTTATGCTGATGGAAAGTGGCTTAGAGTAACAGGTAAGCTCATTAGAGATGACAGAGTAGAGGCAAAAAAGCATATGCTTGATAATTACCCAGAGCTTCAATCTATGTATTCACCTGAAGACGATAATACAGAGGTTCTTTACTTTAAGGATGCTACAGCTACTTTCTATTCATTTACTGATGAGCCAAGGGTAATTAAATTTTAGTGTAAAGTATAAAACATACTGATATTTAAGGTTATATGAAGTGTTATACTTAAGCTTCATAAGACCTTTTTGTAACTGATGCCAAGGGATAATAGTCCTATTATGGCATCTTTTTTGTATCTTCAATTTGCAAGCATAGAGTAAAACTATGATTGACATTAATTAGAATTAAAGCTATAATAGAAAAATAGTTAACTAGCTAATAATTAATATGTTAATAATTAACAAGCTAATAAAGATTTTAGTATAAGGTGGTGGGAATTCAGAAGATATGGAAGATAACAATATTAATAAAATAAGCAATAAGAAAATTATCTATCAATTAATTAATTTTGCTATGAAGCATAAGAAGATTATGCAGAGTTATTTAGATGAAACTGGAGTCTATCAAGCCCAGCATCGTTTACTTATGGAAATCTCCCATAATAAAAATGTTTCACAAAATGATATTGCCAGGTCAATGGATGTATCTCCTGCTACAATAGCTGTATCATTAAAGAAATTAGAAAGGGGAGGATACATAAGCAAAGAAATGGATAAAGAAGATAACCGGTTCAATAAGATTACTATAACTGAAAAGGGTAATAAGGTTATAGAGCAAAGTAAAAAGATTTTTGATTCAGTAGATAAAAAGGTTTTTGAAGGGTTTACAGAGGAAGAAAAGTATACCCTCCATATTTTATTGAAAAAACTTGATGATAATTTAGTAAAGATAGAAGATGAACTAAAATTAAAAAGAGAAAGGAAATAATGTATGAGACGTTATTGGAAATACGTAAGACCATATTTATCTGCATTCATAATAGGACCAATTCTTATGATTGTAGAAGTTATCGGTGAAGTGGTAATGCCTTTGTTATTAAGCAATATAATTGATTACGGAGTAAGTGATGGCAGAGGTATTTCTTATATAATAGCTATGGGTATAACAATGGTGATTACAGCACTGGTTATGATGGCAGGTGGTGTAGGAGGAGCTTATTTTGCTATAAAGGCATCATCAGGATTTGCAAATGATTTGAGGAAGGATCTATTTAATAAAATTCAAAAGTTTTCTTTTACTAACATTGACCAATTTAATGCAGGTTCTTTGATTACGCGCTTAACTAATGATATTACTCAAGTACAGAATATGATCCAGATGATGTTAAGATTGGCCTTAAGAGCGCCCGGTATGCTTATTGGTGCTCTTATTATGGCTTTCTCATTAAATTCGAAACTGGCAATGGTTATTCTATGCGTTATGCCTTTATTAGGATTTGCAATCTACTTCATTTTAAAGATTGCTTTTCCACGATTCAAGACTATGCAGAAGAAGCTGGACATTCTTAATACTACTACCCAGGAGAATTTAACTAATATCAGAGTTGTAAAATCATTTGTCAGAGAAAAGTATGAAGAGAGTAAATTTAAAAAAGCTAATATAGACTTGAAGGAAAGCACTGTAAATGCAATGAATATTGTTATTTTCACCATGCCAGTTATGACCGTTGTAATGAATATTACAACCTTAGCTGTGGTGTGGTTTGGAGGAAATCAGGTTATTGTAGGCAGCATGACTTCAGGTGTTTTAACTGCATTTGTAAATTATGTTGCTCAAATTTTAATATCATTGATGATGGTTTCCATGATCATTTTGAACAGTTCTAGAGCTCTTGCATCTGCAAAGCGTATCAATGAGGTTCTTTGTGCAGAAATTGACTTAACAGATGAGAAAGCTTTGCATAAGGATATTACTGTTCAACACGGTAAAATTGAATTTAAGGATGTTTACTTTAAATATTATAAAAACAATGAAAAATGGGTTTTAGAAAACATCAACCTTGTGATCAATCCGGGTGAGACGGTGGGTATAATCGGTTCAACTGGATGTGGAAAATCAAGCCTTGTGCAGCTGATTCCAAGATTATATGATGTGGACCGTGGAGAAGTGTTGGTTGATGGTGTGAATGTGAAAGATTATTCATTGGAGAATCTTCGCAATGGAGTAGGCATTGTGCTTCAGAAGAATGTCCTATTTTCTGGTACAATTAAGGAGAATCTTAAATGGGGCGACGAAAATGCGAAAGATGATGAAATATATAAATTTGCAGAAAGTGCTCAAGCACATGGTTTTATTACTTCATTTGAAAAAGGATATGATACAGAGCTTGGACAGGGTGGTGTCAATGTATCTGGTGGACAAAAGCAAAGGCTGTGCATTGCCAGAGCATTGCTGAAGAAGCCAAAGATTCTAATTCTTGATGATAGTACTAGTGCTGTTGATACTGCAACGGAAACAAAGATTAGGAAAAGTTTTAAGAATGAACTGAAAAACACAACTAAGATAATCATAGCACAAAGGATTTCCTCTGTGATAGATGCAGATAAGATTGCTGTCCTTGATGATGGAAGGATTGTAGGCATAGGTACACACGAGGAACTGATGCAAAATTGTAAAGCATATTCTGAAATTTATTACTCACAGATGGATAAGAAGGTGACAGCATAATGAGTCGTATTAGTGAAGAAAGAAAAGAAATATTATTGCGTAGATATGGAAGTAAAGCTACTGCTGGCCCAAGAGGAGGAAGGCCAGGTGGACCTAGAGGTCCACGTAGTAGAATGGGTGGCGGTAAGCCCAAAAATATGTCAGCTACAATTAACAGGCTGCTTTCTTATATTGGAAAGGATAAGGTTAAAATACTGTTTGTTTTTGCATGTGTACTGGTAAACAGCTTGTCTAGCCTTGCTGGAAGCTATATTCTGCGACCTGTCATTAATAATTTGGTATCAATAGACCGAACAGCATCAGAAAAAATAAATAATCTTGTAATGGGTATCCTTATTATGGCATGCATCTATTTAGTCGGCGTAATATGTTTTTACCTGCAGCAGAAAATCATGATAGGAGTATCTCAAAATGCTCTAATCAAAATCAGAGAGGATCTATTTAGAAAGATTCAAAGGCTTCCAGTAAAATATCATGATACACATGCTCACGGTGATGTTATGAGCCGTTTTACGAATGACCTTGATTCTGTTGGAGAAATGTTAAATCACACTATGTCTCAAATTTTTTCAGGTATTCTTACATTGATTGGTACTGTAGTGCTTATGTTTGTTACTAACTGGATATTGGCTCTTGTTACTATTGTAACAGTACCTTTGTTAGTTTACGCTGGAGGCATGATAGGGAAGAAAAGTAGGCAGTATTTTATATGTCAGCAGCAAGCCCTTGGAGCAGTAAATGGATATATTGAGGAAACTGTTACAGGACAGAAGGTAATAAAGGTGTTCTGTCACGAAGATACAACAATGGAAGAGTTTGAATTTTTGAGTGATGACTTACGTGAAAAGCAAAGAAAAGCACAGTTTTTTGGAGGAATTATGGGTCCTGTAATGGGCAATTTAAGTCAGGTATGCTATGCATTATCTGCCACAGTTGGAGGTATTTTGTGCTTGACAAGGAATTTTGATATTGGTGGTCTTACCATATTTACTAACTATTCAAGGCAGTTTTCAAGGCCTATTAATGAATTGTCTATGCAGATGAATACTATTTATGCAGCCTTAGCAGGAGCAGAAAGAGTATTTGAAGTTATGGATGAAACACCTGAAGCAGAAGATCCTGCTGATGCAATAGAAATATGTTCTGAAGAAAATAGGGTAGAAGGAGCAAGGCTAATTAAAGGAGAAGTAGTATTGAAGGATGTAACCTTTGGTTATGTTCCTGGAAAAACTGTATTGAAGCATATAAATGTAGTAGCAAAACCTGGTCAAAAAATTGCTTTTGTTGGGTCTACAGGTGCAGGAAAGACAACTATTACTAATCTAATAAACAGATTCTATGAAATAGAAGAGGGAGAGATATTAATAGATGGAATAAACATTATGAATATCAAAAAGGATTCACTAAGGAGCAATATAGCAATGGTACTACAGGATACCCATTTATTTTCTGGTACAGTCAGAGAGAATATTAGATATGGACGTCTTGATGCAACTGATGAAGAAGTAGTTGCTGCTGCTAAAATAGCATGTGCTCATTCCTTTATTGAAAGACTACCTGAAGGATATGATACGGTACTTGATGGTGATGGATCTAATTTGAGTCAAGGTGAACGTCAGCTTCTTAATATCGCGCGGGCTGCTATATCAAAAGCTCCTATTTTGATATTGGATGAGGCTACCAGCTCTGTTGATACAAGAACCGAAAAATATATTGAGCGTGGTATGGACCAGCTAATGAAGAATAGAACTACATTTGTAATTGCCCATAGGCTATCTACAGTTAGAAATGCTGATCAGATTATAGTATTGGAGCATGGAGAAATCATAGAGCAGGGTACCCATGAAGAACTTCTGAAAATGGGAGGTAGATACTATCAGCTTTATACTGGAGCAGTTGAGCTGGACTAGGAGTAATGCTTCTGCAGACAAAATGGCAGATAGTTAAAAAGTCAAATATTAATAATATGAGGATTCCTTGGATAAGATAATTTACTCCAAGGAATTTTTGTTACATTCTATATTTTTTAGAAGCAATTGTTGAAACAAAAAGATGAGGTTAAATCAACCTGTAATAAAAATGACGATGAAATAAAAGAATGCCTGAAAGAAAATATAGCACATACGTTTTATATAAGCTTGTAAGTGGATTGAAAAAATTCTGAAAAATTGTTATAATTAGCTATCAAAAATTGAAGTTCTGGTTTTTATATGTATTAGGAGGATTAGAACAATATGAAATTAGTGAAGAGTATTTACAGTAATATGCTATCCATATTTAATTATCCCTATATTCCAAAAGAGATAATGAATAATTTAGAAGGTCCGGTGTTGTTGCATATAAGTGATACTCCTGTTGGTATATACAGTTATATTTTTAGAGTAGTTAATATTTTGAAGCCTGAATTTATCATACATACAGGGGATATGGCAGACAATATTAAGTTGGAAAACTACAAGAGCAAAATCTGTCTATATAGCTGTGAAGTTAAAAAACTAATTGAAGGGTTGGAAAAAAATGAGAATTCAAAGGTTTATTATGTGCTAGGAAATCATGATGATTATGAAACTGTTAATAAATTGACTAAGAGAGGTATAATTATTCAAAATGGTATTATAGACATTGATGATTATAAATTCGCAGTTAGCCACTATCACAAAGAATGTTCTTATGAAGTAGATTTTAATCTTTATGGTCATAGTTTTGATCCTGGACACTATAAAAATAAAGATACAATTGGTTTAAATGGGGTATTAAATATAAATATAATTGATTTATCAATAGGGAATATTTTTCATTTAGATTATCCCGTAGGGACAAACAGGTTGAGATTAATGGAGCCAGGGAAAATTAGTTTATAAGTAAATGGGGGGTTACTATGTTCCTTTTTAGGATGGGGCCACGTTACTTGTTTATTATAACAGAAAATATTAATGGGGTTACCAAATTCTTTGAAGAAAATCTTAATGGGAAAGTTACAGATTTTCGGCAGGGACTTGAGCAAGCGTCAGAAAACAGCAGCCTATGTTTTATAACAAGAACTAATCTTGAAGAAGCCAAGGTGGAGAATGCTGAAAGAATTGTGTTAGTTAACGATGTTTCTACGGTAATACTGGCTTCAATTATTAACAGCCATGTATGCTATCTTATGAATAGGGTTGATATGGGACCAGCATCAGTTGTAATGCGAGTAGCAGGTGATGAGACAAAGCTAATAGAAAAAATTAAGGAGAGATTTTCTGGTAAAGAAGTTAGTTTTACAGAAGGAATTAGATCAGGAGCCAAAGATGATACCATAATAGCTTTTACAAACAAAGCTATTAATGGACCTGTATCTGCAAGCGATTTATTGGATACGAAATTATTGATTCCAAAGCCAATAAGAGAAGTTCAAGGAATATTGAGATTGGAGGCATTGAGGTTTATCACCCAATGTCTAAGTGACAACCAATGGTATGAACTTAGAATTAACATATATGATTCTAATGGCAAATATGAGGAAAATTACAATAGGCTTATGTATATACTATCAAAGTTGGAATTAGGTATGATTTTAGGAGAAGGGTGGACAAAGGACTATGCTGTGCTTTTTACAGTTTTGACTTATCAGATAAGGCTGTTTACCTTTTCTACACCTCAAGAGATTAAAAAGGTATTGATGGCACTAGAGTATACAATTGACGGAAAAAGGTTGGTTGACTTTGATTTATACTATAAAAATAAAAAAGTCTATTGGAATGAAACATTTAAATCTAAAAAAAGAAAAGACAAAGTAGATATGGCCATTGGTTTCAGAAAGGATTTATATGAAAAACTTAAATCGGAGGATATTATAGCTTTAGAAAAAATGGAAGAAGTATTGGTTTAAAAAATGAATTTGAGTTGTTTATTAATTATCAATCATGGGTATATATTTTTTCAAAAAAGGAGGGATTTTTATGACAAAAACTGCAATTTTTCCAGGAAGATATGTTCAGGGAAGTGGAGAATTAAAAAGAATTAAAAATCATGTAGAGCACTTGGGTAAATCATTTTTTATCCTCATTAGTAAATCAGGGTATAAAAGATTTGGTGATACAATAAAAGAAAGCTTTGGAGATTCTATTAAGGTTGATTTTGTTGAATTTAATGGCGAATGCTCAAAGAGTGAAATAAATAGAGTACGTGATGAATTTAAGGCAAAAGGATCTGATGTAATCATAGGAGTAGGAGGAGGTAAAATTCTCGATACTGCTAAGGCTGTTGCTTATTATGAAAAGGCTCCTGTAGTTATAGTTCCAACTATAGCAAGTACAGATGCTCCATGTAGTGCTTTGTCTGTTATTTATACTGATGATGGAATCTTCGAAGAATATTTATTCTTACCTAAAAATCCAGATATGGTATTAATAGATCTTGATGCAGTTGCTAATGCTCCTTCAAGGTTATTAGTATCAGGAATGGGAGATGCTCTTGCTACAAAATTTGAAGCTAGAGCTGCTGCTAGAGCTGGTGCCAAGAATTTGGCTGGAGCTTATCCAACAGATGCTGCAATGGCTTTAGCTAATCTATGTTATGAAACTTTAATAAACGAAGGATTAAAAGCTAAATTGGCTGTAGATAAGAAAGTAGTGACTAAATCAGTTGAAAAAGTAGTTGAAGCGAATACTCTATTAAGCGGTATTGGATTTGAAAGCGGTGGTCTTGCAGCTGCTCATGCTATTCATAATGGATTAACAGCTATTGAAGAAACCCATGAGCTATATCATGGCGAAAAAGTTGCTTTTGGTACTTTAGTACAATTGATATTAGAAAATGCACCTATGGAAGAAATTGAAGAAGTACTTTATTTCTGTAATGAAGTAGGGCTGCCAACTACATTAGAAGAGTTAAATATAAAAGAAGTATCAAAAGAAAAATTAATGGATGTTGCAAAGTTAAGTTGCGCAGAAGGTGAAACCATCTACAATATGCCTTTTGAAGTCACACCAGAAGATGTTTATGCAGCTATACTAGCAGCTGATGCTTTGGGTGAAAATTTTAAGCTATATTAAAAAGCAAGTTGGTACAAAGATGATATGATACCTCCAAGTAGATAGTCTAATTAATAAAAATTAGATTATCTCCTGGAGGTTCTTTTTATTGAAAAATAGTCTTTGATATGCTTTTGAAAATCCTTTGGTTGTAGAGAATTGCTTTAATATATTATGGGCGAAACTTATTTATCTTTTTAGGTATATGGTTAAGCTCTCTAGGCCCTTGCCTATAGTTGTAAAACTGGGCTCTGTCAGTATAATTTAACAGCATTTGCATTAAATCGGAACCATACATACGAATGCTGCCTCTAGCACAATTTCTTTCACCAAAGGATTCTACATCATCAACCCTTACATTTTTACCAATGAACATAATAGGTACTGGTTCTCCAGAATGGATCATAGGCCCAGAGCTGGGGGTAGTATGGTCACCAGTTACCACTAGAAATATTTCTCCATTTAATGCACTTTCCACTAAAGGAGCAATTTGATTGTCGATTTCTTCCAATACTTTTACCTTGTTTCGGGGGTCCTTAGTATGTGCTGCCTCATCTGTTTCCTTGGTATGAAGGTGGATGAAATCATAGTCCTTTTCCAGTGCCAGATGAACTCCTTCACTAAAGCTGTTATATCTGATAAAGTCCATACCTAAAAGTTTGGCTATTCCATACATTAGTATTCCAGAGCCAATTATGCATGCTTTAAGTCCGTGCTTTTCTTCAAAGGAAAGCAAATTTGGTTTTCTACCAGCCCACTTAGTTAGAAGAAAGTTGGCAGGCTGTTTGCCACTCCTTAGCCTTTTTTTGTTGACTTCTGAAGATTTTAAAGCCTTGTAAGTTTCATTTAGAAAGATATTTAAGGCTTCTGCAGTTTTATAGGCTTCTAAGCTGTTGCTTTCATATGGCTCAACTGTCATCACATAGCTATTATCATAAAAGGGATCGCTGTCAGAAATATCACTGCTTATATTATCCCCCTTTATTTCAAGAACTCCATGGATATCTATAGATTGCTGCCAATGGAATGTGAAATCATTTATGGATTTAGGCAGCAGCTCTCCAAGTTCATTAATTTCTTCTGTAGATAAATCCTTAGTAAATCTTTCCTTGATAGAAAGGCCATCATCTTCTTCAACCCAAGCCCAGGACGTACAAAGATAAACTGCATTATCCTCTATTTTCACATCTCTTGATAATGCATTGATAATTCCTCTTCCGGGAAAGTCTTTAATATCATAGCCAAATAGGATGAAATGAGCTACTTCAGTACCTAAGGGAAGGCCTTGCCTTAAGGGTATCATTATACCAGTTTCAGCATTTTTGCACAATTTGTCCAGATTGGGCGTATTAGCATATTCCAGTGGAGTCTTTCCATTTAAAACACTATGGGGCCTATCTCCCAGACCGTCTAATAATAAGAGGACTATTTTCAAAATATACCACCTCTGTTCAATAAAGCTTGTATCATTTTTTCTTTCGCAGGTTCTCCTTCCTTAATTAACATTTCTCCCAAAGTAATGCATACAGGATAAAGGTATTCATCAATATATTCTTCTATCTTATCTTTGTTAAAGACTACTTTACCTTCAGGATCAGTATAATTCTTGCTGAAAGCGCATGCTTGATGGTCCTTCCCTTCCTCCCAATTCCATCCTATTATCTTCTCTATTTCACCACCATTTTCTATATATCTAATGGGCATAATTAACTCTACATTTAATGCTTTTACTATTCTTTCATATGTATTAAGGGATTCTTTAATTTGATTGATTTTGATCTTTTTATCATGGCTTTCCCTTTCGCCAGAAATCATTTTTCTGCTTAACTTAAGAGCTATAGGAATTCTAACCAGATGAAAATATGCATGACAGCCAATACATGGTGTATAGAAGCTATATTTTCGAATAATGGAGTCAACAAATCTGCCATTTATGACACTCCATAAATCAAAATTGCTATAATAAACAAGTGGATATATGGTTTTTCTATTGCCATATAGTTCTTTTGCTCTTTTAATCATTTTTTCATAATTGGATTCAAGTATTTCAAAGCTACCGTATTCTGTAGGAGCAAAGGAAGCTATGGGCAATATGTTATTTATTGAACTATCCTCCAAAGCTTTTAAAATAGCAGCTACACTATCCCTTCCAGCAAATTCACCTATAACTGTATCCTTAGGAAGGTTTTTAATTAATTCGTATATTTCGATCAATTTCTTTTGTTCCATAATTTATTTCCCCTTTTAAACAGTTATATATATATATAATATACCGTATATTTACCCAATTTAGGAAAAATTGTTGATAAATATGTGTAAAGAAAATTTATTTTTGTAGAAACACTATTAATAAAATCTATAATAAATAATTTAGCATGAAATAAATCTATACATGAGTTAATCTTACACATAATGTAGTATAATACTAATGTTCGAAAAAGGGGGGTTAAAATGATAATTGACTGCCACGTACATGATAGTAAATATTCTAAAGATAGCAATCTGGACTTCTATGAAGCAGTTAAAGAAGCTAAACGCATAGGCTTAGATGGTATATGTATTACAAATCATGATAATAATCTTATTAGGAATGAAATATGGGATTCAGCTTATATAGATGGAATCCTAGTTATTGTAGGAGCTGAAGTATTAACATTTGAAGGAGATATTCTGACCTTTGGCTTAAAGGATATACCAAATGAAATTATCAGTGCAGAGGAGCTATTAAATTTAGTAAAGAAGAATAATGGGATTGCTATTGCTGCCCATCCCTTTAGAAACAATAATCGAGGAATAGGGAACAATATGATAAGGTTAGCCCCTCTACTAACTGGAGTAGAAGCTTTCAATGGAAGTACTTATTATGAACATAATATGGAGGCTTATAGATTAGCTAATAGATTAGATCTTCCTGTATTAGGAGCTAGTGATGCCCATAGGGCAATAAAATTAGGGACGTATGCAACTTATTTTGAAGCAAATATTAGAGATCATATAGATTTTATTGAAGCTGTAAAGTACTCAAACTATTATCCTGTAATGAGAAAAGGTAGTGGATTTGTTTCAGCTTGTCCTGAAATAAAGAGGTCAGGCTTGAATAATTCCCTAATAAAGGATATAATATAGGCAAAAATAGGTAAAGGTGATACAATGGCTGGAAAGCCTGGAATAGAGTATAATAGGTGACTATATCATATGATGGTAGGGAGATAACAATGAAGAAGAGGATACGCAATTATAAAAAATAATGAAGGACATTAAACAAAGCTATACGCAAAGATATAAAAAGGACAGGTTATGTATTTCAGCAAAGGTATAAATTTGAAATATGCAATAAGGATCAGCATTTAATTCAATTAACTAGATATATTCACAATAATCCAGTAAAAGCAGGGCTAGAAGGAAACCTAGACTATAATTGAAACAGCCATAAAGAGTATACGTCAAATAAGGGAATTATTCAAGCCTGACCCCAAAATTCCATGGCTTGTTGGATTCCTGCTTTCCTTTGATACACAGGTGGAAATTATGGAGCCTGTAAGCAAATATTAAACTATTTTAAAAAGGAGAGAGTGTTATGAAAGACTATGAAAGCAAGAAAGCTCTTATTGCAGAGATAGAGAAAACAGCTAATCTTTTTATCAACGAGTTTTTGGATGTTGAAGAAGATGACAAGGATAAGCTTATTGACGGTGTAGACAGAACACCTGCACAGATGATAGCTTATCAGTTGGGATGGCTTGATTTGATAATGGGATGGGATAAGGATGAATTGGAAGGTAAACCAGTAGTTACTCCTTGTGAGGGCTACAAATGGAATAACTTAGGCGGTTTGTATCAAAGCTTTTATGATAGGTTTTCCTCATACTCTCTGGTTGAATTGCAGGATTTGTTTAATGAAAAAGTCCTTGCTTTTATTCAGTGGCTTGACGGATTTACAGAGGAAGATATTTTCACAGCAGGTAGGCGTAAATGGGCGTCCTCTACACCATCCAATTGGCCTGTGTGGAAATGGGTACACATTAACACTGTTGCTCCATTCAAGTCCTTCCGAAGTAAAATCAGGAAGTGGAAGAAGTTAAATGCTGTTGGATAAAGGAAAGGATTGTGAGGCGTTAAGCCTTTTGTACAAGAATTTTTCTAAAAACTTATTGACAAAATGGGAAATATATGGAAAAATACTATAAAAGTGAGCATGCATAAGAGCTTAAAGCTTGAGCTGCATGGGGGTATAGAAGCCTTACACGTGGAGAATTTTCCACGGAGTCACTTAAAGTGATTTCTGCGGGTTTTTTATTGTACTGCCTTCAATTCTAAAGGGGTATATAATCCATCTGAAGTAGATATTTTGAGTGATGACCTTGACGAAGAGCTGTCATGGGTAGAATGGCTGAAAGCTTAGAAAAATCTTAATTGGAAAGGCTTAATTAATCTGTGACCAAAGAAAGCAGGTGAAAGGGGCTATCCATTGTCCTACTTTTGGATTTGGAGTTTGTGGGGAATTGATTAAAAAGTCAATGGATTTAGCAACTTTTTGTGCGCATCCATGTATATCATAGTATAATATTTGTAGAAATAAACTGATGCAATGATCTTGAAACAGCAATTAATAGTATACTAGTTAAGCAGCAAAAGCTAATGGATTGAACACGAATCCAAAGTTTCAGAAAATCCATATTAAATCATAACCATGATAAAATTGGCGGCCAAAATGGTCGCTATTCTCATATAGACATGTGATTGTTAATCACTTATATAGATTTAATTTTCAGCTTTAATTCAGGGTCATGTAATATTATATATTGTAGAAACTTTGGAGGTGAAATACCTTGAAGGTACTGATTATTGAAGATGAAAAACTGCTGGCTGATTCTATTAAGTCTCTGTTGATGAAAAAGGGTTATGAGGTTGACGTTGCTTACGATGGAGAAACTGGGGCAGAATATGCAGAACTGGGAATCTACGATTTGCTGATTTTGGATATCCTGATGCCTAAAATGGACGGGTATGAAGTAGCCAAAAAAGTTCGTGCGAAGCGTATAGGAACTCCTATTTTAATGTTAACAGCAAAATCGGAGCTGGAGGATAGAATTGCTGGATTGAATTCTGGGGCAGATTACTATTTGACAAAGCCTTTTGATACAAGAGAACTATTAGCATGTATAAATGCATTGTTACGTAGGCAAGGTGCCCAGGTAGATGAGATTAGATTTGGAAATACAACATTGGATCTTTCTTCTGCTATGCTGATTTGCGGAAAGAACAGTATTCGTCTTTCAGCGAAAGAATTTGATATTATGCGTTATCTCTTTCAGGCTGGAGGGAAAATTCTTTCAAAAGATATGATTCTAACTAAAGTATGGGGTTATGACTCAAATGCAGTAGAAAATCATGTAGAAGTATATATTGGTTTTCTACGAAAAAAACTTGCTAGTATTGGTTCTAACATTCGCATTGAAACAATACGTAGATTGGGATATTACTTGGAGGTAAGTAACCATGATTAAAAAGCTTCAAATCAAGTTTGTGATAATCAATATGAGTATTGTAACCATCATGCTATGCGTCATTTTGGGTTTAGTTTATCATTTTACAAAGGTTAACCTTGAGGCAGAAAGCATAAGTATGATGCAGAACATTGCTAGACAACCATTTCGATTGGAAATTCCTAATGAACTTGGAGAAGATGTGAGGTTACCATATTTTACGATTCAGATTGGACTACGTGGCGAGCTTTTGGCAACTGGAGGGGGATACTATGATCTCTCAAACAAGGAGTTTTTAGATGATATTATAAATGTGGCCATTAGATCTCCTAAAACATTTGCAGTAATAGAAGAATATAATTTACGATACTATCGTTTAAGTACACCTCTAAGCTATTATATAGTGTTTTCAGATATTTCTAGTGAACGTGCAACACTTCATAACATGATGAAAACTTGTTTTGTAATTGGTGGAATTAGCTTTTTTATGTTTTTAGGCATTAGTATTTTGCTGTCCAAGTGGGCTATTAGACCAGTGGATTTGGCTTGGAAGCAACAACATCAGTTTGTAGCAGACGCTTCTCATGAATTGAAAACACCATTAACTGTTATCATAACGAATGCAGAGCTTGCACAAAGCCCTGAATATGATGATGAAAGTAAGCAGAAGTTTTTAAACAGTATATTAACCATGTCCCGACAAATGCGAAGTTTAATTGAAAAGATGCTTGAACTTGCAAGAGCGGATGATTTTGATTCAAAAAAGATTTTTGATATTGTAGATTTTAGCAGGATAGTTTCTAATGCACTTCTTCCTTTTGAACCAGTATTTTTTGAGAAAGGATTGACCTTGATATCTCAAATAGATAAGAACATTAAAGTCCCTGGCGAAGAATCTCAACTTTGTCAAGTATTGGATGTTTTGCTGGATAATGCTCAAAAATATTCAAGGGAAGCAGGAACTACATGGGTGACCTTAAAAAAAATTGGAAGAAGGCGTTGTTTATTATCGGTTGCAAATGAAGGAGAGTGTATTTCTTCACAGGAGGCTAAAAATATATTTAAGCGATTTTATCGGGGCGATAAAGCACGAAGTAGGACAGGTAGTTTTGGTTTAGGACTATCTATTGCAGAGAGCATAGTGAATGAACACCGTGGAAAGATTTGGGTGGAAAGTAATGACGGAATAAACTGTTTTTATGTGGAATTACCGTGTTCATAAATGGAAATTGAAGTATGGATGAAGAACTCATGTCTGTAGGCTTCATCCTTTTTATTTGCATAGGAAATCAATTTTTCATATCAATTTTCAGCGTCATTTCAGCATTTAATATTATAATAATTATGCTTACATAGAAAAAGGAAGGATGGGAGGTTAATTATGATAACGGTTGAACACTTAACGAAATGTTATGGTGACTTCATGGCTGTTAATGATATTTCCTTTGAAATCGATGAAGGCCATGTATATGGTTTTTTAGGTCCAAATGGCGCAGGAAAATCCACCATCATGAACATTATGACAGGATGCCTGTCAGCGACAGAAGGTAGTGTAAGAATTGATGGTTATGATATTTTTGAGGAACCTCATAGAGCAAAGAAGCTCATAGGTTATCTTCCTGAGCAACCCCCATTGTATTTAAGTGAAACACCTTTGGAATATTTGAAATTTGTAGGTGAAGCCAAAGGTTTGCATGGGGCAGAGCTTAAGGAGCAGATTGAGAAAGTAATAAATCAGACAAAGATTGAGAATGTAAAAAACCGTCGCATATCATCACTTTCTAAAGGATATAAGCAAAGAGTTGGGATAGCCCAAGCCCTTCTGGGAAATCCAAAAGTCATTATTCTAGACGAGCCAACTGTTGGCCTTGACCCTATTCAAATTATTGAGATTCGCGATTTAATAAAAGAATTAGGGCAGACTCATACGGTTATTTTCAGTTCACATATTCTTTCTGAAGTACAGGCAATATGCGATAGAATATTGATTATATCAAAAGGAAAATTGGTTGCCTTTGGTGAGCCACAAAATCTTGAGAAGCTTTTGCTAGCACCAAATGAGATTATTATTACTACAGATGCAACAGAAAAGGAAATCAGAGAGATATTAGCTAATGTCAATTATATTGTCGATACCAGCATTGAAGAAAAAGAAGCTGAATATACTATAGCTCATATTAAAACAGACTATAGTGATGTATATAACATTTCTCGCAATATATTTTTTGGATTTGCTGAAAGAGGGAAGGCACTATTGGAAATGACTTTGAAGAAAACCAATCTGGAAGATATATTTATTGAATTGACTGAAAAGAGTGCTACTGAAACTGAACCTACAGAAAGTGAGGAGGTTGACAAATGATTGCAGTATTGAAACATGAGTTGAGAATTTACTTTCATTCATTAACAACCTATGTTTTTGGAGCACTTTTGCTGGCTTTTGTAGGAATTGGCGCTGTGTTGTATAACATACAAGCAGCTGTCAGCAATTTTGAATATGTTCTTAGCTTTGGTAGCCTTATATTTGTCATTATCATGCCAATTCTTACAATGCGTGTTATAGCAGAAGAAAGGAAGCAAAAGACTGATCAGCTTCTATACTCACTGCCAATAACTACTGCTCAAGTTGTAGTAGGAAAATATTTATCATTGGTAATTATTTATTTAATTCCATTAAGCTTTATATGTATTTACCCTTTGATTTTTGCACAGTTTGGAGATGTTTATTTACTTACGGCTTATGGCTCTATTTTAGCTTTCTTTATTATGGGTAGTGCCTTGATTGCCATAGGAGTATTCATTTCATCCTTGACTGAAAATCAGGGCTTTGCTGCAGGTATTGGTATTGCCATAATTTTGTTAAACTACTATAGTGTTAGATTATCAGAATATGTTTCTTCTACAGCTTTGGGATCAGTTATAGCTATATGTATTGTTATCATTGCATTGGGAGCTATAATTCAATATTTGACCAAAAATAGCTATGTAGCCTATGGAATTTGCTCAATATTCTTGGCAGGAGTTTTGATTACATACTTTGTTGACAGTACTAAACTAGAAGGTCTGTTGCCAAATATCATGAATAAGTTATCATTGTTTGAGCGATTTAATGTATTTGTAAATGGAGTTTTTGATATGACAGCTATTGTATACTATTTGACTGTTATTGTGTTCTTTTTGTTCCTATCTGTGCAGTCACTTGAGAAAAGGAGGTATAACTGATGAATAAATTAAAACTCCTTAAATCTCCATGGGAAAAAGAAAAAAACAAGATTGCTTTGCGTGGCGGGTCTTATTCTCTAATAATGACGGCAATAGTGTTGGCAATATTGATTATGGTGAACATTTTTGTATCTTCTTTGCCCACACCACTTACTAAATATGATATTAGTTCAGCAAAGCTTTATTCTATTACCAGCAATACTAAAGTGGTAGTAAATGCTCTAAAACAAGATGTAACCATTTACTGGGTAGTTCAGTCTGGTGAAGAAGACGATATTATTGAAAATCTTTTGAATAAATATGATAGTCTCTCTGACCATATTAAAGTTGTAAAAAAGAATCCTGATGTTTTCCCTACATTTGCAAAGCAGTATACAGATGAAACAGTAAAAAACAACAGCTTAATTGTAGAAAGCGGGGATCGTAGCCGTTTCATAAGCTATGATGATATTTACATAGAGGAACCTAACTTTTACACTTATAGTAGTAACATGTATTTTGATGGAGAAGGAGCTATAACATCTGCCATTGACTATGTTACTAGTGAAGAACTTCCCCAATTATATGCTTTAGAAGGTCATGGTGAAGCAGAACTTCCATCTACCTTTAGAGATCAAATAGAAAAAGATAATATTGAGATTAATACGCTATCCTTACTAACAGTAGATTCTATTCCAGAAGAGGCAGACGCTGTTATGATCTATGCACCATCTAGTGATATTTCTGAAAAGGAAAAGGAATTGCTGGCTAACTATGTGGAAGATGGTGGAAAGCTTTTAGTCATTGCAGGACCAACAGAGGACGGAATTTTAGAAAACTTATATGGTTTACTATCAGATTATGGCATAGAAGCCAATGAAGGTATTGTAGTTGAAAATGACAGAGAGCATTATGCTTTTCAAGCACCTTATTTGCTATTGCCTAAAATGAAAAGAAATGAAATTACAAACTCTCTTATAGAAGAAAACTATTATCCAATTATGCCAATTTCTTTAGGATTGACCATAGGTGAAATACCTGAAGATGTTACGGTAACTTCTTTGCTTAGTACTTCTAGTTCAGCTTTCAGCAAGATTGCTGGATATAAGCTTTCTACTTATGAGAAGGAAGAAGGGGATATAGATGGTCCTTTTGATGTAGCAGTTTCAATAGAAAACAGAAATGATGGTAAGATTGTTTGGTTTGCATCATCAAACTTCTTGGATGATATGTATAATGCTTATTCATCTGGTGCCAATGTAAATTTAGGAATGAATGCACTATCTTCACTAATAGGAGAGAGTGAAGCTATGGCAATCCGCAGTAAGTCTTTGAATTATAACTATTTGACCATTAAAGATTCTACTTCCTTTATGTTGAAAGTGATTATGATTGGTGTATTTCCACTTCTATATCTAGGTGTTGGAATTTATGTAATATTAAGAAGGAGGAGAATGCAAAATGAAACGGTCTAAAAAGATATACTTATTATTAGGCATTTTAATTGTTACCTCCATTGCAACTTATGCTGCTAAACAGTATGAAGAGCATAAGGAAAAGATTAAAAATAGCGAAGAGATTATTATGGAGATACCTAGGGATTCTGTAAAGACTTTGTCGTGGGAAAATGAATCAGCAAATCTTGCATTCCATAAAGAGGAAAAATGGCTTTATGATAAAGATGAGGTATTTCCTGTAGATGAAGAAAAAATCAATGAGCTTTTAGAGGTATTTGAAGAGTTAAAAGCAGCTTTTATAATTGAAGATGTGGAGGATTTTGGTCAGTATGGTTTAGACGACCCAATTTGTACTATAAACTTGTCAACAGATGAGAAGTCTTATGAAATTCTGGTAGGCGATTATAGTATAATGGACTCACAACGCTATATCTCTATTGGTGATGGAAATGTATATTTAGTAAAAGATGATCCAATGAATTATTTTGATGCAGTTCTAGATGATATGATTGACCATGACGAAACTCCACTATTTAGTAATAATGTAACAAAAATTAATTTTAAAGGCGAAGAAAATTACAATATAGTATATGAGGAGGATAGTGTTAACACCTATAATGATGATGACGTTTTTTTTGCACAGATAAATGGGAAAAATATTCCTCTTGATACTACTAGAGTAAATAGTTATTTAAGTAAAATTACACATTTAAATCTAATTGATTATGTTACATATAATGCAACAGATGATGAACTTAAGAAATATGGTTTGGATGAACCAGAATTGACAATAACAGTGGATTATACTTCGAAAGATAAAGATGGTAAGGAAACTTCAGATACTTTTGTACTAAATATTAGCCAAGACCCAGAAGAAAAGAAAGCTAGTAAAAATGAATCTGAAGATAGCGATGAGGAAAAAATCACAGCATATGCAAGGGTTGGCAACTCTAAAATCCTTTATAAGATAACATCTGATAGCTATAAGGATTTGATAGAAGCATCCTATAATTCCTTTAGGCATCTTGAAGTATACTACGGAGATTTTAAGGATATCAAGCAGATTGATATTTCTTTGGAGGGTAATGATTATACTATAACCTCTGAAAAGAAAGGCGATAAGCGTACTTATTATTATAATGAAGAAGAGGTAGAAACTCTTAACCTTCAGAATGCATTGGAAAATTTGAAGGCAGATAGCTTTACAGACAAGAAACCAACACAAAAAAAGGAAATTGGGTTAAAGTTGTATTTGGATAACGAAAACTATCCTGAAATTAAAATTGATTTGTACCGATATGATGGAACCTATTGCCTTGCAGTAATTGATGGAGAACCTGTGTCCCTAGTTAAACGAAATTACGTTGTTGATTTGATTGAGGCGGTTCATTCTATTGTGTTAAACTAATGCTTATTATGGATTTTTAACTACTAATAACAGTTGTCGATGTTCTGAAATATAAAAGATAAGGTTGGCATTATTTCATTCTTAAGGGATGGAGTAATGCCTATTTTATACCTAAATAGGATAAAAGTTTAATTACTAGAAAATTTAAATTATGTTATGATGACTTTTATTTTATATAAAAAATTAAGAAAGAAAAATATTTACTTTTATTATATATGGGTCTATAATGTAGTTAAAATATTCACAATAGATTGACTATATGATATGACAATATCTAATTAATATAGAAACTGAACTTTAGAATAGGATGTGGGATAGAATTCTGAAGGCTATTATATAATTTATAGTTAATGTATAAGGAAATATTTTGATAACTAAACATTAAGTAAAATGTAATAGCAACTGTTAATTTGAATGCTGATAGAGAAGAGTAAGATTCAAAAATCTCATGATTAATATAATTATAAAAATGAGATTTATGATGGAACTTCTATATATATTTTAATAATGAATGTGAAAAGATTTTGTAAAGAGCCAAGTGGATTTCATAACCATGGAAGGCGTTGAAACAAAATCTTTTTTATTTTTAAAGGTTTAACCAGGTTTTTATATGTCATTATAAAAGTTAAATTTTTGCCTTTAATTAAAATATGTAAAACAGTGGTAAATCCACTAATAATATAAACTATATTAGTTGAAAAGGGGGTTTATATTTATGGAGGCTAAAACTAAGTTTCAGCTTAAAGTTCCTCATGTATTTATCATACTTGCCATACTGGTTATACTGGCAACAATAGCTACATGGGTGTTGCCAGCAGGAAATTTTGATAGGGTAGTAAATGAGGAAGACAGGGAAGTAGTAGTACCTGGAAGTTATAAAACTGCAGAATCGTCTCCAGTAGGATTTTTTGATTTTCTTATATCCTTTTATGATGGTATTGTAGAAGCTTCTGATGTAATTGCATTTATTTTGCTGGTTTCAGGTGCCTTTGCTATTGTAAGGAAGACAGGCGCCTTAGATGCAGGTATTGCTTCTGTTGTTCAGCATATCCATGGAGGCGAATATTTTGTACTGATTATTCTTATGGTTCTTTTTGCTTTATGTGGTGCAACCTTTGGTATGTACGAAGAAGCTTATCCTTTCGTATACATGGTTATTCCACTATGTATTAAAATGGGATTTGATGCTATGACAGGAGCAGCTATACTTTTTGTAGGTATAAATGCTGGATTTGCTGGTGCATTTTTGAATCCTTTTACAGTAGGCTTATCACAGAGTCTTGCAAAGCTTCCACTGTATTCAGGCCTTGGATTTAGGATAATAGTATTTATAGTTCTTGTGGTGGAGGGTATATGGTTTACTTTAAGGTATGCTAAAAAAGTAAAGGATAATCCTAGCTTATCTTTTTCAAAAGAAGCAACGGAATACTGGATGGGTAAAGATTCCAATAATTCTGATAACAAAATGAATATGAGGCATGCTATAGTACTAATAATACTTCTTGTAGCAATGATAGGTCTTATTTATGGTGTTTTAAAATATGAATGGTATATGGCTGAAATATCAGCATTGTTTTTGCTCATGGGTATTTTAGCTGGACTAGTTGGAGGTTTATCTTTCAATACAATGGCTGAAGAAATGGAAAATGCTGCAGCTGATATTATAGGTCCATGTATGGTAATAGGATTTGCCAGGGCAATTATGGTAGTGTTGGATAGTGGCAATGTAACAGATACAATTTTGTATGGCATGTCTAATACAGTAGGTGTTTTTGGTGGAATAGGAGCTGCTTTGCTTATGTATATAATAATATATTTGCTGGAATTTCTTGTTTCTTCAGGTACAGCCAAAGCAGCTATGCTTATACCAATTCTTAGCCCACTTTGTGACTTGGTAGGTGTTACCAGACAGACTATGGTTCTGGCTTATCAATTAGGTGATGGCATTCTTAACATGTGGGAGCCTACAAGCCCTGAAGTATATTCAATACTCGGAGCAGCAAAGATTAAGTTTTCAGAATGGTTTAAATGGGCACTGCCAATAACTCTAATATGGACTGCTACAGGATTTATACTAGTAATTATTGCTCAAATAATCGGTTACTAATAGTATATAATAGGAGACAGTAAATGCTGTCTCCTATTAATATTTTAAGGAAATAAACTCCTTTCCAGAGCTTATGAGAGGATATAGCGACTTGACTAAAATGGCAGATGCATGTGGATTAGAATATAAGGGGCTAATCATGGGAATAGTAGAAATGCCATAATAAGATATGGATTGGACAAGAAGACAAAATCCAGCATAGCTTAACGACTAGGATTAAATTGTGTTTATTAATGAGAGTATAAATTTTATTGGATAATTCAATAGTCAGCTTTAACTTAATACTGATGAAACTGCCAAGCCAAAATTAATTTATGGCTTGGCTTTTTTATATATATTATTCTAGAAAACAGATTTTAATACTTGCATTAAAAAATATCATTAAAGATTAGATAGTATTATCAGTTTACTTCTAGACTGTTGAGTATTTAAGTTTCCTATAATTGCTTAATTGATTATAATATTTTTCAATTTTTCTTATTTTAGCTATATTGCTATACTATACATTGTAAGAAAAACTTGATTATTTCTACCAGTATTAAGAATATAAATGACAGTTATCCAGTATAAAGGAGCATGGTCCAATGTATGATTTAAAAATAGAAAACCTTTCTTTTTCCTATAAGAATACAGATAAGCTTATTTTAAATAATATTAACATTAATGTGAAATCTGGAGAATTTGTCTGTCTACTTGGACAGTCAGGTTGCGGGAAAAGCACTTTTTTGAGGCTTTTATCAGGACTGGAGACTCCAACCACAGGGACTATTCTTTTAGGGGAAGAGCCTATAAATGGGGCAAGTTTAAACAGAGGAGTGGTATTCCAGGACTATGGACTTTTTCCCTGGATGACAGCAGGAGAAAACATATTACTAGCATTAAAGCAAAAGTATCCTAATGAAAGGAAAAGGAAACTAAAGCAGGTGGCTATTGAAACTTTAAATTCAGTAGGGCTGGATGAGTCAGTATATCGTAAGTTACCTAAAGAGCTATCGGGTGGTATGCAGCAACGATGTGCAATAGCTCAGGTTTTAAGTATTAATCCACCTATTCTCCTTATGGATGAGCCATTTGGAGCATTAGATGCAATAACAAGAGCTAGACTGCAGGATTTACTATTGGATTTATGGTCAAAAGAAGATGAAAAGAAAACTATATTTTTTGTCACTCATGATGTAGATGAGGCATTGCTGTTAGCAACCAGAATAATTGTTTTAGGCCAGACTCCTAGCACAATAATTTATGATTATACCTTTACATATAAAAAGCGCCTTAAACGGGAAGAACTGTTTGAGAATCCTAAAATTCTTAAATTGAGAAATGATTTAATATTGCAGATAAATAAAGATGTGGCATCCAGAATAGATAAGCAAAGTTAATGTTCTATTTTAATAGGACAGATTTAAATAAATAATATTCTATGAAAGGAGAATAAAAATGAAAAAAAGAATTACTTTATTGACTTTAGTATTAATTGTTGCACTTGCACTATCAGCTTGCAGTGGAAAATCTAATGAAACTGCATCCAATGATAATGGAGAACAAACAGCTAATAGCGAAACTACACAAGCTGAAAAATCTCAAGAAGATGAGCTTGAAACAACTGTAGTGAGATGGAATTATGGTACTAGTGGAAATGTATTAGTTACAATTGCTCAAAAAATGGGGTATTTTGAAGAAGAAGGAATTACCCTTGAAATTGTACAAGGAACAGAAAATGCCGATGCTATGCAGCTATTATCTAGCGGCAAGGTAGATGTAGTTTCAAATGCAGGTACCAGCAACCCACTTCAACAAATTGCATCTGGAGTGGACTTAACTATATTTGGAGGGCACATGGTTCAAGGATGTATGCCAGTTATTGCACCTGCAGGCACTGAATGGAATGGAGTTCAGGACTTAATTGGTAAGAAGTTTGCCTGCAATCCAGCTTATTTTGCATTTACAGGAGCTATTATGGATTTAGGATATGATGATCCTCTTTCAGCAGTTGAATGGGTTACATATGATAGCTATAATGATGCTTTAGCTGCTGTAGTAAAGGGCGAAGTTGATTATGCATTAATGGGAACTGGTCAAAACTATTCTGTAAACAATATGGATGAAGTTGAAATTGTTTCATACCAAGGCGATGTTATGCCAAACTATTCCTGCTGTCGTCTAGTTGCGCAAACAAATTTTGTAAAGAACAATCCTAATACAATAAAAGCAATATTAAGAGCTTTAATTCGTGCTCAACAGTATTATGAAGCTAATAAGGAAGAATGTGTTAAGTTGCAGGCTGAGAGCATTGGAACTACTGAAGAGTATGTGGCTGCATATATGCTGAATGATCATTATATAGTACATGTGGATCCACTTAGGAATTCAGTTATTCGTGCGTGGAACATATTGGATAAGACTGGTTTCTTAAGTGACCAGGCTAAGGAAATAAATATTGAAGACCATATAAATACTGAACTATATGAAAGCGCTTTGAAGGAAGTAGAAGAAAAATACAGTAAAGAAGACCAAGAGTTCTATGATAGAATGACTCAATTCTTTGAAGAGAATGACTTATAAAATATCAGATATAGGTTTTTGCATATATGCAAAAACCTATATTAACATTTTGAAGATATTAAAGAGGAGATGATGAGATATTAAAAAGAAGATAGTTGAATTTCTTAAAATATATTGGATTACATTTATCATATTCTTAGGACTTATATTCTTTTATATTTACTATACAGAAAGCGGACGTGCTAATCCGTATTTATTTCCAAGTGTGGATAGCATGGAGAAGGCATTTGAAGCAAGTAAGGATTTAATGCTAAAAAATTTGATATCATCTTTTAAGCTTATGATCCCTTCTATTTTTATATCCTTAATTTTTTCACTGGTAGTTGGGACAATTCTTGGATTGATAAAATGGCTTAGAGATGCACTTTATCCCATTATATATGCACTTAGCTGTGTGCCATCCATTTTGCTGTCTCCATTCGTATTGCTGCTAGCGCCTAATTTTGAAGTAGCATCTGTATTTCTTATTGTTTATGGTACTGTCTGGACAACTCTTTTTGCTACCATAAATGGCATAATGACCATTGATAAGCGGTATTTGGACAAAGCTACTACCTTGGAATTGCATGGTTTAAAGCTGCTTTTTAAGGTAATTTTGCCAGCAGCAAGTCCTACTATTTTATCTGGATTTGTAAATTCCCTCCGTAGCACCTTTATCATGTTGGTATATGTTGAAATGTATGGCACCGAGTATGGAATGGGCTTCTTTGTAAAGAAGTATTCTACATTTGGATTATATAACTATACCTGGGTTGGTTTCATATTCTTAGTTATAGTACTGATTATTGTAATGCAAATATTTGAAAAGATAAAAGACTATTTGCTGAAGTGGACAATTGATTAAAAAGTACTTTTTACCAGGGATATGGTCACTGTTTAGTAAGGAAATTATTTAAGCCTGACCTCTAATTGCCAAGCCTAGATCACAATTTATGGCTTGGTTTTTTTGTACAAAGTTTGAGGATATAGATAGAGATAGTATCGAATGGATTGGAAACAAAGTAATCCGTTTTGAAAGGGGATAAAAAATGGATTATAATATAAACTTAGTATTGTAGAGAGCTATTTTGAAAAGTAATTTATGATAAGGAAGATAACGATGATTTTTTTGAGTGTTTTTACATTTCCAAATGAAGATATGGAATTTGATTTTTTCATGAAGGTAAAAAGGACCTGCTATGATTCATTCTATCCGTTTAAGATATTATCAAGGCACGGTTTTAATAGAATTGATTTTGAGCCAATTACCATTTTATATGGTGGAAATGGTTCAGGAAAATCAACTGCATTAAATGTGATAGCAGAAAAAGCAAAGATTAGGAGAGATTCTATCTATAATAGATCTAATTTCTATAACGAGTATGTCGATATGTGTACGATGCAGCTAGAGACTAAAATCCCAGAGAAAAGTAGAATTATTACCAGTGATGATGTATTTGACTATATGCTGAATATCCGCTATTTTAATGAAGGAATTGATCAAAAACGGGAAGAGCTTTTTGAAGAATATCTAGATGCTAAATATTCTCATTTTCAAGTGAAGTCCATAGCTGATTATGAACAACTGAAAAAAATAAATGCAGCAAGAAGCAAAACCCAATCACGCTTTGTGAGAAATCAATTGATAGATAATGTACGAGAGTATTCAAATGGTGAAAGTGCATTTCTGTATTTTACAGAAAAGATTGAAGAAAATGGACTGTATTTATTAGATGAGCCTGAAAACAGTCTTTCTCCAGAACGCCAAATGGAATTAGCAAAATTTATTGAAGACTCTGCAAGATTTTTTGGATGTCAGTTTATTATATCAACCCATTCGCCATTTTTACTTGCTATACATGGAGCAAAAATATATGATCTTGATGAAAATCCAGTTGATGTAAAGAGATGGACAGATTTAAAAAACATGCGAATATATTATGAATTTTTTAAAAAACATGAAAAGGAGTTTTGAAATATTTAATTTTATAGGTATCTCTTCCCCCTTAAAACTTTCCTTTGCAGGCTTGTCACACATTGCTATTTATGGAATATATTATTATTGAACAAGCCAATTAAATTTAATTAGAAGGGAAGTTATTTTATGGCCATAATAAATGTAACGCCACTTATAGATATTACTGCTTTAATAGTCTCTGATGATGTAAGTGAAGGAGATGTGCTTCTTTTAGAGGAAGGAATATATTTTCAAACTGTAAACATTACTAAAAATTATATTCGAATTGTAGCTAAAGGTCCTCAAGTCATATTCGATGGTAAAAGCATTTTATTAACGGCCTTTACACTGTCAAATGTAACTGGAACTGCAATAGAAGGAATCAATATTAAGCAATATAGAGCTAATGGTATACTAATTCAATCTGGGTCAGGCAATAGAATAGTAAATAATAAAATTAGCAATACAATAGGTAATGCTATTGATGTCTTTGGCTCCAGTGGCAATTTAATTTGGAAAAATGAAATATGTAGTTGTTCGGATGGTGTAAGATTAATTCAAGGTAGCACCAGTAACCGAGTTATAGAAAATGTAGTTAAGGAATGCTTTGATGATGGATTTGAGTCCTTTTTAGCACCGGACAGCAACAATGCCTTCATATCTAATACAGCCATGAGAAGTAGATTTAATGGATTAGATATATATGGCAGCAACAATTTGCTATTGGATAATTTATTAATAGATAATGGCCTTGGAATAATCATAAACGAGGGAAGTGGCTCTGTGGCTATTGGAAATATAGTCAAAGGAACTAAGCTGGGTACTCACTTCGTATTCAATGAATATACTAACTATTTTGCAGGAGAAAACAATATATTATGCAATAGAAGCATAGGCACAGAAAACAATAGCCAGTTTGGAATATTTATGAATAATGAAATAGCATATAATGGAGACAATGGAATTATACTTGGTGAGAGCTTTATGGCAAATCTTGTAATGGACAATGAGCTGGTATGTAACATTCCAGAAAATATAGTTGATGGAGGTACTAACAATAATTTTATAAACAACATAGACAAACCATGCGAACCTTGTGAATCCCCAAGTGATATCTGTGGAAATTGTTCTTATAGAGAAGATAATAGTAATGAGGAATTAAAGGAAGGTGATAATTAATGGATATAAAAAGAAAAATAGAAAAAGAAATAGAAAGAAAAAGAAAATTAATAGAAGATAGTGAAATTATAATGGAGGAAGTACCAAAGCACTTAAGGCCTAATCAGGAATTTGTACTGGAAATCTATAAGAGTCAATTGGAAGCCCTTGAACAGGAACTAATGAAACTGGAAGGAGAAGATAAATTAGAAAGCGAAGGCAAATTAAAAGGGGCAAATAAATCAAAAAAAGAAGATATATTAGTAAATAAAAATAAGCTAAAAGATGAATATATGGATTTAGAGAATATAAGGTTTTAAAAATGATAAAGATGGAAATTCCAAGCCAAAATCTAGTTTTGGCTTGGTCTTTTTATAAAAGAGTAATAAATTGGAGAATAATTGGAGCTCCTTCAATAGGCAATGGTTCTAATGTCAATTCAAGGATACCTTCTGATACCAAATAATTGGTCTTTGGCTGTATTACTCCATTAATGAAGAGATTAATATAAGAAACCTTTTCAGGGTTAAGTATTCCTTGATTTCCATAAGTAGTTAATTCATCATCATTTGTATAAATGCTCTTTCCTTTAGCAACAGTATTGTATTGATAAACATCTGCTTTTAATAGCTGACCATTTTTATTTCTTATTTTAAAGTACTCCAATATAATAGGTACACCCTCTAAAGGCACATCATCAGTCAACAATGTTAGAGATCCTTCTTCTACACTATAGTTTGGTTTAGGCTGTAGTATTCCATTTACAAATAAGTTCAAGAAGGATATTTCATCTGGATTAGGGATGCCATAATTTCCATAGTCAGGTATTTTATCGCCATTAGTGTAGATTTTAGAGCCATTTGAAACAGCATTATACTGATAGCTTTCTCCCCTTAATATATAATTGGAATTATTATGAAAGGAACCTGTTATTTCTATTAATAGTACAGCTGTTTCACTGGAATTTAACCTTCCTATATTCCATATTATCTTATTTTTCTGTGGATATATATTTCCTTTGGAAATGCTAATTATGCTAAAATTAATTAGCTTATTAAGCAATAAAGTGTCTACTGCAACTGTATTGCTAATAGGTCCATTTCCTTCATTGGTGACCTTTATTTCAACTATCCAAGTATTATCTGTACTGGAGCTAACATTAAGGGGACCTGATACAATGTGCTTTTCTAACTTTAAGCGACCAAATACAGGACACTTGTTTTTTTGAATATCCTTTGCTGGTTTATCATTATGAGATAAATAGCGGTTAAGTATATCCTTTAATATGTCAATATTATATATGGAGTTTTTCTCTATCCTTTCCAATGCTATATAGTTTGATTGAAATTCATAGGTAGGTATGAACAGCTGAACTTTTCCAATTGCTCCAACTTTAATAAATACTCCAACAGGAAAGTTCAGTTGATTATCCTGTTTAATGGGAGGACATAAAAGCTTCGAGTAGGTTTCTACATTAATATCATATGAAAATTCATCTCTTGCTTTTGGCATGAACATGATTTTATCTACCAGTATATTGGGCAAATATCCATCTATAATGTTATTTTTTGTGGTAACTATTTGGAATGGTATTTTTAATTGGAATGTAACCTTTTTAAAATGGGGATGATTTTTAATACTCCTTATTTTTAAAGTACCATCTGCAATGAATCCAGGCTTAAATGTTATCTTTTTAAAATCATCCTCACCTACATATACAGCCATGTTAAAAATGCAGTTTCTCTGTTGATACTGAGAATAAACTTTGTTTGCCAATATACAGGTTTTATTGAGGTCATGTATTGGATCAAAAATAGCAACTAATTTTCCAGAATCAATATTGGATAAAGTGCAGGAGCCTATTGTAGCAATAGCTCTATTAATGGCCCGAAATCCTGTAGTAGAAAAGAGACCTACAGCTTCGAAGGTTGCTTCTATGGATTCCTTTGGTTTAAGCTCATCAATATTCCAGATGATTGTATCATTATAAATAGAGACATTGCCTGATGGAACAGATAAGTTTTGGATATAATCCAATCTATCAAATAGCATGTAGTCTGTTATGATTATGTTCTTTAGAGAATCGTTGGTTGTGTTTGTTGCTTTAATGGAAAAGGTCCATTTTTTAAAAGTGTTTAGGAATCCTGCCAATGGCTCGCTTATTATGCTTTTTTCTAAAACAATTTCCTTTTCTATTTCTTTTAATGTTGGACAGACTGCAATTTGGAAGTCTTTAGACATATTAGAAAAAATTACTCCAGATGATGTACTTCCAAATCCTATAGTAGCACTTAAGTTTTTAAACCCTTCAGAATAAAATGAGCCCTCTATATCAAGTATAAGTATGGCAACTTCCTGTGATTTTAGCTCTTCTATATTCCAGAGGACTTTATTTTTGTATAATTTAGCATTTCCCTTAGATATATTTACAACCTTAATATTGTGTATTGTTTCAATGAATAGATTATCCATTACTAAAATGTCTGTAATTCTATCATTACTTATATTGGATATCTTTATTTCAACTCTCCAGTTATGTAATTTTCCAGAATTTACTGTCATAGGGCCTGATAAAATTGTGTTTGTAATAAATATCCCTCTATGTACTTTTATAGGTTCAGTATAAATAACATCTGTAGATATTTGACCTGTAGTATCAGTACCAGCTGCAAAGGACCTGTTGATAGAGCGGGTACCAGGAGCACTAAATAAACCCTTAACCCTGAATATGGCAGTAGCAGATTGGCCTGGATTCAATATATCTATGCTCCAGGTTATTGTATTATCCTCAAGTGCAACATTTCCTTGGGAGTAGTATAAGCTATTTAAGCTTAATATTAAGTCCAGAAGGATGTCATCTGTTACAACTATATTGTTAATTGATTCATTGCTGGTATTTGTGACTGTTAACGTAAAATCCCATTGAGATACTTGACCTGTATATACAGGATTTGGTCCAGATATAATGGATTTTTCAAGTCTTAAATTTGAATTATTAGCTTCATTATCAATGCAAACATCCAAATCAAAAACAGGGCCAATGGATGTATGACCAGTAGGTAGCATGCCTTCAGCTGTTAGTGAATTAAGCTTTGAATATATACTCTCCTTTATAGAGATGGTAATAAAGGTTAGAATAATTGGAGAGCCCTCTAAAGGAGCATCATCAGTTTTTAGTATTAGGAACCCTTCCTTAATTTCATAGTTAACTTTTGGCTGCAGAACTCCATTAATGAATAGACTATAATAAGTAACGCTATTAGGGTCAAGTATTCCCCTATTACCATATTCTTTTATTTCATCATTATTAGTATAGATTTTTTTCTCTCCATTGGATAATGCATTATAATGATAAACATCTACATTATACACTAATAATCACTCCACAATGAATAAAATTAACATTTCAGGATGTGCAAATAATTGCACACCCTGAATTGTTGATTAAGTTGTTATTGTTGTAGTAGAATTAGATATTGGGTCAAAATTAGTTACTATGAATACAATGGTTGCACCTGTAGGAATAGTTGTCGCCTGCTGAATAGTAAGGCTAGCACCAGTTGCTTCCACTTGAAAGAGAGAATTTTGTTGTTGTACACCATTTATAAACAATGAATAGTAACCATTTTCGCTCTCTGCAAGGGTGAGATTGCCAGTAACGTCATTTCCTTCTCCATCAACAAATGCAGTTGATGGAATTACAAGTGTATTATCAAATCTATGAGCGTCATCAACCTCATAGAAATATAAATCTACTATGGGATTAGTTTTAACTTCTGTTGTGGTAGTTGCATCTATTACCAGCTTAAACAGTTTAGTTGTCATACTTGCACCTCCTAATTAATATATTATTTTTTTGCTTATAATAGTATATTAGAGAACTTGTTCGATAGTTACTTAAATAAAAAAAATTTAACCACCCACTTATAGAAGCAGGTGGTAAGAGCAGAACTATCAATTATTTTAATCTATATCCAGAAATCCTATTTACTATTAGTGCAATTGCACCATCTCCTGTAACATTGGTTGCTGTACCAAAGCTGTCTTGGGCTACATACAAAGCAATCATTAATGAAAGCATTGCAGAAGAAAAACCTAACATTGACTCTAATAATCCTAAAGCTGCAATAACAGCACCTCCAGGTACTCCGGGAGCAGCTACCATGGTAATTCCCAACATTAATATAAATGGAAACATTATACCAAAGTTAACATCCATACCATTTAGCATCATAACTGCCATAGAACAGCTAACCAGTGTAATTGTACTGCCAGATAGATGGATAGTAGCACACAAAGGAATTACAAAATCTGCTATTCCATCTTGAATTCCATTTTTCTTTGTCTGTTCTAAAGTAACAGGAATAGTAGCTGCAGAAGATTGAGTACCTAAAGCTGTAACATACGCAGGAATCATATTTTTTAAAAGTCTAAAAGGATTACCTCCCGCAAAAGTACCACCGACAATAAACTGAAAAATAATTACTATTATTTGAAGCAAGATTACCATTGCAAATACCCTGGCGAATACAGATAATATTGTTGCTACCTGTCCGGCATATGTCATATTAGCAAATATACCTAGTATATGGAAGGGTAGCAATGGAATAATTATTTTTGATATTAGTTTTTCAATAATAGATTGAAATTCTCTCATAAAGTTTTTTACAGTATCGCCTTTAATTGCAGCAATACCGAGTCCTAAAGTAAAAGCAATCAATAATGCTGTCATAACATCGAATACTGGAAGCATTTCTACTTCGAAATAAGGCTCCAATAGGGCTTCTTCTGGATTAGTTGAATTTATATTTAAAGCCCCGGGAGTTAAAAACGTCGGCAATAACAATGAAGATGTTAAGAAAGCTAGAACACCAGAAATAATAGTGGAACCATATGCAATACCAGCAGTTATAGCTAAAAGCTTACCAGCTCCTTCTCCCAAATCTCCAATTCCAGGGGCAACAAATCCTATTATAATCAAAGGAATAGAGAATCCAAGAAAGTTTCCAAATACACCATTAAAAGTTGCTAATATAGTAACTACCCAAGCAGGTGCAAAACTCCCAATAATTATTCCAAGTATAATGGCAATAATTAATTTGGGTAGTAATCCCATTTTTCTCATTAAAAATTCCTCCTTTCATCGATTATTTTGTACTAATTCATATAAAAAATACAAAAAATAAATGAGATTTTATCAATGATGTATACCAAATCCTTTAGATTTGATATGATAAAAGAGGAAGTAAAACCTAGACAATTAAAGGCACAAAGGATAAAATTGTATTAACGGTTAACAAAAATTAACATAATGAAAGTAAATTTAAGTGAGAACATAAAAGACAGGAGGAATAAACGTGGACAAGGCTTTTTTTATAAATAATAGAAAAAAACTAGAGGAAAGGATGGAAAATGATACAATTTTGTTGTTATTTGCAGGGAGAGCGCCATATAAGTCTGCAGATGAATTATATCCATTTATACCTAATAGAAATTTCTATTATATGACAGGCATTGATGAAGACAAAATTATTCTCTTAATTAGCAAAATAGGTGAAAAGATTTCCGAAAGGCTATTTATACAAAGACCAGATCCTATTATGGCAAAATGGGTAGGAGCTACAATATCAGAGGATGAAGCAAAGGAAAGGTCAGGAATAGATAGTATTGAATATTTAGATAAGTTTGAAGATGCAATTGGCTCAATACTTAATGGAAATAAAGTAGAAAAAATTTATTTGGATTTAGAAAGACAGGAGATTAGAACATCATTTACTGAATCACAGGAATTTGCCAGAGTTATAGTAAAAAGATATCCATATATTCAAATAAAGAATATTTATCACGATATTTCAGAGTTTAGGACTATTAAATCAAAAGAAGAGATAGAACTAATTAGAAAAGCAATAGAAATAACTAATGAAGGCATATTAAATATGATGAAAAATGCAAAGCCTGGTATGATGGAATATGAAATTGAAGCATATTTTGATTTTACATTGAAGAAAAATGGAATAAGAAATAGAGCTTTTGAAACAATAGCTGGCAGTGGTAAAAATGGAACTATACTGCATTATTCAGATAATAATTCAAAAACTAAGGATGGGGATTTGATACTATTTGACTTAGGTGCACAATACAAGTACTATAATGCAGATATTACCCGTACATTCCCTGTAAATGGTAAGTTTACTGAAAGGCAAAAAGAGGTATATAATGTTGTACTGGAAGCAATGAAAGCTGTGGAAGAGGCTGCAAGGCCAGGCATTTCTTATGGCCAGTTAAATGAAGCTGCCAAAAGGGTGTTGACTGAAGGCTGCAAGAAATTAGGGTTAATAAAAGAAGACAATGAAATTTCAAAGTACTACTATCATTCAGTATCACATTATTTAGGTTTAGATACCCATGATGTAGGAATGTATAATGTAGAACTTAAGCCAGGAATGGTAATAACTAATGAACCAGGTCTTTATATTGAGGAAGAAGGAATAGGAATAAGAATAGAAGATGATTTGCTGATCACTGAAGATGGATGTGAGAACTTATCTAAGGATATTATTAAAACTATTGAAGAAATAGAATCCTTTATGAATAAATAGAATTATAAAGCCATCCACCTCTAAAGTGATAAAGAGGTGGATGGCTTTATATAAGAATTGGCTATAAGGTGTTTACATAAGGAGGATTTTAATATGACTCTAAGAAATAGAAAAATACTTATTTCTACAAGGACAAAGAAGAGAATCATTACAACTGTTGTGTTGATAATTTTAGCGATAATTGGAATAGAAAGACTTTATAACAGTAGAGATGAATTTCAGACAGTTGCAGAAGATGCAGAGTATTATGGTATATTAGATGCTGGATTTACTTCTCGGGAAAAGTTAAAGGAATTTGAATTTGTATATAACCTATTAGAAGAAAACTATCCTTTTTTCAAAGTTAATGAAAGGGTAAACAATATAGATTGGAATAAGAATGTAAGTAAGTACAAAAGAATATTAAGAAATACACATGGTGATGGTGAATATTTTGTTGCATTAAACAATATACTAAAAGATTTAAATGATAGAAATACATTTATATTAACAGGCGATGAGTTTAAACTTTATTATAAGTATTATATCCCTGATAAACGTGAGGTTCTTCATTATGAAAGAAGCTTAGAGAGGTATATGTTTGATGGTGATCTGGATATTGCAGTAGATAATCCATATAAATATCCTATGTTCTATGAAGGACCAGTTTTGAATACTGAAATATTAATTGATGGCAAACTGGCATATATGAAGATTGATGCAATGTCAAAGTACCGCATAGAAGAAGATTACCCTGAAATACAAAAATTTTTAAAGGAAGTAGAGGATTATGATAAGCTTATTATAGATATAAGGGGTAATTCGGGAGGGTCTGATGAATACTGGAAGGAGATAGTTGAGCTACTTGCAAATAAGGCGTACAGTGCTGAATACTATTCTTTCTTTAAGCAAAAATCTAGGACAGCTCAGGACTCCTTTAAAGTTACTGATATAACTACAATTAGTGAATTAGATGAGAAAGTCTTAGAACAGTTTCCTCCAGAAGTAAAAACAGATTTTAACTATTATAAAGTAAATAAAATTGAAATAAATTCAAATAATGATGTTAATTTTAAAGGTAAAGTGTATTTATTAGTAGATGGAGAAGTTTTTGGATCCGCTGAAAAGTTTGCAGCCTTTGCTAAGGATACAGGCTTTGCTACATTAGTAGGAGAAACTACAGGTGGTGGAATGTCTTTTGAGGAGATTCCTATTACTAACATACCATATGGTGGTTTTATAATTAGCTATAGTAGGGAAATGGTCCTAAACTCAGATGGAACTATAAACATGGAAACAGGAACAACTCCTGATATAGCAGTAGATAATGCTACTATTAACAATGATATATCTAAGGATATGTGCATTCAAGCAGTTATAGAAGATTAAAAATAACAATACAAGATGAGAACTAATAGAGGATGGAAATAAAGGATAACCATCCTCTTTTATTGGAGAAAAGTAATTTACACAGAAGTTTATATTTTATGTTAAAACAAAAAATCATGAAAATTTTTGTAAGATTATTTTCATTCATGAGTCTTATTAGTAAGGAGGTGAGAAAGTGACGGAGTTCGAGAAAATATATGATGACTATTTTAAAGATGTTTACTTGTATATTTACAGTTTATCAGGTAATAAGCATATTGCAGAGGATATTACTTCAGAGACGTTTATAAAAGCTGTGGATTCCATAGATAGTTTCAAGGGAAATTGTGATATACGGGTATGGTTATGTAAAATTGCTAAAAATACTTATTTTTCTTATTTACGAAAAAATAAAAAGTTGGTTAGCATGGATTCACTTCCTGACCAAGGAGACAATTCAGATACTGAGAATAAAATATGTACCTCTGAAGAATCCATGAGAATCCATGAAATTCTTCATAATCTTAGTGAACCATATAAAGAGGTATTTACATTGCGAGTTTTTGGAGAATTAAGTTTTAAACAGATAGCATCATTATTTGGAAAAAGCGATAACTGGGCTTGCGTCACTTATCACCGGGCAAAGAATAAGATAAGGGAGAAATTGGAGGGTTATAAATGAAATTAACCTGTAATGTTATTAGAGATATTTTACCGTTATATGTTGAGGATATGGTAAGTGAAGATACACGCAAAATTATGAAAGAACATATTAATAGCTGTGATAATTGTAGAAAGCAGTATGAAGATATGAAATCTTCAATAGATTTACCTATGGATACTGATACAGAACCTCTGAAAAAGATAAAATCTACTGTGCAAAGGAAGAAACTTCAAGCTGTGATTTTTTCAGTAATGGTGACAATAGTTATATCTGCTATAGTAATTGGATTTTTAACTTCCCGTGAATATATTCCATATCATGATGACCTGATATCATTTATAGAAGATAATAACGGAATGGTAATTGCTATATTCAATGAAAAAGTGGCAGGATATGATATTAGTGTCTATCCATCTGAAATAGATGAAGGATTTGTATATTATATAACTACATGGAACAGCATTTGGAATAGGAGTATTATGAATAGAGCTGTAAGCAATACGGTCTTAAATCCAAAGGGTGAAAAAGTAATTTCGGTTTACTATTATAATGCTGATGGAAGTGAAGGCATATTAATATATGGTAAGGATCAGAATCCAAATGGTGGATCAATTTTATTGCCAAGGCTGTTTTTAGCATATTATCTATTACTGGCTATGATAATGGCTTTAATCTGTGGCATCATTTTACTTATAGTCAATAAGAAAGAAAAGGTAAGGAGTACAGTAATGAAAATTTTTCTGTTACCAGTGTCTTATATATTAGCACATATTTTAATAAAAGGATTTTCTACCTCATCATACTCTGCTAAGAGGGATTTTTTTACTATACTATTGGTTTTAATACCGTTATATATTGCTTTTTTATCAGCAACTAAAATTTTAAAAGAGTATAAAAAAGATAATAGAATATGAAATGGTAGAAAGCAAAAAGCCTTTGAAAAGTTTTAATTATACTGTTTCAGAGGCTTTTTACTTAAAAGCTATGCTTGTTATCTATTGTGCAAGTATTGCTTTTAGAACATCTTTTCCATGTATAATGCTCAATAGTTCTTCTTCTGTTCTTATTGTATCGTTTCTTGTTTTAAAATATCTGTTTGCTTTTTTAGCTATCTCTCTGGAATTTCCATCTAACGATGCTATATAATCTGAAATGCTTTTACCTTTATATAATGTATATAGGTAAGGAGTTACAATATATTTAACTTCGTGTAGCATTGAGTCCTCCAGCCAGTAGTCTATATGAGAAAGATATATTTTCTTCTCCATAAGCTTAGTATAGAATTCTAATCCATCTTCTGTTGATTCCCAGAAATCTGCATATACATAATCAAAATTTTTAAGGAACTCTTCATTGTAGTACTGGAAGGCATCACCTTGAACGATTTCAAGTTTTTTATGGGTTTTAAACTGAGGCCTAATGTACTTTTCAAACAAATCTATGACATCTTTATTGAACTCGACTATAGTGACACTTTCCACTTCATCCTTTAAAAGCCAGAGATATGGTAGAACCCCAATACCAAGTCCTAGAGTTAGGCATTTACCGTGTCCTTTTTTAATACCATCTCCCATGCTCCTTATTTCGCTTATGGCAGGAGACATCCATACCTTATCACCTTCTTTTAAGGCAGGCATAGAAATATCTTCTTCAAAGTATCCAATAGGATGGTAGTGGAATAGATATTTACCCAAGGGTTTGTGAAAATCCATATTCATTAAGGTTCTTTTCTTAATGATATTTTTTTCATACTTTACAGTCTTTGAATATACATTATCAAACTTTATATCTCTATAATAGGGATTTTCAGTGAGAATTTTTATATCATATTTTAATCCATCATGAGGAACACTGTATTCTTTTAGTATTCTTATTAACTCTTTTTCTTTCTGTGGAGTTAAAACTTTTCCAACATAATTCAGAACTTTATTAATGTATTCATTCACTTTTACCATAGACAGTATGAGATTTTTCATAGTCATATCCAACTCTACATTATTTTCAAATTTAATCATTTGTTACCCCCAAATATATATAAGTATGATTGTCTAAAGAATATCATAATTTATAGATGTTTTTCAAGTAGCCTATGCTTATGTTTTATATTAGCTCTGTAAGCTTTTGAATTATTAATAGTGGGTATTAATATTGAAAGTTTAAAATTATACAATAAAGAAGGAATATACTTAATGGGAGTTTGAAAGTTTTATGATGTTAATCCAGGTAAAATAAGAATATATAAAAAATAATAATAAAAAAACTAAGAATTTGATGAAAGAAATTTTAATTAGTGTATAATAGAATTAAGACTTTAAATAATTTTTTAACAAATTTTCATATAAGAAGTAAAGGAGAGAGTTGCAATGAGTAAACCAATATTATCAGCACATTTTCAATCAAGAAAGCCATCAGATGTTCGTTTGGCTCAAATGAAATATGATGAACGCCAAGTAAAACCAGAAGCTGTAATAAATGTTGGAATAGGAAATGTATCACTACCAACAAATCCAGCTATGCAAAAGAGAATGTTTGCACTTAATGCACCAGAAAGTCCATTTGCAAATGGAGTTATTAGATATACTGGTACAGCAGGAACTATTGAAGCACAAAATGCTTTTAAAAATATCTTGAAAAGTGAAGGATTTAATACAGAAAATCTATATGTTCAAATAACAGATGGTGGTTCATCTGGTATGGAATTGTTATTATTAGGAGTTTGTGGACCAGCTGGAACTGATGAAAGACCTCTTATGATGATAGACCCAGCTTATACAAACTATATTTCATTTGCAGAGAGAATAGGTCGCAAGACTGTAACTATAAAACGTCATATGGGCAATGATGGTAAGTTTAACTTACCAGACATGAACGAAGTTGAAGAGGCAATAAAAGCACATAAGCCAGGAGCACTTTTAGTAATTCCATATGATAATCCAACAGGTCAGCTATATACTTATGATCTTTTAAAAGACCTTGCAAGACTTTGTGTTAAATATAACATGTGGATGGTAAGCGATGAGGCTTATCGTGAGCTATATTATAAAGATGAGGAAAAGCTTGTAAGCATTTGGGGATTATCAGATGAAGATGTTCCAGGAATTGAAGGAAGAAGAATAAGTATTGAAACAGCATCTAAAGTATGGAATGCATGCGGTTTGAGAATAGGAGCAGTAATTACTGATAACAAGGAATTCAATACTCGTTCTGTTGCAGAATATACAGCTAATCTTTGTGCTAATGCTATTGGACAGTATATATTTGGAGCACTGGCTCATGAAAGCAAGGAAAGCATACTAGGATGGTGTAAGCAACAAAGAGATTATTATAGAGATTTAATAGTAAAGGTTTACAATGGACTTAAAGAATTAGAACCTGGCCTTATTGTTTCAAGTCCAGATGCATCCATATATTCAGTAATTGATGTAAGAAATGTTGTAAAACCAGGATTCGATTCAATTGACTTTGTTCTTTACTGTGCTTCAGAAGGCTCTGTTGAATTAGATGGAGTAGAGACAACCCTTTTAGTTGCACCAATGAAAGGTTTCTATAATATTGATAATGACGAAGAAAATCCAGGAAGAACCCAATTTAGAATTTCATTCGTTGAGACACCAGAAAACATGTTAAAGGTTCCTGAACTTTTTGTTAAGCTTCTAAGAAAATACGAGGCTCAAAGATAAACAAGGTAAAAAGTCTGCTTTTTAAGCAGACTTTTTTAATTCATATGTAAAGTTAAGGATATAGATATAGCTTTTCTAACTACATAGGCAACTTGTTTGATATAATAATGTTAAAAATAGACTATTTACTATAAAAAGCATGTACAATTTACAAGGAACATATAATAGATAAACATAAAGAAGCTTTAACAATTCAATATGTGGAATAGATGAGCATAGTAAACAATATAAAAGATAAATTAACTATATCAGGATATTAAAAAATTCTATTGGAATTAATAGATGATATGATGAAGATATTAAATAGATGACTATTAAATGGAAAGGAGAATATAATGTCCAGAATAAGTATTGCTCCTATGGTAGATGTAACTGATAGACATTTTAGATATTTTTGCAGACTCCTAACGAAAAAGTCTGTATTATATACTGAAATGATAACAAGCAGTGCTATTATACATGGTGATAGAAATAAAATACTTGATTTTCATCCATTTGAAAAGCCAATAGCATTACAAATAGCAGGATGTGATAAGTATGAAATTGCCGAAGCAGTAAAGATTGCAGAGGAGTGGGACTATGATGAGATAAATCTGAATGTAGGCTGTCCATCAGACAGAGTCTCTGGGAATCAGATGGGAGCAGCTCTAATGGCATATCCTGAATTAGTAGCTGAAATAGTTCAATCTATGAAAAGAGAAACTAAAAAGCCTATTACCGTAAAGCATAGAATAGGAATTGATGGAACCAATATATTACCTGATTCCTTGTCAAAAGTGGTATTTGATAAATATGAAGATTTGGAGCATTTTGTAAAAATACTGTTTGAAGCAGGAGTAAATCACTTTATTATACATGCACGTATTGCAATATTGGAAGGATTGAGCCCAAAGGAAAATAGAGAAATACCACCTATTAGATATGAGGAAGTATATAGAGTAAAGGAAAGATTTCCAGAGCTATTTGTTGAGATAAATGGAGGAATAAGGACTATTGAATCCATTAGGGAGCATTTGAACTATGTAGATGGTGTAATGCTAGGGAGAGTTGCTTATGAAAATCCATTTATATT